>Ga0208772_100009_pt1 | contig 165589 bp, 161 predicted proteins | sample AntDeeMetVIREN14_FD_184782 | JGI IMG/M metagenome (GOLD analysis project Ga0208772, IMG submission 184782) | Saline lake microbial communities from Deep Lake, Antarctica, in enrichment culture - Antarctic Deep Lake Metagenome VIREN14 (SPAdes)... ... | reverse complement strand
TTTTTTCTTCATAACCCTTTGAGGGTCTGCTTTATTTTTCAGAAAACTTACCAAAAACAAGCAGTTCAATTCGAGCGTGCTCATTTCCATTCCAACGAGTACACAATATCCAACTTCACGTTTTTATTATGTAATTGACATTAAACGAGCTAAATACGTAATACAACAACAAACTATGCAATATTGCTTATAAAAGTAAGCCACAAGTTAGGTTAGTTCCATGCCCATTTCTTTCACACACATAACCCAGTAAAATCCCCTAATCATTCAACGCAGGCACAACGAATCAGCGTATGAAAACCAATTTAATTACCCTTGGCGGTTATGAAAAGTTGCAGCAGGAACTCGAGCACCTTTGGCGGGTGGAGCGGCGCGAGACCGTGGAAAAGGTGTCCTGGGCGGCGAGCCTGGGCGATAGGTCTGAGAACGCGGATTACAAATACAACAAACAGAAGCTGCGTAAAATTGATGGTCGCATTCGTTACTTAACCAAGCGCCTGGAACAGGTGAAGGTTGTGTATTATTCGCCACAGCAGGACGGCAAGGTGTTTTTTGGTGCCTGGGTGGAAATTGAGGACGAGGACGAGAACGTTCGTGCTTTTCAAATTGTTGGGCCGGACGAGATTTATGATCGCAAAGACGCGGTCTCTATCGATTCGCCCATGGCGCGCGCTCTGCTGAAAAAGCAGGTGGACGATGAGGCGGAGGTTAACACGCCACAGGGTACTAAGACCTGGTTCATTAATAAGATAAGTTACCAACAGCCCGCGTAGTCAATTCGTGATAGTATTCGTCCCCATTATTTGTCGTAACGTTTTAAAACCAAGAGATGTACTATGAGCCAGATACCGCAATTACTTGCTAATGAACTGAAAGTCGACGAGCGCCAAATTGCCGCTGTTATCCAGTTGCTGGACGAAGGCTCAACGGTGCCTTTTATTGCCCGTTACCGTAAAGAGGTAACCGGCGGTTTAGACGACACGCAATTACGCCAGCTGCACCAGCGCCTGAACTACCTGCGCGAGCTGGACGACCGCCGTAAAGTGATTCTTAAGTCAATTGACGAGCAAGGCAAGTTAACCGACGAACTGGCTCAGAGTATTAAAACCGCCGACTCGAAAACCGAGCTGGAAGATTTATACCTGCCCTACAAGCCTAAGCGCCGCACCAAAGGCCAAATTGCCATTGAAGCGGGCATTGAGCCACTAGCTGACTTACTGTGGAAAGACCCAACGCAGAACCCAGAGCAAGCCGCGGCTGACTACGTTGATGCGGACAAAGGCTTTTCCGATGCTAAAGCGGTACTCGACGGTGCCCGCGCCATTTTAATGGAGCGCTTTGCCGAGCAAGCCGAGCTGCTAAAACGCTTACGTACGCATTTATGGCAGAACGCACACTTAACCAGCACGGTTGCGCCGGGTAAAGAAAAAGAAGGCGCTAAGTTCCGCGACTACTTTGAGTTTTCGGAGCTCTTTAAAACCATTCCGTCGCACCGCACGCTGGCGTTGCTGCGTGGCCGTAATGAAGGTTTTTTGCAGCTATCCATGGACGCGGACCCGGGCAGTGAAGACAAAACGACGGGTTCGCATTGCGAAGTTATGATTGCCGACTTCCTGAACTTTGAGCACAAAGGCCGTGCTGCCGATGACTGGCTGCGTCAGGTTATTCAGTGGACCTGGCGGGTGAAATTGTCGCTGCACATGGAAACTGAGCTCATGGCTCGCGTGCGCGAACGTGCCGAAGAAGCGGCCATTCAGGTATTTGCCAGCAACTTAAAAGACTTACTGATGGCGGCGCCCGCAGGTGCTAAAACCACTATGGGGTTAGACCCGGGCGTTCGTACAGGTGTTAAAGTTGCCGTAGTCGACGAAACCGGTAAAGCGGTTGCCACCAACACGGTGTTCCCGTTCCAGCCGCAAAACCAGATGGACAAAGCCATGCGCACGCTGGCGACTTTGTGCAAGCAGTACAAGGTTGAGCTTATCAGCATTGGTAACGGCACTCACTCGCGCGAAACCGACAAAATGGTCGGTGACATGCTCAAGCAGCACAGCGAAATTAAAGCCACCAAAGTGATAGTGAACGAAGCCGGTGCCTCAGTTTACTCGGCGTCAGAATTGGCAGCACAAGAATTCCCGGATATGGATGTATCGCTACGTGGCGCGGTGTCTATCGCCCGTCGCTTGCAAGATCCACTCGCTGAGCTGGTTAAAATTGAGCCAAAATCCATTGGTGTCGGCCAATACCAGCACGACGTTAGCCAGTCACAACTGGCACAAAGCCTGGACGCCGTCGTGGAAGACTGTGTAAACGCGGTAGGTGTGGACGCCAACATGGCCTCTTCTGCACTGCTACAACGCGTGTCGGGTTTGTCTAAGACACTGGCGAAAAATATTGTCGATTACCGCGACACCAACGGTGCCTTTGCTAGCCGTAAGAAGCTGTTGGACGTACCACGCATGGGGCCAAAGGCTTTTGAGCAGGCTGCCGGCTTCTTGCGCATCAACAACGGCGAACAGCCATTAGACGCGTCAGCCGTTCACCCTGAGGCTTATTCGGTGGTTGAGCGCATGGCAAAAGCGAATGACTTGCCGGTACAAGAACTCATTAGCAACCATTCACTGGTTAAAAGCCTCAATGCGGCGGATTACACCGACGAGCGCTTTGGTCTGCCAACGGTAACGGACATTTTGTCTGAGCTTGAAAAACCAGGTCGCGACCCGCGTCCCGAATTCAAAATGGCAGAATTCAAAGAAGGCGTGGAGAAAGTCAGCGATCTTAAGCCCGGCATGCAGTTAGAAGGTGTGGTGACTAACGTGGCAAACTTTGGTGCCTTTGTGGATGTTGGCGTGCATCAGGATGGTTTAGTTCACATTTCAGCTTTGGCCGACAAGTTTGTCAGTGATCCGCGCGAAGTAGTAAAAGCCGGCGACATCGTGAAGGTAAAAGTGCTGGAAGTGGATATTGAGCGTAAACGTATTGGTTTAACCATGCGTTTAAGCGATGAAGCGCCAGCCAACACCGCAGCTGATAAGCCTAAAACGAAAGCCGGTAACGGGCCTAAGAAAAAACCTTCGGGTAATGGTGGTCGTGCGCCACAACCGCAAAACTCAGCTATGGGCAGCGCATTGGCAGATGCCTTTGCAAAAGCGAAGAAAAATTAAAACGGAATAAAAAGAGGCGTTAAGCAGTAGCGCTGAACGAGTCCACGGATGGACGAACACGCTTATCGTAGAAAGAGGCAATCATCTCGCCACGCTCCGGCGATGACAAAGTCTTTTTGCCCTGTTCGGCAGGTGCTGCGGCATCGACGCCATTTGACTGGCTATCGGCTTCGCCTTTATTTGCACCTTCCAGGCTTTTGTTAAACGGCGCATTAATACTAATGTCCGGGTTTGGCTTTTCGCCCTCTTCCCCATCCTGACCGGACTCAATTTGCATTTGTGCTAATTCAGCCCGCGCCTGAGTCGCCTTATTGGTTGCTTCAGAAGCTATCGCTCTGTCTGCCGGTGAAGGTTGCGCTGGTGCCATAGCTGCACGACGAACCACCTGCATTTTCTGGATAGTAGCTTGTGGGTCACCATTAACCGGGCTTACGTCTATCTGAACTTCACCGCCAACAGCATAAGACTTGCCATCGGGTCCTCGCTCATATTCGTACGAAGGTGAGCTAGCATACTGACCACCAACTGCAGCGTGAGCCTGTTCGTGCACGCGCACTTCCTGATCACGGCTTTTCAGTTCATCGACTTTTTCAATTTCTTCTTCACTGAGTTTTTGCTGATTTTTTTCAGCTTCGTCGGTGACTTCCTTGCTGGCTTTGTCGGTGGCTGTTTTGTCGTCACCTTTGCCATCACTCTTGCCGTCGGCTTTTCTGTCGGCCTGAGTATTTGGTTTATTACTGGATTGATCAGATTTGGCAGGTTCTTTCACCAGTGGCCGCTCGAAATTATCCCTGTTCATCGACTCCGCAGGTGGAGCCGACGTTACAGGAATAGGCGGTAACGCTGGTGAGATATTCATACTAGAACATTAAGCGTTGGTATCGATCATTGTGCCCAACACTTCGTCAGCAGTTTCTACTGTACGAGTGTTTGCTTCAAAGTTGGTCTGCCCCTGATTCAAAGAAACAAGAGAGTCCGTTGTGCTTGTAGCAGTTACGCTTTGGCTGGTTTCAGACCCGGATTCTGTCGCTGTCTGAGCACCATTCACATTGGCATTGTCCTGCTGCTGAACGTCATTACGCCCAGATGCAGAAGCTGAAGCAATTTCCTGGCTAGCCTGAGAAACTTGCTGGTTTGCACGTTGCATACCCTGCAAGCCTGAGTTCATTGCTGCACCAATTTCCATAGTCACTCCTAATCACGCGCTGCGCGTGTTACTGCGAATGTACTTGTCAGTATCGGTCATATTTTAAACATTTTCAAGTGCTGACAAGTACCGTTCATCGCAATTTCAGTCAGTGTTAAGCGTGCTGTTGAATCTGATTCAACAGGGCTTTCCACGAGCGCTTCTGTGCTTCTAAGGCTTCTTTCATTTCGTCCACCTGTTTTTTCAGCACATCAATGTCATGGTTTACGTGCTCTTTTAACGCTTTAGTTTTAGTGTCCAGAAGCTTTTTACGAGCTTGGTAGTAAGCCTTCAAATGCTGACCCATTTGGTCGTAGTGTTCCTGAGCTCTTTCAAACAGCGAGTCCGGTGCTGTCTGAGCTTTTTGCTGAGCGCGTTTTAACTGCATTTGCAGTTTCGCCCGCTCTACCTGATACGGCGAGCTACGCTTTAAGTTTTTCGCCAAACCCAGCCATTTACTGGCAACAATCAGCCATTTGGTCGGGTCAAAATGCCACCAGCGAATGCCGTTTCGATAATCCGCAGCAAAAATGTGGTGGTAATTATGATAGCCCTCACCAAAGGTTAAAAAGGCCAGCACGCCGTTATCGCGCGCGGTATTTTTATCGGTGTAAGGTTGTTTACCCCAGATGTGCGCCAGCGAGTTAATAAAGAACGTAGTGTGGTGGTTTAGTACCAACCGCAACACACCAATAACCAGTAACCCTGCCCACACGTCGCCCAGCATAAAGCCAGCGGCAATTGGCCAGCCGAAGTTCACAAACAGGGTCAGCGGCAGGTAATATTTGTGCTGCCACATGGCAATTGGGTCTTTCTGCAAGTCCTGAACATTATCGTAGTCGGTATAACGACTCGCCTGATATTCACGGATCATCCAGCCAATGTGCGAGTACCAGAACCCACGCTTAGCGGAATACGGGTCTTTGTCGTTATCATCGACATGCTTGTGGTGCTCACGGTGATCAGAAGACCAGTGAAGCGCACTGTTTTGCAGCGCTACAGCGCCACCTATAGCAAAAATAAAGCGAATAACGGGGTTGGCATCGTATGTGCGATGCGCCCACAAGCGGTGATAACCCGCTGTAATGGATAAACCAGCGAAACACGCCGTACCTAACATAACCCACCAAAATGCGGCGCCAATACCCACGCTATACGCGTATAGAGGCACGCCAACAAGGGCGACAATAAAGGTAATGGCAAAAACTAAGGTATTTAACCAAATAATGGGGGGCTTTTCAGAAATCTGTTGCATGCATATAACCTAAAACAATCAAATAAAGGCAGGCGACAAAACAGCGTACACCTGTTCGCTGAATGTACGTGTTTCTCGGTCAAATTACAAGCGGTAAAAGTGTAAAAAGCTGTGTTATCATTCTTTACACACACGTAAAGGTGACCCAACACTATGGCCGGAATTCGCGCAAAGCAAAAAGAGAAAACCCGACAAGCGTTAATTAACGCGGCAATGAATCAATTAAGCGCCGAAAACGGTTTCTCTAGCTTAAGTTTGCGTGAAGTAGCACGCGAAGCCGGTATTGCCCCAACGTCTTTCTACCGACACTTTCGCGACATGGACGAGTTAGGACTCACTTTGGTTGATGAGTGCGGTCTGGCATTGCGTCAGTTACTTCGTCAGGCGCGCCAACGAATAGAATCTGGCGGTTCCATTATTCGCGTATCGATTGAAACCTTTATGCAATTCGTTGCCGACAATACAGCCACTTTCAGGCTGCTATTGCAGGAGCGTTCCGGTCGCTCACGCAGTTTCCGTTTAGCCGTAGTGCGCGAAATCGATCACTTTAAAGCAGAACTGGAAGACTACTTAGTTAATGAGCAGTCCTTTACCCGAGAGCTGGCCGAACTGCAATCCGATACCATAGCTAAAATTGTATTTAGTGCCGGAGCCGACTGCTTCGATGTCGATGAAGAAGAACGAGAAATTATTACCGAAAAAACGATTCAGCAAGTTCGCCTGGTTGCCAGAGGCGCCGAAGCGACTCGCCGATTATTAAAACGAGAGTCATAAAAAAATAACCTTAAACAGACAGAACACTGGAGACTTATATGCTTTTACGTGCTGTAGGCGGTATGGCATTAGCGGTTTGGGCGGTTAATTCTGACGCCCGCGAAATGTCGCTAATAGATACCGTAACCACCAAAGCCATTCGTTCGGCTCAACTATCGCCGGATGGCCAATTCACGGCGGTTATCCGCTCTACGCCCCGTACTCCGTACGAAGACGATGACGGTTCCAGCTACCGTGAGTTAGTGCTTATTAACGCCGATGGCGAGGAAACTTCATACTTAAGCAAAGACAAGAAATTTAGTCGAGTCAGTTTTGGGCCGCAAAGCGAGTACCTGTACTTTACCGCTAAAGAAGAAGATGACGAATACCAGGAGTTATATCGCATGCCAGTACGCGGCGGCGGTGTTCAGTCAGTCTTTGAATTTGAAGGTAACATTGGCAGCTACGCACTGAGCGATAACGGCCAACATTTAGCTTTTTTATCCTCAGGTAAAGACGATGTCGACAAAACTAAGTTGTCGAAAAAAGGGTTTAAAGCCGAAGTTTACGAAGAAGATTTAACCTACACTCAGGTTTATCACGTTTCGCTGGAAGACCTAAGCAAAGAAGCAACGGCTGTAACCTCTGAAGGCCGGCACGCGCTTTCGGTTAGCTTCCACCCAAATAACGAACAGTTACTGGTTCGTACCGCACCAACGTCGCTTATTGACGACAACTACATGAGCAGCCAGTACCATCTGATTGGTCTGGATGGCGAAGTTGCTAATTCGTTCGAAAGCGAAGGCAAACTGGGCCGTGCTGAATTTTCGCCGGATGGTCGTTATCTGGCTATGATCCGCGCGGCGGACTACAACGACCCGTCTGCCGGCACTTTATTTGTTTATGACACCCGCGAACAAGAGCACCGCAATGTTCTGCCGGACTACAAAGGCTCTATCAAGGACTTTAGCTGGCGGACGGATGAAGAAATTGTCTGGTTAGGCCATCGCGGCACGGAATCAGAAGTTCAGGCGCTAACGCTTAAATTCCTGGAAAGCCGCAGCTTATTAGAAACTGGCGAAGCCATTTTCACCAGCCTGGACGGCGAAGCGGGTAAATCTGAGTTTGTACTGACGGGTCACCGCCCGAGCCATCCGAACGAAGCCTTTAAATACAGCAACGACCGTCTGGAGCGTTTAACGGATTCCAACCCCTGGTTGGCAGATGTTGAAATGCCGCGTCAGGAAACCATGACCTACGAAGCTCGTGATGGGCTTAAGCTAGAAGGCATTGTGGTTTATCCAACAGACTACGAAGAAGGTAAGCGTTACCCGTTAATGATGGTGATCCACGGTGGCCCTGAGTCACACTACAGCAACGGCTGGTTAGACCGTTATGGTTCCCCGGTTAAACACGCTGCCGCCAAAGGTTATGCGCTGTTCTTCCCGAACTACCGTGGCAGTACCGGACGCGGTGTTGAATTCTCTAAACTGGGTCAGAACGACTACGCAGGTAAAGAGTTCGATGACATTGTCGACGCTAAAAAGCACCTGGTTGATATCGGCCTGGCTGATGAGTCAAGCGTAGGCATTACCGGCGGTTCTTATGGCGGATTTGCATCGGCCTGGGGCGCAACAGCGCAGACCGAACACTTTGCTGCCAGCGTCATGTTTGTCGGCATCAGCAACAACTTATCTAAGTTTGGTACCACTGACATTGCGAAAGAAATGCACGCCGTACACGCGCGCAGCTACCCATGGGACAAGTGGGAATGGTACTTAGAGCGCAGCCCAATTTTCCACGCAGAAAAGGCGCGCACGCCAATTCTTATCATGCACGGTAAAGAAGACACCCGTGTACACCCTTCTCAGTCGATGGAGCTTTACCGCTACCTGAAGACTCACGGTAACGTGCCTGTTCGCCTGGTACTTTACCCCGGCGAAGGTCATGGCAACCGTAAAGTCGCAGCGCAGTTGGATTACAGCATGCGTCTAATGCGCTGGATGGATAGCTTTCTGGTTGAGAAAGCCGAAGAGAAACCATCGTTTGAGCTGCCACATGCTGAGCAGCTGAAATAAGAATACATCTAATAAAAAGCCGGGACGCTGAATAGCTCCCGGCTTTTTTGTACCTTCAACTTTTTTATTTACCCGCGACAGCCCGCCATATTTCCTTCCAGCCCGGTTCTTTACCGTAGTACTGAATGCCCATGGCGAATAACCGCCCGGCAACACTGCGCATCCAGTAAACGAAGGCCGCCAGCAATACCAGGCTCAGCAACCACTCCCATACTGCAACGTCTGTTTGCAGCAAGCGTGCAGGCATCATTGCGAATGAACTGATAGGAATAATGCTCATCACCGTTGCGATAGTAGAGTCTGGCTCACCAATCACGCTGAAGCTTAAAAACACCGGCAACAGCGGTACCAACATTACGGTACTGCGGGACGAGTGATTCGGGTCATCAATAGTTGCCGAAAAGCCAGCCAGCATCGCATTGATTAAAACTGTCCCCAGTACCACAAATATAATACTGAGCAGAGTCGTTCCCACACCCCAGTCCAGGCCCGAGCCACCGTCTTCTGAAAATGCAGCGATCACCATGCTAACGCCGAGAATCATTAGCCCAATAAAGGTCATGGACTTAATACTGTGCAGAGTAATACCTATGATTTTTCCGTCCATCCACTGCGTGGGTGTCACAATCGTCAGCAACTGTTCCGTCACACGTTGCTGCTTCTCTGCAGTAATCGACATCATCATCAACCCAAAGCCGGTGAAAACACCAACCATGATCACCATCAGCAACATGGTGGCGGAAGCGTCGCTGGCATCGTCTATCGAAGCGTCTTTGCTTGCTTCAATAGCAAAGGTTATGTCGGGTTTTTCATTAATGACTGTGCGCTCTTCCGGCGTCAATGTCAGTTGTTGAACACGAAGAGCCTGCAATTGCTCCTGAAGCTCACTGCGCAACTCTTGTTGCCAGCTTTGGGACTTCTTCACCCAAACCTTAGCGGTTAACTCCGGGGTAATTACAATTAAGGTGTCTAAGTCTTCCGGTAGCTGCGTTTGCCACTTTTCCACTTCCATGGTGCCGGCACTACGAAGAGTTAAGTCTTTTGGCGCCTTAAATTCCCACCCTTGCGGCTTACCTTCCTGATAGAAAATAGCGCCCTGGTATTCATCGGAGAAAATTTGGGTAATAGCCCCCCAACCAGCACTCACCGCAAAAATCACCACTAAAAGCGCAATGGAAAAAAGCTCCTGCTTCCACTTAAAAAAGCGTTTGAATTCCCACCAGGCAATAGCTTTTAACTGTTGTAAGTAACTGACTTTCATGACTGCACCTCCCCGGTTTGCTTGCGTATCGTATCCAGGTACAAGTCATGTAACCCCGGTTGGATAGGTGCAAAGGCTTTTATTGGCGCCTGCTGTGCTAGCTGCGGCCATAACTGCTCAATGTCGGTATCCTTATTAAACGTCAGTTCAACTTGCTCGTCGTTTACTTTACGAACTGACTCTATTTGTTCCACGGCTCCCCAGCTTTCCATTGCAAGTTGAGCATTGGTGGTCACCCGGTAAACCGGTTCGGGTAGCAAGGTATTACGAATTTCCTGCAGGCTTCCCTGCGCGACTGCCCGACCTTTATTCATTAACAGCATGGTATCGGCTAAGCGTTCTACCAATGCCATCTGGTGCGCACTCAGCACCACGGTTTTGCCGCGCTCGCGCAGCTCACTGAGTACCGTCAGCACATGTTCCTGATTCACCGGATCCAAACCTGAAAACGGCTCGTCCAGAATCACCAGCTGTGGGTCATGCAGTAAAGTCGCTATAAGCTGCACTTTCTGCTGGTTACCTTTGGACATCTGGCGCAGCGGCTCGTCTTTACGATCTGTCAATTCAAACCGTTCCAGCCAGCTGTCAATATCGCCACGTATATCGCTTAGTTTCAGTCCGCGCAGACCGGCAATGTAATTAAGGTTATCGAGAATGGAGCGGTCCTGATACAAGCCTCGGTCTTCCGGTAAATAAGCAAAGTCGTGGTATGTCAGGTCTATGGTTTGACCGTTGTTCTCAACCACAATTTCGCCTTGGTCGGGGTGCGTCAGGCCAACCAGCATACGAACCAAGGAGGATTTCCCGGCACCGTTAGGGCCAAGCAGAGCCTGAATTTTTCCGGGTTGAATATCGAGTGATATTGCATCTACCGCTGTAACCGTGCGATAGCGCTTAGTGACATTATTAACTGAAAGGCGCATGTTATTTTTCTGTTATTAGAATGTGGGCCTATCTTAGAAACACAAAGAGCCCGTAACAAGTGTTACGAGCCCTTTAATTTGTTTCAAACTGTGACTTTACAGTTGCGGACCTGCCGCTACCAGTGCTTTGCCGTTATCTGTGTCGGTAAACTTCTCGAAATTAGCAACAAAACGCTCAGCCAGGTCTTTGGCACGCACGTCCCACTCACCCGCATTTTCGTAGGTGTTACGAGGGTCGAGAATGCTGCTGTCTTCAACGCCTGCTAACTGAGTTGGCATCGCTAAATTGAAGTATGGCAGTTCGACAAATTCGGCGTCTTCAATTGAGCCGTCTAAAATAGAGTCGATGATAGCGCGGGTCGCTTTAATAGAGATACGCTTGCCGGTACCGTTCCAGCCCGTGTTAACCAGGTAGGCTTCTGCGCCAGCCGCTTCCATACGCTTCACCAATACTTCGGCGTACTGGGTTGGGTGCAAACTTAAGAACGCCGCACCAAAACAGCTGGAGAACGTTGGCGTAGGCTCGGTTACACCGCGCTCTGTACCCGCTAATTTCGCGGTAAAGCCAGATAAGAAGTGGTACTGCGCCTGCTCTTTAGTCAACTTAGACACCGGAGGCAATACGCCAAAAGCGTCAGCCGTCAGGAAAATCACCTTTTTCGCGTGACCCGCTTTAGACACCGGCTTCACAATATTTTCTATGTGATGAATTGGGTACGAAACGCGCGTGTTTTCTGTTTTTGAGTTGTCATCAAAGTCGACAACGCCGTTTTCATCAACCGCAACGTTTTCTAATAAAGCATCACGGCGAATAGCGTTGTAAATATCCGGTTCAGCTTCTTTCGACAGGTTAATGGTTTTCGCGTAACAACCGCCTTCAAAGTTGAACACACCATCGTCGTCCCAACCGTGCTCGTCGTCACCAATCAGTGCGCGTTTCGGGTCAGTCGACAACGTTGTTTTACCGGTACCTGACAAACCGAAGAAAACAGCAACGTCGCCTTGTTCACCAACGTTTGCTGAACAGTGCATGGAAGCAATGCCTTTAAGCGGCAGGAAGTAGTTCATCATTGAGAACATACCTTTTTTCATTTCGCCGCCATACCAGGTGCCGCCAATCAACTGAATTTTTTCAGTTAGGTTAAACGCCACAAAGTTTTCAGAATTCAGCTCTTGTTCTTGCCACTTAGGATTAATGCACTTTGCACCATTCATGACCACGAAGTCTGGCTCAAAATTTTCCAGCTCTTCTTCGCTTGGGCGAATGAACATGTTTTTTACAAAATGTGCCTGCCATGCCACTTCAGTAATGAAGCGAACCGCAAGACGTGTGTCTTCGTTAGCACCGCAATAGGTGTCGACCACAAACAGACGTTTGTGCGACAACTGCTCAGTAACCAAACCTTTCAGTTCATTCCAGGTTTCAGTCGACAATGGTTTGTTGTCGTTCTTGCCCTGGTCAGCCCACCAGACGGTATCGCGAGTTGTTTCGTCGCGAACAATGTATTTGTCTTTGGGGGAACGTCCGGTAAAAATTCCTGTATCAACAGCAACCGCTCCAAGGTCCGTTACCGTTCCTTTTTCATAACCTTGCAGGTCATCGCGAGTTTCTTCTTTGAACAGCAGGTCATAGGACGGATTGTGGACGATTTCTTCGACATCGGTGATGCCGTAGCGGCTCAGATCCAGATTTGGCATGACGTAAGGCTCCTGAGATTACGGTCTTGTTCGTTAACGTTAACAGCAGTAGCACCGCGCAAAGCATCCTGTTTTGCTGCTGGTTTACTGGTCAATTTTCAGGCCGCGAATGTTAACCCGATTCCGGTAAAAAAGATAGAGCAAAATTTTGTCAGTTCGATAGAATGCCCGCCTGACTTAAGCAAGCAGCAGTGGGTTTCTGATCATTTATGCGTGATTCTTTTCACAGCCGAATTGGCTTTATACTAGCAGCCGCGGGCTCGGCCGTTGGTCTGGGCAACATTTGGGGCTTCCCGACACAAGTGGCAAACCATGGTGGCGGCGCTTTCCTGCTGGTCTATCTTTGCGTAATCTTTATACTTGCCATACCCGCGTTATACAGCGAAATGCTTATTGGGCACAGTGCGCAGGCGAACCCGGTTCGCTCATTAACGCAACTGTCTGAAGGTCGCGCCCGCCCCATTGGTCGACTAATGGGTTACCTGAATGTACTGGGCTCGTGCTTAATGCTGAGCTTTTACCATGTCGTTGCTGGCTGGATGTTGGTTCACGCTCTGGGCTTTTTAGCTCGCGGTTTGGGCATTGAAGCTGCTGCCGAATTCTTGCTGAACAGCTCACTAACCCGCGACTTAATTTTTACCGCAGTATTTTTGCTCGCCACAGCTTACGTGGTTTTTCAGGGTGTGGAAAAAGGCATTGAACGTTGGTCGAAACGACTGATGCCAACTTTAGTTGTTTTACTTGTTGCCCTTATTGCTTACATGCTGACCTTACCCGGTGCCGACGAAGGGTTGCAGAAATACTTAGTGCCCGACTTCAGTCTCATGACCGATACCAGCATTCTGGTTGCGGCCATGGGCCAGGCCTTCTTCTCGCTCTCTATTGGCCTGGGCGGCATGATGATTTACGGCTCCTACCTGAAGCCCGGTGCTAATTTGGGCCGCCTAAGTTTGTCAGTAGCTGCGCTGGACACCTTTATTGCATTTTTAGCTGGCCTGCTCATTATTCCCGCTTTGTACGCTGGCATCCATCTGGGCGTTAATGTCGGTGAAGGTTCACAGCTCATTGGCGAAGGCCAGCTCATTTTTGCAGTGTTGCCAGAGCTCTTCAACAGTATGGGCGTTGCCGGACCTTTTGTTGCTTTTGCGTTCTTTATCTTACTCAGTATCGCCGCTTTAACGTCAACCATTGCTCAGGCTGAAGTGCCGGTGTCATACTGCATTGAAGAACGAGAATTGAAACGACCTGCGGCAACGGCTTTATCACTTGGGGTTATTGCAACCTTTTCACTGTTGTTAATCTTGTTTTTTGAGCCGCTGTTTGGCTGGGTTGTCACTGTGGTTACTCAGTTCCAGTTGCCGCTGTCAGGATTGTTCTACTTACTGGTGGTCGGTTGGTTATGGCACCGCAGCAATCACTTAAAAACCATTGCTGCGGGAAGTATCGGTTTAACTTTATTACGCTGGCATATTCGTTATTTATGCCCGGTGCTAATGAGCATTGTGTTTTATCACGTCGCTTTTAGTTAAACCGAGTTAACTTTTACCGGGACGCTTTCCGGAAAACTTTTGCCCTAATGCTGACGCCACCCGGGCGTCAGTGAACCCGGAAACGTCGCCGCCGTGCAGAGCCACTTCTTTCACCAGCGATGAAGAAATAAACGAATTTTCCTCTGCCGGCGTTAAAAAGACACTTTCCAGATTCGGGTCTAAACGCCGGTTCATATTAGCCAACTGGAACTCATACTCAAAATCTGAAACCGCCCGTAACCCACGGATAAGCACCGTTGCGTCGTACTCATGCGCAAAGTCCACCAATAACCCGGAAAAGCCTACGACGGTGACATTATCGAGGTCTTCAGTGACCTGCTGCGCTAATAAAACGCGCTCTTCCAGACTGAATAGTGGCTTCTTGCTCGGGCTTTCTGCAATACCCACCACAATTTCACTAAACAGAGTTGAAGCACGCTCAATTAAGTCGGCGTGGCCGTTTGTAATAGGATCAAAAGTCCCCGGATAAATTGCTCGGCGGTGCATAGCGTCTCCTAAACCGTTATTGAGCTATTCTTAATTTTCAATAAAGAGTACACGCAAGTGCACACTAAACAAAAGCCCGATATTCAAATTTAGGATGCGAGTTACGACTAACATCAGTAAACTAGAGGGTAATTTACGTTTTCAAATAGTGGAGTAAAAAGATGAGCTCAGCCTTTTATCAGCAATTGGCCGACCAACTGGCCGAAACCAAAGCCGAAGGCCTGTACAAGAAAGAACGTATTATCAGTTCGGACCAAAGCTCGGAAATTACGGTTAATGACCGCAAGGTACTCAACTTCTGCGCCAACAACTACCTGGGACTGGCAAACCACCCGGACTTAATTAAAGCGGCTAAACAGGGCCTGGACGAGCATGGCTTCGGTACGGCTTCTGTCCGTTTTATTTGTGGTACTCAGGACATTCACAAAACGCTGGAACAAAAGCTTAGCGAGTTTTTAGGCACTGAAGACACCATTTTGTATTCATCATGTTTTGACGCGAACGGTGGCTTATTCGAAACTCTGATGGGCCCGGAAGACGCAATTATCAGTGACGAGCTTAACCACGCCAGTATTATTGACGGAATTCGTCTGAGTAAGTCCAAGCGCTACCGCTACAAAAACAACAATCTTGACGATTTGGAAGCACAGCTTAAACAAGCGGACGCAGACGGCGCGCGCCACAAATTGATTGCGACCGACGGCGTTTTTTCTATGGACGGCGTTATTGCTAACTTAAAAGGTATTTGTGACCTGGCCGATAAGTACGACGCGCTGGTTATGATGGACGACTGCCATGCAACCGGTTTCTTAGGCGAGAACGGTAAAGGTACGCATGAATACTGCGACGTGATGGGTCGTGTCGACATTATCACCGGCACCTTAGGTAAAGCACTGGGTGGTGCATCAGGAGGTTACACTTCAGGCAAGAAAGAAGTGATTGACTGGTTACGCCAGCGCTCACGCCCTTATTTGTTTTCTAACTCAGTAGCACCAGCCATTGTGCAGGCATCGATTCGTGTACTGGATATGCTGGCCGAGGGCCATGAACTGCGCGCTCAGCTTTGGGAAAATGCCAGCTACTTCCGTGAGCAAATGACTAAAGCCGGTTTTACTTTGAGCGGCGCAGACCACGCCATTATTCCGGTTATGGTAGGCGACGCCAAACTGGCCTCAGAAATGTCAGACCGCCTGTTAGAAGAAGATATTTATGTGATCGGCTTTTCCTTCCCTGTCGTTCCTAAAGGCAAAGCCCGTATCCGCACGCAAATGTCGGCGGCTCACACACGCGAACAACTGGATCGCACCATTGAAGCTTTTACCCGCATTGGTAAAGATCTGGGTGTGATTTAAGGAGTAAAGAATGAAAGCCTTGTCAAAACTGCACGCAAAACCCGGCATCTGGATGACCGACGTTGAAAAGCCCGAGTGTGGCTACAACGATTTGCTGATTAAAATTAAGAAAACTGCCATTTGTGGTACTGACGTTCACATTTACAAGTGGGACGACTGGTCGCAGAAAACCATTCCAGTGCCTATGGTGGTTGGTCACGAGTACGTGGGTGAAGTTGCAGCTATGGGTGATGGCGTACGTGGCTTTGAAATTGGTGACCGCGTTTCAGGTGAAGGTCACATTACCTGTGGCCATTGTCGTAACTGTCGTGCCGGTCGCCGCCATTTGTGCCGCAATACCTATGGCGTGGGCGTAAACCGCCCTGGCGCTTTTGCCGAATACTTATCCCTACCGGCTGAAAACGCCTTCAAACTTCCAGATGACGTCACTGACGAAATGGCGGCGGTATTTGACCCATTCGGCAATGCCGTTCACACCGCTCTGGCTTTTGACCTGGTGGGTGAAGACGTTCTGATTACCGGTGCCGGCCCTATTGGTATTATGGCTGCAGCCGTTGCCCGTCACGTTGGCGCACGCCATGTCGTTATTACTGACGTCAACGAATACCGTCTGGATTTAGCCCGTAAAATGGGTGTCACCCGCGCAGTCGACGTTAGTAAAGAAAAACTGTCTGACGTGATGACTGAGCTGGGTATGAAAGAAGGTTTTGATGTGGGTCTGGAAATGTCAGGCGTACCGTCAGCGTTTTCACAAATGCTGGAAGCTATGAACCACGGCGGTAAAGTTGCCATGCTGGGAATTCCGCCGGAGAACGTTGCCATTGACTGGAACCAGGTCATTTTCAAAGGCTTGGTCATTAAAGGTATTTACGGTCGTGAAATGTTCGAAACCTGGTACAAAATGGCCAGCTTGCTGCAGTCAGGACTGGATATATCGCCTATCTTGACGCACGAAATGCCTATAGATGACTATGAAAAAGGCTTTGAAACCATGATTTCAGGCCAGTCTGGCAAAGTCATCCTGAACTGGGATTAATTAATAGATGAGCAATTATCAACTAATGGAATTACCCGTCGCCGTTGAGCATTGGCAAAATGGTGAAGCGGTTTTTGTTGATATCCGTGACCCGCAGTCTTTTGCTGCGGGGCACATTCCGGGTTCTCAGCATCTGGATAACAGCAATCTGCCGCAATTCCTGAACTCAGTTGAGAAAAACCAAAAAGTGATTGTGGTTTGCTACCATGGCATTAGCAGTCAGGGTGCTGCCGATTACATTGCCGGTAATGGCTTTACTGATGTGCACAGCATGGATGGTGGCTATACGGCTTGGTCTATGTCTTTTCCTGAACACACGCAAACGGGGTAAACCATGCGACGATTGCTCAGCAGCCGCGACTCAGACTGGATGCATAAGCTTTATCTGTACTTACGTCAGCAGGGTATGCCAGTCAGCGTTACCGAACGCGGTGAGCAATTGGAATTGTGGTTACACCAGAGCAGCTATGAAGCCGCTGCCAAAACACTGATTCAACAGTTTAAAGATAACCCGGAGCTAGCCGCTGAGCCGGTACAGGAGAAGGCTGCCACGGCATCGCATTCAACCTCTTTGTCTTTTAGTTTGCTGAAACAAAGTGGCTGGTTGACGCGTATTATTGCGGTATTGACGTTGTTAGTATTTGCAGCCGTTCAGATGTACCCAGAAACCATTCTGGACACGCTAAAAATCAGCATCTACTTTTCAGCTCTGCCTTATGAGCAGCCCTGGCGCTTTATTACCCCGGTACTCATGCACTTTACTGTGCTGCACCTGGTGTTTAACCTGTTCTGGTGGTGGTATCTGGGTGGTCGAATTGAGCGCTCTCTCGGGCTGTCTTGGTTACTGGCCCTGCTATTATTTTGCGGTATTACCGCCAACGTTATTCAGTATCTATTTAATGGACCTAACTTTGGTGGGCTGTCCGGGGTTGTTTATGGCCTGCTTGGCTTTTGCTGGGTATACAGCTTTAACCGCCCAACCCCACTTTATCTGCCGCCGGGGCTTATTATCTTCATGCTGCTTTGGCTGGTCATTGGCTACACCGACATGTTGTGGGTCAATGTGGCCAACGAGGCGCACTTAGCCGGACTCATTTCAGGCTGCTTTGCAGGCTTTGTGGTGCGTTGGTTAAACCCTAAAATGCGGCAACTCTACTGATAAATGTATTTAGTGAAAATAACATCGCGGATAACCGGGTTTCCGGTTTCCTGTTGCATCAGTTCCTGAGCTCGCTCCACACATTTTAAGCGCAACTGATCACGGCCTGTCATAGTCCTGACCTGACGTTCGGTTGCCGTACTTAAAATGGAAACAAAGGCATTGCGCAGTAACGGCGCGTGATGCTCAACCACACTAATGTAGCTGGGGTCTGGCACCATCACCTCAATGGCTACCCGAATAAACCCTAGCCGGTAATCGTTACCTTCTTTCAGGTAATTCGTAGTGATGTCCGGTTCAAAACCATAATAAGAGACATCCTGTGCTGAAGCAGAAGAAACACTACTGCACCAAAGAAAAATACTTGCTACTACTGTTATCAGAAGTTTCATAGCCCTACCCGGCCCGATTGCTGTTCAATTAAATTCTCTCTGCTATCATAGCGACAGAGCTTAATAACGCCAACACAAATGACAACAGAGTTTTATCCAACACCCGCTTTTCCGGTTAGCGAAACGCTGCAGTGGTCGCCACCACAACAATTCGAGTTAACCGCTGAGCAGGCCGACTGGCTGCTCTACGAAGGTTCGTTAACGCAACGTCTGAAAGAAGTCGGTGGAAATTTTTCGGTAAAATTACTGGGGCAACAGGTATTAGAACCAACCCCTGAAGAAAAGCAACGACTTAACCTTAACTGCAACGTCGTAGTGCGTGAAGTTCTACTATACTGTGATAATAAGCCGTGGGTTTTTGCACGAAGTCTGTTTTCGCCAAGCGCGGAGCAAGCCAGTACGCTGAACTTACAGCAGCTTGGCAATCAGTCACTGGGTGAGTCCTTGTTTGCCCGTAGCGATTTACACTGCGGCGATATAGAAGTTGCAGCAGTTGGTGGGGATCACCCTGTTGCACAATTGAACCAGCGCTGGTTTCAAAAAGACCACGCGTTGCTTGGCAGACGAAGAATGTTTTCAACTGCGGGCGAACAGTTGCTGGTCAGTGAGATATTCCTTGAGCCGTCCTCACTGTACCCGTCGTCTGGCACCTTCCGTCGCAATAAAAGGAGTTAGCATGCAAAAGTTAGCCGCATTTTGGCAGTTAATGAGAGCAGACCGACCTATTGGTACCTACCTACTTGCCTGGCCAACGATTTGGGCTCTGATGATAGCCGGCACCGGCAATCCACCCATGCGTATTGTGGTTATCTTCCTGCTGGGAACTTTTGTCATGCGGTCAGCCGGCTGCGTTATTAATGACTTTGCTGATCGTAACTTCGACGGCCATGTTCGGCGCACTCGTCAACGGCCTATTCCTGCCGGCAAAATATCGGCGACGGAGGCCATGATAGGCTTTATTGCTCTGTTAGCGATTGCCTTTGGTCTTGTCATGCAGCTTAATACCCAGACCGTTATGCTCAGCTTTTTTGCCGCTGGTGTTGCTGCGCTGTATCCATTTTGTAAACGCTGGACTCATCTGCCACAAGTGGTTCTCGGTATTGCCTTCAGTTTTGGTATTTTAATGGCCTTTACTGCACTGGAATCTGAGCAGTGGTTAATCGCCGGGCTATTATTCCTGACCAATGTTATCTGGACCGTAGCCTATGATACCGAGTACGCCATGGCTGACCGCGAGGATGATCTAAAGATTGGCCTGCAGAGCACCGCTATTTTATTCGGCCGATTTGATCGCCTGGCCGTTGGCCTTATGCAGTTAGTCTCTCTGGCGCTGCTAGCCTGGGTGCTTTATTTATTATCCGCCGAAATATGGGCCTGGCTGGGTTTAGCCGTGGTATTGCTTCTGTTCGGATACCAACATTGGCTGATACGGCACAGAGAGCCCGGAAAATGCTTCCAGGCTTTTCTGCATAACCACTATGTAGGCATGGTGTTCGCTATTGGTTTAGCCCTGCACTACTGGTTCTAGTCACTCTGTTTTTGTTCGTCATCGGTTGGGCCTTTTAACTGTTGAACAAAGTGCTCAACCGACTGACGAATGGTCTGCAGTACCGGGCCATCGATAAGTTCATTCACCTGGTCGCTTAACTCACCCACCGGTTCTGCAGCAATTTGCTGCCCGTCGTCGTCGATTTCCACCAAGCCTTGCTGTTTTAAACTGGCAATTAGCGTCGACATGACTTTTTTGTCGTAAAACTCCGGTGCGTCAATACCGTGAATTGAGCTTAGACGCTCGGCCAGTGTAATTGACTGCTTCTCCAGGTCGGCACGCATAATTGGCTGCGCCTGTTGCAACAGCTCCAGCACGATACAGTAACGCTGCAGAGTTTCGCTGGCACTGTTAGCTAATAAGCGTAAGCGATACCACTCGGCGCTCTCGCGCTGCGCAATAGTACAAATGCCGCCTTCCAGTGTGATCAGATTTTGCCGCGCCAGTTCCTCGGCTAAGGCTTCTGTCCACAATGGCAGGTCATCCGCATTGTGGCTCAGGTATAACTCGGCCTTTAGAGAAGGGTAAATCGCCTGAGTGCGTGCCGCTATCTCCGCTACGCTGACTTTCTTTTTCGCCATAATAATGGAAGCCACAATGCCCGGCACAACCATCATATGCAGTATGTTATTGCGATAGTAAGTCATCGCAATAGCTGACATTCGTTCCAGTGAGATCACCTCACCCATGGTGTCGCTGTTGACAGTGAATTTGTCTGTCCTGAGCGCTTGCTGCCATAATTCTTCCGGAGTTTCTTCAGGAACACTCACTAAATTGCTGTAGGGCACTTCACGCAGAACTCCCAAATACACGTCTAACTGTGCTAAAAGCTCTTCTTTTAATAACGCATGGTGCTCAGAGCTTAATAACGCCAGAGCGGTCAGATTAACGCTGTTAGCGGCAGCTGAGTCATTAATGCCCTGCATGACTTGCTCCGCTAAACCATTAACCACCGGGTTAAGCCAATTGGGTCGTTCAGGCTCCTGTGCGCCACGGGTAACTGACTCATGCCAGGTGGGCGCCTTTTTGTCTAAATGATGTTTCAGATTGATCGGCTGACCGAAGGTCACAAACCCCTGTCCGAAATTCTTTAGCTTTGTCACCGTTTTCAGAATTTGAAATACCGACTCTTTTTCTTTGTCCTTACCTTTAAGTTCTTTCAGGTAGGTAGACACTTCCATAATGTGCTCGTAACCAAGGTACACGGGCACTAGAGACACAGGACGCTGCTGGTCACGCAACATGCCCTGAACGGTCATTGCCAGCATACCGGTTTTAGGTGGTAATAAGCGGCCGGTTCTGGAGCGGCCACCTTCGCTGAAGTATTCCACCGGATAGCCTTTTTGGAACAACCAACACAAATATTCACGAAAAACTGCTGAATAAAGTTTATTACCCCGGAAGCTGCGGCGTATAAAAAACGCGCCGCCACGGCGAAAAATACCACCCACAGGAAAGAAGTTAAGATTGACCCCTGCCGCAATATGCGGCGGTACCAGTCCCTCTTTGTAAATCACGTAGCTAAGCAATAAGTAATCCATGTGACTGCGATGACAAGGCACGTAAATAATTTCATGCCCTTGTTGCGCCAGTCTTCGGATAGTATCGCCACCTTTGACATGAATACCGTTATAAATACGATTCCACATCCAGGTCATAAAACGGTCAAGTACACGAACTAAGGTCGAACTGTAATTCGCTGCAATTTCATCAATGTAAGATAAGGCACGCTTACGAGCTGCTTCTTCACTGATTTTCTTGCCCCGGGCTTCATCTGCTACAGCTTTTTTTAAGGCAGGGGTATCAATCAGTGCAGCCATTAATTCCTTTCTGTGACTTAACTTAGGGCCTGCAACGGCGTGACGCATACGCACAAAATGCACCCGCGCAACTCGCGCCAATTTATGGGCGATGCGCATATCGGTACCATGGTCATTTGCCATTGTGCCCAGACTGACCGCACGTGAAAAACGCAGTAAAACCTGGCGCCCAGAAAACAACACCAACCAAAATTTTCGCCAGTGCCCGGGGTTATCTAGATCACCCGTCATAGCATTACCGGCATTAGCTTCCTGCCCTGCCTGACGTCCCCAGAACACACCTGCAGGGACAAGCTGAACGTCAAGTTCTGCATTGTCTTTGTGTAAGGTCAACAGTTGATGAAATTCTGAAACGGTTTGCTCGGAGGTTTCTTCAGCAAACTCTTCAAGGAACATAATTCGGTCATAGGGTTTACCATCAACCACTAAAGGCTCGGTCGGGTCTGGCAACCCTCGTTTCGCTGCAGCTCTTTGTAAAATGGATAAGTCCGCTTTAGACGTTGAACGCATGACATACACAACGGGCTTAGCAATTGTGGTTTCATGCTCTTCTTCTGTGCCGTCCCAAATTTCCTGAAAGCGTGTTAACCAACGCAACGGATACTTAAAGACCGGGTAAAAGCGACTTATTCCTTTCATACTTAGACCTCTGTTTTAAACAGACAGATAGGATACCAACTTCGTTTAAATTTGTCGTTCAAGAAATTACTTGCGAAATGAATTTACCTGTATATACTCACAGTATCACTGTACAAATAAACAGGTACATTATGCGCCCGTTAACACCAAGACAATCTGAAATCCTTGAACTTATTAAGGATAACCTACACGCCACTGGCATGCCTCCAACGCGTGCAGAAATTGCTCATAAGCTGGGGTTTCGTTCTGCTAATTCCGCAGAAGAGCATTTGAAAGCTCTGGCTCGTAAAGGGGTGATTGAAATTTTACCGGGTATGTCACGCGGTATTCGTCTTGTAGCCGATGACTATGACATTGCTGATGGCCTGCCGTTAATTGGTCAGGTTGCAGCCGGCGAGCCCTTGCTGGCCGAACAGCACGTTGAAGGTCATTACAAAATTGACGAGTCTCTATTTCATCCAGCTGCCAGCTTCTTACTGAAAGTAAACGGCATGAGCATGAAAGACATTGGAATTTTAGACGGCGACTTACTGGCTGTGCATAAAACAGAGCAAGCTCGTAATGGCCAGATAGTCGTTGCCCGCGTGGAAGACGACGTCACTGTAAAGCGTTTTGAACAGCGCGGAAAAACTATTTTGCTTCATCCTGAAAATGAAGATTTCTCGACCATTACTGTCAATCTGGCAGAGCAAGTTTTTGCCATTGAAGGGCTTGCCGTCGGTGTGATCAGAAACGGAGCGACCTTATGAAAACTCAATATCAGCACAAATTACATCACCCAGGTCTGTGGACTGCCGAAAGTGCGGCACCATCGTTCCAGTTAGATGCTAAAAACACGCAAGACGGAATTGATGTCGACAACCTGTCCCCCGTTGTCCAACAGGCATTGCAACAAAAGCCGAGCCAATGGGTAACGGTTATTGGCGGCGACAAAGACGTGATTCAACAGCTTATTGCTTGTGGTGTTGCTGAATCGCAAATTCGCTGGTTGCGCAGCCACTCAGCTGAACGCTGCGAGTGGGCGCTGGAACAGGCTCTACTGGCCGGTACCAGCAGTATGGTTATCGGTTATTTGGACTCAGTTTCTAACCGTACCTGGCAACGTGCCCGTATGGCCAGTAAATTGAGTGAAACACAATATTTTCTGTTTGATAAAAACACACTGACATCCCACCTGCACTAATCCCACTTTGTTTGTGTGTTTTATTCCCCAAGGCTGCTTTTGCAGCCTTTTTTTAACAGATTCGTCTATTTTTTGTGCATTTGCTTGATTTGATCTGGATCTTTGGTTGTAAATTCGTTAATAAATGCACTACCCGACTATAAAAATAATATAACAACGATAACTACAACAAAGAGTCAGTAGAGAAAGCGATTTCTGGGGAGAAGCTGTACCTTTTTCTGCTTACCTCTTTGTTCTTCTATTTCAGGCTAGCGAAATTATTTGCTGTCTCGTTGAAGAATAAGAGGAGAAGCCACGTGAAAATGAAGCCTTTGTGGGCACTATTGGCGCTAACGAGTCTACCGGCTGCTGCTCAGTCGCGTCTCAATTTGACCCAAGGTGTCACTGAAGTGAGTAACCGGGTTTACGATCTCCACATGACCATCTTTTACATTTGCTGTGTAATTGGTGTGGTCGTATTCGGTCTCATGTTTATTTCGATGATCCGACACCGGAAGTCGAAAAACCCTAACCCTGCAAATTTCCACGAGAACGTTAAAGTCGAAATAGCCTGGACTATTGTGCCTTTACTTATTTTGGTAGGTATGGCCATTCCTGCAACAACGACTCTAATTGCCATGGAAGACACTTCCGATGCTGACGTTACTGTCCAGGTAACAGGTTCGCAGTGGAAATGGCACTACAAGTACTTTGAGAACGACGTGGAATTCTTCAGTCGTTTAGCCACTCAACAAGAACAAATTGATAATAAATTTGAGAAAGGCGAAAACTACTTGTTAGAGGTGGATCGTCCACTGGTTATTCCAACGGGCAAAAAAGTTCGCTTCCTGGTCACTTCAGACGACGTTATTCACAGTTGGTGGGTTCCTGACTTTGCCGTTAAGAAAGACGCTAACCCGGGCTTTATTAATGAGACCTGGACTAACGTTGATGAACCCGGTATTTACCGCGGTCAGTGTGCCGAGCTTTGCGGTAAAGATCACGGCTTCATGCCAATCGTTGTTATAGCAAAAGAACCTGCTGAATATGAAAAATGGATTACCGAGAAAGAAGAAGAGCAACAGGCAGCACGGGAACGTGAACAAGAATTGCTTGCTATGGAGATGTCGGAAGATGAACTGATGGATCTCGGTGAAAAAGTTTACAACAGCACCTGTGCTGCTTGTCACCAGGCCAACGGCCAGGGCGTCAACGGAGTATTCCCTGCATTAGCGGGCTCCGGCGTGTCTGTGGACCCTGAAGCCAAAGATCAGCACATAGACATCGTTGTTAATGGCGTAACTGGCACAGCTATGCAGGCCTTTGGAAGCCAGCTGTCCATGCGCGAATTAGCCGCGGTAATCACCTACGAGCGTAACGCTTGGGGTAATGATACCGGACAGCTGATTCAGGCCGCCGATATTAACGAAGTCATGAATCAATAAGGAGACGGTGATGAGCACTACAGTGGAAGAGACACATCACGACACACACCACGATCATAAGCCGTCGGGTATTGGTCGCTGGCTATTTACAACGAACCACAAAGACATTGGCTCAATGTACTTGTGGTTTAGCTTCATTATGTTTTTGACCGGTGGCGCTATGGCCATGGTCATTCGTGCTGAGTTATTTCAACCAGGTTTACAGTTAGTCGAGCCTCATTTCTTTAATCAGATGACCACAGTCCATGGTCTTATAATGGTTTTTGGTGCGGTCATGCCTGCTTTTACCGGGCTTGCTAACTGGATGATCCCAATGATGATTGGTGCGCCGGACATGGCGTTACCACGTATGAATAACTGGAGCTTCTGGATTCTGCCATTCGCCTTCATTATTTTATTGGGCTCGTTATTTATGGAGGGTGGTGGCCCTGCCTTCGGCTGGACATTCTATGCGCCGCTTTCGACCACCTACAGCTCGGATTCCACCGCGTTGTTCGTGTTCTCAATACACATTATGGGTATTTCATCCATCATGGGCGCCATTAACGTGATAGTCACTATCATGAATATGCGCGCACCGGGTATGAATTACATGAAAATGCCGTTGTTTGTCTGGACCTGGCTGATTACCGCCTTCCTGCTTATTGCGGTTATGCCGGTCCTGGCCGGTGCGGTTACCATGGTACTGACCGATAAATACTTCGGCACCAGTTTCTTTGATGCTGCCGGCGGCGGCGACCCGGTTATGTTCCAGCATATTTTCTGGTTCTTCGGACACCCGGAAGTTTACATTATGATTTTGCCGTCCTTCGGTATTATCTCCGCTATTATTCCGGCCTTTACCCGAAAACGACTCTTTGGCTATGCCTCCATGGTTTACGCCACGGCAGCCATTGCCTTACTGTCTTTCCTGGTGTGGGCTCACCATATGTTCACTACCGGTATGCCAGTATTTGCTGAGCTCTTCTTCATGTACTGTACGATGCTCATTGCGGTGCCGACCGGGGTCAAAATCTTTAACTGGGTTGCCACCATGTGGCGGGGCTCAATGACCTTTGAAACACCCATGCTGTTCGCCCTGGCGTTCGTTATTCTGTTTACCATTGGTGGTTTCTCCGGCTTAATGCTGGCGATTACGCCCGTCGATTTCCAGTATCACGATACGTATTTCGTAGTGGCTCATTTTCATTATGTTCTAGTGACAGGTGCGATTTTCTCCATCATGGCGGCTTCTTATTACTGGCTACCGAAATGGACAGGTCACATGTACGACACCACACTAGCGAAGACCCACTTCTGGACATCGCTTATTTCCGTTAACGTGCTGTTCTTCCCAATGCATTTTGCAGGGCTGGCCGGTATGCCGCGGCGTATCCCGGATTACGCTACGCAGTTTGCGGATATTAACCAGATAGCGAGTATTGGTGGTTTTGCCTTCGGTTTGTCACAGTTGATCTTCCTTTGGGTGGTTATCAAATGTGTCAAAGGCGGCGAGAAAGCAGCAGCTAAGCCATGGGATGGTGCAGAGGGACTGGAATGGACAGTTCCGTCACCAGCGCCTTATCACACCTTCGAAAAACCACCGAAAGTGGAGTAATGACTCATGTCTGATCAGCGCCCTGACAACAGCATTCTGGTTAAGCGACTGTTACTGACAGTCGCCGGAATGTTTGCCTTCGGTTTCGCGCTGGTACCGCTTTACGATGTATTTTGTGAAGTGACAGGCTTTAACGGCCGTACCAGCAATGAAGCCGCGGTTTATCAAGAGGTGGAAGTCGATGAATCGCGTACGGTTAACGTTCAATTTATTACGCGGAATGCTAAGGGCATTCCGTGGAAATTTGAGCCCTCGACCAAACAAGTCAAAATTCATCCAGGTGAGGTTAAAGTCGTTAACTTTCTAGCGTCGAACCCTACCTCTTCCAATATGGTCGCACAGGCTATCCCATCGGTTGCACCGGCTGAAGCCTCGCTTTATCTCAATAAGGTGGAGTGCTTTTGCTTTAACCAACAGCCTTTAGCTGCGGGTGCTGATACAGAAATGCCAATGCAATTTTATCTGGATCCGGATATTCCGGACCACATCAACACATTAACCCTGTCATACACGCTGTACGATATGACAGCCAATACGTCGGCTGAGCAAATGGCTCAGCTGTTAAAAACAGAATAAGGAAACGACGTTATGGCAGAACAACAGAGTTATTATGTTCCTGCTTCCAGTCCCTGGCCTATTGTTGGCGCAATTGGGTTAGGCTTAATTGCCTGGGGCGCGGGACACACCGTTATCGATATGAGTAAAGAGCAGGATGGTTACGGCAGTACCGTATTAACCATTGGTTTAATCGTTATAGCCGTCATGCTTTTTGGTTGGTTTCGCGACCAAATTAACGAGTCCATGAGTGGCAAGTACAGCGACCAGTTAGGTGTCTCTTATAAACAGGGCATGAGTTGGTTTATTTTCTCCGAGGTGATGTTCTTTGCGGCCTTCTTCGGTGCACTGTTTTACGCTCGTGTTATAGCCGTTCAATGGCTAGGCGGTGACAGCAACAACGCCATGACCAATGAGGTCTTATGGCCGGAGTTTGTGGCTCACTGGCCTTTGGTTAACACACCGGGAGGCACTGAGACTCAGGCAATGGGTTGGTATGGTCTGCCTGCTATTAACACCATTATCCTGCTAATTAGCTCGATAACCTGTCACTTTGCTCATACGGGTTTGGAACAAAATAAACGTAAACAGCTGACAGCCATGCTGGGTATTACCATTATCCTGGGTTGTATCTTCCTGTACTTACAAGGTGCAGAGTACGTTCACGCCTACGAAGAGCTTGGCTTGGCACTTGACTCAGGTATATACGGTAATACCTTTTACATGCTGACCGGATTCCACGGTATGCACGTAACCCTGGGTACCGTCATGCTTATTGTCATGTTCCTGCGGGTTCTGAAAGGTCATTTTACACCGGATAATCACTTTGCATTTCAGGCAACTAGTTGGTACTGGCACTTTGTCGATGTAGTCTGGCTATGCCTTTTTGTCGTAGTTTACGTTCTGTAAGAAAATGAAAAACGCCCCGATTAATAGGGGCGTGGATTTAAAGGTAAGAAACCACTGGCGGTCGCCGCTATCAGTATGACAAAGATAACGGCGGCTACTCCCACTCGCTTTCCCAAATAATGGGACATAGGTGGTTTGTCCGGGTCGTTCCGCAGCATACTGAATAACGCCCTGAACAGATTCACCACCATATATGCTAACAGCAGTACAATAATGATTTTAAAAAAGACCAACATACGTTTTCCTCTTGTCGCTACGTTAGTTACTCTGCTGGCAATTGCGTTATTGGTCAAGTTAGGTTTTTGGCAGCTTGAACGCGCTGAACAAAAACGCCAGCTGTTTAGCGACTATGAGCAACAACTCTCAAGCGGTGAAGCGACCAAACTCGGCCGTCTGACAAAGATATCTCCTGAAAACGATCGCTTTCGCTATGTAGAAATGAATGGTGAATTTGTTCCACAACCCATTTTCCTTCTCGATAACCAAATTCAAGACGGTACCGTTGGTTATCAGGTAATTGCGCTGTTCCAGCCACAGGCAATGTCTGAAAACTATGTTCCGGTTAATATGGGATGGTTACCAGCACCGACTTCACGACAGGCATTACCGGAAGTGAATATTCCTTCAGGCCAACATAGGCTAACCGGTTTTCTGTATTTTCCTTCCAACAATCAATTTGTGAATAACACTTACGAAACTGACTTAGCCAAGAACAAAATTCGAGTACAGGAATTTCAACCTCGCTCTATATCTAAGCAGCTCGATATGTCATTAACCAATTATACTTTTTTACTTGAGTCGCCAGAGACTATGGGCTGGAGCCGCGACTGGAAACCTCAGGTAATGTCACCGGAAAAACACCAGGGTTACGCCATTCAGTGGTTCTCACTGGCAATTGCCTGCTTGGTGATTTTTCTATTTGCTGTTATAAAACTGAATAAACAACAAAAAAAAGAGGAGACCCGATGAGCTCCCTGAATCGCTCTCGACGCGCCATTATTATTGTTTTCGTTGCCTTTATTGTCCCGTTATTAGCGGCTTGGCTGATTTTGTCACAAAACTGGTATGAAGCCGGCACCAATAAAGGCACCCTGCTGCAGCCGCCGATTACCCTGGATAAACAGACCGACCAACTGCCGGAAGGCTGGCAATTGGGTTATGTCGCGCCTAAAAACTGTGACACAACCTGTGAAAATACCTTATACGTTATGAATCAGGTCGACGTGGCTATTGGTAAAGACACCGAGCGCCTGACTCCTGTGGTGCTTCACCAAAGCGAGAATGCACAGTCAGAGTTTAATCACAGCGCGCCTCACATTGCGCAAATGGTTGCACCGCAGCTCATTGAACAATTAAGCGAACTGCCGGAAAGCACCGTCTTTATTATCGATCCTATGCACAACGTTATGCTGTATTACCCAGTTCACTCTGATAAAGAGCAGATGGTAACGGAAGGTAAAAACATGCTGGCGGATCTTCGTAAACTGCTTAAATTGTCCAGAATTGGGTAGGTAAATCACATGCGTTTACTGGTAAAAATTAGTGTTTTTTTTGCTTTCGTCGTTATTGTTCTTGGCGCATTTACCCGATTGACAGAAGCTGGCCTGGGTTGCCCGGACTGGCCGGGTTGCTACGGCTTTTTGGGGGTTCCTTCTCAGGCAGAGCACATTCAGGAAGCTGAACTTCGGTTTCCTCACGCCCCAGTTGAACAGGATAAAGCCTGGAACGAAATGGTACACCGCTACTTTGCCGGCACCTTAGGCTTATTAATTCTGACTATTGCTATCATCGCCTGGGTTAAGAGCCGTCGCTACAGTCATTATCCTACACCGGTAAAATTACCCACCTTGCTGTTGGGGTTGGTGATATTCCAGGCGGCTCTGGGTATGTGGACAGTGACCATGAATTTGCAGCCGCTCATAGTGATGGGGCATCTTTTAGGGGGCTTTTCAGTTATATCACTGCTGTACCTGTTGTCTCTGCGTCTGTCATCGTTCCGGCTTGCAGGGGGAGACTCGGAGCTAAGGCGCTACCGAGGGCTGGCTTTCTTCACCTTATTAGTTGTTATTGGGCAAATAGCTCTGGGGGGCTGGGTTGCAGCCAATTACGCCGCCGTAGCCTGTACTGAACTGCCTTTTTGCGAAGGTAACTGGACAGCACAACTGGACTTTGCCGGCGCTTTTAGCATACCAGAGGCCGATACCTACCAATTTGGTGCGCATGACTACAATGATCGCATGACCATGCATGTTATGCATCGAGTTGGAGCCATTATTACGTTTTTAGTGGTCTGTGCTTTACTCTTTAAATGTTGGAGAAAGGCAAAGTCACAGTTTTTCCGCCGCTCATTAATTGTTATCGGCTTGTTATTGTCTTTGCAAATTCTGCTCGGTATTAGTAACGTAGTCTTTCAATTACCGCTTTGGAATGCGGTAGCACACAATGCTGTTGGCGCTTTGTTGCTACTGTCTCTGGTTGGGTTGAATTACAACCTGTCCAGAAAAGCGTAGAGGAGCTGTAACTATGCAATCCGTTGCCACAAAAAATATAACAAAAACGCGCAACGCTCACTGGCGGGACTACCTGGAGCTGACCAAGCCTCGCGTCGTCGCCTTGTTGTTGCTCACTGCTGTGGTCGGCATGTGCCTGGCCACTGAAGAGCTTGTTTCGCTGAATGTATTGGTGCCTGCCTTAGCAGGTATTGGGCTGATGTCTGCTGCTGCGGCTGCTATTAATCATCTGGTTGACCGTCATATTGACGCGAAAATGGCGCGTACGCTACGTCGGCCACTGCCTCAGGGAAATTTATCACCGACAAAAGTCACGGTGTTTGCAGCATCTATTGGCGCCATTGGTTTTGTGACCCTATATGCCTGGGTTAACCCGTTAACCGCCTGGTTAACCTTTGCCAGTATGGTCGGTTACGCTGTGGTTTATACCATGTTTTTAAAACGCGCTACGCCGCAGAATATTGTTATTGGGGGCCTGGCAGGTGCGGCACCGCCGTTACTGGGCTGGACAGCAGTCACCAATGAAGTTAACGCGCCGGCGGTACTGTTGGTTATGATCATTTTTACCTGGACACCGCCTCACTTTTGGGCGCTTGCCGTACACCGCGCAAAAGACTACGCACGAGCTGAAGTTCCGATGCTGCCGGTTACTCACGGTATCGACTTCACCAAAACCTGTATCTTCCTGTACACCGTTTTGCTGACCGTAGTTTGCCTTATGCCTTTCTTAATTGGCATGACCGGCATGATTTATTTGGTAGGAGTCAGTTTACTTAACGCCATTTTCCTGGCTTATGCCTGGAAGCTGAAATACGCACCAAGTAAAAAAACAGCGTTTAATATGTTTGCCTTTTCTATCTGGCACCTCATGCTGCTGTTTGTCATTTTACTGGTCGATCACTACGTATAAATGGAGTAAGAGATGAGTCGTATTGTTACACTGCTGGCCGCTCTTATTGCCCTTGCAGCCGGTTTTGCGGTTTACAACTTTTGGCCGGAAGAAAAGCCCGAAGCTTTAGTTTATGAACCGCCTCGTGCGTTAAAGCCCTTTACTTTAGAAAGCACGGCTGCCGGCACAGTAGAAAATGATGCGCTTAAAGGCCAGTGGACCTTGCTCTTTACCGGTTATACCTTCTGTCCCGACATTTGCCCAACCACTATGTCAGACTTGAAGGGCGTGATCCCTGAGTTGCAGAAAGAAGTTTCTGAGCCGGTTAAAGTTTGGTTGATTTCAGTTGACCCTAAACGCGATAACATTGAGCGTTTAACGCAGTACGTTAACTATTTTGGTGATGACTTTGTCGGTGTGCGGGCTGAGCACAAAGAGTTATTCCCTTTCGTGCGCGATTTAGGCTTAATGTATTCCATTCCCGATGAAGGCGAAGAAAATTATCTGGTGAACCACAGCGCCGCTATTATTTTGGTGAACCCGGACGGTAATCGTAAAGCGATTTTCAATGCCGACCACCAACGCGGAGAAGTACCGGTGGTCAGCATGGATAAACTCAAAAAAGATTTTGCCATTATTGCCGATTAGTCAGGCCAGCTGCCTGACTCGTCCGGGCGAATGAGCGCTACGGAATACCAGTAGTAGCGCGATTCTGAAGCACTGGGCGCGGTACAATTAACGCGTGAACGTCCAATATTGATGTCCTGCTCTAAGCTTACACTGAACTTTGTATCACTTTCCCATTCAGGTTTTAACACTGAACCACCGGCAAAACATTGCAGCGCATCGGTACGCATATCGTCTAGTGTACCGCCCGCCTCCAGCGTCACACTAATAGTTGGGCGCGTATTATCATGCGCGACTAAAGGCTCTTCTGGTTGGTAAGCACTTACTGGCATGGCTTTCGAATTCAACTTGGCTTTCAGCGTATTTAAGTTCGCATAGATACCCGACGCCGGGAAACGCGTAATAACCGTATCTTCGCTCCATTTGGACCATGGCCCTGAATGCTGAGCAAAGGCCAGAAAGCCCCAATCATGCAATAGAGTCCGCAACTCGTTGTTATACTCCCCGTAAGGGTACGCAAAGTACCTCTGTTGTTCGCCTAAGCTTTCATCAATGGCTTCCTGTGCAGTAATAACATCGTAACGCATGCGCTTCTGCCACTCTTCATCGCTTTCACCTTCTTGCTTGCGAATAAGGTGTGCGTGAGTCTGTCCATGGTTAGCAATGGTAGCGCCGTTCTGCTGAATCTCTTTAAGCTCTTCCCAGCCCATGTAATGGCCGCTGTGCTTACGCATGAGTTCAGGGTTAACAAACACCGTGTAAGGCATTTCAAACTCTTCCAGAACCTCTACAGCGTTTTGATAGACGTTTTGGTAACCGTCGTCGAAGGTAATAACAACGGCTTTTTCAGGAAGTTCTTCGCCTTTTTCAATGGCATCGCGCGCGACGGTAATATCAATAACGTTAAAGTTGTTATCCTGCAGGTATTGCAGGTGCTCGCGAAACGTATCCGGGTCAATAGAAGTTACCGCCGGAGTTGAATCACTGACATGGTGATACTGCAGCACCACAACGCTATCCGCGCTATCTGCCTGAGCCAATGGTGAGCACCCCAGCAATAAACCCGATGCGGCACTCAACGTCATTTTGTTCAACATCTTCATACTGACTCCTGATAAAGTATAAAAGCCGTTATTAACCGAGTTTACTTAAGGATAGTTATGCACAAGCTGTTTGGATTTTCATTGTCTGATCACAGCCGCGTTTTTGCGATTGCCCTGCCAATGATCATTTCCAATATTGCTGCGCCGCTTCTCGGTCTGGTCGATACTGCCATCATAGGTCATTTACCAGATGCTATCTACTTATCCGCCGTTGCCGTCGGTGCCATGGTGGTGAGTTTTATTTATCTGCTGGCGGTGTTTCTGCGCATGGCGACAACCGGATATATAGCACAATCCTACGGAGCCGATGACATACATGCTCAGCGCCAGCATTTTAATAACGGCATTATTATTGCGCTGGGCTTAGGCGTTTTAATAGCCGTTACCAGCCCCTTAATTAATGACTTGGCCATGTGGGTTATCGCCCCTTCTGCCGAGCTCGAAGGCTACGCCCGCGACTACATCGAAATACGTTTATGGTCGGCACCGGCTTCGTTGATTACGCTCGTCGCTCTGGGCGTATTGTTAGGCCGTCAAAACAGTCGCAAAGCCATGCTCCTGGTGATAATTACTAACGCCGTTAATGTGGTTATGGATGTGATACTCATTCTTGGCTTTGGGCTGAATGTAAAAGGCGCCGCCTGGGCATCGCTAAGTGCCGAGTGGGTCACCGCTATTGTCGGCTTCTACTGGACAGCCCGAGCGCTGGGCTGGCACTTACGCCATTGGCAGCTCAAATTTCAACAATTGCGCCAGTTTTTAGGGGTTAACGGCAATATTTTTATTCGCAGCCTGGTGTTGCAGTTGTGTATGGCCACAATGACAGGCTACGCGACGCGCTACGGCAGTACCATGGTGGCGGTTAATGCCGTACTGATGCAGTTCCTAATGCTGATATCTTTGGGGTTAGATGGCATTGCCTATGCCGTGGAAGCTCTTGCCGGTGCTGCAAAAGGTCAGAAACGTTACGACAGAGTTCGCTACTGGTGCAAAATTACTTTGCTCTGGTCGTCACTCTTTGCTGTGGTTTATACGCTCGTTTTCGCTCTGGCAGGCAGTGCAATTATTCGTTTGATCACCGATATCCCTGAAATTATCCGGGTTGCCGAAGAGTACTTACCCTGGATAATCGCGCTTCCGCTACTGGCTCACTGGAGTTACTGGTTTGACGGTGTATTTATTGGTTTGTCGTTAAGCCGTGGTATGCGCAACACCATGATACTCAGTGCTGTCATTGGCTTTTTACCTTTGTGGTGGGCAGGATTGCCGCTGGAGAACCACGGTTTGTGGTTAGCTCTCAGCGGCTTTTTATTCATGCGTGGTATTACCCAGGCAATCTGGTTCAAATACCTTAGTTCGCCAGATCATCCATCAGGATAAGCTGTGGTGGCAAGCCACTGTCAAAGTAACTATACAGCCTAAAGGCCTAATAGTACGAGTGCTCTCCGTGCTCATGATCAGTTATATCACGAACCCCGGTTACTTCTTCCGGGAAGCGCTCAAGCAACTCTTTTTCAATGCCGTTTTTCAACGTGACATCGATCATGCTGCAGCCGTTACAGCCGCCGCCAAATTGCAAAATAGCCACGCCATCATCGGTAATTTCAGCAATCATGACCTGACCACCATGACTGGCTAACTGCGGATTGATCTCAGCCTGAATCACATACTCTACACGTTCAATTAACGGTGCGTCATCAGCAACCTTACGCGCTTTCGCGTTTGGCGCTTTCAGAGTTAACTGAGAGCCCATTTCCTGCTCTTCAAAGTCAATAGCTGCGTCTTCCAAAAACGGAGCGCTACCGGAATCTACGACGGCATCAAAGCCATTAAACGGTAAACGTTCGTCGTCGGGCTCAACGGAATCTGGCGGACAATAAGAAACACCACACTCGGCATTTGCCATTCCCGGATTAACCACAAAAACACGAATACACGTGCCGTCTGGCTGGTCCGCTAATAGCTTCTGAAAGTGGGACTGCGCTGCTTCTGAAATACGAATCATAAATACTGACCTCACGGCTTATACCTGAGTAAATTACTAAGGTATAGTGTAACCGAGATACCCTTCAGTTTCTAGTCGTGTTGGTTATAGACAACCGCCCAGGCATCCACGGCTGTAGCCCCTTTTTTGTAGAGGGCATCGGCGGCGGCCATCATGGTGGCTCCGGTACTAAGTACATCATCAACAACAGCCACCGTACTGCCACTAAAATCATGAAGGGCTAACTGACTTCGCTTACTGTTTTCCCAGCGAGCGGACTGCGACGCCATATGCTGCGTAGGCACCGAACGTATTTTACGTAAACCACCCGCAATGTACGGCACCTGCAGTGCAGCGGACAAATAGCGCGCCAATAACGCCGTTTGGTGAAACCCTCGTTTACGCCAGGCGTGATGCGTCATCGGCACCGCAACAATACAGTCCGGCATGGGTTGCCCCTGGTAGCAAAGCCTTAAGTGAGCAGCCAGTTGGGTAGCCAATAACGGAGCTAGTTCTGCCCTATTGCGGAATTTAAACAGAGTCATCAATTGTTGCACTTGCGACTCCCATCGCAACGCACAATACCAATAGCGGCACCGCTTCTGATCTTCTTTGAGATGCAGCCCAATATCGGACAGATGCTGACAGCAACGCGGATACCAACGTGGTAACGCGTCATCGCAGTAGGAGCACAAAGCCGTAGCTGTAACACTCGAGCAACCACAACTCCAGCAAGTGCCCAACTCAAAGGCATTGGCGAGGCTTCGGAAAAACGCTAGCATAGTCACCTAAATAACAAAATTGGGACAGTGAGTATAGTGAGCCTATCGGTAACATGCAGCGGCACAGGAACGCCTTTTGTTGTACTCCATGGCTGGGGCATGAACGCGAATATCTGGCAGCCGGTGGTGCCTGCTTTAAGTGAAAACTTTCAACTTCACTGTGTTGACCTACCCGGCTTTGGACTTTCTGAGTGGTCACCGACGAGCGAAGTTGCGCTCGACGGTTTCGTGGAACAAATTATGCCTGCCCTGCCCGAGCGCTTTCATCTTCTGGGGTGGTCTTTAGGTGGGCTTATTGCTAAACAAGCGGCTCTTAGTTATCCCGAACGGGTAATCTCGTTAAATACCGTAGCCTCATCGCCTCACTTTGTGGAAAGTGATAGCTGGTCAGGCATCAAACCCGATATTCTGGAACATTTTCAGCAGCAGCTGGAGACAAACTTTAAAAAGACCATTGAGCGCTTTCTGGCCATTCAGGCTATGGGAAGTGAAGATGCGCGTGAGCAAGTGAAGCTGGTAAAGCAACTGATATTTGCCAAACCAATGCCTAATCCGGGTGTGCTGAAACAAGCGTTATCCATTTTGCAAACCGCTGATCTGCGCCAGCAACTTAAAAATATTGAAGTGCCCTTCACCCGTTTTTACGGGCGCCTGGACAGTCTGGTTCCTGAACGCGCTATTGCTGATATCTCGGCATTGGTCCCTAACTCGAACACTGTAGTCTTCAATAAAAGCTCACACGCTCCGTTTATTTCAGAACCGGAACGCTTTGTCAGCGAGTTATTAAAGGCCGTGAAAAGCTAAACTAGCGCTGGCAATGAGTGCAGTATACTGTGCTGCGCTGACCCAGACGAATTTCCTTCAGCCGTTTACTGCATACCATACAAAGCTTGCCACCACGTCCGTAAACCTGAAGTTTTTGTGCGAAATAACCAGGGTTACCGTCTACTTGAGTAAAGTCTTTTAATGTCGTTCCCCCCATTTCTATAGCGCCAGCCAGAGTTTCTTTTATGAGTGGCACTAATTTTTGGTAGCGTGCTTTACTGATTCTACCTGCCGCTCGTTTGGGGTTGATACCGGCTTTAAATAAGGCTTCATTTGCGTAAATATTACCGACACCCACCACAACCTTATTGTCCATAATAAAGGTTTTTACTGACTGCGTTCGCCCTCGCGAGCGCTCAAATAAATAGTCAACATGGAAGGCTTCTGTTAACGGCTCCGGGCCCAGCTGTTTGAGCAGTTCATGCCCTGTCACATCCGCTTCACTGTATAGCAAAGCACCAAAGCGACGCGGGTCGTTCAACCGCAGCGTCTGTCCGTTATCAAACTCGATATCAATGTGATCGTGTTTGTAATGCGGGGTTTCAGCCGGAACCACTCTGAGCTTGCCTGACATGCCCAAATGAAGTATCAGGCAACCGTTATCCGTCTGTAGCAATAAATATTTTGAACGGCGGCTTACCGAACGCAGAACATGGCCTTCAACCTGATGCACTGTTTCCGGTACCGGCCAGCGAAGACGCTTATCGTGAACCTGAACCGCCTTAATTTTATGACCTTCAATGTGCGGAGATATGCCTAAACGGCTTACTTCAACTTCGGGTAATTCCGGCATAAACTTTAGACTTCCTTAATGGCCCAGTAATTGACTGGCGGTTAATTCTTTTACGCGAAAATTCTGCTGTTGGTTTGGCAGACGAATTATCAACTCAGGATCGGCGTAAAGCTCCACACGCGCTTCCTCCCCCCCGGCAAAACGAAAATAAACGTCAGTAATTAAATTTTCCGCTGTTTGGTTGGTTGGCTCCATAGTCAAAGTCAGCCAGTTTTCTGCCACGCTTTCAGCGGCTTTCTGGGACAAACGACATGGGGTCTGGCACAGCCATTTCTGTTCCTCAAGAACCAGCTCCAGTTCATCAATTTTTATCTCTCTTAAATTGCCATCACCGGGTATCAAACCAATAACCTCACCCGGTGAGGCTTCATCCTTAATACCTTGCCCCGCGTCTTCTTTAACTGGCGGCGCGACATACCAGAACACCACCATAATAATTAATATGGCGTAAACCAGAACGTTGTTCCACGCTCTGCGGGTCATCGTCAGCCCAAATATCTTTCGCTTCTCATTCACTTTCATTGGCTTTCGCTCTATGTGATAACCTGTCGAATAATTTTCTTGTTGCTGTACTTCTTGTTACTAGAAACAGAATACCCTATATTCTCGCGCGACAACAAAATACGGGGCTTTATTGCATTATGGTGCTATCTGATATTATCGACAAAGTCGCCGACCACGGCTACTGCATTATCGATGATTTTCTCCAGCCAGAGCGATCTGGGGCACTGTATCACTACGCTCAGCAGTTACCCGCCCAGCACTGGAATCTGGCCGGTATTGGTCGTCAACAAAACCAAACCATTAACACCATGGTTCGTAACGACCGTATTTACTGGTTAAATCAGGAAGAGCCCCGCCACAAAGATTACCTGGCCATTATGGAACAATTGCGCAATGAATTTAACCGCGAGTTGTTTCTTGGCTTGTTCGATTACGAATGCCACCTGGCTCATTACCCGAAAGGGGCTTTCTATAAAAAACATCTGGATGCGTTTAAAGGCAGAAGCAACCGCATGCTCACAACCGTGTTTTATCTGAACCCTGAATGGCAGGAAACCGATGGCGGGCAACTGGTTATTTATGGCGATAAAGGTCAAGTGTTGGAAACCGTACTGCCTAAACAAGGGCGTTTGGTGGTTTTTTTAAGCGACCGTTTTGTGCATGAAGTACTACGTTCGGAACGTGACCGCTTCAGCATTACCGGTTGGTTCCGCATCAACGCCAGTATTTCCGGCATTGTGGACCCACCGCGCTAACCTTAAAAGTCAGGCAATAAAAAACCCAGCCGAAGCTGGGTTTTCTGTAAGCTTTAGAACCAATTACTTGATTTTAGCTTCTTTGAAGATCACGTGCTTACGAACCACTGGATCGAATTTTTTGATCTCCATTTTTTCTGGCATGGTGCGTTTGTTTTTGTCTGTGGTATAGAAGTAACCCGTACCAGCAGATGACACTAAACGAATCTTATCGCGCATAATTGAGTTCCTTAAACCTTAACACCACGGCCGCGGAGATCCGCTAATACCGCATCAATACCGTTTTTATCAATAATACGCATACCTTTAGTAGAAATGCGTAACTTAACCCAACGCTTCTCGCTTTCTACCCAAAAGCGGTGCGATTGTAGGTTCGGCAGGAAGCGACGTTTAGTCGCATTGCGTGCGTGCGAGCGGTTGTTACCGACTACCGGACGCTTACCTGTAATTTGGCATACTTGTGACATGTCTCTACTCCAAAATTGCTGCAAGCTCGCCTGTCGCCCAACGTGACCTTGCCTATAAATCCGAGGGCGCATTTTATACAGCAAACTGCCCTTCTAATCAAGCTAATACGACGGAAATATGATCCTTATCGATCGTTCGGGGCGGATTTTACGTGATTTTTAATCAAACTGCCAGTACAAAACTACAACAATCCGCGCTCCGCAAAAGAAATTGGAGCGCCAGCACCGACAACGAAATGATCCAGTAGTGCCACATCGATTAAAGTCAGGGCTTTTTTTACCCGTTCAGTCACCCGCTGGTCGGCCTGGCTGGGCTCCGCAACACCCGAGGGGTGGTTGTGAGCCAGAATTACCGCTGCGGCGTTATACTGCATGACTAGTTTAATGACTTCTCGCGGATAAACCGGTGCAGCGTTAATTGTGCCCTGAAACAGTTCTTCATAACGTAATAACCTATGCTGACTGTCCAACAGCAAAATAGCAAAGACTTCGCGACCCTGATGACGAAGCTGCGCAGTTAAATAATCTTTCACCATAGACGGTTCGGTGAAGCCATCCGAACGCTCCAGCTGCCACTTCAGGTACCTTCTTGCTAACTCCATGACAACCTGCAACTGATTCACTCGTGCAGGTCCAATACCATTACAGGCTAAAAGTTGCTCCGGCTTTGCCGTAAGCAGCGCCCCTATTCCGTTAAATTTGTTCAATAAATGACGAGCAAAAGCGACAACGTCCTGTCCCTGACTGCCACTCCCGAGTAAAATGGCTAATAATTCCGCATCACTCAGGTATTCTGCTCCCTGATTTTGCAGTTTTTCTCTGGGTCGTTCCGAAACAGGCCATTCCTTGACGCTCATTGTTCTCTCCTTAATTCTAAAGAGAGAAGTATAACGACCATCTACCCTGTAGCGGGGTCTCATGTTATCTTTACACGAATTAACACAAAGGGGTTCGCATGGCACAGTTGCAGAACAAACACATACTTTTAGGGATTACCGGTGGTATTGCCGCCTATAAAGCGCCTGACCTGGTGCGTCGTTTGCGTGAGCAGGGCGCAGAAGTTCGTGTGGTAATGACTGACAGTGCCAAAGCCTTTGTAACCCCACTTAGCTTACAAGCCGTGTCAGGTTTTACGGTCAGCGATGATTTGTTAGATCCGACAGCAGAAGCCGCTATGGGCCATATTGAGTTAGCTCGCTGGGCCGATATCGTTCTCGTTGCCCCGGCCACAGCTAATACCATCGCTCGTATAACCCATGGATTTGCTGACGACTTACTCAGTACATTAGTGCTTGCCAGCAAGGCACCTGTTGTCATTGCCCCGGCAATGAACCAGCAAATGTGGGCAGCAACGTCCGTGCAAGAGAATATCGAAACTCTGCTAAACCGGGGCGTAAAAATGATAGGCCCTGAAAGTGGTGAACAGGCCTGCGGCGATGTCGGCTATGGCCGTATGAGCGACCCAACTCAGATTGTACAGGCATTAATTGAAAACCAGCCTGAAACGGCACAAACCTGGCAAGGAAAAACCTTTGTTATTACTGCGGGCCCAACCCGCGAGGCCATTGATCCTGTGCGTTATATCAGTAACCACAGCTCCGGGAAAATGGGTTATGCGTTAGCAGAAGCCGCCGCTTATGCCGGTGCTAACGTTATTCTGGTTTCCGGGCCGACACAGCTGACTACCCCTACCGGCGTTCACCGAATTGACGTAGAAACCGCCGAGCAAATGCTTAACGCGGTACAGCAACAACTGCAGCAGTGCGATGTCTTCATTGGTTGCGCTGCGGTGTCGGACTATCGTATTGCCGAAGTTGCTTCACAGAAAATCAAGAAAGAGCAGAATGACCAGCCTCCGCAGCTCAAGCTCGTGCAAAACCCAGATATTCTGCAGCAAGTAGCCAGCTCAGAAAAACCGCCGTTTACCGTTGGTTTTGCAGCCGAAACCGAAAACTTAAAGGCTAACGCGCTACGTAAACTGGAACGAAAACGGTTAAAAATGATTGTCGCTAACGATGTTAGCCAGGCCGGTCTGGGTTTTAACAGCGACAGCAATAACGCCATTATTTTTAGTCAGGACAGTGAGCAGTCACTTCCGACGATGAGCAAGCATGATATGGCCGTTGCGATTATTGATGCGATAGCCAAACGCTATTTTGATAATACAACTCCTGAAATCAGGGCTAATTAAAAGAAAGTGAGAACTCCATGACGCAAGTCGAAGTAAAAATTTTAGATGAACGCATTGGCCAGTCTATTCCGCTTCCTGAATATGCCACCCAGGGTTCTGCCGGAATGGATCTGCGCGCCTGTTTGGATCAGCCATTAACCATAGAGCCGGGACAAACCCAGTTAATTGGCACCGGCATTGCTATGTATATTGGTGACCCGAACTACGCAGCAACTATTCTGCCTCGCTCAGGCCTGGGTCATAAGCACGGTTTGGTACTGGGTAATTTAGTTGGGCTTATCGACTCAGACTACCAAGGCGAGCTTAAAGTGTCATGCTGGAATCGCAGCGACAAGGCCTACACCATAGAACCTGGCGACCGCATTGCGCAATTGGTGATTTTACCCGTTGTACAGGCGCAAATGACCGTTGTCGACGAGTTTCACGAAACCGACCGCGGTGAAGGTGGTTTCGGTCACTCTGGCCGCTCATAAGCCGAATCACAATAAATTCCGGCCTCTCAAATAAGGAAAGTTACAAGCATGGCAGAACAAAAACGTAACCGTCGTGAGGAAATTTTACAGGCTTTGGCGGCAATGTTGGAAACCAGCCCGGGTCAGCGTATTACAACAGCAAAACTGGCGGCTAACTTAGGTGTTTCGGAGGCGGCTTTATACCGCCACTTTCCATCAAAGGCGCGCATGTTTGAAGGGCTTATTGAGTTTGTTGAAGACACCCTGCTCACCCGCATTAACATGATCATGGACGAGGAAAAGAACACGCTCTCCCGTTGCTACGCTATTTTGCAGCTTTTATTAACCTTTGCTGAGCGTAACCCTGGTATCACACGAGTAATGACGGGCGATGCGCTTATGGGCGAACACGACCGTTTAAGAGGTCGTATGGAAGACCTGTTTAACCGTATAGAAAGTTCAATAAAGCAGGTGTTACGGGAAAAAGCGATGCGCGAACAGCAACGCTTTATTGTTGATGAAGCTGTGTTAGCGAATCTGTTACTGAGCTATGCCGATGGAAAAATCAGTCAATTCGTGCGCTCTAATTTCAGACGTTTGCCAACAGAACATTTATCGGCTCAATGGCAAGTCATGGAACAACAGCTAATAAGTGCGTAAAGCGGGTTACTGTGTAAAACAGATCACTCCGTTTTACGCTCACGACTCAATAAATCAATAGCTGCCTGCTGCGGTTCTTTGCCTTCATAAAGAACCGCATATATCTGCTCACAAATCGGCATTTCAACGTCATAACGTTTGGCCAGAGCAACCACTTCACGGGTATTCCGATAACCTTCAACCGACTGACCAATACTTTTCAGGGCCTGCTCAACGCCTTTCCCCTGACCTAAAGCCAGGCCAAAACGACGGTTTCTCGACTGATTGTCGGTACAGGTAAGGATTAAGTCCCCCAGCCCGGCCATTCCGGTAAAAGTATCGCTTTTAGCTCCTAATGTCAGACCCAGTCGGGTCAATTCCGCTAAGCCACGGGTAATTAATGCCGTTCGTGCGTTTGCACCGAAGCCAATGCCATCTGCCATTCCTGCACCAATGGCAATCACATTTTTTACTACCCCACCCAACTGCACTCCAATAAAGTCATTATTGGTGTAAACACGGAAGGAACGGTCACAATGCAGGAGCTCGGAAAGCTCATCGACAAAAGCCTGGTCGGTTGACGACATTGAAATGGCCGTTGGTAACCCTTTTGCCATTTCAATCGCGAAGGTAGGGCCTGACAATACCGCCAGCGGATGCTCTTCACCAAGAATATCTTCTGCTACTTCATACAGTAAACGCCCTGTATCAGGCTCCAATCCTTTCGTTGCCCAAGCTACGCGAGCGTGCTTTGCTAACAAAGGTTTTGCCTGCTCTAACATAGACGAGAAGGAATGGCTGGGAACCACAACGACGACGTTTTTTACGTCGTGCAATGCTTCGCTTAAATCTGCCGTAACACTTAAAGACTCAGGAAAAGGGCAGGCAGGAAGATATTCTTCGTTTTCATGCGCAGCCTGCATTATCGCCACTTTATCTGCGTCCCGGCCCCACAGCTTGGTAGCTATGCCTTTACGGGCGAAACAAATAGCAAGGGCGGTCCCGTAAGAGCCCGCCCCTAACACTGTCACCTGAGGTGTCTGCATTATCGTATCGCTTACGCGTCAGCAGTTTGCTGGCCTTGAGCCTGTTCAGCTTGCTGCTGCATGTGACGCTGGAAAATAGCATCAAAGTTAACAGGAGCCAGGTTTAACTGTGGGAAAGTCGCACGGTTAACAAGATTTGAAACACACTCACGAGCGTAAGGGAACAAAATGTTCGGGCAGAAAGAACCCAGCATGTGTGCCAACTGACCTTCCTGAATTTCATCACCAATAGTGAAAATACCGGCCTGATGTACTTCACACAGGAATGCTACATCGTCTTCAACCTTGTTGGTTGCGGTCAGAGTTAGCACCACTTCGTAAACACCGTCTTCAATCTTTTCGTGTTTTACGTTTAAGTCCAGCTTCAGTTCCGGCTTCCACTCTTTGCGGAAAATAGCAGGAGAGCTTGGAGTTTCAAAAGAAATGTCTTTAGCATAAATACGCTGAATCGCGAATTGTGGTTGCTGTTGTTGGTTTTCAGCGGCCGCGCCGTTTGCTTGCTGTTCTTCAGCCATGATTTTACTTCCTATTCATTTTAAGTTTTAGACGAATTTTATTATTTTTTCTGCGAAACCGGCAATTTAGCACTGCGCCATGTATTAATACCACCTTGCAGCACAGCCACCTGACTAAAGCCTTCAGCGATTAATTGGCTGGCAGCCGATTTTGCCGTCATTCCTGTTGCACAGACTATCACAATGGGGGCTTCTTTGAACTTTTCAATAGTTGAAAGTTCTTTTTGTTTGATTTTTTCAGCCGGTAATGACACCGATCCATGAATATGACCTTTCTTAAATTCGTCATGATTACGAATATCGACGAATACGCCATCACCCCGGTTGACCCAAACCGTTGCTTCTTGCGGCTGCAGGCTTTTCATCGGCGACATAGCAGAGCGAATAGTCGTCACTATTAGTGCGATTAACAGAACAACCCACACGCCACTCATCATTGGGTTGCGGCTGACAAATTCAAAAAGTTCTTGCATAAGACCTACCAGTAATCGTGGGTAACAGAAAAAAATAGCGGTCAAAGAGTATACCTGTACAAATCTCAGTTGCCAGAAAAATCTTGGGTGGATGCGTAAGCTCCGGAAATCGAGTAGAATGTTGACTAATTTCATCATCGAAAACACCGAGCAATGAGGCCCATTATGACTCCTACGATAAAACCTTTGGTATTGTTGATTCTTGACGGCTGGGGTTACCGTGAAGATGCACCAGATAACGCCATTGCAAAAGCCAATACACCGGTTATGGATCGTTTATGGAAGCAATATCCTCATTGTTTAGTCGATGGTTCAGGGGGCGCAGTTGGTTTGCCGGACGGCCAAATGGGCAACTCGGAGGTTGGCCACGTTAATTTGGGCGCTGGTCGCATCGTTTACCAAGATTTTACCCGCATCAGTAAAGCTATTTCTGACCGCAGTTTTTTCAGCAACACCGTACTGTGTGACGCATTGAATAAGACCGGAACAGCTAATGGTGCCGTTCATATTATGGGTCTGTTATCTCCGGGTGGCGTACACAGCCACGAAGACCACCTGGTCGCTATGATAGAAATGGCTGTCGAACAAGGTGCAGATGATGTCTACTTGCACGCGTTTTTAGATGGCCGGGACACGCCGCCAAAATCTGCCCTGGCTTCTATTGAGCGTTTTGAAGGTTTATTTGCCCGTTTGGGTAAAGGCCGTTTCGCCACCTTAAACGGTCGTTTCTTTGCCATGGACAGAGATAAACGCTGGGAACGCATTGAACAGTCTTACAAAGCAATTTATCACGGACTCTCCGGGGTTACTTCACCGAATGCCACAGACGCATTAGAAGACGCATACGAGCGCGGAGAAACCGATGAATTCGTTACTCCGGTCGTCATTGGCCAACCCGCACCATTGAAAAACGGTGACTCGGTGTTCTTTATGAATTTCCGTGCCGATCGCGCCCGCGAAATGACTCAGGCTTTTATTGATAATGATTTTGACGGTTTTGACCGCGGACCACGGATCGATCTCAGCGAGTTTGTCATGCTGACTCAGTATGCCGACACATTAAAAACACCTTGCGCTTTCCCTCCGGAACCATTGAATAACGTGCTGGGTGAGTGGTTAGCCAAACATGACAAAACACAATTGCGCATTTCGGAAACCGAGAAGTACGCTCACGTCACCTTCTTTTTCAGTGGCGGTCGCGAGCAGGAATTTGAGGGAGAAAAGCGCGTTCTAATCCCATCTCCTAAGGTAAAAACTTACGACTTACAGCCAGAAATGAGCTCGGAACAGCTCACTGATGAACTGGTTGAAGCCATTGAGTCTCAAGCCTTTGATGTGGTTATTTGCAACTATCCTAATGGCGACATGGTTGGCCATACAGGCAATTTCGATGCGGCCGTTAAGGCTTGTGAAGCTGTCGACCACAGCGTTGGCCGTGTGGTATCGGCTTTAGAGGCTGTTGGTGGTGAATGCCTGATAACTGCAGACCATGGCAACGCTGAGCAAATGAGTGATGCAACAACCGGTCAGGCTCATACAGCTCATACTAATGAGCTGGTTCCTTTCATTTATGTAGGTCGTGCCGCAACGGCACAAAATGGGCGTTTGTCCGATGTCGCACCCACAATTTTACATTTAATGGGCATTGAGCAGCCTGACGAAATGACCGGCACCCCGCTCATGTTGTTAGAACAGGAATAGGACTAACTCATGCCGCTACCGGTGTTCTTACTGATTGTTCTGGGGTTGTTGGCCAGCCCGGCTGTAGCCCAGGACTACAGCGAAGATGACAAAGCCTCTACGGAGGCCGAAATAGCTGCTGTCAAAGAAGAACTGGCAGAGCGCCTGCAGGCCATAGAAGAACGTAACTCAGAGCTAAGCTCAACCGAGCAACAGCTTCGCGACCTGGAAATAAGAACAGCAGAAGTCGCCGGCTCATTGCGTCAAACCCAAACCAAGCTCGATAACGTCAATGCTGAAATTGAAGAGTCGGAACGTAAGCGCAAAGAACTTCAGCAGAAGCAGAAGCAACAGATGGCATTATTAGAAGATCAGCTCGTTTCCGCCTACATGAACGGCGACCATGACTTCCTAAAAATGCTTTTAAACCAGCAGGATCCAGGCCAGTTCGAGAGAATGCTGAGTTATTACCAGTACTTCAACACGGCGAGAGTTGAAGAAATTAAGGCAATTAAAAGTACCCAGCAGGAAATTGTTGCACTTACCGAAGAGTTAAAGCAGCAACAAAACCAATTAGCCGCTTTACGGCAACAACAGGAAGAACAGCGTTCTCAGCTTGAGCAACAACAACATCGTCAGGAAGAAAAATTAGCAGAGCTACAGCAGCAACAGCGTAAAGACCGTTCACGCGTGGGACAATTAGAGCAAAGCCGGGATCAGTTGGAGCAGGTATTGAGCGCCATAGAAAACGCTCTGGCCCAACAAAAGGACGTGCAACTGGTTGGCTTAAAGTCAGTCAAAAACCAATTACGCTGGCCAAGTAACGGCGATGTAAAGCGGGTGTTCGGTCAACGCAGAGAAGGCCCGGTTGACTGGAAAGGCGTTTTAATAGAAGGCAGTAACGGACAGCCCGTCCGTTCCATTGCTAATGGCCGGGTGGTATACGCAGACTGGCTACGCGGGTTTGGTTTAGTCATTGTGGTTGATCATGGACAAAGCTATATGAGTCTTTATGGTCACAACCAAACATTAACGAAAGCCGTTGGTGATAGAGTTCGCAAAGACGAAGAAATTGCACTTATGGGGCAGTCAGGCTCGCGTAACAGCCCTACGTTGTACTTCGAAATACGCCACCAGGGGCGTCCGCAAAACCCAAGTAACTGGATACGCTGATGCTACGGTTTATTGCGGCTCTGGTTTTACTTGTTTGCCTGACAGCTCCAGTCTATGCCGGCAAAATAGCCATCGTTATTGACGACATAGGTAATCACAGAAATGACCTAAAAGCGGCGCTCTTGCCGGGCAATGTCAGTTTCGCCGTGCTGCCATACACTCCCTACGCTCGGGCTTTTGCCTTACGCGCGCATCACCAGCAAAAGCAAGTGCTTTTGCACATGCCAATGGAAGCAATAGAGAACGACCGACCCGGTCCGGGTGTGGTCACCGCCGACATGAGCAACGCGCAAATAAAACTGCAGCTGGTTAACGCACTCAACTCGATTCCTTACGTGACCGGGGTGAATAACCATATGGGCAGTAAGCTGACTCAGCTCCCCATGCCCATGCAAGCGGTTATGGAAACATTAGCAGCCCGCAAACTCTTTTTTATTGATAGTCGGACGTCAGAATTCAGTGTGGCTGAACAGATTGCCGGACAGTTTGGAGTCAGAACCTCTCGCCGCCATGTCTTTCTTGATAACGAAGTTGACCAAAGTTATCTGCAACAGCAGTTTGACCAGTTGCTTCGTTTAGCCAAGCGAGACGGCCAGGCCATTGGTATTGGTCATCCCTATCCAGAGACGTTGAGCTTTCTTAAACAACGCTTACCTGAATTAAAAAAACAGGGAATTGAGTTGGTGTTTGTTTCTGAGTTAACCCAGACGACTAACCAGAGCGAGTATCTTCTTCCAGTGACGTCAGCAAAATAATTGCTTGCTCACGGTTTTCACCGCAAATCTCTTTATCCGCTGAAAATTCATCACACACGGAAGGACGTTCTGGCTTGCCAAACAACCGGCATAAATTATCATCGTCAAGTTGGACACAGCGCACACCCGCCGGCTTACCGTTTGGCATGCCGGGGATGGGAGAACTAATAGAAGGAGCTATGCAGCAAGCACCGCAACCAATGCGGCACTTCATTTAGCTCATTGCGAGACGAAGTTTCTTCATCGCGTTCTGCTCTAGCTGACGAACGCGTTCTGCCGATACTTCGTATTTTGCTGCTAAGTCATGCAGCGTGGTTTTATCTTCAGACAGCCAACGCGACTGAACGATATCCTGACTACGCTCATCCAGGTGACTCATAGCACCCAGTAGTTTCTGCTGTGTATGACTTTCGTAGTCTTCAGCTTCAATCTCTGCCGCTAAATCAGAACGCTTGTCTTCCAGGTACATAGCTGGAGAGTAAGCACTGCCTTCTTTTGAATCATCGTCGTCAGAACTTAGTTCAAAAGCCTGGTCGTGAGCACTCATGCGGGATTCCATTTCCAGCACTTCTTTCGTGCTGACACCCAGCTCATCGGCAACAGTCTCAACTTCCTTCTGGCTAAACCAACCTAAGCGTTTTTTCATTTTACGCAGGTTAAAGAACAACTTACGCTGTGCTTTTGTGGTTGCCACTTTTACAACGCGCCAGTTACGCAGCACGTATTCATGAATTTCTGCTTTAATCCAGTGAACAGCAAATGACACCAAACGCACACCCACAGATGGGTCAAAACGTTTAACGGCTTTCATCAGGCCAATATTGCCTTCCTGAATTAAATCGGCTTGCGGCAGACCATAACCTGAGTAACTACGGGCTACGTGCACCACAAAGCGTAGATGCGACATGATGAGCTCTTTCGCAGCATCGAGGTCACTGTTCTCATAAAGTCTTGTTGCCAACGCCTTTTCTTTTTCGGCGGTGAGCATAGGAATACGGTTGACTGACTGAATATACCCGTCCAGTCCTCCCCCTTGGGGAACCGATAATGCCATGGTGTTTAATTCAGTGCTCATTTAACAACCTCTGCTTAAAATACCGACTTAAATTACTGCCTTTCAGTCAGCTTCTAAGACCCTTTTAGAGTCTAAAAGTTCCATTATGATCGTTGTCGATCAGGTGATTTAGTATAACTAAGCCTATGGCTTTCGCAACCCTATTTTATTCAGGCTCAATACTCTGTATATGACGTCTTACAGCCAAGTAAGAGCCGGCTAAACCCAGGCCAACAGCGACCAACCATATGATTAATAACTCGCCTACCGTCAGACCGTTTAATTGAAACGGCGTTTCGTAAAGTTCGGTTAAATCTACTACGGCACTCTCAACCCACCAGATCAATAAGGCGGTTGCCAACCAGGCGACCAACCCGCCGATAATGCCGTACCAAACACCAGTGTATAAAAAGGGGCGCTGAATAAAGGCGTTAGTAGCTCCCACCAGCTTCATCACCATAATTTCGTCACGCTTAGACAAAATGTTCAGCCGAATGGTATTGCCAACAATAAGAACAACCGACAGGCAAAGCACCACAGCCAGGGCTCCGAGAATATCTTCAATTAAATTAAGAATACCCTGCAGTCTGTTAAGCCACTCCAGATCCATTTTCGCGTAAGCCACTTCTCGCTGTTTCTCCAGCCGGTTTAGCAGCTCCTTTGCCCGCTGCGGCGAGCGATGTGACTCAGCCGGAATAACCACCAGTACATCCGGCAGCGGATTCGATGAAAGGTAGTCCAGGGTTTCACCAAAGCCTGATTGCTCTTTAAAGTCTTCCAAACCCTGTTTTTTAGGAATTAAGCGAACCGACTCAACGCCCTCTGAGAGTTCGGTTTGCGTTTTTAATGTGTCGACCTCGGACTGCTGCAGATCCTTTTTTAAAAACAGGGTGACTTCCGAGGCTTCCTGCCAGTTGTCAGCAATACTGGTGGTGTTTTTCACTAAAACATACAGTGATGACGGCAAAGTCAGGCTCAGCCCCAGCACCGCCATGGTCATAAACGAAGCAAACGGATTGCGCCACAATTCGCCTAAACTGGCGATGGCTTGCTGAGCATGATGTACCGGCACCATGATTAAACGCCGCCACCAGGGCAAACGCCCGCGGTTACTTGCGCCTTTTTCTATACTGCGGTTGCGGAACAATAAACTCATAGTTCACTGTCCTCCAGCCCATCGTTAATCATACGCCCGTCTTTTAAGGTTAAAGTACGGTAACGTAAGCGTGCGATAAGACCCAGGTCGTGGGTCGCTATGAGCACGGCAACACCCACTTTATTGAACTCTTCAAACAGGCGGATAATCTCCATCGACAGCTTAGGATCAAGGTTACCGGTGGGCTCGTCAGCCAATAGCAAAGGTGGCTTAGTGACAATAGCGCGGGCAATGCCAACACGCTGTTGCTCACCGCCGGACAACATTTGTGGATAATGCTTCACTTTGTCGGCTATACCGACTTTTTCCAGCGCGGCAACAACACGCTTTCGCGCTTCCTGAACACTGTAGCCTTCAATAATGAGCGGCAACGCAACGTTATCGAACACCGTTTTATCCATTAACAAACGGTGATCCTGGAAAATCATACCAATGTCACGACGCACATAAGGCACTTGCGACGGTTTAATTTTTCGCAGGTCATGTCCATTAATCAGCACCCTGCCTGCGGTTGGTCTTTCCATTAAACTGATCAATTTGAGCAACGTACTTTTACCCGCACCGGAATGGCCCGTTAAAAAAGCCATTTCGCCGGGCTCTACGTGAAAGTCGACATGGCTTAGCGCCTGATGGCCTCCACGGTAGGTTTTGCTAACTTGCTCAAAGCGGATCATCTTTAACTCGCTGTTGTTTCTTCTGATTCGTCTACGTTACGGTCAAATAGCGCCGCGATAAAGTCTTTTGCCACAAAAGGGCGTAAATCTTCTAAACTTTCGCCCACACCAATGTAGCGAATAGGAATAGCGAACTGGTCTGCGACGGCGAAAATCACCCCACCCTTTGCGGTGCCGTCGAGTTTAGTCATGACAATACCCGAAACGCCTACGGCCTCAGTAAAGAGTTTCGCCTGGCTAATGGCGTTTTGCCCAGTGCCTGCGTCAAGCGTCAGCATAACTTCGTGCGGCGCTTCCGGATCCAGTTTTTTCATGACCCGAACCAGCTTTTTCAGCTCTTCCATTAAGTTGGCTTTATTTTGCAGGCGTCCGGCGGTGTCCGCAATAAGCACATCAACGTCGCGTGCTTTGGCAGCCTGCAACGCGTCATAAAGAACAGAAGCGCTGTCGGCACCGGTATGCTGAGCAATAACCGGAATGTCGTTACGCTCGCCCCACACCTGCAGCTGCTCTACCGCCGCCGCACGGAAGGTATCACCGGCGGCCAGCATTACCGATTTACCCTCAGCTTTAAATTGCTTAGCCAGCTTACCAATAGTGGTGGTTTTGCCCACACCGTTTACGCCGGTCATTAGAATCACATAAGGAGAATCAGATTCCGGTATGTCCAGACGCTTATCGACGGGTTTTAAAATCTCGGCTAGCTGCTCTTGTAACAAATCATACAAAGCTTCCGCGTCTTTTAACTGCTTGCGGTCAGCTTGTTTTGTCAGGTTATCGATAATTTTGGTGGTGGTCGCGACGCCGAGGTCCGCCATGAGTAACTGAGTTTCGAGTTCTTCGAACAGGTCATCATCAATTTTCTTACCGCGGAATACGCCAATAAGACCTGAACCGATAGACCCCGAAGTTCTGCGTAAACCTTGAGTCAGGCGTGCCCAGAAACCTTTCTTCTCACCTTTTTCTTTCGGTGCGGCTTCGGTTGGTTCTGGCTTAGCTTCGGGTTTAGTTTCTGACTCTGGTTCAACTGCGGGCTCAGGTTCAGTAACCGATTCAGGCTGAGCAGCCTCTTTCACTTCCGGTGCGTATTTTGCCGCATGTGATTCAGCGGTCACTTGCGCGCAGTCTTCCGCCGCACTTGGCAACTCTTCACGTGTCTCGGTTCTTTCTGGTTCGGGCTCGTTCTGAGTTTCAGATTCAGGTTCAGGCTCAGACTCCGATTCAGGCTCTGGCTGCTCCTGTTCTTCTACTACCGCATCTTCTTTTTTCTCTTCGGCCTCAGGTGCCTTTTCATTACGCTTTTTCTTAAACAGCGAAAACATCGACATATTGGTTTCCTTGGAACTGACACGCAGGAATCGTTAAACTATAGGCTTTAGTTTACCATGCTGTTAACAAACTGACGACGGTCTGAATAAAGGAAGCCACAGAGTGAGACAAAAACGCCAGACAAGCGCCAGCGGCGACTATCGGATTATTGGCGGACAATGGCGCGGCAGGCGTTTACCCGTTGCCGACAGCCCGGGTTTACGTCCCACCACGGACCGCGTACGCGAGACCCTGTTTAACTGGCTGCAGTGGGACATTACCGATGCCCGGGTGCTGGATTTATTTGCCGGAAGTGGCAGCCTGGGCTTTGAGGCAGCGTCACGCGGCGCTGCGCAAGTTACCCTGATAGAAGCAGTAAAGCCAGTCAGCCAGCAGTTACAGAAAAACATTGGCCTGTTAGAAGGCCAGAACATTGAGGTTGTCACTCATAACGCACTTAACTGGTTGCAAACTCAACGTAGTGAAGTTTATGACATCGTTTTTATCGATCCGCCGTTTCGTGAAGGACTGGCCGACAAAACGCTGAAACTGCTGGATGAGAGTAACTGGCTGGCAGCCGACAACCAGGTGTATCTGGAAACAGAAAAAGAGTGGCCATTAAAATTACCAGCAAACTGGCGTGTGACCAAAGAGAAAACTCACGGACAAGTTTGCTTTCGCTTGCTGACTAAGGACATAGAATGAAAGTTATTATTATTGCGGGCAAAGTCGTTTTTGCCGTTATCTGGCTGGGTCTTTTTGCTCTGCTTGCAGGAGCAAGCGGCGAACTCAGCAGTCAGTCCATTGGTTTGCTGAGCTTGTTATTAGCCATTATGGTTATTACTCACTTGCTGCTGCTTGGTATTTTTGTTGCCACCATGAAAGAGGTCTTCCCCTGGCGCAAAGGAGACAGCTGGCAGATTCTGGCCTTTGGTATTTTCGCCTGGCTGTCTATTCTTCAGCGTCCAAAGCCAGACCAAGATTCGACACCCCCTCGTCCTTGAGCATCATTTTTAACTGGCTTACCAAAGCTCTGTTTACCGCAGGCTGTTGTTCAAGAAAATTGAGCATAGCCTGCTGAATAGCAACTTCGTATTCCATTAATTCATGACTCTGGACGTGTTCTTTTAACTGCTCGGTGCCTACTTCTTCGGCGTCATTTAATTCAATAAACTTCGCCACGCTGGCTTGTGATATTTTTGCCACATCCAGAAAATTAGACGCGTTATCATCCAGCAGTCCCTGCAGCAAAGTACTCAACGCTGTACAGGCATCCATTGCCGGGTAGACACCCAGCATATCGTGTCCGTATTCACTGGGCGTTTGTTCGTCCACTTTTTCCTGCCAGCGGGCAAAGTTCACCTTCGTCTTCTTCGGATTAGCTACCCAGTCCCAACAAGCGTTCAGGGTGCCGTGCAAGGGTTTACTGTCACCAAAGCCGGTTAACTGGTGAAAGAAGTCGTAATTAGGAACCATGCGTTCGCACAAATATAACGCCATAACAATTTGCTGTTCACGCGGCAGTTCGCGTATGCGCTGAAAGGTATCGAGTTGACTCACGTTCCGGCTCCAGACAGTGTATGCTTATCACTGTGTCGTTTTATTCGTTAAGGGTCCGTATTATGCCGAAGTTATCGCTCCCCTGCCATGCCGATGTTGTACAAGCCCGGCAGAGAATCAATAGCTATACCGTCAAGACCCCTGTGCTGACCAACCCTGCGTTAAATCAGCAATTAGGCTGCGAATTATTTTTCAAATGCGAGAATTTGCAACGTACCGGAGCCTTTAAGTTCCGTGGTGCCACTAACGCGCTACTTAAACTTAGCCCAGAGCAGCGCCAGCAAGGGGTTATCACTGTGTCTTCCGGTAATCATGGTGCGGCATTAGCCCATGCAGGTAAAGCGCTGGGTGTAAAAGTAAAAGTCGGCGTACCCACTAATGCTCCAGCAATAAAACGGCAAAATATTGAAGCCGGTGGTGCTGAAATTACTGATATTGAACCGGGTATGGAGGCTCGTGAAGCCATTGTGGCCAAGTGGCAAAAAGAAGGCGAAAGTCACTTTATACCGCCTTATGATCATGCCGACATTATTGCCGGTCAGGGCACTGCAACACTTGAGTTACTGGAGCAAACGGACGCACTGGATGCGGTAATCACGCCACTGGGCGGCGGAGGTCTGCTCTCAGGCGCCTGTCTTGCCTGTGACGGTACCGAAATACAAGTGTTCGGAGCCGAGCCTGAGCTGGCGAATGATGCCTGGTTATCGTTAAAAGCCGGAGAGCGGCAATCGGCATTACCCGCGAAAAGCCTGTGCGATGGATTGCTGACTCAAGTTGGTGAGTTGCCTTTTGCTATTATTCAGCAACGCCTCAGAGATATTCTGGTGATAAAAGATGAAGATACACTGAGCGCTATGCAGCTGATTTGGCATCATTTGAAAATTATTGTAGAGCCGTCTTCGGCTATCGCTTTAGCGGCTGTCATACAAAATAAAGCTTTGTTTGAAGGCAAACGAGTCGGCTTGGTGCTAAGTGGTGGTAACGTTGCAGCGCAGCCGGAAGATATAAAGCTGCGCCAGTAATCAACTCAGCTGCGAAAAGCTCAGGTCGCGAATATTTGATTGTCGTCATTAAAAGTTTTGAATTCTAACGCGTTACCGCAGTAATCATAGAAGAACATAGTGCCCTGCTCGCCTGGCTTACCTTTAAAGCGAATGTAGGGTTCTATGACAAATTCAATATCCGCAGCTTTCACACGTTCTGCCAACGCTTCCCAGTCATCACGTAATAACACCACACCAAAATGTGGAACGGGAACGGAGTGACCATCAACGCCACTGTGATTCTTTACACCAGCAACATCGGGCGCTACATGAGTCACAAACTGGTGACCAAAGAAGTTCCAGTCTATCCATTCGTCACTGCTGCGTCCCTGTGACAGCCCTAGCACATCACCATAAAACGACCGTGCATTATCGAGAGAGCTGACAGGAATCGCTAAATGAAAGGGTCGTACATTGGTTGTATCGGACATACTGCTAATTTGCCTTCACTCTTAATGACTAACTTAATGACTGAGTTTTGCCGCGATGTTTTGTGGTGAGCTGGTTTGCGGCGAACGACGCCACATTCTGACACCAATAGCGAACACTAAAAGTGCCCAGTTAACCGGAGGAATGAAACCCGCGGTTAAAACCGCCAACAAATTCCACAATGGCTTTTTCTGGTGTTGGCCCACTAAAGTGTAAAACAATAGAGCGGCTACGAGTCCTTGGAGTACCATGAGGCTCAATAGCATAAGTCTTTCCTTTTCGTTATTTATGCAACGCTTTTGCGTTTTTATTTTTGTTTTCGATCAGTTTTTACTGATAGGTAAAGACTACTCAATTATGACGAAAGTGTAAAACTTTGTATAAATTGTTGAATTAAAAAGCAAAAAACCGACCAAAAGGCCGGTTTTTTATATTGATAGCTACGATTTTAATCGCTAATAACGATTAAAACGCATTAAGCGCGTTATCCAAGTCTGCTTTCAGATCGTCAAGATCTTCAATACCAACCGATACGCGAACAAAGTTATCTAGAATGCCTAACTTCTCGCGGTTTTCTTTTGGCACTGACGCGTGCGTCATAATAGCCGGGTGCTCAATTAAAGACTCGACACCACCTAAGCTTTCAGCCAATGCGAAAACTTCTACCGACTCCAGGAATTTACGTGCCGCTTCTAAGTCACCTTTCAGCAAAATAGAAATCATACCGCCAAAGCCCTGCATCTGCTTTTTAGCCAGCTCGTGCTGAGGGTGGCTTTCAAGCCCAGGGTAAATGACTTTTTCAACTTTTGGGTGCTGTTCAAGCCACTTAGCTAATTCCATTGCCGCTTCGTTGTGATGACGCATACGCAAAGCCAGTGTCTTCACTCCTCGCAAGGCAAGGTAAGAGTCAAACGGACCGGCAATTGCGCCAGCCGAGTTCTGTAAGAACAGCATACGCTCAACCAGGTCATCGTTGTCACCAACAACCGCAATACCGCCAACCATGTCAGAATGACCATTTAAATATTTGGTAGCCGAATGCATGACCATATCGGCGCCCATTTCCAGCGGACGCTGGTTAAACGGCGTGGCGAAGGTGTTGTCCACCACCACAATAATGTCCGGGTTCTTTTTCTTAGCCAGTGCCACAATGGCTTCAATATCAACCAGTTTCAGCATCGGGTTGCTTGGCGTTTCCACCCAAATCATGCGGGTGTTGTCTTTGATGCTGGCTTCCACTTCACTCAAATCAGCTAAGTCTACATAGGAGAACTGTAAACCCGCCGAGCGACCACGCACTTTATCGAATAAACGGAAGCTACCACCGTATAAGTCGTCCATAGCGACAATGTGGTCGCCGCTATCAAGCAACTCTAAAATTGTCGCAGTTGCAGCCATACCTGAAGCGAACGCCAAACCTTGCTTGCCACCTTCCAAAGAGGCAACAGAACGCTCCCACGCAAAGCGCGTTGGATTATGTGAGCGTGAGTACTCAAACCCTTTGTGCTCGCCCGGGCTTTCCTGAGCATAGGTAGAGCTGGTAAAGATTGGAGGCATTACCGCACCGGTAACCGGCTCCGGCGACTGCCCGCCATGAATGGCGCGCGTCGCGAATTTCATTGTTTTTTCGTCGGCCATGATTCAGGCTCCTTAATTTACAACAAGTATTACAGCAAGTTTTGAGAACGCATCCAGTCGTCGTTGAACAGCTTGGACAGATAACGATTACCTGTATCACAAGCTAAAGTCACAACGCGTTTTGGTTCGGTTTGTTGTTGGCAATAGCGCAGCGCCGCGGCAATTAAATAGCCACTGGATGAACCGACCATAACACCTTCTTTTTCCAGTACCTTACGCGCGGTTTGCATACCTTCTTTATCAGAGATAGCAAACGCCGTATTAGCCAATTTCAGATCACAAATAGTTGGGATAAAGTCTTCCCCAATGCCTTCGGCAAGCCAGCTACCCGCTTCCACTTCTTCATTACGGTTAACCAAAGGCTCTAGAATAGAGCCGGCTGGATCCGCCAGGACCAAATCCACTTGGCTGTTTTGTTCACGTAAATAACGACCAACACCGGTCAAAGTACCACCTGAGCCGACACCACAAACAAATGCATCCAGTTTGCCATCCATCTGTTCCAAAATTTCAGGGCCCGTTGTTTTGTAATGCGCGTCTACGTTTGCTGGATTTTCAAATTGGTTTACATAGTAATAACCGTTTTCTTCGGCCATACGCGCTGCCATGTCCTGGTAGTATTCAGGGTGGCCTTTCTGTACATCAGAGCGAGTTTGTACGACTTCTGCCCCCATAGCGCGCAGGTTGTTCACTTTTTCCTGGCTCATTTTGTCCGGCATAACAATTTTCAACGGATAACCTTTGCCCGCCGCCACTAGCGCCAGACCCAAACCCGTATTACCCGCTGTTGCTTCAATAATGGTATCACCCGGCTTCAGCTTGCCTTGTTTTTCCGCTTGCTCAACCATCTCTACCGCAATACGGTCTTTGATAGAGCCGCCAGGATTCTGCAGCTCGAGTTTCAAGTACAGCTCACACGGGCCGGTATCCATATTGGTGACTTTCACCATTGGCGTGTTACCGACCATTTCTATTACATTATTAAAAACTTTCATATGGGCTCGCTTTGTTGTCGAGTGTCTGGTTCAATATCGGGTCATTATCCCTTGACTGAGCTCGCTAAACAACCTTGCGCTTAGAACCGGATGATAGTTGTTATAACCAACCCCAAAATGAGGCTGTTATGCTGGATTTACGCAGTGATACCGTTACCCTACCCAGCGCTGCTATGCGCACCGCTATTGCCGATGCCAAAGTCGGCGATGATGTGTATGGTGAAGACCCGTCAATTAACGCACTGGAAAAACGAGTCGCTGAGTTGCTGGGTAAAGAAGATGCGCTGTTATGCAGCTCCGGCACCCAAAGTAACTTGCTGGGATTAATGAGCCACTGCCGTAATGGCGAAGAGTACATTGTGGGTCAGGAATATCACACTTACCGATACGAAGCTGGCGGTGCTGCGGTTTTAGGCAGCATAGTGCCACAAACCATTGAGGTAGAAGCCGACGGAACCCTGTCGCTGGAGACCATTAAACAGCGCATAAAACCCAACGATCCGCACTTTCCCATTACCCGCTTGCTGGCTTTTGAAAATACCCACGGCGGGCAGTTAATAGACCAGGCCTATTTTGATAAGGCCCGTATTCTGGCCGACCAGAATGGTTTGTCGATGCATTTAGACGGTGCACGCCTGCCCAATGCAGCTATTGCCAGTGGTCGCAGCATGGCTGAGCTTGCCGCACCTTTCGACAGTGTGTCTTTGTGCTGTTCAAAAGGGTTGGGGGCACCCATTGGGTCTTTGCTCGCTGGCTCAAAAGAATTGATTGCCCGCGCCCGCCGCTGGCGCAAAATGGTCGGCGGCGGTATGCGTCAGGCAGGTTTTGTGGCTGTTGCCATTGATTACGCGTTAACGCACCAGTTTGAGCGCATTCAGGAAGACCATGACAACGCTGAATGGTTGTTTGAACAACTTTCTGAGTTGCTGGCAGGCACCGAGGCTAAAGTTCGCTATTCCGGCACCAATATGACCTTTGTTGAACTACCGGACAGTTTACCGGCAGACAGCCTACGGGAACTGATGACTGAGAATGATATTAAACTGCCCGGCGGCCAAAAGCTGCGCCTAGTATGCCATCTGGATGTCAGCCGCGAAAAGCTGGAGCGCTTTGTTGAGTTGTTCAAACAGTGGCTTAGTCGCGAGCACTGAGGTTGCTGGCTTCGTAGCCTGACGTTCACGTCAGGTGGGGTGTCAAGCTAACCACTAATGGTAATTTACCTCTTGGTATAAACGGGCAGATCGCACCTGATGCAATAGCATCAGGCTAACCTTCTTTAGCTTCTCTATCTTCCGGCCCTTTAATTTCCATGACCTGAGCTCTTTGCTTCAGGACTTTCTTTTCCGATGCCACAAATCGCTTCAGGAGTTGCCTAATTAGCGGTTGGTATCCCAAGTTATAATGCTCTGCGATGGTCTTCAAATCGTCGATGAGCTCTTCTTCCATACGAATAGATATAGGCCGCAGTCGCACAGACTGATTGATTGCATCTTCAATTGCCTGGTCAAATCCCACACGTTCTACATAAGCTTCTTCTTGACCTAATTCACCACTATCCCATTTTTCATCTTGCTCAACCGCTTCACTGATATCTTCTTTTTTCATACGACTCTCCAATTCATGCAGGGATACTGCTAGCTTCCATACTTTCCATAGATTCTTTGCTCTAACGAATTAGCTTCATAAGCAGTCTTTATATAGATAGCTCCGTTAGAATGAATGAAGCAAACTTTTAGCTTTACCCCGTTATCTGTCTCGGATACAAACCATTGAGTAGGTGGAATGGTGCCATGCTTCTCTCTTTGATCTTTCAAGAAGCCACCTTGTCTATTTGCAAAAGCCTCTCTGATCATGCTTTCTGAGACGTTATGCTTGTTTCTTAGTTTTTCCCTAACTTTATCGCTAATTTCCAGCACAACTCCTTCATTGAATTATAGCGTAATACACCTGTATATACAAAACAGACATAACGTAGCCTGACGTTGTACGTCAGGTGAGATCTTGTATACACCTCAAAGACTACTAGCCGAACACAGGTTACAGCGGGAAGACCGCACCTGATGTGGACATCAGGCTACAAGCTTTGCACTTGATCAATCAGCCGGTCGAGAGCTCGGTAGTTCAGAGCTTCAGCCAAGTGCTGTTGCTCTATCATGTTACTATCAGCTAAATCAGCAATGGTTCGGGCTAAACGCAGAGTCCGGTGATAAGCTCGGTGGGACAGCTTCATCTTTTCGGAGGCTTTTGCTAAAAATGCTTCTGTTTTGTCTGACAACTCGCATATTTGCTTCAGCGCTTTCGGCTTAACCTGACTGTTCAGACAGCCCTGTCGCTGTATTTGGCACTGCCTCGTTTTCTCTACTAAGCTTTTTGCTTCTGCAGAAGTCATTTGGCTATTGCGTTTGGCTCCACCATTCAGACTCATTGATTCCGTTTCTCGTGGCACCATCACCTGGATGTCGATACGATCCAGCAAAGGACCTGAAAGCTTGTTTAAGTACTTGAGAATTTGGTCAGGTGTGGACCGGCAGTTAGCTAAGGAGCCATCGAATTGACCGCAGGGCGAAGGGTTCAGCGCGCAAACCAGCTGAAAATTAGCCGGGAATTTGACGTTGTATCCTGCACGACTAATGGTAATTTCACCGCTTCCGAGTGGTTCACGTAAGCAGTCCAATACATGTCGACTGAACTCGGGCATCTCATCTAAAAATAATAACCCATTGTTTGCTAAGGATATTTCTCCTGGACGAATCGAATTACCCGTTCCACCTCCCACAAGCGCAGCGGCTGTACAGGTATGGTGCGGATTTCGCAGCTCGCGCCGTGTTAACGCCTCCGCATGATGGTAATCAAAAGACACCGACTTAACCGCCGCAATTTCCATAGCCTCCTGCTCAGTTAAGGCTGGCAATATCCCATTCAAACGTTGCGCCAGCATGGTCTTACCGGTTCCCGGTGGCCCGACGAACAACAAGTGGTGCTTACCTGCAGCGGATAACAACAAGGCGCGCTTAGCTTGCTCCTGCCCGACCACATCGGCTAAATCACCATCATCGTTCGATGATTCCTTTGCCCAATTTATCGGCTTTGATTCTCTCAGTGGCTGGTGATCATGCAAATGTTCATAAACACTGACCAAGTCAGCCGCCAGCCAGCTCTTTTGTTCACGCACTAACCCGGCTTCCTGCTGGTTAGTAATAGGCACAAACGCCTGCCGCTTTTTATTACGACACGCCAACAAGGCCGGGATTAGGCCATTTACTGCACGTAACTCTCCAGTTAACGCCAGCTCACCATAGAATTCTGCTTGCTCTAAAATACTGTCCGGTATTTGTCCCGAAGCCGCCAATATCCCCACCGCTATGGCCAAATCATAACGCGCCCCGGTTTTGGGGATATCCGCTGGCGCCAAATTCACTGTAATACGCGTGGCCGGAGGGTACTCAAAGCCCGCGTTCATCAACGCCGTTTTCACCCGGTCCCGAGCCTCTTTCACTGTAGTGGCCGGCATACCGACCATAGTAAAGCCTGGCATTCCCCGTGCCAGATCCACCTCAACTCGAATTTCCGGCGCATGAATGCCTATCAATGCCCGTGTATAAACTCGCGCTAACGCCATCTGTCTCTCCCTGACTAAACAACGGCGTCACTATAAGTACTTACTTCCCTACTGTCTGTAAGCCAATAACGTCAGGGTCTGAAAGACATCATGCTTTCTCTCACTTGATTTTATACCCGCTTCTGTCATCATCTTGCCTTAATTAAGAACAAACCGAACAACCAAAGGTCAGCCAAAACCATGTTCCACCAACTGAATCAGCAGTGTCGAAAAGGTCGGTATCTAGCGTCTCTGCTAGTGCTGGTGTTCGCGCTGTGTTGGGGGCAAAACTTGGGTTGGCTGGAAGGCTGTCCTAAGCATCAGGGCGCGCCAGCGGCGGAACAGATCGCAGGAAGCCATGCAAACTTAGGCACAAAACACGAAAGCGCCAAAGCCGACTGCGACAAAACAGCGCATTTATTGCAGCAGTTCCAGTCCGACATCACCTACGCGGCACTGTCTTTCTTCGTTCTTCTGACTTTGGCGCTGAAGACCACTGCTAACAAACAGTTAGCGCCTCCGCTCTTTTCCTTTTCCTGTAAAAGGCGACCCCACGCCGTATTTTGTTGCTTTCTGGAGTAGCGTTTTCAACGGATTTTCATCGTTGGAATACTAACTTCAGGAGTAATGTATGAATAAAATTTTACCGTTGTGGTTGCTATCGCTTATTGCTGCGTTGCTGCTTTACAGCACGCAAAGCTTAGCGGAAACGCCGTCTACAGGTTGGTTAAGTCATGAAGATCATCCGCCGGTGTCGGTGAAGCTGGAACTGACCGGCCACTATGAGGCTGAGCGCAACCTATTACCCGCCCTGCTGCATGTGGAACTGGATGAGGGCTGGAAAACCTACTGGCGCTCGCCGGGGGAAGGTGGCATACCGCCAACTTTTGACTGGGCTGAATCAGCCAATATTAATGATATTGAGTGGCACTGGCCGATGCCATCACGCTACAGCATTCAGGGTATCGATACGGTTGGGTATCAGGGGTCGTTGACCTTTCCGTTAATGATACAGTTAAGCCAGGAGGCCAGGCAGGCGCACATTAGCGGCACACTGACTATGTCGTCCTGTACCACCGTTTGTGTGTTAACAGACTACCCAATTGACTTGCACGTTGATCTGAACACCCTGACCGTCGACAGTGATCGTGCCTTTGCCTTTAATCAGGCCATGGGCAAGGTACCCAGGGAATACGACAGCAATAACGTGAAGCAGGCTATTTGGTCCAACGTAAACCAGCGCGTTCAATTGACCATAGAGCGTGACAGTGGCTGGCAAGACCCGCAGCTGTTTATCCACAGTAACGACGAAGCTCTGGCCGATGCAGAGTTTTCATCACCGAATATTCAGGTGGAAGACAATACGCTCACGACGAATGTTGACGTTAGCCACTGGCTGGAGCTGCCAGACCTTAGCGGCGCTGAACTTAGAGCAACAGTCAGTGATGAAAAGTTTGCCGCTGAATATAAGGTTCAGCTAACTGCGGGGACTCTTACGAATAACACACCGCCGCTCTGGGCCATTTTACTTATGGCATTAGCGGGTGGGCTTATTCTGAACATTATGCCCTGTGTGCTGCCGGTGTTGGGCCTGAAAGTTCAAAGCCTGATGCTTTCAGGAGCACAAGAACCGAAGGTGGTGCGTAAGCAGTTTTTTGCGTCCTCACTGGGTATTATCAGCTCGTTTCTTATCATTGCTCTGGGGCTGATGGCGCTTCGCTGGTCGGGCGGTTCTGTCGGTTGGGGCATTCAATTTCAGAACCCTTACTTCATTGCCGCATTAGTCGCTATTACCTGGGTATTCGCGCTGAACTTAATGGGCGCCTTTGAGTTTAAATTGCCATCTTCTTTAAGTACCAGCGCCGCAGCCGTCGGCGATGACAGCTACAAGGGGCATTTCCTGCAAGGCATGCTGGCCACCGTACTGGCAACACCTTGTACAGCGCCTTTTTTAGGCACTGCGGTAGCCTTTGCATTAGCCGCTGAGTCATCGGTTATTCTGCTGGTTTTTGCTGCTCTTGGGGTTGGTATGGCGCTGCCCTGGTTACTGATTGCGGGATTCCCGAAAACCGCTAAGTTACTGCCCAAACCCGGTCGCTGGATGCAATGGGTGAAACCCGTTTTCGCCATTATGATGCTGGCAACCACGGTCTGGCTGACAACCTTGCTGAAAAACTTTATCAGCAACGAGTTATTCCTGGCGCTAACCGTCGGTTTGTCGGCTCTGACATTGGTTATTATCGGTAAGGTGCATGGCCGCAAGGTGCTGTTTTTATCCATTGGCGGTTCCTTAGTGCTGGCTGCAATTGTCGGTACGACGTTAATTCTTACCGCGGACCGCTGGGTCAACAAACTGCCGCAGGATCACCAATGGCAACCGTTAACGCAAGAGCGTATTGATGCAGCCGTCGCCAGTGGCCAAACCGTGTTTGTGGATGTGACTGCAGACTGGTGCATCACCTGCCAGGCCAATAAAGTGGGCGTATTACTGCAAGACCCGGTATTTACAACCTTAAGTCAGGAGCACATCACTCGGCTGCGCGGAGACTGGACCAAAGCCAACGAGAGCATTACCCAATACTTAAAGGCCAACAATACCTTTGGTGTGCCCTTTAACAAAGTCTACGGACCCGGCGCTCCGGATGGCATAAGCCTGCCTGTCGTGCTCAGTAAGGACGAAGTGATTAACGCACTGGAGGACGCTCGTGAGTAATAGCAAAGCGAAACCGTCATGGGCAAAGCGGCTACGAACCGCAGCGCTTTATATTGTGCTGTTCTCGGTAGTCGCTTTCATAGTCGATGCCTTTCGTAATAGTGAGGTGCCGGAGTCCGTTCCGCCGGAGCTGTCGTCACTAACGGACATCAACGGCGAGCAATACAACTTACGCGAGATGAGCAAGGACGGGCCGGTTGTGCTGTATTTCTGGGCAACCTGGTGCCCTGTTTGCCCCGCGGTATCGCCCACGGTTGATTACGTCGGCAACCACTACCCGACCATTAGCGTGGCGCTGCGCTCTGGCAACAATGACAAATTGAAGCATTACGCGCAGGCGAAAGGGTATGAGCTTCCTATTGTTAACGACAACCTCAATCGCATCTCAAATGGCTGGCAGGTATCTGCTACGCCCACCATCATCATTATTAAAAACGGTGACATTGTGTCGGCGACAACGGGTGTCACAACGCCCCCAGGTTTGTTTATTCGCCTTTGGTTTCATCAGTTTTTTTGAAGTAATTCATTTTAAGTAGGAAAGTCATATGAATTTTATCTATAAAACGTTTTTCATCGTTGCTTTCATCTTTAGCAGCAACGTATTTGCGCAAGATTTAAACCCACAACAAGAAAAAGAGTTAGAAAAAGTCGAACAGCTTTTGCGTGAGAATCCGGAGCTTATTCCAAACATTCACCGAGGCTTACAGCGCTTTTTAGAACAGCAAAGTGACCAGCAAAACGCCTTTGCTAATCATCAGCAGTGGCTGTATCAGTCAGCGGCGCATCCGGTTTTAGGTGACAGAGATGCGCCGCATAAAATCATTGTGTTTACCGACTACAACTGCCCGTTTTGCAAAAAGTTAGAGCCCGGCTTGCATAAACTGATTGAGGAATACCCGTCTATTCAGGTTGTGAACATTTTTGTGCCATTGCGCCAACAGCAGGTCGATGGGCTTAAAACCAATTCAGCACTTTATGGGCTCAACCTGTGGCGCAATGACCCTAAGGCGTTCTTTGAAGCCCACAATTTAATGATGAAAAAGTCGGGCATGCACACCGCTGAGTCACTGCAAAGCGTTGCGCAAGTCACGGGTACCGAGGCCTTTTTATCACCGTCCGGCGAGAGCGAGGCGGTTATTAGCAAAAATATGTCGGCGTTTCGCGACTTAGGATTTCGCGGCACACCGACCCTTATTATTGGTCAGCAGGTAACGCCTGGTTACATCCCTTATGACAAGCTGGAAACCATAGCTACCGAGCAGTTTGAACTAGATTAACTGAGAAATAGATAGGGAGCTTGCTACAAGCTCCCTTCTTTAAAGGATTACTTGATAAAGGCTTCGGCTCGTACTAACATTTGTGAGTACACATTTAAAAGAGAACCATCATGGAAACAAGAATTCAGTTTCGTATCGATGAACAAACAAAGCACTTAGCGCAGCAGCAAGCGGAAAGCGAAGGTTGGACTTTGAGTGACGCGTGTCGGCAGCTTGCCGAACAGCTGGCATCGGAGCGTCGAAAGCAACTATCACAGGACAGTTGGCTTGCAGAACAAGTGAATCAGGCATTCCAGAAATTAGAATCTGGCCAGTCTAAGTTCATGAATAACGAACAGGCAAAAACCCGCATGGAAAAATTTAAGGCTCAAATTCGTAAATAAGGCGTGCAAATGATTTATTGGGAAGAGGATGCCCTGAAAGACAGAGAAAGGATTTTCGAGTTTCTTTACAGTTTTAACCCCATAGTGGCCGAACAAACCGATTCACTGATACAAAGCAAAGTCGAAACATTGCTTGAGCAACCCTATATTGGCGTTAAACGCGAGAATATAAAGGGAAGGCTTTTAATCCTCCCCGATATTTCGATGCTTGTTCCTTACTATATTGACGGGACCAACATACGAGTTTTGCGCGTGCTGCATGAGAAGCAGCAATTTCCATTTACGTAGGCGTCTTACCAATAGTTCTCCGAAGTTACATTACCAGGCTTACGACGAGTGTTTTTAGCAAGCCCTAACTCAGCCAGCGCGGCGCGTGACTCTTTTATCATGTCGGGGTTACCACAAAGCATCACTTGTGCGCTGGTGTCTAACGGCGTTTCAAGTGCATCGCTCAGTTGACCTGAGCTAATCAGTTCAGGAATACGTGCAGAGAGAGCTCCGGGAATGTTTTCACGAGTAATCACCGGCTGATAACCCAGCTGCCCGGGGTATTCCTGTTGCCACTGCTCTATTTGTCCCTGATAAACTCAGTCTTCTGCCACACGACCCCCATGCACCAGGTTAATGCGTTTGAATCGTTCCCACGGCTTTTCGGTTCTCAGCATAGATATGAATGGGCCAATGCCGGTTCAAGCTATCGCCGTCCGGCACTTCATTCAAAGCTTTCTTGACTTCTAGGTTTCATATCCTACATTCATCTATGAGGTATAGCTTATATAGGCGTTGAGCTAGTAGTAACCTTTCTTGAGTATAAGTAGCAATATCTAATCAAAGAGGCGAGGTGATAAAATGCAAAAATAACACTAATTGCTGGGCTTACTATGGCTGTATTTTCAGGTGCTAGCCTGGCTGATAATTCAGAAGTTACGTCTTTGCAGTTTTCAGACAAATTTGAGGTTAGTCAGTCTCAGTTGGGTCTAGATGAAACTAAGCCTGAGAGTTTTGACTCAGTTATTACTCCACAGGACACTGCTGAGGGTATTACCTACTACCAGATTCTAGGAGTTGAGTCCACTCAATACGGTAGTTATGAATACCCAAACCCGAGTGCAACATCAACAACCTATGATCATGGTGGAACCATCGAAGTAGCTGTCGCCCAATATGGTTACGGTAATGATAATGGGGCGACGTTAGCGGCAACACAACCAACCAGTGTACAATCACAAGCTTATTGTGGTTCTTTCGCAAATTTTCACCCCTGCACCGGCGGTGAAACCATAACCGGCTTTATGTATTTCTACATTTTCACTAATAGTCAGGGTGGATACTTCACATCATCGGCTAGCTCAGTAGCCGCTCCGTATGGAACATCCTCTGATTCAATTTACATTAAATAAACCCCGTAGGCCTCGCGTATTACTAAGCGAGGCCTTTTAATATATTCACAATAGTCTGGGTATTTTCGATACTGTCTGTCATATTATGATTCTTAGCGAACTCAAGATGCCCCGTCCATCGCTCCAATTGATCAATCGGTTTATCCCGATCCAGCTTTTCCCCTTCAGAAGACATTTGTGAAGGATCCAAGTGAAAACCCATTCCAGCCGCTTCGCCCGGAGCTATCACCCCTTTTTCTTTAAGAAAAACTGCTAGCTTCCCCATCTCATTAGGAGACATAGCACGGGCATTGAATTTTCCCTTAAGTTCGTCATACACATCGCTCAATTTTGAGCCTTTAGAGCTTAATTCAACCTCATTTTTAACGTCAGTAGCGGTATTTCCCTGCTGGTTATCTTTAGCAGACAATTTATCCGAAGTTAATGACGACAGAAAATGTTCAGTCCTTGATACAATCATAAATCCCCCAACGCTTTTGTTGTCAAAGTTACTATGCTTTACAAATTAATAAGCAAATTACGCGCCAAGTTTTATGGCTTTGGGAGAAGGGCTTGGTATGGGCTAGTAGGAAAACAAGCGGTGGTTTGCCGTTTTTGAGGCAAACATTTGCCGCCCAAAACATCTTGAAAACGTTTCAAATATAACCATTACCAGTAATTTTCAGAGGTCACATTGCCCGGCTTACGCCGGGTATTTTTGGCAAGCCCTAACTCAGCCAGCGCGGTGCGTGACTCTTTTATCATGTCAGGGTTACCGCAAAGCATCACTTGTGCACTGGTGTCCAACGAGGTTTCAAGCGCATCGCTTAACTGCCCTGAGCTAATCAATTCCGGAATGCGTGCAGAGAGAGCTCCGGGAATGTTCTCACGGGTTATAACCGGCTGATAACCGAGCTGACCCGGGTATTCTTGTTGCCATTGCTCTATTTGACTCTGATAAACCAGATCTTCTGCTACACGTACGCCGTGCACCAGATTAATGCGTTTGAATCGTTCCCAGGGCTTTTCGGTTCTTAGCATGGAAATGAACGGGCCAATACCGGTACCAGTAGAAAGCATCCACAGGCTGTCGCCGTCAGGCACTTCGTTCAGTGTGAAAAAGCCGCCAGCAGGCTGAGTGATATCGACACTGTCGCCAGGCTGCAACTTAGCGAGCTTAGTACTAACCTCACCGTCTTCCACTTCCGCAATTACGAAGTCCAGTATGGCTTCGCCCGGCGCACTGGCCAGCGAGTAGGCACGCAATAGCTGCTCTCCCCCCACATTCAGGCCTAAACGAACAAACTGCCCGGCTTTAAAGTCAAACGGCTCGGCCACTACTCTCAAACTGAAAACGCCAGAACTCCAACGGTAATTCTCGACAACTTTCCCACTAATCCATTGGATCATACGCCTGACTTAGTCCTTGTTTTGGTTCTTGGTCGCTTCCAATTCTTTTTCTAACAGCTCAACGCGCTCGCGCAGGCGCAGTAACATTTGTTGTTGCACGTCCAGCTCCTCGCGGGTGACTAAATCCAGTTTCGACAGCTGTGACTGAAGCGTTTGCTTAACACGCTGCTCCATATTGCCGGCCAGTTCTTTCACACCGGCTGGCATGCTGTCGTTAATTTGGCGAGCAATATTCTCTATTGTTTTGTTGTCCATAAGTCTCTCTTTGTGTAAATCGTTGCTAATTCATTTAGCTTAGCAGGAGATTCAGGTAAAATCCGAGCTTCTTATCGGCTTTTTCACGAATCAGGAACTCCGCGGCGCCCATGCTGAACGATCGCCAGAACCAGGCTGTACATTACATTCAGGGTCCTTTATTGGTGCTGGCCGGTGCCGGTAGCGGTAAAACGCGGGTTATTACCGAGAAAATTGCCTACCTTATTCGTCAGCAAATTTACACGGCACGCCAAATTGGCGCGGTGACTTTCACCAACAAAGCCGCCAAAGAGATGAAAGAGCGTATTGCGCAAACCTTGCCAAAAGCGCAGCTGCGCGGTTTAACCGTGTGCACCTTTCATACGCTAGGGCTGAATATTATCCGGCGCGAACTCAGCACGCTCGGCTTCAAGCCCGGGTTTTCACTATTTGACGACCAGGACACCTACGCCCTGCTTAACGCGCTTACTGAAGACGTATTTGAGGGCGATAAAGCCCTGATTCAAGCCTGCCAGCACCAGATAGGCCACTGGAAAAACGCCATGCTTTCACCCGAACAAGCATTGCAGAAAGCCGGAAACGATCAGGAAAATGCCTTCGCGCAGGTTTATCAGCAGTACCAAAATAACCTGAGTGCCTGTAATGCGGTCGACTTTGACGACCTGATTCGTCTGCCAACCTTATTGCTGGCAACCAACGAAAACGCTCGAGCCCGCTGGCAGAAAAAGTTTCAGTATTTATTGGTGGACGAATATCAGGACACCAACACCAGTCAGTACCAGCTGGTTAAATTACTGGTGGGCGAGCGCGCCCGTTTTACCGTAGTGGGTGACGATGACCAGTCCATTTATTCCTGGCGCGGCGCGCAACCGAAGAATCTGGCGCTTTTGAAGCAGGATTTCCCGCAGCTGGAAGTGGTGAAACTTGAGCAGAATTACCGGTCGCACGGCCGCATTCTGAAAGCGGCGAACATCCTCATTGAAAATAATCCGCACGTCTTTGAAAAAAAACTGTTTTCTGAGATGGAATACGGCGAGCCGCTGAGTGTTATCTTTGGCCGGAATGAAGAACACGAGGCAGAACGGGTTATAGCCGAAATTGTGAAACAGCGATTCCTGCGTAAAACACCGTATCATCATTTTGCCATTTTATACCGGGGTAACCATCAGTCGCGCTTGTTTGAAAAGGCCCTGATGAACAACCGCATTCCGTACAAAATTACCGGTGGGCAGTCATTCTTTGCGCGCGCGGAAGTCAAAGACATTATGGCTTACCTGCGCTTGCTGGTGAACCCAACCGACGACACTGCGTTTCTGCGTATTATCAACACGCCGCGACGCGGCATTGGCCCACAAACCGTGGAGCGTATTGGCCGCTTGTCGCAGGAGTTAGGTTGCAGTTTATTTGAAGCCTGCCAGTCACCCCATTTAAAAACGCAACTCAGCACCGGTGTTTTTCAGCATGTGGACGTGTTCCGTAATATGATAGATACGCTTGCACGGCAAGCCGACCACCAGGCGGACGCCAGTGATGCGGTGCGACAGTTGCTCAGTGACATTGGCTACGAAGACTGGCTGTTTGAGCAAAGTCCCAGCGCCAAAGCTGCGGAAATGCGCATTAAGAACGTGTATGAGCTGCACCGTTGGGTATCCGATATGCTTAAAGGCGATGCCGAGCACGAACCTATGGCACTGGACCAGGTGGTAAGCCGCTTGTCACTGCGTGACATGATGTCCCGCAACGAAGACGATGAACAGTTTGAGCAGGTGCAGTTAATGACCCTGCATGCCTCCAAAGGTCTGGAGTTTCCGTACGTATTTTTGGTGGGCATGGAAGAAGGCTTACTGCCGCACCAAAGCAGTATTGATGAAAACAATATTGAAGAAGAGCGGCGCCTGGCTTACGTGGGCATAACCCGGGCTCAGCATAAGTTAGTCTTCACTATGGCGAAAGAGCGCCGCCAGTTTGGTGAAAAGCTTGAACCGCAACCCAGTCGCTTCTTGCTGGAACTACCGCAGGACGATTTAGAATGGGAACACCGCAAACAGAAGTCGGATGAAGAGCGGGAAGAACAAAGAAGTCAGGGGCTGGAAATGTTGAAGAATGCGCTTAAATAGTGCCGATGATAACGATTATGCGCACACGAAGCTGGAGTCGTCATCTTTAGCTATACGGCTCTCATAGTTCTTATCGATAAAGCTTCCCTGGCCAATAGTAACGCCCTGTTTCTCAACATCGTTCTTTTGTGTTTCAGTTTCCAAACCGTCTGCATACACTTCAATATTCAGTTCATGACACAGCGTAACAATGTGTTTAAGCATGGCCTGAGCACGGTTATTGCTGCTTAGCCGGGCAATATAATGATGGTCTAGCTTTAATACCGTAAACGGGAAATTATACAAGAACTGCAACGGTCCGGAGCCACTACCAAAATTATCGATAACCAGTGTAAAGCCGAATTCCGACAGCCGCCTGAGACTTGCGAGCACCCGCCGGCCATCTTTCACCAGATCAGTTTCATCAAACTCTAGCGCAATATTTTCGGGCTTGGCTCCGCTGTCCATCACAATATTAACCAGTTCGTTCAGGTGGCTGGTTTTTAACAGGTGTCTAACCGATAAGTTAAGATGCAACGACGTTTCATTGCTGACCTTATTTTCAATCAGCCAGCGACTGGCGGTACGTAAAACAAACCGGTCGAGCTTAACAATAAGCCCCGTTCGTTCAGCAAGAGGCAGAAGCTCCTCACTGTCAAAACTGTAACGAGGATCATCCCACACTAACTTTGCTTCTACCGCTTTGACATCGCCGGTCTTTAAATCAACGATTGGCTGATAACTGACAGCAAAGTCCTTATCGACTTTCGCATGTCTTAACGCCGTTTCTTTGCGCACACTGTCGACAAGAGTTTCATGCATGCTGTCGTCAAATAATACGTAACGTCCGCGACCCATGCCTTTAGCCTGATACATAGCAGCGTCTGCATCACGCAAGAGACGTTCAGCCGAGTCGGTCTCTTCAGGGCACTCTGCAATACCAATACTGGCACCGGAGTAATGTTCCTGCCCATTTAGCTGAAACGGCTCACTCATTTGTTGGATCATTCGCTTGGCAACATCTTTCGCGTCTTCAATGCTGGTAATGGTATCCAATAAGATAACGAATTCATCACCGCCCAAACGCGCAACCATGTCGTTGTCACGCACACAGTCGCCAATACGTTTACTCACTTCCAGCAAAAACTCGTCACCAGCAGAGTGACCAAGGGTGTCGTTAATGTTTTTAAAACGGTCAAGGTCCACAAACAGCACCGCAAAATGATGTTCAGGATGACGGCGTTTATGCGTTACAGCCTGCTGCAGGCGCTCATTAAACAAAATGCGGTTGGGTAACCCGGTCAGATTATCGTGATGCGCAGCGTGGAATAAGTTGGACTCTGTCTTCTTTCGTCGTTCAATTTCTGATACAAGCTCTTCGGTGCGCTCTGCCACTTTCTTTTCCAGAAACTGGTTCACTCGTTGAATTTCTTCAGCGGAACGCTTTCTATCGATAGCAACAGCAACATGCTGCGAAACAAAGTTCAGCAGCTCCAAATCATCATTTTGATAAAGGAAGTCACCGTCATAAGTCTGCACCGCAATAACACCAAACACCTGACCATTCATCATTAGCGGACTGCCCAGCCATTGCTTAGCCAGCTTCATACCGCCATAACCTAATTCTATTTCATTCTTTTTCAATAACTTCTGCCTGACTGCAGCATTCACAAAAGCCGGCTTCTGCTTTTTAATGACGTACTCAGTCAAACCTTTACCTACGCGACGACGTTCTGCTTTAGAGCCGGTCTCATCGACATGGTAAGGGAAATGTAGAAACTTTTTATCATCCGACAGCAACGCCACATAGAAGTTATCGGCATGAATGAGCTTGCCAATTTGCCTGTGCAATTGTCGGTAAAACGCATTCATATCATCAGAAGTATTGGTCAACTCTGAAATTGCGAACAGCACCGATGTCTGCTGTTCAGCCCTTTCCCGAATGGTGATTTCACTCATCAGGCTTTCATTGGCATGGCGAAGTTCAGCAGTCTGGTGCTCGATTTCACTTTGCATTAAATCGCGTTGCTTTAAACGTTCAAGTGCATTCACTACGTGTTGCGAGACAAAGGTCAACAGATCTTCGTCAGAGGTATCGTAGCGAACATCGGCACTGTAGCTCTGCACAACCATAACACCAATAGTGACGTCACCTCGTTTTAAGGGAACACCCAGCCAGTCCTGGTGCTCGGCTCCTAAGCCTTCAATTTCATTGTTATCAATGAGTCGTTGATAGACTTCAGGTGGACATAAAAGCGACTGGCCTTTTCTTAAAACGTAGCCAGTTAAACCTTTACTGAGCTGCTCAATTGGAATGCGTTCGAATATCGTGTCTTGATCAATTTCATCAACAAAGTAGACAAAATCGACAAGCTCTTCCTGAGGTTCATAAAGACAGATGTAGAAATTGCGGGCGTACATCAGTTCGCCGATGATTTCATGCAGTGACTGGTAAAAGTTATCCATTTCGCGTGCAGAAGCCGCCAGTTCCGAAATTCGAAACAGCGCCTTTTGTACGACTTCAGCCGATCGGTATTTTTGGGTCAACCCCTTTAAACGGGTAATGACCTTTTGCAAGCGTTCATTTTCAGTTTGTAATTCCTGAAGCTGTCCCTTGCTTACCTTACGGTCTGTCATCCAGGTTCACCTTTAAACACTGACACTCCTTGCCGCAAACACACTTTTTTAACACTTGTTGTATTTAATAACAGTTGTACAGTATAGACCTCTGTCAAAAAATAGAAAAGATTTGCTTAAGAAATAATTGGAGCAAGGGAATTCCGGGGGAGCAGTTAACGTCAATTAACACGAAAAAAGGCTGCCAACCGGGCAGCCTTTTCAATGCATCTGAAAACTAATGTGTTTTAGATATCTTCAATCATATAGTCGATAGCGGCCTGAATTTCGTCTTCAGAACAGTCGCTACAAGTTCCCATAGGGGGCATAGCGTTGTAGCCTTCAACCGCGTGCTTTAATACAGTTTCCATACCTTGGTCTAAACGTGCTTCCCAGTCAGATGCATTATTCATTTTAGGTGCACCCATAACACCACTGGTGTGGCAGGCTGTACAAAACTTATCGTAAACTTGCTGGCCTGAACGTGGGCCGCTGCTTTCTTCAGCTGCGCTGCTTTCACCAGCCACATAGTGCTTACCTGCCGGCTTAATACGCTCTGCTATCGCTTCGCGTGACATGTCATCCTGCACCGAAGACGCACTGATGCTTAGCGCAAACAGCATGGAAATAGTGCCCAAAACGCTCTTAACGAAAAATGAATTCATAACTTTCACTGGTTTCTCCTACAAATGGCTGGTGTTCTTGCACGCCCAGTTAGTGGATGCGATTATAACCACAAATGCGCAAAGGATAAACACTTGGCTGAAATTGCTCGCAAAATAGCTTTGCTGGATCTGGATGCTTTCTTTGCTTCGGCCGAAGAATTGCGTGATCCCAGCCTGAAAACACGTCCGTTTGCTGTTGGCGGCGGCGGCGAGCGGGGCGTAGTGGCAACTGCGAATTACCTGGCTCGTCAGTACGGCGTAAAAAGCGCCATGCCGGGCAGCCATGCTCGGCGTTTGTGCCCACAATTAACCTTTATACGACCCGATGGCAATTATTACCGGGAACTATCCAACAAAGTTCTGGATGTTCTGCAGGAGCTGACGCCACGTATTGAACCCGCTTCTATCGATGAGTTTTATTTAGACTTAACCCACCTTGAGGGCTTTAAAGGCAGCGCAACCCTGGCTATGAACCATGTTCGCGAGCGGATAAAAACGCTGGGAATAACAGGCTCTGCCGGCATTTCCAATCAAAAAATGGTTGCAAAAATTGCCAGCGAAGAGCGCAAACCCGATGGACAGTTTGTTGTTCATCCTTCCGAGGTATTGGATTACATTGCTGCCTTAAACCTGAAGCAGATCCCCGGCGTCGGCCCGAAAAGCCATCAGGTACTGACAAATCATGGCTTGACCACGGGTAAAGACATACAACAAATTGAGCTGCAACAACTGCAGGCTATTCTCGGGGAGAAGGCCGGGTATGTTTTATTTGAGCGTTGTCATGGGCGTGACCGTCGGGAAGTGGTTACTGAGCGCATTCGAAAAAGCGTGGGCGTTGAGCAAACCTTAACGACCGACATGCGGCTGGAGTCGACAGCACAGGCTTATGTTCAGGACAATTTATTACCTAAGCTGCGGCAACGGATGAAGATATCACATTGGCGGGAACAACCCATTCGCAGCCAAACCCTTAAACTGAAATTCTCCGACTTCACTCAAACAACGGTTTCCCGAAGCTCTCAATTCATATCGCCCAGCTTGTTTTATCAGCTATTAGACGAAGCATGGCAACGTGGCAAAGGTAAAGGTGTGAGGTTGTTGGGGATCAGTGCAACATTGCCTGACCCCAACGAGCAGTTACAACTCGAACTTGAGCTGGATTAGTCGTCTTTGACAATAACAGTGATTTTTTCTGAAACAACCGCAGGGTTATGCGGCACGTGGTTTTTATCACCTAAAATAAGCTGCAATTTATGCTCGCCCGGCTCTAAAGTCACCGTAGTTTCCGTCTGGCCACCACCAAAATGAATAACATCGCCGCCCATTGGTTTATCCATGGCCGGAAGCTCATCTTTATCAATTAACAAGTGGTGATGCCCGGTATGTTTTACATCGACACCCGCTGGTGCCACGCCCATACCGCTTAAACCAAACTTAACTTTAAACGTTTTCCCCACGGTCTCACCGTTTTGTGGAGAGATAATGTAAGCCTGGGCTTCTTGTGATGCTTCTGTACGTTCTGTTTCTGCTGCCTGTGCTGTTGCAAGCACTGGGCCGCCTAACATGGCTAAAACGCCAATCATCCATGCTTTATTCATAAGTTTCTCCAGTTATTGATATCAATCAATTCAGTTTAAACTGTGTCACCAATTGTTCCAAGCGTTCAAATGCCGTATTCAGTTCACGACACGCCTGCTTGGTATTGTTTAGATTGCTGACACTCTGTTCGTTCATACTACTGATATCCATAATGTCACGATCCAGTGTTTGGATCACTGAAGTCTGTTGTTCCGTTGCTGAGGCCACCGAATGATTCACATCATCGATATTAACGATAATCCCGTTAATCTCTGACATGTGTTCAGCAGATTCCTCTGCGCTTAGCACACAGGCACTGCTTATTTCCTGACTTTCATTGATAACTTCAACAACACTGCGCGTACCGGCCCTGACCCGTTCAATCATCGACTCTACTTCGGCGGCAGATGATGACGTCCGCTGCGCCAGGTTGCGCACTTCATCAGCAACGACCGCGAAGCCCCGCCCTGCTTCACCAGCCCTGGCCGCTTCAATTGCCGCGTTAAGCGCCAGCAAATTGGTTTGCTCAGTAATGCCTTTTATCACTTCAATAATATTTCCAATATTCTGCGTGTCCTCATCCAGGGTATGAATGGCCTGACTGGATGCGTCCATACGCTCGGACAAGTGCTGAATTTGCTGTCGATTGTGTTGCAGCGAATCTCTTGCCGATGAAGCTTTTGCAGTACCTGAACTGGCCTGCTCAGAAGCTTTTGCGGCATTCCCCGCAATTTCGTGCGCACTGGCTCCAAGCTCATTAATTGCGGTTGCGACAGAGCTGGCTTTACCCGCTTGCTCACTACCAATATCCATAGAGTCATCATTCGCTTTGACCATACTGCGAATGTTATTTTCCACCTGCTCTGCAGCCGCATTTACCTCAAGTAAGGCTTGCTGAATTTTTTCAATAAACTCATTCATGCGTCGTGAAACCAAACCAAACTCATCATCTGATTCAACCGGCAGCCGTTGAGTTAGGTCGCCCTCACCGCGGGCCATATCAGTAACGGCTTCATTGAGTCTGCGCAACGGCTTCAGCAATAAACGCAGTAGCCAGGTCAGTGATACAACAACCGCCACAATGCCAATAATCAGATAGATGACAGCGGTCCAGGCAAAGGTCGACACGTTGCTGTAGGCCTCATCACGATCAATAACCACACCCAAGTACCAGTCGACGCCCTGAATACCTTTTATTTTATGAAAAGAAACAAGACGTTCCGTGTCATTAATCCGGTATTCAGAAAAGTCCGGACTCAATGACACTGACTGTCCGGCATAGTCATTCACGGATTTTTCAATCCAGTTTTCATCCGGGTGAACCAGAATATTACGATCACCACTTACCAGAAAAGCAAAACCCAGGCCCATAAAGTCGATGTCGTTTACAATGTTTGAAATTTCATCCAGCATCATGTCGCCGCCGGCAACACCGACCAACTGGTTGTTCCTACGCATAGGAACGACTGCGGTAATAGTCAATTCGTTGGTTGTAACGTCGATATACGGCGCAGTATAGGTTGGTTGCCCTTCATCAACCGCTAATTGATACCAAGGGCGACTGCGGGCATCATAATCGTCGGGCAAATCAATGCTCGGATCATCCAGCAGGAAGGTTCCGTCAATTAAGCCATAGTAAACATTTTTAAACTTACCGGCCGCTTTTGACTGTTGCACGCGTTCTAATGAACGGGCGGTGGAATCATCAACGTCATAAACGTCAGCCGTTGCCTGAACAATGCTCATGCGGTCGTTGAACCACTGCGAGATATTGCTTGATACAGAGTCCGATAGCGCCTGCATCTGATGCTGCAAGTTACTGCGGGTCTGAGTCGACATCTGCAAAAAGTTGGTTAGCGTAAAGATACCCAACACTAATACCAGTATTAGCGATGCAACAGCCGTCACTTTTTGTGTAAACTTTAATTTTTTCAGCATCTTAAAAACATCTCTTATTATCGTTTTCTTATGAGCATTCTTATGCGGTCAGTCGCTTTATCGGGCTATCCCACTTGAATGTCCGTTTCCGGGAAGCGGATGTGTCGTTTCCTTGGGGTCGCCAGAAAATAAGCCAATGTTAATGGCCCGACACGTCCGGCAAACATCAGGAAAACCAACACTAATTGGCTTGCCGCCGTTACTTCTGCCGTAATTCCTCTGGACAATCCAACAGTTGCCGAAGCCGATAAAACTTCAAAGGTTATATCTATAAACGGCAGCGGATTCAAAATCATTAGGATAAATATACCCAGAAACATCAAAGTTAAGGTAACTAAAGTGACCGCAAGTGCTTTCATCACCAATTCCTGAGGCACGGTACGGTTCAATAAAGTGACGTGTTCACGGCGACGAAGGAAAGCATAAGTAGCGACCAGCAAAACAATAAAAGTCCCTAACTTTATGCCACCTGCCGTACTCATTGAACCGCCACCAATAAGCATTAGCAGCATGGTGTAGACGGCACTGGCGTCTGTCATTGCTCCGGTATCAACCGTGTTAAAACCTGCCGAACGAGGGGTGGTTGCCTGAAACCAGGCAGCCATAGCCTGATCCCCAAAACTTAAGTTAGCGAATGTTGCCGGGTTATTCATTTCCAGCAACCAAATAATAGCTACCGACAATATATTAATAATTAAGGTCGCCCATAAAATGGCCCGGGTATACACCGAAAATTTATACCAACGACGTTTTTCGTACATATTGGTAATCACTGAAAAACCCAAACCACCAATAACAAATAAGATGCTGATAATCAGGTTTACCGGTACGCTACTGGCATAATCGACAATCCCATTGGGAGATAAAACAAAGCCAGCACTATTAAACGCGGAAATGGCATAGAACACGCTTTCAGCAAAGGCATCGACAAACCCTTTCTCTTGCCACCAAGTTAACGTGAGACCCACCACTGCAACCGCTTCAACAATCAAAGCCAATGTGACAACTGCCTTTGCAGTTCGTCCTATACTGGCCAGACTGGTTTGCTGCATCGCCTCTTTTGCCAATACTTGATGTTGAATTCCAACATGTCCGCCTATTGAAATGGCAGCCAATACAGCGAACGTCATGAAACCTAGACCGCCTGCCTGAATCAATAACGCCAAAATACCCATACCAAAAGGAGTGTAGGTAGCTCCCGTATCAACGACGACCAAACCAGTTACAGTGACAGCGGAAGTTGCAGTGAATAAGCTCTCTAACCAGGTTATCGGTTGCTCGGTTGCAAAAGGCAACTTCAACAATAAGGTGCCCAGTATAATTAAGCAGGCAAAGCCCCCGGACAAGATAACGGGCGGACTGGCACTAAAAGCTTTTCGTCTTTTACGTCCAGGGCGACGGTATAACCAGGCTATTGAAGGGACCCACTGCTTCATGAATCCTCTTTTAACTTTGGAGCCACAGACTTCAATGCCTTTAAACTACCGGCCATAACCAAGGTTTCGTTCCCTTCCAGAGTTACAGATAATGAAGGGGTTACCGTTACATCATCCCGTCGCTTCAATAATAAAACATGAAAAAACTCACTATCATCGGGCATGATATCTTTCAGAGTTTTGCCTTTGAGGTAGTCGCCAATGCCAATTTCGACACAGAACCAATTATGTCCAAGCGACATATATTCATTGACCATTGGGTAGTTCAAAGACTGAGCCACCCGTATTCCCATTTCTTCTTCCGGATGGATAATACGGTTTACGCCCAACTTCGACAAAATTTGATGATGCGATTTTGACGTTGCTTTCGCCCAAATCTGTTTTACACCAATACTTTTCAGGTGCAAAACACATAACAAACTGGCTTGTAAATCTTCTCCAATAGCCACCAAGACCACTTCGCAGTTGGTTAAGTCCAGTTCCTCTAACGCTTTTTCATCAGTCACATCAGCAATGGCGGAGTGCGTTAGCACGTCGGCCATTGCCTCTACAGCTTTCTCATCCGAGTCGACACCAATAACACGATGCCCCATATCCAGCAGTTCCTTCGAGGTTCGGGCACCAAAGCGCCCTAAACCAATGACGCCAAATTCTGCCATGTCAGACTCCTATTGTGCTTTTGCCGGTGCCAGGAACAGCGCATTCATCAGCAAGGTGTTTAAACCGTCCATGTAAGCGCGGTAAGTGGGTTCCTGAGTAAAGCTGATAACCATACCATTACCCGTTGGCTGCCACATTAATAGCGGTTTGTAAGGCAGTTGCTGGGCAATGTCATCCCACAAAAAGCCGCTCGCCAGCATATTGTCCGCATCCGCAAACCAGGCAATATTTCTACCCTGGTTGATATCAATAGGCGTAAACACATCGTTGCCGTTATAAATACTGATAACCTGCGGCTTTACGCCGGCACTTAACCAGTGGTCGGTATCCACCTCAGCATTTAGCAACGCACCAGGCACCCAGTCCGGATCAGCGCCGTGCGGCTTTATTTCCGTTAAGAACTGTTCGCGGCTTTCAATGACTTTGCCGTCCACTTTAGTTTCATCTTCCGGTTTAGTAACGCCTTCTTCGGGGACTTTGCGCTCAAGCTTGGTATTTAACACGCCGGCTTCAACGGCCCACGCAGAAGCGCTGCCTAAGGTCAATAAAACACCGCCGTCTGACACCCATTGCTTAATTTTCTCGACCGCTTTGTCATTTAAGACGTCTGCGTAGCGCCCCTCCGGAAGGATCAGAACATCAAGACCGTCCAAATCGGAGCGAAGCAGCTGCATGGTGCGAATAGCTGTTACCGGATAGCCCATCTGACGCTCAATAACAAAGCGTGTATGGCCTGCATTATAGGCACTGACGGGTTCGTCCCAGGCAATAGCAATGTTTGGCGCTTCCAGCTTACTCACATTATGTGAACCGAAGTTCGGACCTGCGGTCATCCAGCTTGAATCAACGCCTTCAATGGTTGCCCCCGAGGCTTTAGCCAGTGCCTGCAGTTTTGCCTGTAAGCCACCCTCGTTATCTGCACGGGTCAGAATCAGCGATCCACTAGGGAAGTCACCAGCGCTTTCGTGAGTAAAGGCTAATTCGCTTTGGCGAACTTCCAGGCCTTCCTGCAAAGCGGCCGTGAGGAAGCGGCCTGCATTCATGTCACCCCAGCGAACCAAAAAGGCCACCTTGGCGTCTGGGTTAATGACCTTACCTGGCTCAATGCGCCCTTCTTCAACCGAGGCCGTGGCAACACCCGGCAGGTCATCACACTGATGACTGTCAACGTTAAACATCAATGGCAGTGACCAGCCGGTTACATCGTAAATTTGGTCCGGCAGGTTGTTGTTTCGGCGTTGTTCCTGCTCGGCCAAAAAGTCATCCGCCATGTCCACTTGCTTATCCATTAAGGTGCGTATCATGCGGTGTGCAGGCTGTGCCATATCAATAATGTATGCGCCGGCTTCATAGTCCGTTCCACACACATCAAAGGCTTCCTCCGCCTGCTGCACGTCAGCACCCTGCTCAACCAGCAAGGACGCCAGCTTACGCGCAGCAGCCGGATCATCTTTGGCAGGCAGAATAATAGAGCGGACATCGCTGTCTTCGCCTGCTTCAACCGCTGACTTACGGTATTCCCAGAACTTCTGCAATAAAGCCTCGCGACGCTCAGAAACCGTCTGAATCGTCGAAATAGACGCAATAAAATGCTGCTGAACGCCGTCGGCGTAGGTCAATACGTCGCCGTCTTCGCGCTCAAATAAGTGTCCGCGCGCCGAAGCCATTTCATAAGTCATAGCAACGGAGCCCTGGTACAGCGGCCAACTGGCGCCATAACCCGGATAAAACGCATCAAAAATTTCACGGGTAAAGTAGTCAAAGCCTTTTTCATCAAACCACTGACCATTATTTTTACCAATCCAATTCAGCGTTTCGCGCTGCGCTTCGGTTATTAGTGGGTTATAAGGCCGCGCCTCGGGCGTGAAATAGTAAGTAGAATCACCGCTCATTTCGTGCAAATCAACGAACACCAACGGATAGTATTTTAATAAGGCATCAATTTGCCCGCTGATTTCAGGCTGAGTCAGCGCAATCCAGTCACGGTTCATATCAAACAGGTAATGGTTAGTGCGCCCGTTAGGCCAGGGTTCGTTATGCTCTGCACTGCGGCGATCGCCTGAGTGCTCAAGCCCTACACTCATGTAGTAACGATCCACAAAACGAGCCCGACCATCCGGGTTTTGCAGTGGGTCAATAAACACCATAGTGTTGTCCAGCCACTGCTGAGTCTGCTCACGCTGGTCATGCAGTAAATGATAGGCCGTCATCATAGCTGCTTCGGGCGAGGAAATTTCATTACCGTGAACGCCGTAGGACAGCCAGATGCTACCAGGCAATTCATCAATTAACTGCTCAGCGTCATCGCTATCGGTTTTACGCGGGTCAGCCAAGGCTTGCATGCCCTGCATGAAGCCATCAAAGTCGGCCATGTTCTTTTCACTGGAAATAACCGCATAATAAAGCGTGCGTCCTTCCCAACTTTTGCCGTACTCAAGTAGTTTCACCTGTTTCGGATAGGCCTGCTTCAGCGCTTCAAAATAGCGACTCATGTCCGCCGGACTGGTAATTTTGGTACCCATTGGGTAACCCAGAACCTGCTCGACAGTTACTTCGGAGTCGATGTAACTGGCTTCGGGGAGTATGGAGCTTTCCCCAGAAAGCTGCTGTGCATGAGTGGGTATCACGAACCATGAGGCGGCTATCAGCGCCGCTAATTTGAGACTGCGCATCTTCATTCCTGTTGTTTTACACACTGCCGAAACAATGCTTAGGGTTTATTTTTATCTCTCCCTAATGTAAAAGCTTGTACAAGGGAAGTGAAGCTCAATTTAGGTGCTATGAATAAAAAGACTCAAATAATCACACTAATGGTGGCTTTAACTACCACAATAATTCTGGCCGGCTGTGAAGTGACACCGAATAACGTCAGGCGAGTAGTTACCTCTGGCATCCTTAGCGGAAACGGCCCCACAGCGGTTGTTGAGTCGTTAGCGCGGGAGCGTCTCAATAGCTACCGCAGCAACCCCCGCCAGCTTATTAGCGATATTGAAGACCTCCGCAAAGCACTGCGCGACCTTCGTACCGTTGCCGAAGCCATTTGGGGTGAAGAGAAGGACACGGTTCCCAGCGAGAAAAAATACGTTAAATACAGCGATAACTTCCATGCCAAAGCCGTTGTCGATTTTGAGCAAGGCCTGCTGACCGTAGCCACTTTACATGACAGCGACGATCCCGCAGAAACCCGGCAAAAGTTGCAGGCGGCGATTGTGCGCACGCTGCTGACACCCGCAGATCTCACCGCCGTTGATATATTTACCGATAAAGAGCCGGAAGGTTCTGGAAAGCCTTTTTTACGTGGGCAAGTTGTTGATCAGGATAATGTCGTGGTTGAATACCAATGGCGGGCCAACCGTTTTGCTGAATATTTAGTTAACAACAAGCTTCATACACGGCGAGCCAAAGACAACGATGTTTATGAAGTGCAAATTGCGCTAGTAGATGATCATAAAGCGCTACGCAAACACCAATATTCAAATTACGTGATTGCCGCCGCAAAACGCTATGATATTGAGCCTGAGCTTATTTACGCCATTATTGAAACTGAAAGCAGCTTCAACCCTTATGCGGTAAGCCATGCCAATGCTTATGGCTTAATGCAGGTGGTGGCAGCTACCGCCGGGCGAGATGTCTTTGAGCGAGTACGTGAAGTTCCCGGACAACCAACTTCTGAACAGTTGTTTGACCCGGCCCAGAACATAGATATTGGCAGCGCCTACTTATACATTCTCAACACCCAGTATTTAAAAGACGTACGAAACCCAAACAGCCGCGAATACGCTATAGTCTCCGCCTATAACGGCGGTGCAGGCAATGTACTGAAAACCTTTTCATCCAACCGCGGCAAAGCCATTCAAATAATGAATCGAAGTCAGCCCGGCGTTATTTACCGGGACTTAACTTCAAAACACCCTTTGGCTGAAAGCCGCCGGTATTTGGAAAAAGTGATGTACTTTAAGCAAAATTACTGACAAGACCCACAGCAAAAGTCTTTACCGTGTACCGGTGCTGCCGCTTTCTTCTCGACAAAAAGTACGTTGTTTTCCAGATAAATGTGCTCGCGTAAGTCGTCCTGTAACTCTTTCAGGCCGTTGTAAAGCGCTGTCCAGGTACCACAGGCGCCTTCAGGCAAAGTCAGGTTATTGGTCAGCTCATCAATTTTATTAATTTCGTCTTCATGCTGAACGTGCTCTTCTTCCATGACTGAAATTGGGCCGCTTGGATAAACTCCGCGCGACAACATTGGGAACAGAATTTGTTCCTCTTTCATCATATGGCTTTCCAGCTCTTGCAGCATATTGTCTAAATGCTCAGCCAGGCCGTGAGGGGCTTCTGCATGGTCGCCATGGACTTCTTCCACGCGCATGGCAAGCTGCTTTAATTCCGGTAACTGGTCGCGGTGACACTGGTGAAAACGCAAATAAATATGTTCGATCAAATCTTGTGATGTTGCATCCTGCCATTTCTGCTCAGCAGCTTGTAAACGTTCATTTAAGGTATTCATGGGGTAACTCCTGTTCGCTAATTAGAATTTCTATCCGCATTTAACGGCCTACTTTCTCGTTATCCTTTTTGATTGCAACAAACAGGCCAGCTTCTACCCCATTGTGATTATTGACTCTCCGGGGTGCCAAGGTACTATCAACCCAACCAATAAGGGTATTTTTAACCTGGGCAGTCAATTTAACCATGTTGCAAGAAAGTCTATTAGCCGACCTGCTTACTGAGCAGCCTGCGGCGGTCCGTTTACAGAATTTAGTCAACACTTTGCGTCGTCATTTCAACTGCGGTGCGGTGGTGTTGCTGAAACTAGACAACGAAGTGCTTCAGCCCGTTGCTATTCAGGGGCTTGTGCGCGAAGCTTTGGGCCGTCGTTTTGTGGTTGCTCAACATCCACGACTAGCGGCACTGCTGGCTTCCCGAAGTCCGGTAAGGTTTGAGCATGACTCCTCGTTGCCCGACCCTTACGACGGTTTGTTAGCAGAACAGCCCGGGAACGCATTGCCTGTACACGACTGCATGGGCATTAGTTTGTATCTGGAGAACAAATGCTGGGGTGTGCTGACGTTAGATGCCCTTCAGCCCGGTACCTTTACCGATGACTCCATACTTGAGCTGCAAAAGTTCAGCTTATTCGTTGAAACCGCGGTACGTATTGGTCAACTGGAGCAAAACGTCAGAGCGTTGCGCCAGGGGCAACAGCGCGCCATGCCGCAAGCCGGAGCCACTGAAACCAACGACTCTGAAATTATTGGCCAGAGCAAAGCCATTGAAGCTGTTCTGAAAGAGTTACGGGTTGTCGCCGGTGCCGACTTACCGGTACTGCTTTTGGGCGAGACCGGTGTCGGTAAAGAACTCTTTGCGCGCGAGCTTCACTTATTGTCCCAGCGCAGCGATATGCCGCTTATCTATGTTAACTGTGCGGCACTGCCTGAATCCTTAGCTGAAAGTGAGCTCTTTGGTCACGTTAAAGGCGCTTTCTCCGGCGCCACCAGCGACCGCTCCGGACGCTTTGAAGCGGCTCATGGCGGCACCTTATTTCTGGATGAAGTGGGCGAGCTGCCACTGTCGATACAGGCTAAGCTGCTGCGTGTTTTGCAAAACGGTGAAATCCAGCGACTGGGCTCAGATAAATACCGAAAAGTGGATGTGCGTTTGATAGCAGCCACTAACCGTAACCTGCGCCAACAAGTCAGTAATGAAACTTTCCGTGCGGATTTATACCACCGCTTGTCGGTTTACCCGTTACCCATTCCGCCTTTGCGGGAGCGCGATGACGATGTATCGATTCTGGCTGGTCACTTTCTTGAATTAAACCGTGCGCGCCTGGGGCTTCGTGCTTTGCGTCTGTCACCGGAAGCTGAATTGGCCATACAGCAGTACCAGTGGCCGGGTAACGTGCGGGAACTGGAGCATGTAATAAGCCGTGCCGCCATTAAATTACTCAGCCATGGCGTTGAAAAGACCGATATAGCGACCATTGAGCCGGAAATGTTAGATCTCGACGTTCAGTTACCCATGTCAGCTACCTTGGGTTCCGATAAAAACAGCGGCGGTGCCGAGTTACCTGTCCAGAACGTTTCGATGAAAGAGGCGGTGAACTACACCCAAAGAAAAATGATAGAGGCAGCTTTAAACCGCCACAAAAATAGTTGGAGTCAGGCTGCTAAAGACCTGCAGCTGGACGCCAGCAACCTGCACAAAATGGCAAGCAGGCTGGGAATGAAGTCATGACCCGGGAGTTACTGATTCGGTTACTCTGGCGCGCTCTGGCTCTATTTTTTGTGCTGCTGGGGCTGGTTGGTATTGCCCTTCCGGTAATGCCGACCGTCCCTTTTCTTATTGCTGCACTCTGGGCCGCCAGCAAGGGTTGGCCTCGTTTGGAGGCCTGGCTGATTAACCACCCCAAATACGGGCCGGATATTAGAGCGTGGCGCGATAATCGCGTCATAAAACGCCGTTCCAAAGTCATAGCGCTGATTATGATGGCAACAGGCTATTTGGTGTTATGGTTATTGGTTCCACAGGTTCCCGTGTGGTTAAAAGGGCTGGTGGGTCTGGTATTACTCACCGTGGGTTATTGGTTGGCCACTCGCCCTGAATTTGTACCTGAAAATAATGGAAACTCGTTATGAGTAAAACCCTTTCTCATCAGCAGATGCTGAAGTACAACCGACACATTGCCCTACCGGCTATGGACTTAGAAGGCCAGGAAAGGTTATTAAACGCCCATGTGATCATCATTGGTCTGGGCGGATTAGGCTGCGCCGTTGCGCCTTATTTAACCGCTGCTGGCGTTGGAAAGATCACCTTAGTCGATGACGATGCAATTGACAGTCACAATCTTCAACGCCAGATTCTTTTCACCGAAAACAGCATAGGAAAGAACAAAGCGGAGCAAGCCCGCCAGCATCTGATGCAGCTAAACAGCCAGGCTGATATTACGGCACTGTCGGTACGTGCAGACGACACTTTGCTGATGAAGTTAGCGGAAGAAGCCACGCTAGTTGTCGATTGCTGCGATAACCTAGCGACACGTAACAGCGTTAATAAAGCGTGCCTTAACAGTGAAACGCCTCTGGTTTCCGGTTCCGCCATTCGTTTTGAAGGCCAGATTGCCAGCTTTTCGATGCAAAACAATTCACCATGCTACGCCTGTTACAGTCAATTTTTTGGTGAGCAGCAACTCAGTTGTACCGAAGCTGGTGTTTTATCACCTTTGGTGGGTGTTGTTGGCACCATGCAGGCTGTCGAAGCGATAAAAATAGCGGCTGGTATTGGCCAGCCGCTGTATTCATCGGTATTGCTGTTTGATGCACTGCACAGTGACTGGCAACGGTTCAATATTCAGAAACACCCGCAGTGCCCACACTGTGCTGACCGTTAGCCCGGGTTGCCATCAGCACGCGGCGTGGTCAGCACTTTAAAATAAACCACAACATAAATACCGTAGGCCAGAGCCCAGGCTAAAGTACTGAACATGAGCCACTGACTGGTTAGTTCTGGCACCAACCACATTAAGAAGACCCGGGTCAGTGCAGCAATTAACACCAGTAAAAAGGCGCCGGTCATAATCAACTTTGGCTGCAGTGGACGCCCACTGTGCCCCAAAGACACCCGGGCTATCATGCTCAAAATCATATTGCCCATAGCGCCAGCAGTCAGTGCGTGCAATGCCAGACTCAGCGTCAAATCGAAGCCAGCATAACGCAACGCAAATAAGGCCAACCCAACTGGAATAAACCAGTAGGCTAAATGCAGTGACCAGACTAATGGTACCCGCCAGGTGATCCAAATTTTCCAGCGTGCCACCCGTATCGCAGTAGCAACAGCTGAAACGGTAAACAAGAACACCATTACCTGACTGGGTAAAATGGTGTGCAGATTCAAAAAGTGAACCGCAAAAATAAGCCACAAGCTGCCCAGTGCAATGCGATCAAGCCAGACAATAGGCTGCACTTTTGGTGTCATGGTGCCGTTAGCGGTAAACATCGGAAGCACCCGGCCACCAATAATTGCCATAAGCAAGGTCACCAGGAACACTGCGTTGTAGGCACCAAGAATTTGAATATGGTACTGGCCAAAGTGCAAGCCATAATGCATAAGCAAATTACAAACAGTCAGCAACAACAGAATGGGGACGAAAAATAGGTTTCGGGTCTGATTAACCTTTAATACCATGCGACCAAACAGGAATGCTGCAACAGGTAAAAGGCTGACATCGACAGCCGCAACCAGCCACCAGGGCAACTCACTCCCAAACAAAAGACCCAGCCGCGCTGCCGACCATAATACTGTCAAAATTAACAAGGTATTGCCGTGAGGCGCTCTCAGTCCTGTCCAGTTCTGCACCGCAGTTAATAAGAAACCGAGTACAATAGCGATAACAAAGCCGAACATCATTTCATGGGAGTGCCAGAACATGATGTTGCCATATACGGGCAGATCGACCTTTCCACCAAGTGCCAACCCCCACAACAGCATAGCAATGGCGCTAAACCCTGCTCCCAGCAGGAATAGCGGTCGAAATGCCTGGCGCAGAATTGGAATTAACTGCTCTTCTTTTTGTTTGTCTGTGATCTGCATCATTGTCACCGCTTAATTTTCAAAGGTACATTTGTAATATATCTTTTATTTCTCAGAAAATCGACTGCTTACTGGCGAAAATAAGTTAGTACCCCTTAGTTGATTCTGTTTCTTTATGGCAAGTAAAAATTACCCATTAAGGGGTAGCCTCCTCGCTTTTAACAGGCTTTGGCAAGACGCATGAAACTACCCTTAAAGTAGCATTACAAGAATCTCTTGCTTCATCCTAGTCTTTTGATACTAAAGCATTTTATTGCAGTTAACAGTAAAGTTTAGCCATCTGACTTAATGGATCTAACTGGAGGTCTTTCATGAACCAACCCCTGTCAGTCACAGGTGGTCAACGCAATAGAGCGCTCGCTATTTCAACGCTGGCGTTCACGCTTTGTTTTGCGGTCTGGACCATCTTTTCAATTATCGGCATTCAGATTAAGGAAGACTTTAATCTGACCGATACTCAACTTGGCTTGCTCATGGCAACCCCGGTACTGACCGGCTCTATCAGCCGTATGTTCCTGGGTATATGGACCGACCGCCTCGGTGGTCGCAAAGTCTTTGCCATTTTAATGCTGTTAACCTCAGCTTGTGTTTACTTGCTGACCTTCGCTAACAGCTACATTATGTTGCTGATTGCGGCACTCGGTGTCGGTTTAGCCGGCGGCTCTTTCATTGTGGGTGTTACTTACACCGCGTCTTGGTTTAATGATGTCAAAGAAAAACAAGGCACGGCGCTGGGCATTTTCGGTGCCGGTAACGTCGGCTCGGCTGTGACTAACTTTGGTGCACCGTTTTTATTGATCGCACTAGGTTGGCAAGGTACCGCACAAATTTACGCAACCGTACTGGCCATTGCCGGTGTTGCGTTCTTTGTTCTCGCCAAAGAAGACCCGTTAAAAAATGATCGTGCGGCAAAACAACAGCAGGGTTTTTGGGAGCAGTTATCACCGCTTGGCGATTTACGCGTCTGGCGCTTCTCGTTGTATTACTTCTTTGTATTTGGCGCGTTCGTTGCCTTAGCCTTGTGGCTGCCGCACTACCTTATTGGCGTGTATGGGCTCGATGTTAAAACCGCCGGTATGATAGCCGCGCTGTATACCATCCCTGCCTCTTTATTCCGTATTTTGGGCGGTTGGATGTCAGACAAGTATGGTGCACGCCGAGTCATGTACTGGACGTTTATTGCATCGATTATCTGTACATTCCTATTGAGTTACCCGAGCACCGAATACGCGGTAAAAGGTATTAACCAAACTTATAACTTCCACTTTGAAGTCACCTTGGTTGGTTTTGTATTCCTTACCTTTGTGCTGGGCTTTTTCATGTCGCTCGGTAAAGCGGCTGTATTCAAGCACATTCCGGTTTATTATCCGAAAAGTGTCGGCGCCGTCGGTGGTGTTGTCGGTATGATTGGTGGTTTAGGCGGCTTCTTACTGCCTTTGACCTTCGGTATGCTCAACGACGTTATTGGCGTATGGCAAAGCAGCTTTATGTTGCTGTTTGTTATCGCGGCCGTATCGCTGTTATGGATGAACGCCGCCATTGTTAAGGCGGAACGCGTCGAGTATAAAGACGACCGCGAAGAGCGCGACCTGCCAGAGCTTTCAACGCCAAATTCCATGGTGCTGGATGACTGGCGTCCGGAAGATAAAACCTTCTGGGAAAAAACAGGTAAACGCATTGCCACCCGTAACTTGTGGATTTCCATACCAAACCTGTTCTTAGCGTTCGCAGTCTGGACTATCTGGAGTATTCTGGTGGTCAAAATGCCGGCGCTCGGCTTCCCTTACAGCCAAAACGAACTGTTCTGGTTAGCTGCCTTACCGGCATTGTCCGGCGCAACCTTGCGGATATTCTACAGCTTTATGGTGCCGATATTCGGTGGTCGACGCTGGACCGCGATATCCACCGCATCGCTTTTATTGCCCTGTATTTGGATTGGTTTCGCCGTTCAGGATACGGATACCTCTTACATGGTGATGCTCATACTCGCACTACTTTGTGGTTTCGGTGGCGGTAACTTTTCGTCCAGCATGTCCAACATCAGCTTTTTCTATCCACAGAAGGAAAAAGGCGGTGCCTTGGGCATGAATGCTGGTCTGGGTAACCTGGGCGTATCGGGTATGCAGTTACTGGCGCCTCTGGTTATTGCTGCTAGTGTGTTTGGCGGTATGGGAGGTGACCCACTGGTGATCCAGGAAGGTGCGAATGCGGGTCAGGAAGTCTGGCTGCAAAACGCTGCGTTCTTGTGGGTTCCGTTAATTGTTATTGGTTCTGTCGCGGCTTGGTTTGGTATGAACGACATTTCCTCAGCGAAAGCTTCGTTCAGTGATCAAGCCGTTATCTTCAAACGCAGCCATAATTGGATCATGTGTATCCTCTATCTGGGTACGTTCGGGAGCTTTATTGGCTTCGCTGCTGGCTTCCCTCTGCTGTCGGGTATGCTGTTCCCTGAAGTTGACCCAACCGCTTACGCTTTCCTTGGTCCGTTAGTCGGTGCTTTGGCTCGTCCCGTCGGTGGTATCGTCGCCGACAAGCTCGGCGGTGCAAGGGTAACCTTCTGGAACTTCCTGCTCATGATTGCCGGCGTAGCGGGTGTCATGTACTTCTTGCCAATAGCAGGTACCGAAGGTAATTTCTGGGGCTTCTTTGCCGCCTTTATGGTGCTGTTTATTGCCACAGGTATTGGTAACGGTTCAACTTTCCGTATGGTTCCGGTCATTTTCCTGAACCAGCGCAAACGCGAACTGGGCGATACCGACGAAGCCATTAAGCAAGGTAATAAAGAATCGGCTGCGGTTATTGGTTTTATCTCGGCATTCGCAGCCTACGGCGGCTTCTTTATCCCGAAAGCTTATGGTTCATCCATTAGTCTGACAGGAAGCGTATCCGCTGCCTTAGTGAGCTTTATTGTCTTCTATGCTATATGCAGCGTGATAACCTGGTGGTTCTACTCTCGTAAAAACGCACCAGACCCCTGCTAAACTGTCTGGGCTCAGGTATGAAAGCTATGAGTCTAATGAGTAAAGCAAAAAAACTGTCACCAGCCTACTTTGGGCTGGTGATGGCAACAGGAATCATTGCCATTGCTACGCACCAGCAGGAGTAACTACTTACTTTTTGGACGGAAGGGCTTAATGACTGATTCATCGCACTCGAGATAAGGGCCGTCCATAAGGTCAATGCAATAAGGCACTGCCGGAAATACAGCGTCCAGACATTGGCGAATGGCCTTAGGTTTACCCGGTAAGTTAATAATCAATGACGAGCCTCTGAGCCCTGCTGTTTGCCGCGACAAAATGGCGGTAGGAACGTACTTTAAAGACTCCTGTCGCATTAATTCACCGAAGCCCGGCATCATCCGGTCGCAAACGGCTTCTGTCGCTTCAGGTGTGACATCGCGTTTGGCCGGGCCTGTCCCTCCGGTAGTTACGACCAGACAGCAACCTTCCTTATCCACTAACTCTTTAATGGTGGACTCAATTAGCGGCTGCTCATCGGCAATTACCCGGTACTCAGCATGCCATTCAGAAGTTAAGTAGTCATTTAATGTCTCTTTTATCGCCTGCCCGGAAATGTCTTCATACACTCCGGCACTGGCTCTGTCACTAACGGTTAATACACCAATTCGAGCTGCTTTATCTGACATAGTTATCCTTTTCGCTATAAATACTTTGTTCCGTTACGCCGTAGCCAAACCAGCAAGCTGTAACCAATAGCCGTTACTTTCTTTACTACCCAGTTTTACGGGTTGCTCACCATCGACATTGTTACGGAAACGCTGTAGCCAGTCAAAAGTCCCTTCCGGTTGCGGGCTTATGCGCACAATATCAACCAGACCTTTCATACTGGGCAGCTGATTTATCAGGTTATAACGGGTACCCGATTGTGTCTGAATACCATTAAGAACGAACACTTGCTGCCCTTCCTGGCTCTTTACTTCGCGACCTTCCGGGTACTTTATGCAACACAGTTCGCACTGATCTTTCGGGCGGTTCTCTGAACGAGCCGTAAAACAGCGTCCAGACCAGGCCAGTGGCATATGCCCAAAAGAGAACACTTCCACCTCAAAACAGTCTCGCACCGTGTTAATCAGGTTTTGCTGCAAAATGTCCTGCAACCAGTCACGCGACAGTTCAAAAGGCGCAACCCAACGGGTCATGCCCATATCAATTAAGCGTCGCAGGCTCTGATGATTATAAATATTAATAGCCGGCCCGGCCGTAAAATTCAGCCCTTGTTCCTGCAATATGCCAATGGCACTGACATCGTTTGCTTCAACATCAAACTCACCATTGTCGCAATATTTACCCAGCTCTCTTAATTCGGCCGGTGCCTCTAGTAAGGTCATTGTCGACAGCGTAACTTTCTTGCCCGCTTCTCTTAGCATGTGCGCTATCGCCAGATAATCATCCAACTTCAACTCACGCCGCTTACTACAAACAGTTTCACCAAGATACACATGCTCGACATCTGACTCGGCAGCTTGCTGGTAAAAATCAAAAACCTGCTGTTTCGGCCAAAAGTACAGGTTAGGCCCTAAGGAAAACTTCATGTTAGTTACTTCCATTTCCGGTGGTACGCGCCGAGCGTTGTTTGGCTGCCCTCAGAAAGCGAGGACAATACGGAATTCCAGTTATCTGCCACTTCAAAGTTGTCGGGGTCAGCCATAACCGTGTCGATAGCCTGACGCCACACTCTGGTAATTTGTGATACATAAGCCGGACTGCGCTGTCGCCCTTCAATTTTCAGCGAGGCAATACCTTCTTTATAAAGTTGCGGCAATAAGCTTAAAGTATTCAGGCTGGTAGGCTCTTCCAGCACGTTGTAAACTTCGTCATCGACCGAAAAACGTCCCTTACATAAAGTGGGGTAACCGGCCTTTTCGTTTTCATCAAAGCGATCAATGAGCACACCGTTAAGTCGTGATTCCAGCTTGTTGTCCTGTTCGTCCCACTCCACGAAAGCGGCGGGCGAGCAGGCTCCTGCGGTATTAGGTGATTCACCGGTCAGGTAAGAACTTAAGTAACAGCGCCCTTCCGCCATAATGCAGAGGCTACCGAAGGCAAATACCTCCAGCTCAACATCGGTTGTGCGCGCCAGTGCCCGCACCTGCTGCATAGACAGAACCCGGGGTAAAACGACTCTGGAGACACCAAACTGCTGATAAAATCGAATGGCACCGGCGTTGGTTGCAGAAGCCTGCACCGATAAGTGCCGCTCAACTCTAGGGTACCTTTCCGCTGCATAAGCCAAAACCGCTAAATCAGCAATAATCAGCACATCTGCACCAGCCAGTACGGCATCATCGACCGCTTGCCGCCATTTCTCCCAACTGCTGGCATGAGCAAAGGTGTTAATAGCAACATGCAGTTTACGGCCATGCTTATGCACGTAGTCCGCTGCTTCCGATAACTTCATCTGGTTTAAATTCAAACCTGCAAAATGACGCGCATTGGTTTCATCTTTTAACCCCACATAAACCGCATCGGCACCATTTTCTATAGCCGCTTTTAATGCAGGGATACTTCCGGCTGGACATAACAATTCCATCTGAAACCTCTATTTAACTATTTTGTAGCGCCTTATTTGTTTATTTATTATAGTGCCCAAACCTTTTATTTTGTTGTTATCTATGGAGCAAAAAATGAATACCACTAATTGGGTATCTTCTATACCTAAAATAATTCAACCAATAAATAAATTAATACCAGATAGCATTATTAACTTTGGCTCTGAACAATTATTAAACCGTTTATTTAAAGAAGAAATAATATCGGGTGACCTTGACTTTATTTCTGAAAGAGTTGTTGAAATAAAAGTAAAAGATATTGATTTATCACTCTTTTTAACCTTAAAAGGGAACCAGCTAAAGGCCCTTAAGAGCCCCATCAAGTCAGACGTTCAGCTTTCAGCAGACGGTGACGCTCTGCTTTTATTGATTTATGGCAAGGTTGATCCTGACACTTTATTTTTTAATCGAAAGTTAATGGTAAAAGGCAATACCGAATTAGGGTTACATTTAAAGAACTTCTTAGACACTATTGAGGTAAATCAAAAGCTTCCCAGGGCCTTATTTTTAATGGGCGACCGCTTTAGCGATTTTATTTATAAAGCAAAAGGTGAAACAATACAGATAAGTTAATTAAATAGTTTTTGACTGAGGTCAAGAGGGTGTTATGAGTACAGTTACCTGGGATAAAGAGTTAATAGAAAAATACAACATTAATGGACCTCGTTATACGTCTTATCCCACGGCGTTGATGCTTTCCGAACAATTTTCAGAAAAGCGCATTGAAGCCGCATTAAAAAATGCAGGTGACGGACTCTGTTTGTACTTGCACTTACCTTTCTGCCATAAGCTTTGTTACTACTGTGGTTGCAATAAGGTGATTACTCGTCACCAGCACAAGGCCGATAAATATCTGGATTACCTCGCAAAAGAAATGGCGATGTACCAGCCCATGGTAAAAGACAAGAAGATCCGCCAAATTCATTTAGGCGGTGGCACACCAACCTTTTTGACCGAACAGCAATTAACCCGGTTAATGGACTTGGTTCACGAGAACTTTACTTTTGCCAGTAACCCGGAAGTCAGTATTGAAATTGATCCACGCAGTTGCAGCGATGAAAAACTTCGCCATTTGCGTGAATTAGGCTTCAACCGTGTTAGCTACGGCGTACAGGACTTTGACAAAAAAGTTCAGATTGCCATTAACCGCGTACAGGATGTCGACCTAATTGCTCATCAGCTTAAACTGAGTAAAGAGCTGGGCTTTGACTCAATCAACTTAGATTTGATTTACGGCCTGCCTTATCAGCGCCCGGAGACTTTCAGAAAGTCGATTGAGCAAGTGATTGAAATGGACCCTGACCGTATTTCGGTATTCAGCTATGCGCATTTACCTAAGCGCTTTGCCGGTCAGAAGAAAATACCAGAAGAGTCTATTCCACAACCGTCGGTTAAGTTAAGCCTGCTTGAACAAGCCATTACACAGCTCAGCGAAGCCGGTTATCAGTTTATTGGTATGGACCACTTTGCGAAGAAAGACGATGGTCTGGCAATTGCTCAGCGCGAGGGTCGTTTGCAACGTAACTTCCAGGGCTATACGACCGACGGGCAGGATGCATTACTAGGCCTGGGCGTATCATCTATTAGCCAGGTAAACGGTGTGCTCTGGCAACACGAAAAAGAGCTACCGGCTTACTACAAAATAATAGATAGCGGACAAAAACCCATTATCAAAGGCATGGCACTCACCGACGAAGACAAATTGCGTGCAGCACTGATTTCTCAGGTTATCTGCCACTTCGAGCTGGATATTGAAGCTTTTAAAGCGCAGTGGAATATCGATGATTTCTGGGCGCACTTTGCTGAAGCCATACCGCTATTGAAGCCATTTATCGAAGACGGCTTGGTCGACGTGTCCGACAAAAAACTGCGTGTCACAGACTTAGGTCGCCTGTGGGTTCGCAGCATCTGCGCTTGTTTCGATGAATACCTGGACCACGGCCAGAACCGTTACTCCAAAGTGGTTTAACGGCCAGAGGCTGGCTGGCCTGTATACGCTGAAACATTGGAACCGGAGGGAACGCTCTCTCCGGGCGGGGCATCTGTTATCAGGGAGACGCCGTAAACCCATCCATGGGGGCTTGGGTGGCGCCGTCCCTGGCGCCACACACTCTTTGATAACAGATACCCTACCCATCGACGCTTTTCCCCGGTCTTTTGTTTAAACGTATACAGGCCAGCCCGCCTCGTAGGATTAACTAGGAGGTTGTATGAAAGATTGTCGTTGGGAGCCTTCCGGACATCAGGATCAAATTGCATCGCTTGACGAGCTTCGTCAGCGCTGTGCTGTTGCGCGAAGTGACATGCTGGGTCATGCGGTATTAACGCATAGTGCTGTCCGTGATGTTATCGAAGATCACGAAACGTTCAGCAATACAGCAGGCTCTCACCTATCGGTTCCTAACGGGATGGATCCGCCTGAACACGGTGTTTTCCGCAAGGTGATTGAGCCGTACTTTAGTTCGCAAAGGTTGAGCGAATTTGAACCCGCCTGCCGGGAAATTGCCCGTACTGTTATTAGCCAAATTCACAAAGACAAGCCGCTGGAAGTTGTCAGTAAAATCGCAAAGCCTTTTGCATTACATATTCAGTGCGCCTATCTCGGATGGCCGGATTCATTGACCAATACATTGGGCGAGTGGCTTGAAGCGAACCAAGAAGCCATTGTTAACAATGACAGGGCTGCCTTAAAACAAAAAGCGGATGAGTTTGAAGCATTGATTCATAAGCAACTTGACGTTCGCAGACAATCAAACACAGCCAAAGACGACAATACATGCCGCTTAATGCATGAAACAGTCACAGTGAATGGTGAAACGCGCCGTCTTCACGAAGAGGAAATTGTCAGCATCTTACGCAACTGGACCGCTGGCGAAGTGGGTACCATTGCTGCTGCTATTAGCAGTATTTTCTACTTCTTCGCAGAAAATCCACTTGTTGCTGAGCAAATACGCAAAAGCGACTTGAGGATCGACGAGGCCATAGACGAAATACTGCGCATTGACCCTCCACTTATATCAAACCGCCGCCGCGCAACCAAAGACACAGAAATATCCGGCTGCCCCGTAAAACAAGGCGAAAAAGTGACGGTACTCTGGGCTTCGGCGAATCGCGATGAGTCCGTATTTGGCCAAGCAGGCACCTTTAACCCTGAACAAAACAAAGCCAAAAACCTACTCTACGGACGCGGCATTCACATTTGCCCCGGCGCACCATTAGCCAGAATGGAACTTCGTATATTCACAGAAGAATTACTAAAACACTTCAAGGAGTTCGAGGTAACCGATGAACCTAAGCGAGCTAATTACCCTTCTGGCGGCTTCAGCGACTTATCTATGAAGTTAAGCTGATAGGAAAGGTGCGTTGAAGGGTGGAGCTTCTGTTCTCAGAGAGTGTGTGGCGCCAAGGATGGCGCCACTCAAGCCCCCAGGGATGGGTTTACGGCGTCTCTCTGAGTTGGAAGCTTTGACCGCAAAAGAGTCCTTTCCCTTCCCTCTAATTAAATATGGAACGTTGCTTCGTTCAGCCACAGGTGCAGCAGTATGCTGGCTATGTAGCCTAGTGCTATTACCGGGGTCCATTTCAGGTGGGAGGCAAAGGTGTAGTAGCCTCTGGCCTGTCCCATTAGGGCGACACCGGCGGCTGAACCAATGGAGAGTAAGCTACCGCCGGTACCTGCGGTTAGGGTAATGAGCAACCACTGACCATGTGACATATCAGGTTCCATCGACAGTACGGCAAACATGACCGGAATGTTGTCGATGACCGCCGAAACTACGCCCAGAATGGTATTAGCCATTGTTGCACTCATACCACCGTAAAGCGTTTCAGAAAGCAGGCTTAAATAACCCATAAAGCCAAGGCCGCCTACGCACAAAACGATGCCGTAGAAGAATAACAAGGTATCCCACTCCGCTCGCGAAACCCGGCTGAATACATCAAAAGGCACCACACCACCTAATTGCTCCAGGCGTTTTTGGTCGCCTACCCGCTCTGCCATCGCTCGTTTACGAGCTAAAGAACCTGGTAGTGTCATACGTAAGAAGTAACCGAAGAACTGTAGATAACCTAAGCCCATCATCATGCCCAGCACAGGCGGCAGGTGCAGTACAATATGACAAGTTACCGCTGTAGCTACAGTCAGTAAGAATAAGGCGGTAATTCGCAGCGCACCACGTTTTAATTCGACCTCGGTGTGCAGTGTTGTCGGCTTCTTATTCTCAATGAAAAAGCTCATAACAATTGCCGGTACTAAATAGTTAGCAACCGATGGCAGGAACAAACGAAGGAACTCAGTAAAAGTGACCTGTCCTGCCTGCCATACCATTAACGTGGTGATGTCACCAAAGGGGCTAAAAGCACCACCAGCGTTGGCGGCAACCACAATACTGACACAACATAAGGCGACAAATTTTTTGTCATCCTGAGCGACTTTCATCACCACGGCACACATCAATAAGGCTGTGGTTAAGTTATCCGCCACCGGAGAAATAAAGAAGGCCAGTAGACCCGTTATCCAGAACAGCTGCTTATAGCTAAAGCCTTTTTTCAGTAACCAGGCTCGCAGTGCATCGAACAGGCGACGCTCTTCCATGGCGTTTATATAAGTCATAGCTACCAGAAGGAAAAGCATCAATTCCGCAAATTCAAGCAGGTTATGGCGAAAAGCAGACTCAGCCATAGCGGCCTGATCACCGGTATACACCCAGCCAATTAAAATCCAGATGAGGCCGGCGGCAACCAATACCGGTTTTGACTTGCGCATATGGAGCTTTTCTTCACCCATCACCAGAATATAGGCGAGAACAAAGATGATAATGGCGGTGTAGCCAACAGTAGACTGAGTTAAATCAAAAGGAGAGATGGCGGGCTCTGCCGCCAGTGCCGATACCGAAAAAAGCAGGGTAATAACGGTAATCAGAAATTTTGTCATGGCCACATAGGGCGCAGCGTACCTCTACAGTAACTGCACCAACTCTCCTTGTCGGTTAATGGTTAAAAAATGTTTGATCATGCCGGCCTGAATTTGCTGCACCATCATTTCCAGTGGCTGACTGGCTTCGTCACTTGAAATGGGATGACCGCCGCGACCGTCCATTGCACTAATAAACGCGATATCCCAGTCAATGTCGGTGCGTTCAGACTCGTCAACCAACGCAGAAAAATCTTCGACTTCTTCGGGCAGTTTATCGACACAAAGTACCGGCTCTAATGTGCCGCCTTCCTGTGTTTCGAATTGCTGCTTCTGACTGTCTGTCGGTTGCTCGGGGAGTTGCGCTTTTGCTAACACAAACAGCAAACGCTGAGGTTCGTGTTGTTGTTTTGCTGCTTTTATAAAGTCTTGATAACTATTGATTTCCATGGCTTCACCTGAATTTCTGGAAGTGCGCGCGGAGAATACCATAAAAGCACAATTTTAAGGCATGAAAAAAGAGGGAGGCTGGCTCCCTCTTTATGGGTAGTTTTCAGATTTTAGCTGGCTTTTCTTAGACCAATATTGGCTTGCGCCGCGCCAACAGCAACCTCTGACGGCTGTTTACGGTGATAATGACGCAAATGATGCTCTTTACGTCGGCCGGCACTGAATGCCGATACGCGTTTCAGGTAGCCAATAACCCGGGTGCCATAATCAATATCCTCAGAGCCACAGCTGGAACATTCGCTTAAGGTACGTTTATCAATGTGCTCGCAGGCATTACAAATGGTAATTTTGACGTTAATGCAGAAATAATTACAGCCGGTTTTTGCCGCTATATTTAATAACGACAAATAGCCTGAAGTATTCAGCTTTTCATCCAGGTTCAAATGCAATGCGGAACCACCATCCAGGTATTCAATCAACTCTTTTCCGTGAAGAACGAGCTTGTCTAAAGCATTAGCATCATCGTCTTCAACCGCATAAAAGTAGGAATTGTAGCAGTCTCTAGTTACTTGATAACCGTCAGCTTTATCCCATTTGGCGTTTTTCACACCCAGATTTTCTGCCGGCACAAACTCCGTGTTGAACATATAGCCGTATTCTTTTTTAGCCGCTTTATTAGCGTCGTAAATGACTTTCAAATGGCTTTGCACAAAATCTTTATACGCCTGGTTGTTGCCCGCGGTCACTCCCTGCGATTCAGCCGCTTCAACCATGCCGTTAATACCAATAGTCAGGAACTGCTTGTCCAGAGTAATAAAGCCCGCGTCATAAACGGTTAATAACCCCGCTTCCTTGTACTCTTCCATCAGCTTTCTGTAAGCCACCTGATATTTATGTATTTTACTGATCTCTTCCTCTAAATCTCTACCATCCTGCACCAAACGGTTCATGTTCATGGTGATGACATTAATAGAGCCTGTAGCGACACCACCGGCACCCAGAGTGTAAGAAAAGGTATTGTCGCTAATTTCGCTTCGTAGTCGGCAACATGACGCTAACGAGTCGGCATTGTCCGATAAATAAACAAAAAAGGAGTTGCCATTTGCCATTTCATCTGCAATTTTTTCTGCGAATGACTGATCTTTGCACTGGCCGTTGTCAGTTAACATGGCGACTGTCACAACCGGGAAAGTCAAAATGGTTTTCTCCCGCTCCTTATTAAACCAGTCCAGAAAGAAGTCCTGTAACGCACTCACTGAGTTCCACTCCGGCTTGGTAAAGTCGGCAGGGAAAACAAACTCACCAAACATACTGTCGAAGTAATGTTGATCATAAATAGAAATGTTCCAGAATACACTTTGATAGCCCCGTGCTGCAGCAGGCTGATTCAGCGCATACACCACGTGCTGCAGGTGATTTTCAATTTGATGACGGTGGGTGTTTAAGTAATCGTCGCCATAGTCCTTACGGGCAAAGTAGTCGAAGTAGGTTAAGAACTCGACCGTTGCAACAGCCCCGGCGAACTGGGAACTCACGGCAAAAACAAAGTTAACGAACGTACCACAGAACGACTCTAAATGTTTGGGTGCCTGAGATTCTCCACCCAGCTTCGTTAAACCGTCACGTAAAAATGGGTACATAGTGACTGAAACACAGTAAGGCTTAAGGCTGGTTTCGTCGTGCACGTAAATTTCGTGATCCTCAATTTGACGAACATACTCTTTCGCCAAATCACGACCAAAAAGCTCACTGATTTTATTGCTGACCTGTTTGCGGTTAACCTGCACAAAAAAGTCTTTCATTAATTCAGCTTCAAGCGTTGCTATGTTCTTTTGTGTAACGTTGGCGTTTGCATCCATTTTTGAGCCATCAGCCGCATTTTGTGCGTGCAGATACTCATGGATGAAATCGACTTTGCCAGTGACTTGTTCTTCGTTTAAGCGCAACATAATTATTCTCCTGTTTGAAACTCGCAGTTCAATAACTGCTGTGTCCGTAAGTCATAAAAGCGTTGATTGGTGATTGGGCTTTCCAGCCCGCCCCGGGCAGCGATCCAAGGCCCGGTTTTCAAATAAGTCAGTTGTTCACGAAGTGCCAGTGAGACGTTGTCGTAGCCCGTATACAAACAGGTCTCAAGGCCTTCGGTTTTCACTTTCTTTAATAGTTTAAGTAACGCCGCTGGCTGCCATTCACCACCCAAAAATAAAACGCAGCTAATTAATCCGTGATATTTTTGCAACTGCTGTTGAAGGTGTTCCTGCGTCAACGGCTCCCCACTTCCGACCGGCCAGCTATCCACGCTATGGCAACCTTTGCACCCAACCGGACAGCCGGTAATGGTGTAAGCTAACGCCACTTCTCCCGGAACTTCCTGCCAGACAATTTGTTCAGCGCTGTAATGCAGCCTTGTAGGGTAAACCGGCATAAAACACCATATATCGTTAGTTATTTATAATTTAACACTACATATTGTGTTTCTAGCATAGGAGACTCTGGTTCGAATGCATTGATCAAGCTCAAGGTTTCAGCAGAAAGGAGTAAAGCTACCAACCAGCCTAAAGAGATACCCCTTCTAGGGTATAAATGACCTTTCGGGTACTTTTAACCTCGCCAGTTAAAACAACCTAATAAAACTCAGTCATAAAAACCCTATTTAAAATAAAAACAATAATAATCAACAAGTTAAAAAGTGGCCTCAATATTGCAAATAGGTGAACGCATAGTGAATTAATCAAAATTCTCTGCTCATAAACCTATGGAGTAACAACATGAAGCTGTTCAGCATCAAGGAGGTCAACAATGGCCGGATATCGTAAGCTTTGGTGGACGCTAATTGCAGTTCTTGCAATTACCTTTGGCGTTTTAGGGTATTTTGGAACGGAAGTTTACCGGGAGGCTCCGCCTATTCCGGATAAGTTCATGAGTACCAATGGTAACGTCGTTGCAACCGAGGAATCGGTTTTAGACGGGCAAACAGCCTGGCAGTCGGTTGGCGGCATGCAGCTTGGCTCAATTTGGGGACATGGCGCTTACCAGGCTCCGGACTGGACAGCTGACTGGCTACACCGTGAGTTGCTGGCCTGGTTAGACATTCGTGCCCACGAAGTCTTCGATAAGCCTTATGAACAGCTTACTGGTGTACAACAGAACCAACTTGAGTACGAACTTAAGGAAGAGTATCGCACCAACACCTACGACAAAGCCTCAGACACCGTTACTCTTAGTGAGCGACGCATTCAGGCAATTGAGCAAACTGGTGAGTACTACTCAAAACTGTTCAGCGATGATCCGGAGCTTCGTCCTACCCGCGTAAGTTATGCCATGAAGGAAAACACTCTGCCTTCAGCTGAACGTCGCGCAGTAATGAACGACTTTTTCTTCTGGACCGCATGGGCCGCATCGACAGAACGCCTTGACTCAGACATTACTTACACCAACAATTGGCCACATGAAACACTGATAGACAACGTGCCAAGTGCGGAAAACATCATTTGGTCTATTGTCAGTGTCATTCTCTTAATTGCCGGTATTGGTTTCTTAATTTGGGCGTGGGCATTCCTGCGTGACAAAGAAGAAGAGGAACTGATTGCGCCAGAGCATGATCCTATTGCTAAGGTTAAGCTGACTCCATCGCAAAAAGCTTTGGGCAAATATTTGTTTATCGTTGTTGCTCTGTTCACTTTCCAGGTGTTAATGGGTGGTCTGACCGCGCACTACACAGTAGAAGGACAAGAGTTCTACGGTATTAATATTTCAGAGTGGTTCCCCTACTCACTCACCCGTACCTGGCATATTCAGGCCGCCATGTTCTGGATAGCGACCGGGTTCTTGTCTGCAGGACTCTTCCTTGCCCCGATTATTAACGGTGGTAAAGATCCGAAGTATCAGAAACTGGGTGTCGACATCCTGTTCTGGGCACTGGTCCTGGTTGTCGCGGGTACCTTTATCGGTAACTGGTTAGCCATTGCGCAAATCATGCCGGAACACCTGAACTTCTGGTTAGGTCACCAGGGCTATGAGTACGTCGATTTAGGTCGCTTATGGCAAATTGGTAAGTTCCTGGGTATCGTCTTCTGGTTAGTACTGATGATGCGCTGTGTGTGGGGTGCATTCAAAGTCAAAGGCGACAAAAACTTACTGGCACTCTTCACCGCCTCAGTCGTTGCCATTGGCCTGTTCTACGGTGCCGGCTTCTTCTACGGCGAGCGTACTCACATTTCTATCATGGAATACTGGCGCTGGTGGATTGTTCACCTTTGGGTAGAAGGCTTCTTCGAAGTATTTGCTACTGCCTCACTGGCGTTCATTTTCCACAGCATGGGTTTGGTTTCCCGCCGTATGGCAACCGTTGCAGCACTGGCGTCAGCGTCACTATTCATGCTCGGTGGCGTACCAGGTACTTTCCACCATTTGTACTTCTCAGGCACAACCACACCGGTTATGGCCGTTGGTGCAACATTCTCTGCACTGGAAGTGGTACCGCTGATTGTGCTGGGCTATGAAGCCTGGGAAAACTACAGCCTGCAAAAACGTGCAGACTGGATGCAACGCCTTAAATGGCCACTACTGTGCTTCGTAGCCGTTGCGTTCTGGAACATGTTAGGTGCCGGCGTATTAGGCTTCATGATCAACCCGCCTATCTCGCTGTACTATGTACAAGGCTTGAACACTACGTCTACTCACGCACACGCAGCGCTATTCGGTGTGTACGGCTTCCTGGCACTGGGCTTTGTACTGCTAATACTGCGCTACATTCGTCCTAACCTGCAATTCGACGAGAAACTGATGAAAATGGCCTTCTGGACCATGAACATTGGTCTGGCAATGATGCTCTTCACCAGCTTGCTACCAGTCGGTTTCATCCAGTTCTATGCAGCTGCGACTGAAGGTTTATGGTACGCACGTAGTGAAGCCTTCATGCAACAGCCTCTGCTGCAGAACCTACGTTGGTTCCGTACTGTTGGTGACATGGTCTTCATCGTGGGTGCACTAGGCATCAGCTGGCAAGTGGTTAAAGGCTTAAAGCATAAGTCTGCTTAACTCTTAATAAACCAGGCTTCTGCAACTTTTGTGGAAGTCTGGTTTTTCTTTTGGAGGTTCCATGCAATTAATTGAAAAATTAGGGTACGTCCGCAGTCATCAATGCTCATCAACCCAGTCTCAGCTGCGGCGGCGTATTGATCAGCTTGAGTCTGAAAAAGTCACACTTTCCGGTCAGCTCGAATCAGCACAGCAAACCGTCTCTCAACAACAGACCGAACTGAACGACTACCGTCAACGACTAACCTTTATTGAAAACTTTACTGAATCTCTGGCGGGTTACCAAAATACTTTCTCGCAACTAAGCGACCTTTTGCAAAGAGAGCGGGAAACCATTCTTACCATTGACGAAAATAACCAGTCGGGCGAATCGACGATGTCTGCTGTAGTTGGCAATTTATCGTCCATTGTCAGTGACATCGAGTCAACATCTGAAAGTATTGCTGCGCTTAAGGGGCATACGAAGGAAATTGAACAAACCAGTGGCGATGTCCGCGGTGTTGCCGAAACGACGAACCTATTGAGTTTAAATGCCAATATTGAAGCCGCCCGTGCCGGCGAACATGGTCGTGGTTTCACTGTAGTGGCTAACGAAGTGCGGGCACTTTCACAACGGACAACCGAGTTAACGGACCGCATTAACGATAAGGTTGGACAAATTGTCCAAGGTGTTGATTCAAGTCATGCCTTGAGTGTTGAAGCCATGCAGACCACACGTGAAAATATTGAGTCAACAAAACACTATTTATCGTCTCTTGCGGAAGAAAATACGCACATTAAGCAATTAGGCGGCAGTATCTCGAACAGTGCGCTGCTTGCGCAGATTGAACTGGCGAATATTGAAGAGATGCAATTACGCATGAACGTATATCGTGTGTATTTAGGCACCTTAGCCGCTAATAAGTGCAATGTCGTTGACTCAGACGAATGCGGTATTGGTCGTTGGTATTATTCAGAGCTATTCCGCGAGCGCTTTAAGGCGCACAAGAGCTATCAGGCTATCGAAATACCCCATGACCATGTGCATGAATGTGCTCAAGCGGTTGTCGATGCTGTTAAAGCGGAAAACACTCAGCTAGCCCGCGAACACCTTGAGAAGATGGAGCAATACAACCGAGAAGTCAGTCACTACATTCGCACTATGTCGGAGAGTTTACTGGAGGATGTATGAGCCGCAAACCCGATACCAAAGCCGCGATGTATCAACTGCTCGATATCATTCGTGAGCACATCCCTTTTGGCTTAAAAGAAGCGGATATGTGTCAGGGTATTTGTCGTGGCTGCTCTAAGAAAATGATGGAAATGCTGGATGCTGAGGTCAGCCAATGGCAGGCCGACCTGGATAATGAATTGGCAGAACCAACGTTAGCAGATTTGGTTTTCATGGAAAAGTTAGCGCGCCGCACTGAAAAGATTTTACGACGCAATAAATTAATGAGTTAGTCCAGCTTATACACTTGCTCAGTAACCGGGTTGTCGTCCGCTTCCTTCCCGTTAACCGTGGTCTCCGCTGACTCCAGTTGATCAATACTAAAACGCTGACCATAACCCACTTCCACTTCCCCTTCCAATACCGAAAATGGCGGTCCTTCACGGTAGCCATCCGGATACTGCAACGTAATCAGTAAACCCTTTGCCTGTTCGGGCAGCTGTTCGCACAACTGTTGAACGTAGCGTTGACGCATTTCAGGCGGTAGCGCAATCATAGCTGCGCGATCGTACCAGGCATCAATATCGGCAAGGTCACTTTTAACCAACTTAAAGAAGTCCCCAACCCAGATCACCAGCTCATCCAGAGCATACTCTTTGAAGTCACCACGCTGGGTTATTCTGGGTTTTAATTGGTTTTCCTCGAAAAACTGTCTGGCCGCCAACTCACTGAGTTCTACCCCAAAAACACGGTAACCTTTTTCCAGTAACCACAACATGTCGTTTGATTTACCACACAAAGGCACAAACACCTTTGCTCCGGGCTTTACCACACGAGTAAAGTACTTCAACAATAGTTCATGTGTGTGCAGCTGATGAAAACCAATTTGCTGATTCTCCCAACGTTCATGCCAGAAGGCAGATTCCATAGATTGACTCCAAAATAAAAAAGGCACCCATTTGGGTGCCTATCCTAGCAGAAATAAAACCGTTTACTGCAGTAACGGTGAACCGGTATCAACAAAATCGAAACCTTTGATATCAGCTTCATTCGCCAATGCCTGTATGTACTGAGAAACCGCTTTACGATGCACTTTCTCTTCGAGATATTCCGCAATTTTCTCTTTGACCGCCTCGTACGGTAACGGCTTACCATCAATTTTATGGTCAACTGACACCACATGAAACCCGTAACGAGTTTCTACCGGGTATTTCATTAGCCCTTCTTCAGCGGTAAACAACTGACGTTCAAACTCAGGAACGGTTTGCCCCTTACTCAACTGCCCCAAATTACCATCAGTTTCTTTTGACGGGCACGAGGAGTACTGACGCGCCAGCTGGCTAAAATCATCGCCTTCGCGTAATTGCTGAATAAGCTGCTCCGACATACGCTTTGCATTCACACGCTCAAGATCATCATCCGGCGCAGCCGCTAACAAAATATGGCGGGCCTCAACGATCGGCGAGGTTTTAAAACGCTCAGGGTTTTGCTCAAAGTATTGCTTGCAAGCCTGCTCATCCGCTTTCGGTCGAGCCACCTCACGTTCAATCAACACTTCAATGAAGTCATCTTCGCCGCCCTGCGCCGTATCATCCAACACTTCAATATCTAAATCTTTTGCCCTTTGTTTGAACAGCTCACCTATTACCAGTGCTTCAGCTGCCATACTCATGGCTTCTTCCTGCGTGTCAGCGGGGTGATACTGCATCTCAGCAAGTATCTCCTTTTCCGCAATTTCCACATGATTCACTTGTATCATAACAACCTTCCCTGAGAGGGTTTCCCCTCTCGATAAATCTACTAGCGAGCGAATTTTTTACGCACAACCTGATGCTGGCGAGTAAGGTACTGCACCGGAGCACTAAACATATGAACTAACCGGGTAAACGGAAAGACTAAGAAAATGGTCATTCCGAGGAATACATGCAGTTTAAATACCCACTCAATTTGAGGATTACTGATAGCTGCCACTGCTTCTACCGGGTCAAGCGTCACAATGTTCTGAGCCCAGGTCATAAGCATCAGCATAACACCCGCTTTTTCTCCTTCAGCGCCGTGCACAACGTGGTTTACAGAGTAATAAATTGAAATTAACCCTAACACCAATTGTGCTAATAAAAGCCACAGCAATAAGATATCCATTCTTGTGCTGGTAGCCCGCACACGAACATTGTTCATGCGACGGTTAATGAGAATAGCCAACCCATATAAACAAATTAAGCCAAAGATACCGCCGGCAATAATTGCAAGCCACTGTTTCGCCTCATTGCTGACACCCAGTATGTGCCAAACTGGCTTTGGCGTTAGCAGTCCCACTAAGTGGCCAAAGAAAATCCCTAAAATACCAACGTGGAAAGGCAAGCTGCCTTTGCGCAGTTGCTTACTTTCCAGCATTTGGCTGGATGCCGTTTTCCAGGTGTATGGCTCACGGTCGTAACGGATCCAGGCTCCGATAAAAAATACAGCCAAGGCAATAAAGGGGTATACGCCGAAGGCCAACATATTTAGATAGCTCATGGTAATCTCCTTAAATACCCGACACTTTACGTGGCTGTGATAAATCGTCGGTGTTCAATGGCACGTACTGGTCCCGGCGCTGGCCTTCCGAAGGCCTGTTCTGCGCCGTTGGACAACCCTGCATCTGATCATTGCCGGCAAAGGTAACCGCTTCTTCTTCCCACACTTTGTCCAGCTCTTTGCTGGTGTCATCGCGCTTCTCGTTGGCAATTTGCTGACGAACATCGTCAAGGTCAATCTGCACACCAGAGATACTCAATAGGGTCTGGAATAAAAGCGAGTAGTTACTACCGCGCTGCTCCAATCTTGCCGTAAGCAGTGCCAGAATATGCGCAACCTCTTCTAAGCCCAGACGGGCATTTTCATCGCCCTGGGTGGACAAGAATTCCAGATACAACGGAATGTAATCCGGCAATTCTTTCACACCTAAATCCAGGCCGGCCGTTTTGTACTGGTTCATCAAATCAACCATAGCCTGGCCACGGTCACGCGACTCTCCATGTACGTGCTCGAACAAAAGCAGCGACAGAGCACGACCACGCTCAAACAGTCCATCGTACTCCGACTGCCAGTCCATCAATGACATACTGGTGCGGTGCTCAATAAAGGCCTCCAGCGCTGCTTTATCGTCAGCACTTAAAGGCGACTGCTGAATCATTTGCTCTAACTCCGCCCGAGCTTCCACAAGCTCGGGTTTGGGGTAATCCAGCAATAACGAAATAACTTGTAATACCTGCATGCTGATTACTCCTTCATGGTCACAGGAATGACTTGGCGAACCGACTCTTTCTTAGCACCGAACAGATTCACACCGTTGTTTCCGTCGCTACAGCCATTACCAAAGGTAAAGCCACAGCCGCCTTTAACGTCGTACGCGTTTTCGGCGTAAGCGCGGTGGCTGGTCGGAATAACAAAGCGATCTTCATAGTCCGCCAGCGCCATGTAACGGTACATTTCTTCCACCTGATTCTTGGTCAGGCCAACTTGTTCCAGTACGGCCAAGTCTTCAACGCCGTCAACGTGCTCTGAACGCTTGTATGAACGCATGGCAATCATTCGCTCCAGTGCGCGAACAATGGGTTTCTCGTCACCGGCAGTCAGTAAGTTAGCCAGATAACGCAGAGGAATACGCAGCGACTTCAGATCCGGAATTTCACCGTCCATGCCGACATGGCCCGCTTCTACCGCGCTTTGAATTGGCGACAGAGGTGGTACATACCAAACCATTGGCAGCGTACGATACTCAGGGTGCAGTGGCAGTGCCACTTTCCACTGCATCGCCATCATGTAAACCGGCGAGCGCTGTGCGGCCGTGATCCAGTTTTCAGCAATGCCTTCTTTACGAGCCGCTTCCTGTACTTCAGGGTCATGCGGGTCAAGGAAGATACCTAACTGTTCTTCGTACAAGTCCTGCTCGTTCGGCGTATTTGCCGCCTCTTCAATGCGGTCGGCATCATAAAGCAACACACCTAAGTAACGAATACGGCCGACACAGGTTTCCGAACATGTGGTTGGCTGGCCTGCTTCAATCCGCGGATAACAGAACGTACATTTCTCTGATTTACCGGTCTTCCAGTTGTAGTAGATTTTCTTGTACGGACAGCCCGATACACACATACGCCAGCCGCGACATTTGTCCTGGTCAATCAGAACAATACCGTCTTCTTCACGCTTATAAATTGCACCTGAAGGACAAGCCGCGACACAAGCCGGGTTCAGACAGTGTTCGCACAAACGTGGCAAGTACATCATGAAAGTCTTTTCAAACTGACCGTACATGTCTTTTTGCACAACATCGTCGAAGTTCTTGTCTTTCTTACGTTTTTCGAATTCCGTACCCAGAATTTCTTCCCAGTTCGGACCCCATTCAACCTTCTCCATGCGCTTGCCGGTAATCAGTGAGCGCGGACGCGCCGTCGGCTGATGTTTACTTGGCTTAGCCGTATGTAGATGCTGGTAATCGAAATCGAACGGCTCGTAATAGTCGTCAATTTCAGGCAAATCCGGGTTACCAAAAATGTTAGCAAGCACGCGGCGCTTGCTACCAATTTTCAACTCCAGGTTGCCCTTTTTGTTGCGCGACCAGCCGCCGTTCCATTTGTCCTGGTTTTCCCATTCTTTCGGGAAACCAATACCCGGCTTGGTTTCAACGTTGTTAAACCAGGCATACTCGACCCCTTCACGCGAGGTCCAGACGTTTTTGCAGGTGATGGAGCAAGTATGACAGCCGATACACTTGTCCAAATTCAGCACCATGCCAATTTGAGCTCTTACTTTCATCGTGTTGTCCCCACTCCGAATTATTCAGTGTCCAGGAAGTCGACTTTGTCCATCTTGCGGACCACCACGAATTCATCGCGGTTGCAGCCAACTGTCCCGTAATAGTTAAAGCCATAGGCTTGTTGTGCGTAGCCGCCGATCATATGGGTCGGCTTCATAACCACACGCGTGACTGAGTTGTGAATACCCCCTCGGGTACCGGTTAACTCAGAGCCCGGCATATTCAAAATACGTTCCTGTGCGTGATACATCATGCTCATACCTTCCGGCACTCGCTGTGACACTACAGCCCGCGCACAAATCGCGCCGTTGACGTTGAAAATATCGAGCCAGTCGTTGTCTTCAATACCAGCCGCTTTTGCGTCCACTTCACTGAGCCACACAATAGGTCCACCGCGCGACAAGGTTTGCATTAACAGGTTGTCAGAGTAAGTGCTGTGAATCCCCCACTTCTGGTGCGGCGTTATCCAGTTCAGTACAATCTCTTTGTTGCCGTTTTGACGCTTGTTCAGCACCGGTGCAACCGTTTTCAGGTTAATGGGCGGCTTGTAAGCACATAAGGTTTCGCCAAAGTCACGCATCCACTCATGGTCCTGATAGAACTGCTGACGACCGGTAATGGTGCGCCATGGAATCAGTTCATGAACGTTGGTGTAACCGGCGTTGTAAGATACATGCTCATCTTCCAGACCTGACCAGGTTGGCGAAGAGATGATCTTACGAGGCTGCGCAACAATATCGCGGAAACGGATCTTTTCGTCCTCTTTCGGCTTCGCCAAATGCGTGTGGTCACGACCGGTAAGCACACCTAATGCTGACCAGGCTTTAACGGCTACATGACCATTCGTTTCCGGTGCCAGCGACAAGATGACCTCACAGGCGTCAATGGCTGACTCAATCTTAGGCCGGCCGATATTAATGCCTTCCTCAACGTGCTTGCGGTTTAACTTACCCAGAAATTCAACTTCTTCCTTGGTATCCCAGTTAATACCTTTGCCACCGTTACCCAACTCATCCATTAATGGGCCGAGTGACGTGAAACGGTTGTAGGTATTCGGATAGTCACGCTCAACGACAGTAATGTTTGGCATGGTTTTACCCGGAATGGCTTCACACTCACCTTTCCACCAGGCTTTACCGCCGTATGGCTGCGCCAGCTCTCCTGGGGAGTCGTGCTGCATTGGTATGGTCACCACATCCTGCTCAACACCCAGGTGCCCTTCACTGGCACGGGAGAACTCTTTCGCGATGCCTTTGAAGATATCCCAGTCACTGCGAGCTTCCCACACCGGGTCAACGGCTGCGGTTAACGGGTGAATAAACGGATGCATATCCGAGGTATTCATATCGTCTTTTTCGTACCAGGTCGCCGTCGGCAGAACAATGTCTGAATACAAGCAAGTGGTCGACATGCGGAAATCAAGCGTGGTCAGCAGGTCAATCTTACCTTCCGGTGCTTCATCAACCCATTCCACGTCTTCCGGCTTTTTACCGCCAAAGTCACCCAGGTCTTTACCCAGCAGGCCGTGCTTAGTGCCCAGCAAGTGTTTCAGCATGTATTCATGCCCTTTACCTGAAGAGCCCAGCAGGTTCGAACGCCAGATGAACATATTGCGCGGGAAGTTTTTAGGGTCATCCGGCTGTTCACAGGCAAAACGGATATCTCCGCTTTTTAGCTGCTCTACCAAATACTCTTTAACATCCTTACCGGCTTCTTTTGCCGCTTCAACAATTCGTAATGGGTTTTGACCCAACTGCGGTGCAGAAGGCAGCCAGCCCATACGTTCAGCACGTGTGTTGTAATCTAAAATCGTACTCTGCCATTTATCTTTGTTTGCCAATGGAGAGACGATTTCACTCATATCCAGTTTTTCATAGCGCCACTGGTCTGAGTGATTGTAGAAGAACGAGGTACCATTCATATGACGTGGCGGGCGCTGCCAGTCCAGGCCAAAGGCCAAAGGAGTCCAGCCGGTCTGCGGACGCAGTTTTTCCTGCCCAACGTAGTGAGCCCAGCCACCACCGGACTGACCAATACAGCCACACATCATCAGCATGTTGATCATGCCGCGGTAACTCATGTCCATGTGGTACCAGTGGTTAACACCCGCACCAACAATGATCATGGAACGACCTTTGGTTTTGTCAGCATTACGACCGAACTCGGTTGCAACACGAATCACATCCGCCGGTTTTACGCCGGTAATATGCTCTTGCCACGCAGGCGTGTAAGGCACGTCGTCGGTGTAGTCTTTCGCACGGTTTTCATCGTTGACGCCGTTATCAACACCATACTGAGCTAACATCAAGTCAAATACGGTAGCTACATAAGCGGTTTCGCCATTGGCTAACTCGACTTTCTTCACCGGAACTTTGCGAATCTGAACTTCGTCGTGCTCGGTGTGCTGGAAGTATTCATATTCGTGCGGTGCGCTGCCAAAATATGGGAAGCCCACTTCGACAATTTCGTCGTTGTTGTCTTTAAGCGACAACTGCAAATCGACATCGCCGTCTTTATCTTTTTGTTCCAGATTCCATTTACCAGACTGGCCCCAGCGATAACCAATAGAACCATTCGGGCTGGTCAGGCGGTTGTCCTTTTCGTTAACAGCGATGGTTTTCCAGTCCGGGTTATTTTCTTCGCCCAGGTTATCCACCAAGTCAGCAGCACGTAAAAAGCGTCCTTGATTTAGTGCTTTTTCGCCCGGCTCCAGCATAACCAGCATGGGCATGTCGGTGTAACGAGTTACATAGTCGTGGAAGTACTGGCTTTGTTTGTTGACGTAAAACTCTTTCAGAATAACGTGGCCAAATGCCATAGCCAGAGCCGAGTCCGTACCCTGGCGTGGTGCTAACCAGGTATCACCAAACTTAGAGGCTTCGGAATAATCCGGAGTAATAACGCAGGTTTTCGTTCCTTTATAACGAACTTCAGTAAAGAAGTGCGCATCCGGTGTACGTGTTTGCGGTACGTTAGAACCCCAGGCAATGATGTAGTTGGAGTTATACCAGTCAGCTGATTCCGGTACATCCGTTTGTTCACCCCATACCTGTGGTGACGACGGTGGTAAATCACAGTACCAGTCGTAGAAGCTCAGGCAATTTGCGCCAATTAATGACAAATAACGTGCGCCGGCAGCATAGGAAACCATCGACATTGCCGGAATGGGTGAAAAGCCACTAATACGGTCAGGGCCATATTCCTTCGCCGTATAAACGTTGGAAGCCGCAATAATTTCGTTTACTTCTTTCCAGTCAGCACGGATAAAACCACCCATGCCGCGCGCTTGCTTGTAACTTTTCGCTTTGGCCGGGTCGGTAACTATCGATTCCCAGGCTTTAACCGGATCTTTATGTTGTTCCTTAGCTTCGCGCCACAGCGTCATTAACTGCTGGCGAACTTTCGGGTACTTCAGGCGGTTAGCACTGTAGATATACCAGGAGTAGCTCGCCCCCCTTGGGCAGCCACGCGGTTCATGGTTCGGTAAATCGGGACGTGTCCGAGGGTAATCGGTTTGCTGGGTTTCCCAGGTAACCAGTCCATCTTTAACGTAAATTTTCCAGCTGCAGGAACCGGTACAGTTCACACCGTGCGTTGAACGCACGACTTTGTCGTGTTGCCAGCGTTGGCGGTACCCTTTTTCCCACGTTCTGTCTTCATCGGTAGTAACACCATGTCCATCCGAAAATGGTTGCTTTTGCGTTTTAAAGAAACGCAGTTTTTCAAGCAGACGACTCATAATTAGACTCCCAGTCCACGTCTAACAGTAACTAAATAGATAAATATGTGAGAGAAGTGTGCGTGATTATGAGTCGACTTGCCAGTTCAAAAAATTAGCTAACTCATTGATATACATTAAAAACTACCACCAAGGTGGTATATGAGTTTAGACTATAAGGACTGATTTTAAAGGACTTTTCCCATTCCAATTGAGAGTGATTATTAATTAGCGCTAAAGGTGGTAAAAAAGAGGTAGCCCAAAGTTATCGGTTGTTGTCTACCCCTCTGGAAATGCTATATCATGTAGCTGAATTTTTATCCTGAATGTGGCTTGGAATGATACGCAACGCATCTATTATTAATGTCTTCAGAATATCGCTTGCGCTTATCGTGATCGTAGCCAGCGCCTCCTCCCTATCAGCATTTTGGCTATTAGAAAAGTCAGAGCAGGATGCGGAACTTATTAACGTAGCTGGCTCGCATCGAATGAAAGCCTATAAGTTTGCGTTTCAGTTATCGAACGGTGAAACGCAACAGGCAAATCAAACCGCTCAGGATATAGGCACCCTGTGGGAACAACCTCTCCTTAATCGCCACTTTGTTAAAGCCGGTGGTAGTATTCAACAGTTGGCCGAAGAGGCACGAGCCGAGTGGCAGCGCGTTCAAACCGATATTGCAGAGCAGGGTTTTGTCCGTTTTTCACAAGAACAAAATGAAGCCATCGACAACTACGTCAACCAGCTAGACACTCTTGTCGGCCAATTGCAGGAGCACTCCGAGCAGCGCATGGAGACAGTCCGCAGTGCTCTGGCTCTGGCATCCTTTATCATTGTAGCTATCTTTTTCTTCCTGCTGACAGTGCTAAAACGAAAAATTGATCAACCGCTCATGCATCTATTGTCAGTCTCTAAGCGTTTAGGACAAGGCGACTTCACCGCTAAATCTAAGCTCAATAACGAAGATGAAATTGGTCAGCTTTCACGCACCATGAATAAAATGTCAGAAACCGTTAGTTATTTTTACGGCGGTCTTGAGCGCAGGGTGGAGCAACAAACTCAGGAACTGTCGCGCAAGAACAAAGTTCTGTCCTTTCTGTACGATACGGCTCGTTCCATTATTGTTCACAGCTACGATTACAATAACTATCAGGAAGTTGTAGAAAAGCTTTATGAAGTTGGCGAAGTAGAAGACATAGAACTTTGTCTTTTAACAGAAGAAGGCAGTCGCCCATTCCTACAGTTACAACCTCGCCCGAATTCTCATGACCCTTGCGATGCTGGCGATTGCGCTACCTGTATCAAGGCAGGACCCGGCGCCTCGGTTATGCAGGACAAACTCGTTTATCGTTTTGTTTTAAAGAGAGAAGACCAAAATTACGGCGTACTCATTGTACGTTGCGACCAAAACCAGCCGCTGGCTACCTGGCAGCAACAGCTGATGAGTTCAACGGCCGATCAACTGGCCTTGTCGCAAAGCTTGAAGTCCGAGGAAGAACAAGTGCGCAGGCTGGCTTTAATGCACGAACGAACCGTTATTGCCCGTGAACTGCATGATTCTCTTGCACAAGCGCTGTCCTACCTCAAGATACAGGTAACGCGTTTGCATAAAGGCATAGAAAAGAACGACCGCGCAACTATTGACGATGTCAGCAGCGAACTTCGTGAAGGTTTAAATTCAGCCTACCGTCAACTGCGTGAGCTGCTGACTACCTTCCGCCTGAAAGTAGACGGTTCCGGCCTTTATAACGCGCTGCAAACCACAGTTAAGCAATTAACTGAACAAAGCGAAATGTCCATTAATCTGGATTACCGTCTGAATAACATACCGCTGGCTCCGCATGAGGAAATTCATTTGCTGCAGATTATTCGTGAAGCCAGTCAAAACGCAGTCAACCACAGCCAGGGAACTCAACTTCATATCAGCCTGTCGCAACCAGGCGGGCAGGATGTTGAGCTCAAAATTACCGACGACGGTGTTGGTTTACCGGAAAATGCAGAGAAGGTGAATCATTACGGGCTGGCCATTATGCAGGAGCGCAGTCGCAATCTGGGTGGTGAAATTAATATGTCCCGGTTAGCCGCGGGTGGCACAGAAGTTCTGTTTACCTTTACTCCGGACTACCTGCTGCAATAATCCGTTTGCTTATGGATTATAGAATTGTCCGTGTCTACGCAGGTAAATAAAGCCGTTTAGCAGTAAACCAATCACATAAAACACGATAAAGTCGATGTAAACGGTATCGATGCTTTGCGATTTTAGCGCCCAGGCAAAGCGCAGTGGCAAATAGACCGCCCCCAACATTGCGATGGTACCCGCCCAAATTAATACTCTATGAGTGTAAGTTCTTGGAAACACCTTTCTCATAGTCACGACTACCGAGCCATTCCCTAAGGCACTGGTAAAAATCAGACCCAGCATACTGATAAAAAAGGGTTCAAAATAAATTTCTGTTGGACCGTGCTGTGCGAGGTACATGTAACGCCCGGCAATAGCACCAAAAATCATCATGAACAGTAAACTGACTTGCGTTACCAGAGCGCCACCAAAAATTCCAGCCAGCCAACGACCAAAAGGACGGGCTAGTAAAGCCAAAAAAGGTCCCATCCAGACCAAAATTAACGTGCTGTAACCAAATACAAACTCAAGCAACAATGGCAACGCCATGGCAAAACCAATAAAACTGCCAAAAGTCATGTTATAGAGAATACTGCAATACCAGACATGACCATTTTGGGTAAGAAGCTTTCGTATGGTTACCTTAGGTAATGACTGCTTTTTCGGGACAAATAATGCAGCACCAACACTCACAATGGCGGTAAAGGTAAATAAAACAGCCCAGACACAACTGAAGCTGTTTAAGAGAATATGCTCACCGGCATCAACACGCGCGAAAAAGTTCCCGCTACTGCGTTGCAGTACTAAAGAAGATTCCATTCCGGCAGGTTGCCAGGTTGCCAGTAGCGGTACTATCAACTGTGCCAGAAATAAAGAGAATATGGTCATGCCAATAACCACGCTCATAGACAAAGGTAAATTCAAAGAGCCTTTAGACTGGCGGGTTAGATCAAATGCCGGCGCGAACATCATGCAACCAATACCCGATAGCGCAGCTAACAATGCGAGCACCGGATAAGTAATGTGCGTCGCTGAAAACTGTACAAAACTGTTAATACTGACCAGCAGCATAATGGTTGCAATAACAGCGGACATCCAGCGCCCGAGCTGGTTAACAACCAGAGCACCTAATAGTCGTGACAGAGCACCACTGGCGCCAGCTATAGCGACTAATGACATAAGCTGACTGGAAGTTAAACTGGCATTTGATTTTGCCAACAGAACGACAATAACACTCCAGCTTGCCCAAAAGGTGACACCAAGTAACAATACACTGAGCGTCAGCCAGCGCATAACGGCATGGGAACCAAGGTTTCCCTGCACGTCACTCAGTGTATTTGTCGCCGAAGCTTTATCCATATCGTTGCAATTATTCGTTTCATTCCGTGACTAAAGACTTTGCTACTAAGGCAGGTTAGATACAACTCACATCAAGAGTTACTTTTAGGGTTATTATGGGGTAACGCTTTACCTAATTATGGGTAAAAACGTTATTCAAAAGTGTAAGTTCTGGCTATGTGCGGTGAATTTAAACACCAGCTATGTCAAACTAACCAAGTTAAAAACACAAGGGAGAAGACTATGACAACCGAAGCAGCCAGCATTATGTTAGTGGACGATCATCCACTACTGCGAAAAGGACTAAAACAGCTGATTGCCATGGAAGACGACATGACTGTTGTCGCAGAAGCCAGTAACGGCCCGGACGCCCTGGAGTTAGCTGCTGAACACGATCCTGATCTGATTGTTCTCGATCTCAACATGCATGGTATGGATGGCATAGAAACCCTTAAAAAGCTTCGGGATTCCGGGGTGACATCGCGCATTATCATGCTCACGGTTAGTGACGCCGACGACGATGTAGTCGCAGCTATTACTAATGGCGCTGACGGTTACCTGCTAAAAGATATGGAGCCAGAGCTTCTGTTAGAACAAATTCACCGCGCAGTGACCGGGAAAATGGTATTGAGCGAAGCCATTACCGAAATACTGGCTACGGCTTTGCGTCAGCCAACTCAGTCTGCCACTTCGCAATTGAGCACTTTAACCAACCGCGAGCATGAAATTTTAAGCTTAATTGCTAAAGGCATGAGTAATAAAGTCATTGCCCGCGAGCTGGATATATCCGATGGCACAGTTAAGGTGCATGTTAAACACTTACTGAAAAAGCTGGGCTTGCGCTCTCGTGTTGAAGCCGCAGTCTGGATGGTTAATCAACAAGGTGAATAAGTATGAGTAATCCGTCACTAATGCCTGTTGAGCAGGCACTAGAGAACATGCTCAATACCGTTTCAACCATAACTGACAAAGAGACGGTAGAATTATCGGAAGCGCTGGGGCGTATCCTGAACCGGCCGGTAAACTCAACGTTGGATGTTCCCGGTTATGATAATTCGGCCATGGACGGTTACGCCGTCCGCAGCAATGAAGCGAAGAAAGGATCTCGCTTAAAAGTTGTCGGAGTTGCCGCTGCGGGGCACCCTTTTAACGATGCTATCCCTGAAAACGGATGCGTTCGTATTATGACCGGCGCACCCATACCCGACTCCGTAGACGCCGTGATCATCCAGGAAAACACTGAAGCTAATCAGGATAAAAGTGAAATTACCGTGCTACAGGATGTCGCTGAAAGCGATAATATTCGCCGTCGGGGCAGCGATATTGCTCTGGGTGAAGAAGTGATAGCAACGGGGACACGCTTAAGCCCGGTTGATATCGGCTTGCTGGCATCGTTGGGTATTGAGGAAGTGGCCGTTTACCGTAAACCGAAAATTGCGGTGTTCTCAACTGGCGATGAGTTAGTAGCCCCCGGCGGAAAGCTGAAAAGTGGGCAAATTTTTGACAGTAATCGATACCTGTTACTGGCAATGCTGGAAAAAATGGGCGTTGAGGCTGTTAACCTTGGCCGACTGAATGATGACTTAGAAGCTATAAGCCAGGCATTACAAGACGCAACAAAAAGCTGCGACGCAGTGATTACCAGTGGTGGCGTCTCGGTGGGTGATGCCGACTTTACCAAAACGGCTTTAGAACAATTGGGCTCGGTGTCGTTCTGGAAGGTCGCCATGAAGCCGGGTAAACCTTTTGCCTTCGGTAAACTCAAGGACACCTGGTTCTTTGGTTTACCCGGAAACCCGGTTGCCGCCGCAGTAACCATGGATCAGCTGACACAGCCAGTGCTAAAGCACCTGGCCGGTGAAAAACACATCAGTAGCGAGTCCTATCAGGCGACTGCCGCAGAATATCTGAAAAAGCGGCCGGGGCGGGCCGACTTTCAGCGGGGCTGGTTTGAGCAGGACAGCAATGGTCAGCTTAAAGTCAGCAGTGCCGGTTCGCAAAGCTCCGCCGTGTTAAGCACACTGAAACGTGCCAACTGTTTTATCCGACTAGAGCAGGACCGCGGCCCTGTCAATGCGGGCGAAGAAGTCACCATTCTGCCTTTTTCTTCATTGTTGCGGTAAATATTGACCAAAATCAACTCGGCCTGACGCAAAACATGGACACTGTTCCTTCCGGGAGGGTGTCCATGAAATTTACAGACGTACTATTAGAACAATTTGAAAAACTTGGCATAAACGAACTGTTCGGCATTCCGGGCGACTTTATTCTGCCGCTGCTGGCAGACATTCAAAGTCGCCAGCGCATGCCGTTTCATTACCTGAGCCATGAACCCGCTATTACCTTCTGCGCAGACGCGGCAGCCCGTATTTGTAACCGGCCGTCGGCGGTGTTTCTCACCTATGGCGCTGGTGCACTCAATGCAGTGAACTCCGTTGCTCAAGCCTATGAGGAGCACGTTCCGCTCATTATCGTTGCAGGCTTTCCGGCGCAAAAAGAAATTGATCGTGGGTTAAGTATTCATCACCAGGCCAAGCAGGTTGACTCGCAGCGCCTTATTTATGAACAAGTCACCTGCTGTCAGGTACGGATAAATTCAACGCTAACGGCTACCGAACAACTGCAAAAGGCGCTAGCTGCCTGCCGTAAATACTCTCGCCCGGTATTAATTGAAGTTGCGAGGGATGCTTACGATTACTCCGTTGAACCACCGCAGGCCTTAGCTGTACCTGAAATGCCTGGTACCGAGCTATCCAGCCTGACCTCACAGCTAAAAAAACGCCTGGAAAAAGCGAAAAATCCCGTGATTCTGGCAGGTATCGATGTGCGCCGCTTTAACGCCTCTGCTGAACTGGAGAACTTCAGTAAGAAAACCGGCATTCCAATTATCACCACCTTCCTCGGGCGCGCTGTGGTTGATCATACACACCCTAACTTTGCCGGTGTATTTCTTGACGATGCTGATACCCGGCCCTACCAGTTACTGGAGCAGACCGACTTAATTCTGGCAGTGGGGGTTATCCGCACAGACAGTAATTTTGCAGCCCATAACCCGCTATTTAATAATGAGAAACTGGTCGATATTCAACAGAACCACTGTCAGATAGAAAAAAGTGCATACCACCATGTACAGCTGGATAAGCTGTTCCGCAAGTTAGAACAAAGTAACCTCCCGGACTACCACTACTCTAAAACCGTAACCGACAATAGCTCGTTACCTGACGACACGTTCAATGCCGACAACGTGATGCGCACCATTCATCAGCAACTGGCACACAGTGAGCATGTGGTTCCTTTTGTGACCGATGTCGGCGATTGTCTGTTTGCTTCTTTGCAGGCCGAGCCCAGTCTTTGTCTGGCCCCCGCCTACTATGCCTCGATGGGCTATGCCATTCCAGCAGCTTACGGCATTCAGGCAGCAACGGGTATGAGGCCGATGGTGCTGGTCGGTGACGGCGCCTTTCTGATGACCGGGTTGGAGCTTGGACATTTTCAACGGCATGGTTACGCCCCAATTATTGTGCTCTTTAATAACCGTTGCTGGGACATGATCCAGGCTTTTTCACCTGAACTTGAATGCACCAATCTCAATGGCTGGGACTATCAGCAGTTAAGCCGGAGCATGAACTGTGACTATTATCGCGTCAGCCAAAGTGCACAACTTGAAGACGCCGTTCAGCAGGCGTTAATGCAGACAAAGAAAGTGTCTTTTATTGAGGTTGAGCTGGCAGCCAATACCAGAACTGAGAGGCTGAACCGTTTTGCTTATCGCTTTCTTAATGCATAGCGGCGGCTTTAAATGAAGCATAAACCTGTTGTTTCAGCTGTAAGTTCAGACGTTTAACCGAGGCATTGGTGACCAATGCCCGAAGTACTTGGTCGCCAACGGTTAACACAACAACAGTTTCCGCCGCATACTTCGCAGGTTCAAAGTCGATAATACGCGCCACTACCTGGTTCGTCAGAGAGGTATTGGGCAAATATTCTGTCGCAATACTGACGTCTCTCGCCCAAACAAGTAACCGCCCTGCCGGGCTCGTTATTGCCTCGCTCACACCTGTCACATCGACAGCGGCATTGACCGGTAACCAGAGTTTCTGATCAGCCAGTTGCCATGCAAGCAGTTCATCGTTTGCATTAATACGACCAGCGGGTTTGTTCGGTGGCGTTACCGATAACACCGACAATGGCCCTTCGCTGTGCCCGGCAAGCAAATCGACCTGAGTCTGCAAAGTACCGCTGGAGACAAGCTTCCCATCAGCCATGATCACTACATCGTCAGCAAGCTGTACAACCTCTTCAACATGATGCGACACCAGCAGCATGGGTAACCGGAAGCGATTTTGTATTCGTCTTAAATCGGTAAGAATTTGCTTTTTCGCGGTTGCATCCAGCCCATTCATGGGCTCATCAAGCAATAATAACTGAGGCTGTGACAACAATGCCCGACCAATGGCTACGCGTTGTTGCTGCCCTCCGGAAAGCTGGCTTGGTTTACGCCGCAACAACTCATTCAGCGACAACATATCGACGACCTCAGCAAAACCAATAGTCAGTTCACTGTCATTGATGTTTTTCGGTATGCCGTAGCGCAGGTTATTTTCAACGGACATAGTGGTAAACAAGTGAGCCTGTTGAAATACCAGTGCCAGTCCACGTTGCTCCGTTTTCATGCGCGGTTTGCGCGAATGCCAGACTGCATCCCGCCAGCGGACGCTGCCTTTCAGGCCCGGAGTTAATCCGGCGATAGCACGCAATAAAGTACTTTTACCGCAGCCCGACGGGCCAAAAATGGCGGTCACCCTGTCATCAGCGAAGCTATGCGCCATTTGCAAACTGAAATCGCCTTGGCGCTGTTCAATATTGACCGTTAACATAGCCGCCCTCCGCGTTGGGCGCGTTTCTGCCAGGCATACACGGTGACCAGCACGGTAAAGGCAAATAACAACAGACCCAGCGACAAGCGCTCAGCCGCGGCGTAGTTCATGGCTTCGGCATGGTCGTAAATAAGTACCGACAGCACCTGCGTTTCTCCTGGTATGCTGCCACCGAGCATCAGAATGACACCAAACTCACCTAAGGTATGAGCAAAGCTCAGAGTTGCCGCAATGAGGAACCCGCCCTGACAAGAGGGCAGTACAATGGTCCAGAAGCGACGCCACCAGCCGGCACCCAGAGTTGCTGCAACATCCAGTTGCTCTTTGCCCAGTTGCCGAAAAGACTCCACCAGTGGCTGCACCGCAAAGGGTAAAGAGTAAATAACCGAGCCGATGAGAATACCTTCGAAACTAAAGGCCAGATGGTTCAGCCCCCAGGACTCCAGCGTGGAGCCAATAAAACCGTTAGGGCCTAACCAAATGAGCAGATAAAAACCTAATACTGTTGGCGGCAGCACTAACGGTAAGGCCACCACCGCCTGAACCGGAGCCGCCAGCCAGCTGCGCTGATTTGCCAGCCACCAGGCAATAGGCGTCGCCAGCAGTAATAAAATAAGCGTACTGTAGGCGCCTAACTGCAGTGTCAGTACTACCGCCTGCCAGTCTGTGCTACTCATTACTGGCTCCCGCTCTGTTACCCGGTACCAGGCCATGCTGGCGTTTAAGGGAGTCAAATTCCTCTCGCTGTGTAAACTGACTGAACTGTATTGCTAAATTCAAACCATCAGCGCGCTTTAACACCGCATGTGACTGCTTCAATAAGTGCTCGTCACTCAGAGGCAGTAATATCATCTGACTGTCATCGCGAGCGTCAGCTGGCAGCACAGAGAGCGCCGTAAACGCCATATCCGCTGCTCCTGACAACGCCATTTGCGCCGCCTGAGCCACATTTTCTGCGTAAACCAACTGATTCTGAACCGCATCAACAAGCTGGTGGTTTTCTAAAAAGCGCATGGCTGCCTTGCCAAAAGGGGCGTGACGCGGCTGTGCAATAGCCAGGGTCACGGACTTCATCTCGCCCAGTCGCTCAACCGAGTCAGGCAGTAAGTCCGCCTTAGCGCTCCACAAAACCAATTGCCCATAACCATCAGTAACGATTTTACTGCTTAAATAGCCTGTTTCTTGCAGATGCTGAATGTAGCTGTCGTCGGCGGAAAAATAGAGATCGTACGGTGCACCGTGCTGAATTTGAGTAGCCAGCTTGCCGGAGGAGCCAAAAACCAAGCGTACAGAGACGTCCTGCCGCTGTTCAAACTCTTCGCACAGCTCAATCAATAAAGGCCGGTAGCTGGATGCTGCTGCTATGGTTAAGTCTGCAGCCCATACCGACGATGAAAAAAACAATAACAACGAGCCCCAGAGCTTCACTACTGCTGACTCCACTGTTCTGCCGCTTGCTGATCGCTTTGCTTTGCTTCAACCCAGTGCTCGCCTTCTTCTGTATGTTCTTTCTTCCAGAAAGGCGCCTTTGTTTTCAAGTAATCCATAATAAAGCTGGCCGCTGAGAATGCCGCCTGCCGGTGGCCACTGGCAACGGCCACCATAACAATTTGTTCATTCAGCGCCAGATAACCAACCCGGTGGATAACAGTAACCCCATGCAGGTCCCAGCGTTTCTGAGCCTCTTCAACGATACCGGCTAATGCCTTTTCGGTCATTCCCGGATAATGTTCTAATTCAAGCCCACGTAAGCCCCCCTCAGCAGAATCACGCACCAAGCCGGTAAAGGTCACTACCGCACCACATAGGTTATTCTGCGCAAGGCGTTGATATTCTGCGGCTAAATCGAAATCTTCCTGCTGAACCCGGACGCTGATACTCATGAATAACCCTTAACCACCGGTAACCGGCGGGAACAGCGCAACTTCATCGCCGTCTTTAATTTCCGTTGTTAACGGTAATAAGTTTTGGTTAACCGCACACAACAACTGATAACGGTCCAGTTCTTTGGTGTAGTGCTCGGACTGTTCTTTTAATACATGAACCAGCTCTTGTACTGTACTGACGTCAGCATCCACCTGAGTTTCTGCTAACCCTAACCTCTCTCTTAATACAGCAAAAAATTTTACGGTTATCACAACGGTGTCCCTCCTCGTGTCCAGTGACCTCGTTTGCCACCTTCTTTCTCAAGCAAACAGGTATCGGTAATGACCATGGCCGGATCAACCGCTTTGCACATATCGTACACAGTTAACGCGGCCACCGAAGCTGCCGTCAGAGCTTCCATTTCAACACCTGTGCTACCAGTCACTTTACAGAGACTCTGAATGCGAACTTCGCCTTTTTCATGGTCGAGCTCGAAGTCGATAGTGACTTTGGTTAAAGCTAGCGGGTGACACAATGGGATAAGTTCACTGCACTTTTTGGCGGCCATGATGCCGGCTATGCGTGCTGTAGCCAGAACATCGCCTTTTTTGGCAGCGGCGGCTTCCAGCAGCTCAATCACGTCTGTGCGGCTACGTAACTTGCTTTGAGCCACCGCTATGCGTGTAGTGATGGCTTTATCAGCAACATCCACCATATGGGCTTCGCCATGCTGATTCAGATGGGTTAATTCATTCATGCGTTTTCCTTATGACAGATGGCCAACGAAATTACAGGGGCCCTGACGCGAATCCAACTGGGGGCCCAGCAAGCTGTCCCAGGCCAATTGCGCCGCGCCACCGGAACCCGGCACAGCAGCAACTAAGGTTCGATTCGCTAATCCGGCAAAAGCCCGGGACTGCACACTGGAGGTACCAATATCGGCGAAAGACAGTTGCCTGAATAACTCACCGAAGCCATCGATATGACTGTCCAATAGCGGCATCAGGGCATCCTGAGTCACATTATCCAACGCGAAACCGGTACCGCCATTAGTCACCACAACTTGAATATCTTCACGCGCTATCCACTGGCTGATCAACGCTCTAATCTGGTATTTGTCGTGACTCAGCACTTCGCGTTCCACAACCTTGTGACCGTCGTTTTCCATGAGCTGCTGCAACAGATCTCCGGTGCTGTCGTCCGCCCGGCTGCGTTTATCTGAAAAAGTCACCACTGCAATATTTAGTGGCTTAAAGGATTTATTGGCTTTCATGCATCCACTCCTGGGTCTGGCAAAGTTGCAACCATTGTTGCGGGGTATTGGTATTAACCAGTTGTGATTCGTTCTGACAAGGCAAGGCTTGCGCGTTAAATCGTTGCAGCAGTGCAAAAACTGATCGCCGGCCATTGGTGGCCGACAACTGCTGTTCAATATCCATCTGAAGTTCCTTGCTGTTGGTCAGCACGCAAGGTAGCGCACAATCCTGATAGTAAGCCGCGGAAGCTTGGTTATTGAGTAGCGGCAATAGGGTTTCAGCCGTAAGCGCCGGCATATCCACCGGTACCACCAGCACTTTATTAAACTGACAATTCGGCAGACAGGCGTGCAAGCCTGACAACGGTCCCTGACCCGGTAGAATATCCGTTACGAACCCGGGCTGATTGCGGCTGACAATAATATCGCGACAGCCAAGCCCAGATAACTTTGCCTGCATATAATCCAGTAAGCTTTCAGAGCCAAAACGCAGCAAGGCCTTGTCCTTGCCCATACGGGAAGAACGACCGCCGGCCAGCAGAATGCTGCTGAAAGATGCACTTAAGTCAGAGCCGACCATGTTAGCCACCAATCATCGCCAGATGGCGCGTTGCTCCGCTGTTACCCTCGTGCAAGCCATGAGTCGCTTCTTTGAGCATAATGTTGTCCTGAAGCGCCTTCATCAGTGGTTCCGGATCATCACTTTGTAGATATTTGCGAATGTCCTGATGTTGTTCAGTAAACAGACACAAAAACAGCTGCCCCAGGCTCGAAACCCGTAAGCGATTACAGTCGTCACAAAAATCTTTACTGTAAGGCATGATCAGCCCCATTTTCCCTTTGTAGTCAGGGTGCGTAAATTCCTGCGCAGGGCCGGCGTTATTGTCTCTTGCGGTCAGTGACCAACCTTCAGACTGAAGCTGTTGCTTTATGCTTTCACCACTAACATGGTGACGTTGATAATATTCTGTATTATCGGTGGTACGCATCAGCTCAATAAAGCGTAATGCCACATCGCGGTCTTTAATAAACTTAAGAAACTCGGGTAATTCGCCGCCGTTGTATTGTTTTAGTAAAACCGTGTTGACCTTGACCGTGGCAAAATCCATATCCACCGCCTGATCGATACCCTCAATAATCTCCGGTAACTTATTCTGTCCTGTCACCAAATGGAAGGTACTGGGATCCATGCTGTCGATACTGACATTAATCGCATCCAGTCCAGCATCACGCCAGGCGGGCAAGTCACGCTTCATGCGATATCCGTTGGTGGTAATAGCCACTTTCTCAATGCCGGGAACGGACTTACAAGTAGCGATAATTTCCGTCAGGTCTTTACGCAGACAAGGCTCACCGCCGGTTAAGCGTATTTTGGTGGTACCCAGTTTGGCAAAAGCAGTTACCAGACGGCGTACTTCAGGCAAAGTAATTTCATACTTACGGGAACTGCAGTCAGGTCCATCGGGCAGGCAATAGTCACAGCGGAAGTTGCAGCTTTCAGTCAATGACAGGCGCAAATAGGTAAAGCGGCGCGCGAAGCGATCTTGTAATTGTTGCATATCACACCTTTCCAAGTTCGGGAGGTACTTTCGTTTCCAAAAGCACCCTGGTGGCTGAATTGCCACGGCATACCGTTCATACCCTGGTGAAAGAGCTTAGAGCCGGTAGCTCGGCGTAGTGTGCACAGCTTAGTAGAGCAAGCTATAGAGCGAAATTCCCTTGAAGAGAGGGTGTGAACTACCACTTAGGGGGTATTTGTACGCCACAAGCCTTGATATGCATCAATTTTTGCCGGTGAAATTTCTGCTAATCTTTGCCGCCACTTTGGTCATACAGGTGTTCTATGCCAGCCGCTCATTTCTGCCCAGAATTGCTTTGTCCTGCCGGTAGCCCGGAAGCCATGCGTATGGCCTTTGCCTATGGTGCGGATGCTGTTTACGCCGGGGAACCCCGCTACAGCCTGCGGGTGCGCAACAACAGCTTTACCCTGGACAACTTAGGCGACTGTATTGACGAAGCACACCAGCAGGGAAAACGCTTTTACGTGGTGGTCAATATTGCGCCACATAATGCCAAGCTTGCAAAGTTTGTTGAACACATTCGCGCTATTGTCGAAATGAAACCGGATGCCTTAATTGTTTCCGATCCCGGAGTGGTGATGCTGCTGCAGGAAAACTTCCCTGAGCAGCCCCTGCATTTATCGGTGCAGGCCAACACCATTAACTGGGCGGCTCTCAAGTTCTGGCAACAACAAGGCATTGAACGCGTTATTTTATCGCGCGAGCTGGGACTAAAAGAAATTGCAGAAATGCGCCAGCAAGTGCCGGATATTGAGATTGAAGTCTTTGTGCATGGCGCCTTATGCATGGCTTATTCCGGCCGCTGCCTGTTGTCCGGTTATATGAACAAGCGCGACCCAAACCAGGGCGCCTGCACCAATGCCTGTCGCTGGGGCTACGAAGTTCACGAAGCTAAAGAAAACGCGGTAGGTCAGTACGACCCTGTGCTGCTTGGTGACCCGAAGCGTCCACAAGACTTAATGTTGCTCGATGAAGATCAGCACGGCTCTTACATTATGAATTCCAAAGACCTGCGCGCCGTGGAATATGTAAATGACTTAGTAGAAATGGGTGTGCACTCGCTAAAAATTGAAGGCCGCACCAAATCAGACTACTACATTGCCAGAACCGCTCAGGTGTATCGTCGGGCAATTGATGACGCTGTTGCCGGAAAACCTTTTAATACCGAGCTTCTTAACGAGTTAAACGGTATGGCAAACCGCGGATTTACCCCGGGCTTTCTGCAACGTCACACCCCTCAAGACTTACAAAACTACGAACGTTCACACAGTGAAGGTGAACATATTCTGGTCGGTCAGCTAACTGGGGCGGCAAACAGCAACTCTGTCTATGAGGTCGCGGTAAAAAATGGCTTCTCTATTGGCGATGACTTGTTATTGATGACTCCGAAAGGCAACTACCCATTTCAGCTGGCACGTATGGAGTCACTTAAAGATGAAGTCATGATTCGCGCGCCGGGCTCTGGTTATCAGGTCAAAATTCAAACACCTGTCGCCATAGACGAACAGGACATTCCCTATTGTTTTCTCATAAAAGAAGCAGCAGTGAGGAAAGTAGCATGATTGTCATTAACGAGGGTTGTATTAACTGCGATATTTGTGAGCCCGAATGCCCAACCGAAGCTATTTCGATGGGCGACAGCATTTACGAAATAAATCAGGACAAGTGCGTCGAATGCGAGGGCTATTACGACACGCCTAACTGTTATGTCGTCTGCCCGGTTGAAGCGGTCGATATTCTACAAGCAAAGGGGTAAATACCCCCCTCTCTTTAGAGGTAGATAAATCATTCGGAGGGTTTTGTATAGTGAACCAGATCAATAATTCGGTAGATGAGATGACTATGCGTACCCCAATTCAATGTAGCCAATGCAGTATGCAATCGATTTGCGTCCCCGCTGGCCTGGTTCCAAGCGACGTCGAGATTCTCGATAAAAGCAGCCGCGAACCGCATCTTTATAATAAGCGTAGCGTGGTTTTCAGCGAAGACCGTCCGTTAAATTCGGTGTTTGCAATTAAAAGCGGATCAGTCAAATGCTATACCATTGACAGTAATGGTAAGCAGCAGATTACCAGTTTCCACCTGGTGGGCGATATTGTGGGCCTTGAGGCATTAGCCAATGGTAAAGCCGCAACTTATTGCGAAACCTTAGAGACCTCCATGCTCTGCGAAATTAAGCTAAATAAACTGTTCGCGCAGGAGCTGCCCAAAGTTGAAAACAACCTTTTGCAGCTAATGAGCCGCCGTTTAGCCAATTGCAGCAAACATTACTTAAACATAGTGAATACCAGTGCTGAACAAAAAGTCATCGCTTTTTTGCTTTCAATCAGCACGCACATGCATCAACATGGTCTTTCACGCAACGAATATCGACTGCCAATGACGCGCACTGACATAGCCAACTATTTAGGCTTAGCCGTTGAGACCGTCAGCCGTATTTTTACATCGTTAAAGGAAGAATCCCTTATCGATACCAAGCAGTCTATTCTGACGATAAACAATTTAAACGCCTTAGAGCGCCGCGTCGCATAACGCTACTTTAGGAGGTTACATGTCATCCGCTGGTTTTAATTGGTCCGATCCCCTCAACTGGCAAAACGCTTTGTCCGATGAAGAGAAGATGATTCAGGAAAGTGCTCATCAGTACGCTCAGGAAAAGCTGATGCCCCGCGTGCTGGATGCCAACCGCAATGAGAACTTTGATCGCCAGATTATGAACGAGTTGGGTGAAATGGGGCTACTAGGCGCCACCTTACCGGAAGAATACGGCGGCAGCGGTGTTAACCATGTCAGCTACGGTCTTATTGCCCGTGAAATTGAGCGTGTCGACAGCGGCTACCGCAGTGCCATGAGTGTGCAGTCATCGTTGGTGATGCACCCTATTTACACCTTTGGTACCGAAGCCCAGCGCAAAAAATATTTACCGAAGCTGGCCAGCGGCGAATGGGTTGGGTGTTTCGGCCTGACAGAGCCCGATTCCGGCTCAGACCCGGCCAGCATGCGCACCACAGCTAAGCGCACCGACAACGGTTATGTGTTGTCCGGCTCTAAAATGTGGATAACAAACTCGCCTATCGCTGATGTTTTTGTGGTCTGGGCAAAACTTGACGGCGAAATTCGCGGTTTTGTACTGGAAAAAGGCATGAAAGGCCTCAGTGCCCCTAAAATTGACGGTAAGTTCTCGCTTCGTGCGTCTATCACCGGCGAAATTGTTATGGATGGCGTTGAAGTCTCTGAAGACCATATTTTCCCTGAAGTTAAAGGTTTAAAAGGTCCGTTTAGCTGTCTCAATAAAGCGCGCTATGGCATTGCCTGGGGTTCGCTTGGTGCCGCTGAATTCTGCTGGCACGCAGCACGACAATATACGCTGGAACGCAGTCAATTTGGCCGCCCGTTAGCAGCAAATCAGTTAATACAGAAAAAACTGGCTGACATGCAGACCGAAATCAGTCTGGGCTTATTAGGCTGTCTGCAAGCCGGGCGCGAGCTTGATAACGGTACGCTTAACCCCATAGCTATTTCGCTCATTAAACGTAACAGCTGTGGTAAAGCACTGGATATTGCCCGCCAGGCGCGCGACATGCACGGTGGTAACGGCATTGCCGATGAGTATCACGTGATTCGCCACGTTATGAACCTGGAGGCGGTGAATACTTACGAGGGTACACACGATATTCATGCGTTAATTCTGGGTCGTTCACAGACCGACATTCCTGCGTTTTAGTAGCGAGGCTTATCATGCGTTGCGATATTGAGGGCTGGCAACAGGACTTTATTGAGCGACTGGCGCAGGAAGATTTGCCTGCGCCTCAATCGCAGCACTCGAATTTAGGCGATACTGATTTATTTGCGCTTTTTCACAGTCAGGTTCTGAGCCGCTTCACCGATATCGAATCACGACGCCTGCAGCGTCAGGGCAAAAGCTTTTATACCATTGGCAGCGCGGGACATGAAGGTAACGCCGCTATTGCCGCAGCATTGCGTGTCACCGACCCGGCTTTTCTGCACTATCGCAGTGGCGCTTTTTTCTTACAGCGCGCCAGGCAACTTGAGGGGTCGCACTCCTTATACGACCTCATGTTGTCTTTTTGTGCCTCCAGTGACGACCCAATATCCGGCGGTCGACACAAAGTTCTGGGCAGCCTGGCGCTTAATATACCACCGCAAACTTCGACCATTGCTTCGCACTTACCCAAAGCCATGGGAACTGCCTACGCCATTGGACTCAGTAAACGCTTAAAACAAGCTGGCCAGTGGCCGGATGATGCCATTGTGCTTTGTAACTTTGGTGACGCCTCAGCAAACCACTCCACAGCCGTAGGGGCTCTCAATGCCACCGGCTGGAGTGCGTACCAGGGCATGCCGATGCCAATTCTCTACGTGTGCGAAGACAACGGCATTGGCATTTCCACCTCAACCCCCAGAGGATGGACTGCGCAACAGCTTCAGAATTACCCGGCAATACGCTACTACTATGCAGACGGCGCTAATGTCAGTGAAACCTACGCGGTTGCCAGTCAGGCAGCCGACTATATAAGGCGCACGCGAAAACCCGCGATTCTGCATTTGAAAACTCAGCGTTTCTTTGGACACGCCGGTGCCGATGCGGAAGTTGCCTACCGCAGCAGTGAATCAATTGCACAAGGCTTTGAAACCGATGTGTTGTTACAAACCGCAGCACAAGTCGTCGAACGGGGCCTTTGCACCGGCTCTCAACTTTCGGAAAAAGCGCAGTGCTGGTTGCAGCGTATTCAGCGGGTGGGGGCTGAAGCCTCCACACGGCCCAGACTCGAGTGCGCAGAGTCGGTCATGGCTTCTATTGTGCCAAAAACACTGGCTGATGATACTCAGCCATTAACCAGCACTCAGCAACAGACGGTATTCGCGTTCGATAAGCGTAACTTTAAGAAGCCCCAGCCCTTAGGCAAAATGATTAACTGGGCACTGCACGAGATACTGGCGCGGTACCAGAACACCGTTGTGTTTGGTGAAGATGTCGGCAAAAAAGGCGGGGTGTACCATGTGACCCACCACCTTTTTGACCATTTTGGCGCCAACCGTGTCGTAAATACCTTGTTGGATGAGCAAAGCATTCTTGGTTTAGCCATGGGCATGGCGCAACAAGGCTTTCTTCCCATACCGGAAATTCAGTTCCTGGCTTATGTACATAATGCCGAAGACCAAATTCGGGGCGAAGCGGCAACTCTGCCCTTTTTCTCCAACGGCCAATACCATAACGGCATGGTCATTCGTATTGCTGGCCTGGCCTACCAGAAAGGCTTTGGCGGCCATTTTCATAACGACAATTCCTTCTCCGTGTTCCGCGATATTCCGGGGGTTATAGTCATGTGTCCGTCAAATGGGCACGATGCGGTACTCATGATGAGGCAAGCGGTTCAGCTTGCCCACTGCCAGAAGCGCTTAGTCATTTTTCTGGAGCCTATTGCGCTTTATATGACTCGCGACTTGCTCGAAGAAGGTGATAAAGGCTGGCTGCATGAGTTTCCATCAGCTGACGCTCCACTACCAGCTTTAGGCGAGCCTTCCCGTTATGGTGACGGCGACGAGCTGGTCATTATCACCTATGGCAATGGTTACTACTTAAGCCGGCAAGCGTGTAGTGAACTCAACCTTGAACAGCGCATTCGCATTCTTGACTTACGCTACTTAGTGCCACTGGATATTGAAAAGGTCGTGGCGGCTGTCGGCTCTGCAAACCACATTCTGGTTGTCGATGAATGCCGTAACCGCGGCTCGTTAAGTGAAGAGTTGGTTACAGCTCTGTACGAACACAGCCGTGACTGGCAGCGCATTGACCGCATTACCGCCAAAGACAGCTTTATTCCTCTGGGTTCAGCCGCCTATAAAGTTTTGCCCGGAAAAGAAGACATTCGCCAGTATTTACAGGAGCATTTAGGCCAATGAAACAAACTGCCGTTATCGTCTGCCCCGGTCGTGGTGGTTACAACAAACCTGAATTAGGCTCTATCACGCAGCGCCATTTACCAAAGCAAAGCGAACTCATTGGCCGGTTCGACAAAGTCCGCGAAAGCGAAGGTTTAATCAGCGTTTCGGAACTGGACCAGAAGAGTAAGTTCGATCACCGTCTGCATCTAAAACCGGAAAATTCCGCAGCCTTAATTTTTGCCGCCGGTTACGCCGACTTTAAAGCGGTTGACCCGGAGCAGTATGACATAGTCGCCGTAACCGGAAATTCTATGGGCTGGTATACCGCCCTGGCCTGCGCCGGTGCATGGCAGCCGGAAAAAGCGATGTCTATTGTCACCGACATGGCAAAGCGAACTGCCACGGCCGACGGTGCGCAGCTTATTTATCCTATTATGAACGAGCAGTGGCAACCGGACAAAGCTCGTGAAAAGGCCGTCAGCCAACTGTTAGAACAACACGCCGGAGAGCTGTTTTTATCTATTCGTTACGGCGGCTATGTTCTGCTGGCGGGTACACAGAATGCGGTTAACGCTGCCAGCAAAACCCTGGATCCTGTTGATAACCGCTTCCCTATGATTCTACCCGGCCATGCGGCTTTTCATTCGCCGTTAATGAAAGAGGCTTCAGACCAGGCTCTTTCTGTTTGGGACAGCAGCCATTTCAGACAACCCGAACTGCCGCTGATAGACGGCCGTGGTGTTATTTGGGAGCCGCCCGGCTGCCATTTAGACGCATTGCAACGCTATACTTTTGGGCATCAGGTAACCGAATATTACGACTACACCAAAGCCATTACGGTTGCATTAAGGGAGTTTGCACCAGACAAGCTATTGCTGCTGGGGCCGGGCAACAGCCTGGGTGGCGCCACTGGACAAAGCCTGGTCGCAGCGAACTGGCGGAATCTTTCCGGTAAAGATGGCTTTACTCAGCGACAAGAAAGTGAAAAAGCCCCGGTGATTAGTCTGGGGCTGTAATGCTTAACGAATACCTTTACTGTTCAGGTGTCCTTTGTAAGCCATATCACTTTTCATAATGTGATTCATTAACCAGGCTTTTACGAAGTCCAGTAGCTCATCAATGACATCCTCGTGGTTATCAACCCGGTGTTTGAAACGCATCACATCCTGCACTAAGTCGCGGTGTTTAAGCTTATGATTTTCTAAATCCGGGTAGCCGTTACGCTCCATTAACAACTCTTCGTAGTTAAAGTGCGTTGCCGTGTAATTAATTAGCGAGTCCACTAAGCGCTGAAGTGCATGCTGATCGCCATCACGAAGCTTCAGTCGGTAAAGCTCGTTGGCTATGTAAATTAAGCGCTGGTGCTGACGGTTAATTTCTTCAATGCCTACATCCAGTTTCGACGACCATTCAATGAGTACGTCCTGCTCCGCAAGACGCTGCTCTATCACGTCTTTCTCAATGTAATACCGGTCGCCAAGAGATTTTATCTCGCCGCCTAAGGTGGTTAATTGCGCCGAGCTCTCTAATGCCTCCTGCGACCGCGCATCCACAATTCGGGCACTTTCTGACAGCGAATTAATATTCTCCTGAATGTTCATAGTAACCGCCGACTGCTCTTCGGCTGCGGACGCTATCTGAATATTCAGGTCATTAATAACACCGACGTTTTCAACAATGTCAGTCAGCGAGTTTGACGCTTTATTTGCCTGCTCGACATTCTCGCCAGCCAGAGTCTTGTTGCGCTCCATAGAATGAACCGCGTTGCTGGTGTTGGTTTCAAGCCGGCCAATCACATTTTGTATTTCGCCGGTTGATGCCTGAACGCGTTGCGCGAGTTGTCTGACTTCATCTGCAACGACAGCGAATCCACGTCCTGACTCACCAGCCCTGGCGGCTTCAATCGCAGCATTTAACGCCAGCAAGTTGGTTTGATCAGCAATGTCATTAATGGTCAGTAGAATTTTAGAGATAGCCTGACTGTCTTCTGACAAGGTTTTTATCACTTGCTGAGATTCAGACACTTCCTGTTCGAGCTTTTGAATAGCGGTCACCATGGTGTTAACAACCTGCTGACCATTTTGTGCTGACACTAAGGTGTTGTCCGCTTCCGTTGCAGCCTTTTGTGTCGACTCCGATACCTCGCTAATTGCCGCCGTCATTTGCTCCACCGCCGCGGCGGCACTTTGCATTTGCGCCGCCTGAGCTTTAGCCCGCTCGGCTAACTCCTTTATGGCCTGGTAGTTGCCATCACCCAGACTATCCATCCCGTCGCTCGATTTTCGGATGGCATCGACTGAATAGCTGGTTTCTATGGCAACAGAGTTTAAGTAGTGGGTTATTTTCGAGAGCTCGTCTTTGCCCTCTGTCGTGCCTAAGCTGTTTAAATCGCCATTAGCTAATTGTTTTGCCATACGAATGTTGGCTGACACAGCGCGATAAATGCCTAAGTACAAGCTGGTAAAAAGCAGTAGTTGTAATAGAAGAACGCCCAGCATTAAGGCAACATTGGTCCAGACTACAGTGTCTAGCTTTGCGGCCCGCTGGTTTAGTCTTGATTGATAGACCGGAATAACACTGTCATAAAAACCAAACAAGGCACCTATTGCCGCAGTGCCTTCACGGAAAAAGTCCCCGGCTGACATTTGTCGGTTCAGCAGCCTACGTGAAGCCGTCTCACTAAATAATGTTAATTGTTGCTCGGCCGCTTCCGCCTGTTTCAACAACCCGAGATCATTGGTTTCATCGGATAAATTCTTAACCGCCTCGACAAAGTTCGAAACCTGGTTTTCCAGTACGTAGGTTATTGTGGTGATGTCTTGCTGCAGCTGAGCGCTTTCCTGGCCGTTTAACCACTGCGCTCCCAGACCTCTTAAGCGACCACTCTGCTCCACTAACTGCGGCAACTCTTCAACCGCAAGACGCGCCAGCAGAAGGCTGGCCAGCTCATTCTCCAATAGCTGTTGCGAGCTGGAACTGAGCTTGAGTAATAGTCTTTGAAGATCTTTCAATAGCTGAGTGTGCTGCTTAAACTGGCCGGTAGAGCCGTTAAGGCTTTGCCATTGACGCCGAAGTTGGGACAACGCCTGTCTCGAGAAAAAGACCTGCTGGCTTTGTAGTACCTCAAGCTTATCAAAGTGACTTTTAATGGCTTGCACAGAGCGATTTATTTCTCCGGAAAACTCACGCTTTTGCGCATCGCTTCCCGTCATTCCCCGGTGCTTAGCGACATGCTCCAGTAACCCTCTGAATTCAGGCCAGTACTGAGCTGCCGTTTGTTTTTCTGCCACTTGCTGACTCTTATTTAAGGAATCAGTTACCATCAGTGAACTGAGTACAATAACCGGAATAAACAATAAAAAGCCGATTAAACTGAATTTTCGTCGAAAGCTTAATAAATTAAACAATTTCTGGACAGGGCGAGTTAACCAATCGAGCCACTTCATAACCACTCCACTACAGGCAAAATCTGCAACCACAAACGGGCTATTTTGCCTATTCATCGGCATTAGTCACATGAAATATAGGGTTATTACTTATTAGGTAGCTGTTACTTGATCAAGATCAATAAACCAGCAAGCTCTCCAGAGTCATCTCTGTCATTTCATTAAAAGCCGTTTGCCTCTCATTCGCCGATAAACCATTACCCGTTCTTATTTCATCGGAGACTGTCATAACGGCTAACGCCTGTTTCTTATGTATAGCTGCAATAGCGTAAAGTGCGGCGGCTTCCATATCTAACGCCAGCACATTCATAGCCTCCAGCCTGCATTCTAGTTTTTTATCGGGGTGATAAAAGCTGTCAGTTGAAAACACATTCCCCACCGCCACCGGCTGATTCTTTTTCTGACAATAGCCGACAAATTCACTCAAAAGCTTATAGTCGGCAATGGGAGCAAAGTCGTAACCACCGAACAGCTGCCGGTTCATTGCAGAATCGGTGCAGGCTCCCTGAGCTACCACTAAATCTCGTAAATTAAGGTCTGGCGATACCGCACCGCAACTGCCCACCCGAACCAGCCGCTCTACTCCGAAGTGCTGAAATAACTCCTGCGCATAAAGCGTGCAAGACGGCATACCCATCCCCGAGCCCATAACCGAAACCGGCGTGCCACGAAACTGACCCGTAAATGCCAACATATTTCGAGTGTCACTTATCAGTTCAGCATGACTTAAATGCGTTTCTGCAATATGTTTGGCGCGTAACGGGTCGCCTGGAAACAAGCAAAGCTCTGCAAAATCGCCGGCCTTAGCCGAAATATGGGGAGTGGTCATAGGGTTCGCCCTGTTATTTTTTAATCAAGATAGATGACAAATCAAAAATTATCGACTATATTTCGTATTTATCTAAATTAGTAAATTCGGAATTTATATGATCAATGCCATTATGAAATTGGCGACAGGTTACCGCAGAAGTGTCTTTTGGTTGTTGACGCTGATCACTATTGCCGTTGCTGCCTTCATCCCCTCTATCACCATCGATACCGATCCGGAGAACATGTTACCGGACGATAACCCACAGCGTGTTTTCCATAATGAGGTCAAAGAAACCTTTGCTATGCATGACATGATTGTTGTTGGCGTGGTGAATGAAAACACCGTCTATAATAAAAAGACCTTAACCGACCTGCATACCGTATCGAATTACGCTGAATCACTGAATGGCGTTATCAGCGACGACCTGATGTCACTGGCTAATGTCGATAACATTACTCAGGAAGGCCCCGGTACCATCCGCTTTGAGTGGATGATGAAAGACGCACCGGAAAACGCCGCTGAAGCGCAGTACATTCAAAAGCAAGTTGAAGACCTGCCACTGCTGTACAACACCATCGTCTCCGGCGACGGCAAAGCGGCCGCTATTTATGTGCCTATTGAGAGCAAAGATGAAAGCTACGCATTGGCGGAGCAGCTGCGCGACAAAATCAGTACGCTGGACGGTGGTGATAACTGGCATATTACCGGTTTGCCGGTTGCTGAAGACCAGTTTGGGTATGAAATGTTTGTGCAAATGGGGATTTCCGCGCCGTTAGCGGCAGCGGTGATCTTTGCGCTGCTTTGGTTCTTTTTCCGCAATGTGCGCTTTATAAGTGCCGCCATGATAGTGGCTATGTCGACCGTGCTAATTACCATGGGCGCTCTTATAGCTCTGGGCTTCACTGTGCACATTATGTCATCAATGATCGCCATTTTCCTGATGCCCATTGCCGTGGTCGACTCAGTGCATATTATGTCGGAGTTTTCGGATCGTTACCGCGAAAAGGGTAATGCAAAAGACACGATTAAGAACGTCCTTGGGCACTTATTCAGGCCAATGTTGTTCACATCTGTCACCTCAGCGATTGGTTTTTATTCATTAATGCTGACACCTATTCCTCCGGTGCAGGTATTTGGTGCTTTTGTTGGTTCCGGTATTTTACTGGCCTTCTTAATTACCGTGATTTTCGTGCCGGCCTATATCTGTGCGTTGAAGCCATCAACGTTGGAAGGCTTTGCTAAAGCCACTCATGAAGAACACAAAAATGGCTGGCTGCAAAAGCTGGGTGCTGTCGCTGCTCGCCACGCCAAACTATGGATAGCCTTTTTCCTGGCAGTTTTGGCTTTTGCCTGGTTTGGTATCCAGCAAATTAATATTAACGATAACCCAGTACGTTGGTTCAAGCCTGACCACGAAGTCCGCATTGCCGACGAGGTATTGAATGACCACTTTGCCGGCACCTACAACGCTTACGTTGTGTTTGAAAACACCTTAGATGCGACCGAAAAAGCGCGTTCAGCGGTTCGTGACGCATTAAATAACGACGCCTTGTCAGCAGAGTCGCGCGATGCGTTAAATGCTTTGCTTGAGCAAGAACAAGTGAACTTTAACCAGTGGATTATCGCTATTGATGATCTGCTCTTCAGCGTCGGCTCCGACCAATTAGAGCCGTTAGAAAGCTTAATGACCGAGCTCGAGCAGCTTAATTCCGCCAGCAAAGCATTCCAAAGTCCGGAGTTACTGGCTTACATGAGTGAGATGCAAGCGTACTTGCAAACGACCGGGTTAGTCGGTAAATCAAACAGCCTGTCCGACGTGGTGAAGACGGTTAACCGGGAATTACGCTCCGGTGAAGCAAAAGACTACGAACTGCCGGACAATGCCAATGGCGTGGCACAAACCTTGTTGCAGTATCAGTCATCGCATCGTCCGCAGGACCTCTGGCACTTTGTTACGCCGGACTACAAACGCAGCTTAATGTGGTTGCAGTTAACCAGCGGTGACAACCAACACGTAACCCAGGTCGTCAACACCGTTGATAGCTACATTCAGGACAACCCTCTGCCTGCTAACATTGAAATGGACTGGGCCGGTAAAGCTTACCTGAACGTGGTATGGCAGGAAGCCATGGTCGAAGGCATGCTCGACAGCTTAATCAGCGCCTTTGTGGTGGTGTTTATTATGATGGTGCTGCTGTTCCGCTCGGTGGTCTTCGGCGTGCTGGCTATGCTGCCGCTGAGTCTGACCATTGCCTTTATTTATGGTCTTATCGGCTGGGTCGGTAAAGACTACGACATGCCTATTGCCGTGCTGTCATCGCTGACGCTTGGGCTGTCGGTGGACTTTGCTATTCACTTCATTGAACGCACACGCGCAACCTTCAAACAAACCGGTAACTGGAAAGACACTCTGGTGGTTATGTTTGATGAGCCCGCGCGGGCCATTTCCCGCAATGCCATTGTCATTGCTATTGGCTTTACACCACTACTGTTCGCGCCATTAGTGCCGTACATTACGGTTGGTGTGTTCTTAGCAAGCATTATGGCGATATCCGCCATAGTGACACTTATTATGCTCCCGGCGGTGATGACTGCCTTTAGCCGCCTTATATTCCGTGGAGGTCAATCATGAAAGCTCTATTCTTAACTGCTGTATCGGCTGCCTTGTTGTTCGTTAGCGGCCAGGTTATTAGCGCTGAAAAAAGCGCGCGTGAAATTGTCGAGCAAGCCGAGTTAAATGCCTATTACTCTGGCGATGACGGCCGCAGCGCCGCGCGAATGATCATCACTGATAATCAGGGTCGCGAACAAATGCGTCAATTCACCATTTTGCGTAAAGACCTGGAGGACGGTGGCGTACAGGACATGATGATATTTTTCTCACGCCCTGCCGATGTGCGTGACACTGTGTTCCGCGTGGTAAAACGAATCAACGACGACGATGACCGTTGGTTGTATTTGCCTGATCTGGACTTGGTGAAACGCATATCCGCCGGTGACAAGCGTACTTCGTTTGTCGGTTCACACTTTTTCTATGAAGACGTGTCCGGTCGCAATACCGAGCTAGATAACTATGAGCTGATTTCTGAAAGCGAAGATAGCTACGTATTAAAAGGCACACCTAAAAACCCCGGTAACGTCGAATTTAGCTATTACGAGGTGGTGATAGATAAAGAGCACATGTTGCCGGTAGAAAACACCTTCTATAACGACAGTGGCGAAGCTTACCGAAAAATGGAAGTACTGAAAGTGGAAACGGTTCAGGGCTACCCAACTGTGACTCACTCTCGCATGTCCGACCTAACTAATAGCGGACAAACTGAAATGCAATTCCGCTTTATGAAGTACAACATTGGCTTGCCGGACAGCATTTTCAGCGAACGCAGCTTACGTAACCCACCGGCCGAATGGTTACAACTGAGAGACTAATTATGCCATACCGGAAAATTCTCACGTTTACCGTTCTTTTCACTTTGGCTCAAGCCGCATCGGCACAGGACTCCTGGGACGATGAACAATGGGACAGTGACTGGGGAACGGAACAAGACCAGAGTATTAATGTCTATGGTTTCGTTGAGGCGGCAATAGGCGGACGGCTCGAATCCTCCCCCTATCACAAGCGTTTGTCTATTGCCGAACCTCGACTTCAGCTTGGCTTTGACGAGCGCTGGCAGGACATTACCTGGACCGCGAAAGCCGACGGCTGGTACGACGGTTTCGATGAAACCTGGCATGGCCAAATTCGCGAACTGAATGCCCAGTTCACGGTTTTCGATAATACCGATATAAAAGTTGGCCGTCAGGTACTCACCTGGGGCACTGGCGACTACTTATTCCTGAACGACCTGTTTCCTAAAGACTGGCAGTCCTTCTTTGTTGGGCGCGATCAAGAGTATCTAAAAGCACCCTCAGACGCGCTAAGGGTGACAAGCTATTTTGATTGGTTTAACGTTGATTTTGTCTGGACGCCGGAGTTTGATCACGATAACTATGTTCGTGGTGAGCGCATCTCCTATTTTAATCCGTTAACAGGGCAGCTCACTGGCAACGATCCGTCTATTCAATTTGTAGAGCCTAGCCGCGATGAGTACGCATTGCGCTTGTTTCGTAATCACGATGGTGTTGAATACGCAGTCTATGGTTATGACGGTTTTACCAAAAGCCCAGAAGCCGTTACTGAGGACTTCCAACCCACTTTTGGTCGCTTAACAGTCGTTGGCGCCTCCGTTCGAATGACGCTGGGGCCAGGACTGGTGAATACCGAAGTCGCTAATTACAACCGCCACGACGCAGCAGACCACTGGCGCGCACTGGTTGGCTATGAGCAAGAACTGTGGACGCGTTTTACCGGTGGTTTTCAGGCCTACATTGAGAAAGGCGACGCACAAACACGTACCGTATTCACCACCCGCTTAACCTGGCGCGACGAGCGCGATGACCTGAACCTGTCGCTGTTTGCTTTTGTGTCGCCGAATCAGAACGACGGCTATTTACGCCCCACATTTAACTACCGCATCGACGACAACTGGTCATTCAGCGGTGGTTTTAACCTGTTCTTCCGAGAGACTCCGAATACTTTTTTCGGTCAGTTTACGGAAAATAACAATGCTTACCTGCGAGTCAGGTACGCGTTTTAATATCAAGTAAAGGGGTTTTATAATGAGTGTCGAAAGAGCTTTAACTGCATTTGCCGGCTTTATGGTATTGTTGTCGGTAGCCTTAACTTACTGGGTTCATCCAAACTGGATGTGGCTGACCGTGTTTGTTGGTGCTAACTTATTCCAGCAATCGTTTACCGGCTTTTGTCCGGCCAGTATGGTTATGAAAAAGGTATTCGGACTCAAAACTGAGCGCGAGTTAGAAAAAGCAGGAAAATAAAGACACCATGAGTGCAACTGAATCACAAGAGATGCTTCAGGAAGAAGCGCAGAATGCCGCAAACTTTCTGCGCTCTTTAGGCAATCCTCACCGCTTACAAATTTTATGTCGGCTGGCATTAGGAGAACAAAGTGTGGGTGAGTTGCACCAGCATTTTGATTTAAGTGCGTCCGCTTTTTCACAGCACCTGGCGGTGCTTCGGGAACAAAAGCTGGTCACCATTCGAAAAGAATCTCAAACCGTCTACTACTCCATAAAAGATCCCGACACCGAAGCTTTCATGAAGCTATTAAAAGACAAATTTTGCCCTTCGCTTTAGTAGGTATTCCTAAAGGGATGCTACCTTTTGTCGCATCCCTCTTTACCTTAAATTTCATGATAATAGCGACATTATCTTGCTAGAGATTGTGTCGTATGAAGTCATTTACTCCGTTAGTTTTAGCACTCGCAATGCCCTCTGCCGTGTTGGCTCAGCAAACCACAGTCGATGAGCGCATTGTCATTATTGGCGAGTCCATGCAGTCGCCCAGTGAATGGGTAGTCGATGCAAAAAAACCGCGCCAGCCGCTGCCGGCACATGACGCTGGGGACTTTTTAAAAAGTCTGGCCGGGTTCAGTTCAACCCGAAAAGGCGGAGCTTCGTCGGACCCTTTATTCCGGGGAATGGGCGCTGGTCGTTTGGCCATTGTGACCGATGATCAAATGCTTTTAGGGGGCTGCAGCAGCCGTATGGATCCTCCTACGGCTTATATTACCCCACAAAGTTACGACAGCGTGACTGTCGTTAAAGGTCCCCAAACAGTTTTGTTCGCAGGCTCGGCCGCTTCCATTCATTTTGAAAGGGGCACTCCCCGGTTTGATGACCAAGAGTTTTCCGGCTTTCTGAATGCTACCACCGCCAGTTTTGGTCGCTTTAATGGTGCGGCCGATATGACTTGGGGCTCTTCGGCGGGGTTTGTGCGCTTAAACGCAACCGCGGCAACCGCCGATGATTACCAGGATGGCTTTGACCGTGAAATTAACAGTCAGTATGAGCGCTGGAGCGGTGACGTTGACCTTGCCTGGACGCCTTCGGATAACCAGCGCCTTATGCTTAAGTTAGGGGCCAGTGACGGTGAGGCTGCTTATGCAGACCGCAGCATGGACGGCGTGTTATTCAAGCGAGAAAGCATGGCTCTCGATTACAACTGGCAACCCCAGGGCAGCCATTTAGAAGAATTGTCAGTAAATACTTACTTTAACTCTATCGACCACGTAATGGATAACTACTCATTACGTGACTTCACTCCATCCATGATGATGCCTAACCCCACCGCCCGTAATCCGGACCGCCATTCACGTGGCGCAAAGCTTACGTCTGAATGGTCACTAACGGCGAGTAGCGGATTAAAAGCCGGCGTTGAACATCACGAATCGGAGCATCGCGACCGCCTTAGCCGCGATCAACTGAACATGCCTTATCAAGATCTGACTCGCGTCGACGATGCCGAGTTCAGCCAAGCTGTATTTTATGCAGAGTACGACCACGCCATTAACGCTGTTTGGAAGTTGGTGACAGGCTACCGGCTTGACCATTGGTCAATAACCGACAAACGCGGCATGCTAATGGTCATGGGATCCTCGGCTCAGCCTAACCCAACAGCCAATGAAACTCGCAGCGACAATTTACACAGCGGCTTTGTGCGTGTTGAAAGAAAGTTCGACAACGGCTACTGGTATGCCGGCTGGGGGCAAGCTGCTCGTTTTCCGGATTACTGGGAAGTCATAGGCAACAACCGCCGCTCACCAAGCTCGATGTCAGCGTTTAATACTGACGCTGAGACCAACCAACAGTGGGATATCGGGCTAAACTGGAAGAGCGATAAACTCACCCTGGAAAGCTCGCTATTTTTCAGCGAAGTGGACGACTTTATCCTGCTGGAGAAAGGCATGATGATGCAGCCTGAAATGGTTCGCAATATCGACGCGCGCAGCTGGGGTGGTGAGTTGGCCTCGCGTTACCAAATAACCGATCCCTGGTCGGTCTCCACCGCTGTTGCCATTGTTCGGGGTACCAATAAAACAGACGATAGATACCTGCCCCAACAACCGGCTGATGAATTGAGGCTGGCCAGTGATTATCGACTTGGGGAGTTCACCTACTCTGTGTTGTGGCGTTTGGTTAAAGAACAAGACCGTGTCGCCCCCAACCAGGGAAACGTCATTGGCTACGACTTAGAAAAAAGCGCGGGGTTTGGTGTGGTATCGGCTAATATCGACTGGGAAGTTGATCCAAAGTGGCAGCTAAGCTTAGGAATCGATAATATACTGGATAAAAATTATGCAGAGCATTTAAGTCGTTCTGCTGCCAGCATTCAGGGGTACCAACAAATTGACAAAGTTAACGAACCCGGTCGTACCATCTGGCTGCAAACCAACTACCAGTTTTAATTAATATGCTGACGCTCCTAACTTATAAATTCATTACTCAACGCTCTGGGGCAATCTGCCTGGCCTTATGTTTGGATATTGTCCTGGGTAACTTATGGGTCGCTTTTAATGGTGGTATCAGTAACCCCTTTACTTCTTTGCTACTGATTTTTATCGTTATAGCGTTTTTGTTGTTACCAACTCTTTTTGCGTTGATTGTTGTACTGGTCAGTATTTTGGGACAAGTCACACAAGTGAATTTACCTTCTCTTTTACCAAGCCAGCAAAATCACGCTGCTCATGCGCTAAGCGATGAGATGCTCAAACACGCCCAGGGCATGGTTATAGGCTTTATTATTGCTGCGCTTATCATTGCATTATCATTGTATTACCTAAAACAACAATGGTTTCAGTCAGAAAAGGCGTTACAAGATGCCCGCGAAAGGCAGCTGCGTGATGAACAATTACTGACCATAGGTGCCGCAGCAGCTCAATTAACTCACGACGTGGCCACACCCGTACAGTCCCTGCGACTACTCAATGAAGAGCTGCAGGAATGTGAGATCGATTTAGCACTGAAACGTGAGTTAAACGAATACTTAACCAAAGTGGAAGCAAGTCTGGAGCAGTGGCGTGAAGCTGCAGAAGACGTCCGTAGTAATCGGCTGCACAATTACACGGTTGGCGAAATTGTGACTCAGTTACGGCAACTGCTGCGAGTTGCGCGGCCTGATGCGCAAGTCAACTGGGAATTCCCGGAGTCATTGCGTTATACGGTTGTTTCTGCAGATCGAACTCTTTTCCCGGCTATTGTTAATTTGATCATCAACGCCCTGAGCGCAGGAGAGCGAAGCAACCACCAGGTAATTTCTGTGCAACTCAGTGAAACTCTAACCGGAGATAATAGGCAACTCCACATTCACATTGTTGATAACGGGGACGGCCTTAGCCAACTTCAACAAAAGAAAATGGGTAAGTCCATAACCGCAAGCGAACAAGGTATGGGCGTTGGAGCCGTCATAAGTCACGCCACAGTCGAGCGGCTTGGCGGGCAAGTCAGCTGGCAATCAACAACTGAAGGAACACTGACGTTAATCGTTTTACCGGTGACCGCCAATGCATAACTTTAAGTTGCTTATCGTTGATGATGATGAGAGCTTTTGTAAAATACTTCAAAGGCGCCTGGAACATCATGGTTTAAATATAGAAAAAGCTCATTCAGCAGAGCAGTCACTAAAATTTGAAGGGCCTTTCGACGGTATTCTGCTTGATATGATGCTGGGCAATGATAATGGTCTGGCTATTATCCAGCCACTGATTAATAAGTATTCTCCTAAGCACTTAATCGTATTGACCGGTTACGCCAGTATTGCGACAACCGTTGAAGCGATGAAACGTGGCGCAACAGACTACTTAACCAAGCCAGTTGCTACCGAAGAATTATTGCAACGTTTTACAAATGCCCTTGTTAATTTGGACACTCCTTCGGGTAGCCGCTTAACTCCTGGACAAATTGAATGGGAACATATTCAAAGGGTGCTAAAGGATAATCAGGGAAATATCTCTAAAACTGCCCGTGAGCTGGGAATGCACCGACGCACGTTACAGCGAAAATTAGCAAAGCGCTCACCGCATTAAAAAATGCGCCGCCCTGTAGATGGGCGACGCAAAGGCACTAGAAGGAATAACGAATACCGGCCATCGCAACATAAGGGTCAATATCAACGTCAACGCTTTGAATGGTTGTATCGTTAACTCGCACGTCACCCGTTGTATCAATATCCATGCGACTGACCATAAAATGCAGGCCCCAGTCTTTAGTCAGTTCCACATTGACACCAGCCTGCAAGGCATAGCCCCAGCTATTTTTAAGCGCCAATGAAACGGAATCGTCAGCAGCCACAACGCCAAGATCACCTAAAGTTGAACGCAACTGAGGATCAACCTGCTCGTCGAAAAACGCGGTGTAGTTAACACCGACACCAACGAAAGGCTTGAACATGTCGTTGTTTAAATCGAAGTGATACTGCGCCAGCAAAGTGGGCGGTAAATGTTTTGTTTTACCGACTTTCAGTCCGGCTAGTGCACCTGTTGCCGTAATGTCGTGGCTAAAAGGTGTTGCTGCAACGAGCTCTACCGTCCAGTTGTTTGTTAGTGCGTAATCAAAAGTTAAACCCAATTGCGTATTGGTGTTAACGCCGACACCCGTCGAGTTCTCTGGCAAACCCGCTACGGTTTCAACAACATTAAGGTTGCTGCTACTGTCATCCGGCATGACGGAGATAGCACCAACATTAATTGAAAAATCATTTGCTAAAGCAGAAGTGCTTAACAACCCTAACAATACACCACAAGACAATGCTTTAAGCTTCATGGGTAACTCCTTGTTAATGAATACCCATAAAGCTTATAAGGTTTATTGCTTTACTGAATTGATCTGCATCAATTTATTGTTCTGCGTTATGGTAAATATTTTGAACATCATCCAGGTCGTTGAGCATATCCATTAAGCGCTCAAACATTGGCTGGTCATCTTCACTGATACTGGTGGTTACCTGTGGCAGGAACTGAATTTCATCGGCCTCAAAATCAACCTCGGGGAAAGCGCCGGTTAAGGCCTGACGAGCAGCAGCATATTCTGTATGAGGTGCGAATACTGTAACCAATCCTTCCTCATACTCAACATCGGTAACATCAACGTCAGCTTCCATTAAAGCTTCAAGTACTTCATCTTCACTGTCGTGCTTAAAAGCAAAAATCGCACAGTGATCAAATGAATGAGCAACACTGCCCTGAGCACCGATTTTTGACTTACTTTTGGTAAAACAGTTACGCACATCACCAAAGGTTCGGTTCGGGTTATCGGTCAGACAATCGACTATGACCATGCAGTTTCCCGGCCCATAGCCTTCATAGCGTGCAGGAGAAAAGTCTTCGCCAGCACCGCCCTGAGCTTTGTCGATAGCTTTCTCAATAACGTGCGCGGGCACCTGGTCTTTCTTCGCTCGGTCTATCAGACCGCGTAGTGCCAGATTACCATCCGGATCGGTACCACCCTGTTTAGCGCAAACGTAAATTTCACGGCCATAGCGGCTGTAAACTTTGCTTTTTGCATTGGCGGTTTTAGCCATAGACTCTTTTCGGTTTTGATAGGCGCGACCCATTCTGAATATCTCACTGGTTAATTAAAGACCCAAAGATTTTACACAGGCAGCACGTAGTGGTCGAGCAATACGAAGAATAAGTGGCGGTATCCGTTCATATTGTTGATATAGCCAACCCGTCTACCATAGAACATTTTGATTCTTCAGTTACCGCTATCAGTCAGCGTAAACTCAGCCGCAGAAATAACCAGTTGAGTCCGCTATGCAAAACCCAGTACCTGTTTTATCCATGCGAAAACTTTACCTTAGTGCCTCTGATCGCCAGGAATTTATTGCTAAGCTCGGTAAGGCGGCGCGCGAAGTCGGCTTCTTCTATCTGGAAGATCACGGTATTTCGCTGACAGAGCAAGTAAAAATACTGGATACTGCTAAATCTTTTTTCTCGCTTAGTAATATCGCGAAGAAAGAGGTTCAGATGATTCACTCACCCCATTTCCGCGGATATTCTGCAAACTACTCCGAGTTAACCGCTGGTCGTCGCGACCGCCGGGAACAATTTGACATAATGGATGAGCTGGCGGCTTTTTCTGATGCAGTCATTCATCATGAGTGGCAAAAATTGATTGGTCCTAATCAATGGCCGAAACAATTGCCGGAGATGAAAACCCAGCTACTCAAATGGCAGGATCAGCTAACAGAAGTGTCTCTGCAATTGTTAGAAGCGCTGTGCGAAAGCCTGGAGCAACCTTCGGATGCCCTTTCAGAGACTGTCCGCAAAGGGCCCTATCGTCATACGAAACTCATAAAGTACCCAGGAACTTCAGAAAATTCCGGACAAGGTGTGGGTGCGCATAAAGACCCCGGCTACCTGACATTAGTCATGCAGGACGAAAACAGCGGGCTGGAAGTCGAGTTTGAGCAACAATGGTATAGAGTCGCGCCCCGTCCCGGAGCTTTTGTCGTTAATATTGGTGAGCTACTGGAGCTGGCATCTAACGGCTATTTAAAAGCGACCAACCACCGTGTGACCAGTCCTAAAAAAGGGGTTACTCGATATTCTTCTGCTTTTTTCATGGCGGCACAGCTTGATGCGTCAGTGCCAGTGCTCAATCTGCCGCCTCATTTAGCTCAACAAGCAAAAGGACCAACCAGCGACCCGAATAACCCATTACTACATAATGTGGGCGAGAATGTAATGAAAGGCAGAAAGCGTTCGCACCCTGATGTCTCGATGCGTTTTTACCCACAACCTTTAGAGTGCACTTCCTGCTAATCAGTTTTGTGAACCATGTTCACTTAACAATTATCGGCATAAACCCGAATTTGAGGTTCGCTGACAGAGGTGGCGGCTGAATAGGTCACATAACACTGCATGAGATCATCCTCAGTGGCTGCTATTCCGACAACATTGCCTATCCCAACTTCGGAAACAGCCCAGTCACTCAATTCAACGACCTGATTGAGAACGCTTTCTTTCGCCGCAGGGTAACCATAGAAAATTAATGTGCCTCCGTCCGGGCAACTGACGCTTGCCTTATCAAACTTACCGCCAAGGCAGGCAGAGTCAGCACTTTCCAGTCCTTGAACTGCGGCTTTGCTGTAGGTGATATCGAGAGCAGCTTTCAACGAAGCCTCAAGCCCTTTAAGGCGACTTTTTTCAGCGTCACTAGAAAAGTTAATGAACTGTGGAAGTGCAGTAACGGCCAGAACGCCGAGCACGACAATAACAGTAATAAGTTCGACCAGCGTAAATCCTTTACTACGTCGCATGCAAAACATCCAAAAATAAAATAGGGGCCACGAGAGCCCCTATTATAATACAGGTTAAATTGTTAACTCAACGTTATTAAAAAGTAACGGTTACTGAGTCACAAGCTTGCGTACCGGCTTCACACAGTTCGTAGACAACATCACTACCATCCGAGTCAAAGCGGTCACGTACACGACCTGAGTTTGATAATGTTTCAACAAACTCACCGTTACGATACAAGTCTACGTCGCCCGCAGCACCTGACCAACGCAGGTCAACCAAAGCGGTTCCACTACGCAGTAAGCGTGAACGATAAACGTCTAGCTCGATATCGGTAAGGCTAACCATCACAGACTGAGTCACAGTATCTGATAGCTCAGTTGCGTCAGTAACTGTTAACGTAACATCGTAGGTTCCTTCCTGAGAGTAAGCATACACAGGGTTTGCTTCTGTCGAAGTGCTACCGTCACCAAACTCCCAGAAATAACTCTCAATGTCACCATCTCTGTCCGTTGATGTATTCGTAAAGCTTACCGTTAAGTCAACCGCATCTGCTTCAAAAGCTGCAACAGGAGCATCTGGTAAGCCATCGTCTTCTTCAACAGCAGTTAGAGTTAACGACCAATGGTTCAATACACCGGTATCTGCACCAGCGTTGTCTGATACATTCAGTGTCCAGTCACCGGTCATATCTTCACCATTAAAGCTATCCAGCGACCAGCTCTGAACCAAATCATCTTCGCTGCCGCCAGTACGGTCATGCAGTACATGCTCTGTACCTTCAGGCGATGTTAAAGTAACGATTAAATCACCACGCCATGTATGAGTAATATCAACACTGACATCAGCACCGAAGACCACTCCTGTATCAGGTACATTGATCACTCGAGTAATACCGTTGCTGTCGTCGTCCGGGATATCAACACCGGCAGCATCATCGTAATAAAACTCAGATAAGCCCTGTGGCAGCACATAAACGCTTGCGCTAACATCTCGGGTCATCTCACCAGTTTCTACATCGGTACCACTAACCGTTATGGCGTATTCGCCCCAAGCGGTGTCTTCAGTTGTTGCTACTTGCACATCAACCGATTCGCCATTTTGTGCCTGGTCTGAAGACAAAGAGACATCAAGCTGAGGTTCAGACGAGACCGTTAAATCAACAGCCCCTGACCAGTCAGCAATACTGCCCACATCCAGAGTTAATGTGGCGTTATCACCAGCAACAATTTCCTGAGATACCGGAGAAAGTGTTAAGCGATAAGCTGGATCAGGATCCGCAGCTTCAAGAGCACTCAATGCATTTAAACGGTTACCGGACACTGTTTTGCCGGCTAAAGCTGAGTTGCTCTCACCAGAGTCCATCAGAATTTGCTTAACTTCAGCAACCGTCAAATGAGGAGCAATAGACCACACTAAACCTGCAACACCAGCCACGTGGGGGCTTGCCATTGAGGTGCCAGAGGCTGTTGCGTAACCACCATTCAGATACGTTGACAGAATTTCAGTACCTGGTGCACCTAAGTCAACAGACACAGCGCCATAAGTTGAAGAGGCAGCCATTGCGTCAGTCCGCGTGGTATTTGCGACGTTAACAATACCGTCTAAGTCGTAACCACCCGGGTAACTTGCTGTAACGTCAGAATCGATACCGTCGTTACCTGCCGCAGAGACAAACATAATGCCTTCATCAATACTGTCACTGATCGCAGTTTTTAATGACTCTGAGTAAGCACCGCCCCCCCAGGAGTTGTTCGTCGCGACTAAGTTAACGCCATGATTCACCTTCAGGTTAGTCATGTAGTCAATACATTCGATGGCCGCAGCTGTACTACCTGAACCTGATGCATCCAGGAACTGACAACCAACAACTTCAACGTCCCAGTTAACGCCCGTTACACCTTCGCCATTGTTTGAACTAGCGCCGATAGTACCGGCAACGTGCGTACCATGACCATTTTCATCCATTGGATCGCCGTTTGAATTAACTGCAGAGTAACCGTAGCAGTCATCAACAACGCCGTTACCGTCATCGTCCTGACCATTGTCACAAACTTCACCTGGGTTAACCCACATGTTTCCGGCTAAATCCGGATGCGTATAGTCAACACCCGAGTCGATAACACCAATGACAATGCTCGAGTCACCCGTTGTAATATCCCACGCTGGACGCGCATCGATATCAACACCTGGCGTACCGCCGCTTTGTCCGATATTTTCCAAAGCCCACATGTCGCCAAAAGCTGGGTCGTCCGGCGTCGCCAGGATGTTGAAATTCGAACTCTTCGTATCGTTAATTGAAATGATGTAGTTCGGTTCAGCTACATCAACTAAAGGGTGGTTTGAGAGCCGCTTAATTAATGCATCACGCTGCTTAGCATTACGTACGTTTACTTTTGCAATACGTCCATCAGCAATGTTCCGCATTGCCATGTCCCGACCGCGGTTATCAAGTGCACGCAAAGTACCACCTGCATTACTTATCAGGTCCAGGCGCTGCTCTTTCGTTGCCGAGGCTTTAAAAACCACCAACAGAGAGTCGTCGTCCGCTTGTTTACTATTGGCAGCAGCTGTTCCTGCAGCAAGTGCCATAGATACGCCGACGACCAATTTTTTCAAATTCGTCATGCTTCCTTCCTCATTATTGTTGTAGGAATATCATTTACCTGTGCGAACTGCTTTTTCAGCACTAAAAAAGAAGTAGCATATTTTTCACACCGATTTACGCCAAAAGTTAAATATTTAATGTTTTTTACTCTAAATACGAAAAAGGGACTAGGACATTCAGGTTGTTCTTGAGGAAACAAACACCTAAAACATTGTTAATTAAGATATTTATCATTCAAATACCATCTCAAAAATACACCATTCATACGATTGTCGCGCACATTTGAACCTCTATTCTTGTTAGCGGAATTATTAACAAAAGGTGTTCCGCTTTGACTTTCATTAAACAACTTTTAGTAGCAACAGCTGTCATCCTCATCTCTTTTTCGGGAAAGGCTGACGAGTTATCTGTTGCATTAGCAGGGTTACTGGAGCGGCAGTCCCTTGCAAACCATGCCGAAATTGCTCAACTAGGCTCATTTAACCTCACTTCTGTAGCGCAGGCAGGAGAGCAAAATTACGCATACCTCGTTCAGTTCGGGTTGGAAAACACCCTGACTATCGAGCAGCAAGGGTTCAATAATTCTGTCACTGCAGAGCAGTCTGGGCGCAGTAATTCAGCGACCATTCTTCAAGTTGGGCAAAGCAATGTAATTCAGCTTCAACAACTTGGTGATGGAAACTCTATTACCATTCAGCAGACAGGCGCTGCCGCTGAAATGTCCATCACGCAGTTCAAATAAGAACAATTAATGGAGAACAAAACATGTCTAATACAATTCTTAAAAAAAGTGCAGTAGCTTTAGCTTTAGGTCTGGCATTCTCAGGCTACGCAGCAGCACAATCACATATCGCGGTTGTTAACCAGGACTCATCAGAAGCTGTTGAATTCGGTAACAACATGTACATTGAGCAAAGTGGTTTCTTGAACTGGGCTTACGCTGATCAGTACGGAGAAGGTAACGATACATCACTTCTTCAGTTTGACGACTGGCAGGAAGCTTATACTTATGTGACCGGCGACTTTAACTTTGTTGAAGGTGAGCAGTCTGGTTTCTGGAATACCTTCGACTCAGAAGCGACCGGTGATGACAACATGTTAACGAGCCTTCAAGAAGGCGACATGAACTCATCTGAAGTCTTCCTGACGGGCAATGGTAACTCTGCTTACGTAGAGCAAGCAGGTGCTGGAAACACTGCCTCTATCGATTTAACTGGAGACTACAACGCTGCCGATATTTCACAGTTCGGTGACTCTAACTGGGCTAGCTTCCAAATTGAAGGTAGTGACAATGAGTTTTCAGCCTATCAGTCAGGTTCACTTAATGAAGCCGGTTACTTTAATGCAACAGGTGATGCCAACGTGTTTATTGCTGATCAAGAAGGCGATGGCAACGTAGGTGGTGTAGTGGGCGCTAATGGCGACATGAACGAGGTTTACGTTCAGCAGTTTGGTTCAGCGAACATCTTCATTGCAGAGAACCTGGCGGGTGACGAAAACCTGATAGACGTATATCAGGACGGCGCTAGCAATGAATTCTTGATTCAGCCAATCCAAGGTGATTTAAACGAAATCGCTGTTCAGCAAGAAGGTAATACAAACGTAGTAGAAGCCGCAACTGGCATGGTAGGTAACTACAACACAGTTGATGCGCACCAAAACGGTGATAACAACTACGCAGTTTTCGCAACCGAAGGTGATGACCACATTATTTCAATGAGTCAACGTGGTGACGACAACATCGCTGTTGCGGAGTCTTATGGCTCATACAATGACATCCACATCCAAAGCCGTGGTGACAATAACTTCAACGGTGTTGCTTTAATTGGTGCAGACAACGAAGCATCTAGCCGCCAATACGGAGATGCTAACACTGCTGAAATCGTTATTGCAGGTGACGACAACGAAGTTGATTCACGCCAGGACGGAGACAGCAATACCTTGTTGGCATACTCATACGATGCAGGCACAACTTCTGGCAATGACCTTCAGTCAGAGCAAACTGGCGACATTAACCTTATCGATACCATTATCGGTGGTAATGACAACCTTATCGCTTTCGTTCAGGAAGGTAACAACAACATTATTGCTGGCGACGAAGGGTCATTTATTGTCGGCGGTAATGGTGGCAGCGTTGACATTCAGCAGGTTGGTGACAACAACATCGTGACTGGTGGTCAATTTAGCGATACCAACACCATGAGTGTTTATCAGCAAGGCGACTATAACGTAGCAACCGTAGTTCAATACTAATTCAGTATTAGCTCAATAAGATAAAGCGGCTGCTTTTAGTAGCCGCTTTTTAGGCGCTTATGTTAAAGAAACTCATTTTTGCCCTCATTTTAATGACCCCTTTTAGCCAGGCAGATGAAATAGAGCTTGGAGGAATGGTTCTGGACAGAACGATATCTCGTTTTGGCAAAGACTTTTTCTTTTACTACACCAGCTACTGGCGAGATATACCCTCGACTAATGGAATTACAGTTGTCGTTAATGAGCGAGTGTACCCACAAGCAGGCACCTACCTGTGGGTGGAAATGGAACAACAAAAAGTCTTCGAAACCTACTTTGGGCGTCGTCAAAATGACGTAAAAAAGCTGGCTGAACAGGCCATTCTTATCAGCATTAACGAGGTCGCCCGTATAAAAGCAGACTCAGTTTTTGATTCGCCAGAAAATAATCAATTCTAAAAAGGCGTTAACTATGAAAAAAAGACTATCAATTATCGGTTTAGCTTTGGCTTTATCATCCCCATTGGTTACTGCGACAGAAATTGTCTATCAACCAATTAACCCCAGCTTCGGCGGAAATCCGATGAACGGCAGCTTTCTGTTACAAAAAGCTCAGAGCCAAAACGCTCATACAGCTCCTGATGAAGGACGTTCATTCGTCGATCGCTTCAGAGATGCTCTTGAAAGAAACATTATCAACTCGCTTACTCGTCGAATAGCGGACGGTGAGATCGTTGAAGGTCTTTATGACACTGGTGAGTACACAGTGGAAGTTATTGGCCAGCCTGACGGCAGCGTGCTCGTTTATATCACGCATAACGAAACCGGTGAGCAAACCGTTATAACAATGCCTTCGATTTAAGAGAGTTACCATGAATATTCGCACTATCATTTTATTGGTCTTGTCAGTCGCAATGTCCGGTTGCGCTATGATGCCCAAGCCGACAAGCCTTAATGTCCAGCCAGCTGAAATTGATGCGCCCAGTTCAATGATGCTGACCTTAAAAGAAAGCCCTTTACCTAAAAATCGCATTCCCGTCTCAGTTTATGCTTTTCGGGATCAAACCGGGCAATACAAACCGCAAGCTAATGTCTCAAGTTTTTCCACTGCCGTGACTCAGGGTGCTACGTCGATACTGACTCAGATGTTACTTGAGTCTGGCTGGTTCTTACCCATGGAAAGAGAGAACTTACAGAACCTGCTTACTGAGCGCAAAATCCACAACTCGAGCAAGAGCTCTGACTTACCTCCGTTACGAGAGGCTCGATTACTGCTGGAAGGCGGCATTATCAGCTATGACACGAATGTCAGTACCGGTGGTATTGGAGCCGAATATTTTGGTATCGGAGCATCGGAGTTATACCGGGAAGATCAGGTATCCGTTTATATACGTGCTGTCGATGTATACACAGGGCAGGTTCTTCTCTCTGTTTCGGCAAACAAAAAAGTCTTTTCACAAGAGCTAAGAGCAGGCCTATTTCGTTACGTTTCCTTGAACCGTCTGGCTGAATTTGAAGGTGGCTACTCGACGAATGAACCTGTTCAGCTTTCTGTTAAACAAGCAATGGAAAAGGCATTATTTGAATTAATTGAAAAGGGGCAAGAAAGGGGTTTTTGGCGAGCGGATAGCTAATCGCTGATTCTCTATTTTACTTAACCGGACGTTGCGTAATTCGACCACTTTAAAAGCTCAACCCGATTGCGCGCTCCGGTTTTTCTAAAAATTGAAGACAAATGTGTTTTTACCGTGTGAGCACTTATATTTAACTGTTCTGCAATTTCTTTATTACGCGCACCCGTTGCCACCAACTCAATAATTTTCAATTCTTGAGGAGTAAGGGAATTTACTTGTGACGCGGTGGCAAAAGAGTCGTCATCGGCCCGGCGCCGCAGCATCATTTCTTCAATTTTACCGGAAAGCAATGAACGCGGGTAATACAACTCACCCTGACCTATCACTTTGATAGCAGTAAGCACACGATCTAAATGGTCGTTTTCATAAATAATACCACGCGCACCAAGGTTTAGCGCCTGGTTCGGACGTACCTCATCTTTTCTGGCGTTAACTAAAAACAAGGGGTAAGTTCTGGTGAGAGCTGCAATTTCATTGGTGGTATGAGACCTCGAAAGCTGCTCTGAACCTAACGAGTAAGCGACCATCGTATTTTCCAGCGGCGAATTTTCAACCAGTTCAGAGAAAGTACGATGGACAACCGGTATTTCTAAAGATTCAGCAAGCAACCCCAAGTTCTGTGTACGCTTTTGATGTTCAATTAAAGCTAACTGAGTAAAACGCGCCATAACATCCCTTAAAGTTAAAACACATATTCGTTACTTCACTTATGATTTGAATTACATTTTTCTAACGAACTATGTGACCCTTTATAATATACGATTATTTTTTACGCTGAAAGTTTATGCACCTTAGAACATGTTACAAAATGTAACAAGCGCTCTATTTCCAATAAAAGATAATGACAGACATCAAGGTAAGATAACCTCACTCACGGTAGGCGAAATAAGCGACAAAAGGGCTGCAATCCCGTATAATGTGGGTCAACAGATAAAGTTGAGTGTTTTAGTCAGGTATTTTATACTATTGGCCAGTAACGGGCGAAACTCCCATCCGCAGCTTTTAGAGTGGGTAAATCATGAGTGAACAGATTGATCAGGCGCTTGCGCGTAAATACGATGCAGGCTTCGTTTCAGAAATAGAGTCAGAAACTTTTCCAATTGGCTTGGATGAAGACGTCATTGCCCGTCTATCCGCCATTAAAGGTGAGCCTGAATGGATGCTGGAATGGCGTCTAAAGGCCTATCGCACCTGGTTAAAAATGGAAGAGCCGGACTGGGCACACGTCGATTATCCCAAAGTGGATTACCAGTCTATTTCATACTACTCAGCGCCTAAAAGCATGAAAGATAAACCTAAGTCGTTAGACGAGGTTGATCCTGAATTGCTGCGCACCTATGAAAAGCTTGGCATTCCTCTGCACGAGCAGGAGATGCTGGCCGGTGTAGCCGTCGATGCAGTCTTCGACTCGGTTTCTGTTGTCACTACTTTCCGAGAGAAACTGGAAGAAGCAGGAGTGATCTTCTGCCCTATTTCTGAAGCCCTTCACAAGTACCCTGACTTAGTTAAAAAGTACTTAGGTACCGTTGTTCCCCGTGGAGACAATTTCTTCGCTGCGCTTAACAGTGCCGTATTCACTGACGGGTCGTTTGTTTATATTCCCAAAGGCGTTCGCTGCCCTATGGAACTATCAACCTACTTCCGCATAAACGAACAGAATACCGGTCAGTTTGAGCGCACCTTAATTGTTGCCGAAGAAGGCAGCCATGTCAGTTATCTGGAAGGTTGTACCGCACCACAACGCGATGAAAACCAATTGCACGCGGCCGTGGTTGAGCTGGTCGCATTGGACGATGCCGAAATCAAATACTCGACGGTTCAGAATTGGTATCCGGGCGATGAAAATGGCAAAGGCGGTATCTACAACTTTGTCACTAAACGCGGCCTGTGTGAGAAGAACGCGAAAATATCCTGGACTCAGGTAGAAACAGGCTCCGCGGTTACCTGGAAGTATCCTAGCTGTATTCTCAAAGGTGACAACAGCGTCGGTGAATTCTACTCAGTAGCGTTAACCCGCGGCAAACAACAAGCCGATACCGGCACCAAAATGATTCACTTAGGTAAAAACACCAAGTCGACCATTATTTCTAAAGGTATTTCCGCCGGTCGCAGTAATAACGCTTACCGCGGTCTGGTTCGTATGGGCCCGGGTGCCGAGGGCGCGCGTAACTTTACCGAATGTGATTCGCTGCTTATTGGCGACCAGTGCGGCGCACATACATTCCCGTATATTGAAAGCAGCAATCCAACCGCGATTGTTGAACACGAAGCCACCACCTCTAAGGTGAGTGACGATCAATTATTCTTATGTCGGCAACGAGGCCTGGACCCTGAAAAAGCAGTCTCAATGATTGTAAATGGCTTCTGTAAAGAAGTATTCCGCGAGCTACCAATGGAGTTCGCAGTTGAAGCCGGTAAGTTGCTTGAAATCAGTCTTGAAGGTTCAGTGGGGTAAAACATGCTATCTATTAAAGATCTGCACGCACGTGTAGGAGAAACAACAATTTTGAAAGGCCTGAATCTGGAAATAAAACCTGGCGAAGTGCATGCCATCATGGGTCCTAACGGTGCCGGAAAAAGTACTTTAGGCTACGTTTTATCCGGCCGCGATGGCTACGAAGTGGAAAGCGGCAACGTTGAAATGGACGGCAAAGACTTGCTGGACATGGAAGTTGAAGAACGCGCTCAGGCTGGATTATTCCTGGCATTCCAATACCCGGTTGAAATTCCGGGCGTTAGCAATATGGAGTTCATGAAAGAATCTGTTAACGCCCTACGTGAAGCTCGTGGCGAAAATGCTTTAAGCTCTGCCGAATTTCTGAAAAAAGCCAAAGAAGCATGCAAGCAAGTTGAACTGCCGCTCGACTTCTTAAAGCGTGGTGTCAATGAAGGCTTTTCCGGCGGTGAGAAAAAACGTAACGAAATTATGCAGCTGATCATGCTGGAACCTAAAATCGCCATTCTTGATGAATCCGACTCCGGCCTTGACGTTGACGCTCTGCAAGTTGTTGCGAAAGGCGTCAACAGTCAGCGTGATGGTAACCGCAGCTTCATCGTTGTTACTCACTATCAACGCCTGCTGGATTACATTCAGCCAGACTACGTTCACATTCTGTCAAAAGGCAAAATTGTGAAAAGTGGCGGCCCTGAACTGGCTAAAGAAGTTGAAGCTTCAGGCTACGCCTGGTTAGGGGAAACAGAAGGAGCAGATGCATGAGTCAATGGTTAAACCACGTTTTAGAGCGTGCCTCGACCGTTGACGATTGGCTATCTCCGGTCCGGGCACAAGCCCTGGCGACCTTAAAACAGCAGCAATGGCCGACCCGCCGTACTGAAGCATGGCGTTATACGTCCCTGCACCCTGTTGCCGATTTACAGCTAAAAACAAGCACGGCCAACAATACTGCTGAAGCGCCTTTAATTGAAGGCCTTAACAGCCTTGACCTGGTTTTTGTTGATGGCCAACTGAATACTGACATCAGCAAGCTTCAGCTCCCTGAAGGCGTGGCTATTAGTGAGCTTTCAGCGCCCAGCGAGCCTGCTGAAGCACTGTTTGCACAAGTTAAGCCCAGTCGCCATCTATTCGGCCTGGTGAACGACGTATTAGCTCAGCAAGGCGTTGTTATTGATATTGCCGCCGGAGCTAAAGTCGAGCAGCCTATTCGTATCGTAAACTTTGCGTCTGCTGGCATCGAATCTCATCAGCGTACTCTGGTACGTGTTGGTACAAATGCTCAGGCAACTATTATTGAGCACGACAGTGGCTCAGGTAATAGCATGAACACCGCGTTTGCAGAGTACGATATTGCTGAAAAAGCGAGTTTAGAGCACTACCGTTTTGCCCTTCACGAAGGCGAAGCCATTCATATTGGCGGTAGTCATTTTAAACTGCACGATCATGCAAAAATGAACAGCACCCTAATTGGCTATGGCAGCCAATTAACGCGCTTAGATGTGGATATTGAGCACGCTGGCGAGCATGCGTTTGCCAAGTTCAATAATGTCTATTTACTAGCACCACGCCAACATTTTGATTTGCACAGTACCATTGAGCATGCGTCTCCTAACGGAACGACAGAGGAAAACGCTCGCGGTATTATTGGCGACAAAGCCAAAGCAGTATTCAATGGTCGCATTCATATTCACCGCCATGCACAGAAAACTCTGGCTGAATTGAATAACCGTAATTTGTTGCTGACTCGCGGTGCCCAAATCAATACCAAGCCCGAACTGGAAATCTACGCAGACGACGTACAGTGCGCGCACGGTGCGACAGTGGCTGAGATTGATGAAGAAGCGTTGTATTACATGTTGACTCGTGGCATAGACAAGCAGCAGGCTTTGGTGATGCTGAACTTTGGTTTCGTGCAGGAGATGGTTTTCCAGATGCCAAATAAAGCTTTAGCTGACTGGTTACAGCCCATATTGAAAACACGATTTGAAAGTATGATGGAGCAGCAATGAGCCTGAATGTTGCGCAAATTCGTGAGCAGTTCCCGATACTGCACCGCCAGGTTCATGGTAAACCTTTAGTTTACCTGGACAACGCTGCAACCACCCAAAAGCCGCAGGCGGTCATCAACGCGCTGACAGATTACTATACTCAGTGCAATGCCAACGTTCATCGAGGTGCTCACTACCTCTCCGATGAAGCGACCCGGCGTTATGAGGCAGCGCGTAAAACCGTTGCAGAATATATAAATGCCAGCCGTCAGGAAGAGGTTATCTGGACCAGCGGTACCACCGAAGGCATTAACTTAGTCGCTAATGGCGTTACCCAACGACTAAAATCCGGTGATGAAGTCCTGGTTACCGAGATGGAACACCATGCCAATTTGGTGACCTGGCAACAAGCCTGTAAACGCTCGGGCGCAACATTGAAAGTGGTACCCATTAACGAAGACGGCTCGCTGAATACCGAGCAGTTTCATGCTCTGTTGAGCGAGAACACGGCTTTCGTTTCAATGCCGCACATTTCAAATGCACTTGGCACCATTAACCCAATTAAAGAGCTCACTGCAGCCGCCAAGGCGAAAGACGCACTGGTGATGATTGATGGCGCCCAGGGCGTTGCACATGGCGCTATTGACGTGCAGGACATTGGCTGTGACTTTTACGCATTTTCCGGACACAAAGTATTTGGGCCAACCGGTATCGGCGTACTTTGGGGTTGCTATGAAGTTTTGAAAGACTGGCCCATATGGTTAGTCGGTGGCGAAATGATAGCCACGGTCAGTTACCAGGATGCCACCTGGGGCGAATTACCTAACCGCCTGGAAGCTGGCACGCCGAATATTGCCGGTGCTATTGGTCTGGCGGCAGCAATTAACTGGCTCCAACAATATGATGCAGCCGATATTCTGGCACACGAGAAAGCCCTGTTGGCACGAGCAACACAATTAGCCGAGCAAACCGATGGTTTAACCATTGTGGGGCATGCCGCAAACAAAATTGGCGTGCTAAGCTTTATTTTAGACGGTGCACATCCGGCCGATATTGGTTTTTTGCTCGACAAGCAGGGTATTGCAATTCGTACTGGTGATCACTGCGCTCAGCCGTTAATGAAGCGCCTGAACGTGCCAGGCACTGCGCGCGCATCGTTTTCCATTTACAATACGCTAGACGAGGTTGAAATGCTGTTTGAAGGCATAAAAAAAGCTCGTCTAATGCTAGCCTGATGGCAGGAGGAGACTCATGTCTGTAGAAACATTTGTACCATCATCGTCGTTAATTTCGATGACAGAAAGCGCCGTACGTTATTTCGAGTCGCGCTTAAAAGACGAGCCAGGTAAGTTCATTCGGCTGTCCACTAAGCAGAGTGGTTGCACCGGTTATGCCTATGTGCTCAGTTCGGCCGATGCACTGGAGGACGGTGATGAAGTTGTCGACATTAACGATAACCTGAAAGTCGCGATTGCCTCTAATGCACTCGAACTGGTGCGTAATACCGAAATTGATTACGTAAAAGAAGGCATTAACGGCGTGGTTAAGTTCAACAACCCGAATGTAGTCAACGAATGTGGTTGTGGCGAAAGCTTCAACGTGCAGTAACGGAAGTTTAAATTATGCAGCAGAAAATGGTGTCCACCACCCGTGAAGTGAAAGCACGTCGTGTGCCAACGGGTGAACCGAAAGTAATTCCTAAGGGTGAATTTGTTAATATTACTCAGGATTTAGGCGGTAATTATACGGTCACCTTTCAGGGCAATATGCTGCGTATAGATGGTACCGACGCCGATGCTATTGGACGCAAACCCGAAAAGCTCGATTTTCCAATACCAGACGACGGCAAAATATCGGAGCAGCAAGTGTGGGATGCTCTGGAAACCATTTATGACCCTGAAATTCCTATTAATCTGGTTTCTCTGGGGCTTATTTATAAGGTCGACATTGATCAGGACACCCATACCATCACCATTGATATGACTTTAACTGCACCGGGCTGCGGCATGGGACCTGTACTTGTGGGTGATGTGGAATACCGCGTTTCTTTGGTACCGCACGTTAAAAATGTGAAAGTTGATTTGGTCTTTGACCCACCCTGGTCACGCGACATGATGAGCGAAGAAGCTCAGCTTGAAGCCGGCGTCTTCTTTTAACATTAGTTACTCTTTTAACTTATAAGTGAAGGTTATTGGTCAGCATGAATTTACCCAGCACAGATGAAATCATTGATGACTTAGAGTTTTTAGATGACTGGGAGCAACGCTACCAGTACATCATTGATTTAGGTAAAGCTCTGCCCGGTTTACCTGAAAGCCAGCATAAAGAAGAGTATCTGGTGCGTGGCTGCCAAAGTAACGTCTGGCTTATCAGCGAAGAAAAAGACGGCAAGCTGTTGCTGCACGTAGATAGTGACGCGGTCATTGTGCAAGGCCTGCTGACCTTAGTCATGGCGGCTTACCACAATAAAACCCCTGAGCAAATTCTGGCATTTGATATCGACCATTACTTTGCGCAACTGGATTTAGAAAACCACATTACGCCAACCCGTGGCAACGGTTTACGTGCAATTGTCGGAAAAATTCAGCAATTAGCGAAGCAAAGCCAGGCTTAAATTGTATTAAACAGCTCCTGAACTTTTGCCGATACCGTTCTGTAACTGGTTAATAAACGGATATCGACTTTATGGAGCTGTTGTTTCATCTGAACTAACTGCTCTAGCTTAAGTGCAATACGTAAGCAATGCCCCATTGGTCCGGCACAATCATCAACCGCCATTTTTGTTTGTTCAGACAGCGGTAACTTTTCAAAGAAACACGCCTTATCGACCCCAAGCATAATATCGATACCCGATAATAGCCCGACGAAATAGCATTGATCCGGGTCGATATCTGGCGAGTTTTGTCGTTTAGCCAACTCGTAACACATCTGCGCCCGAACTAAGACCATGCGAGAAGCCTCAGGGCTGCTTGCGGTTACTGAGCCAATGAGAGCTATCCAGCGTCTTAGCTTCTCAATACCCAAACGCATAATAACGTCTTTAACCCGGGTGATAGGGCTTGCGGTTGGGTATAAAGGGCTGTTAACTATCTTAAGTAGACTTACTGACAACTTAGGATCTTCTGAAATGACCTGAGAAAGTTCGGTTAAATCGGGCTCTTTTTCAAAGCAAAGCGATAGTACTTTTGCCAGTTGCAAAGAGGAAGGCTCTAATCGAGTTCCGTAGACAACGGTTGGTTTCGCAAAATAGTAGCCCTGAAACAGCTCAAAACCCAGGGCTTCATAAGCCTGTTTAGTCGCTTCGTCTTCCACCCGCTCAGCCAGCCACTTTCCTTTGAATCCGGACAGCTTTTGTTTAAAAGTTTTAGCCTGTGCCAGCGTTAGCGTCGAAACGTCCACTTTAATATAAGACGCATACTTCAGCAGGGGCTCCCAGGCAGGGTCAAATTCGAAGTCATCCAACGCAAAGCGGAAACCTTTTTCGTGCCAGCGCGCCACCGCATTAACGACGGCTCTGGTCGGCTTGATTCGCTCCACCAGCTCAATGACCACTTTGTCCGGCTCAATGGGAAGAAAGCTTTGGGAGACTAAAAACTCACTGGAAACGTTGATAAACGCCGTAGCGTCATACTGTTCAGTTTGCGTGGTTATGCCCGCACAAAGGTTAAAGACAACCTCACTGGTAGCAGCGGTATCGCCGACCGTCTCTGCGGTTAAATTCAGCGCACTACGATAAAGCAGCTCTACCGCATAAAAGCGGTTTTTATTGTCATAAATGGGTTGAGCTGCCAGTAACGGAAAAGTTTCAGCCATCTTTTTTACTGTCTTTGGCCGCTTCCATTGCGCTTAAAATATCCGACGATAAAGAGTCCAGCTGGCCTGTCGGCTGCGGCAACATTATCACTTTACTGGCGGCTGTATCGAAAGACCCCAGTACATCCACGTAGTTAGTAAATTTGAGCAAATCAATAACGTCCTTAGAAGTAATATCATTTGCCTGATCGGTGACCATAGCAATAGAATCACGTAAGCCTTCTGCTATGGCTAAACGCTGACCGGCGATGCCCTGCCCCTGCAATATTTTAGACTCTTTATCCGCTTCCGCCTGCTTCACCAGCATAATTTTTTCAGCTTCCGCTTTATGCTCCGCTGCACGACGCTCTCGTTCTGCGGCGTTAATTTGGTTCATTGAATCTTTAACGGACTGATCCGGGTCAATGTCTGTCACTAGCGACGCAATAATTTCAAATCCGTACTCTTCCATAGTATCGCGCAACTGCTCTTTTACATCTTTAGAAATAGAGTCTTTATTATCGAATACCGCATCCAGGTTCTGCTTAGGAATTTGCGCGCGCACCGTATCAAACACATAGGACTGCATTTGCCACTCGGGGTTTTCCAACTGATAAAAGGCATTATAAACTGAGGTTTCATTACTCACGCGATACTGCACGGACACCCGGACAATAACAAATACATTGTCATTGGTTTTAGTTTCAACATCAACGTCCAGCTGACGTGTTCTCATTGACTGTTTATGAGCAACTTGCTCAATCAGCGGAATGATAAAATTAAGACCGGGAGTCAGCATACGGCGATAACGACCGAACAATTCGACCAGGTAAACGCTTTGCTGCGGAACAATGCGCACTGAAGCGATCAGCAACAGTACGACAATCAGTGCGCCAACTACCCACATAATATTAAAGTCGCTCGTCATTATTGAATCCTCATTATACGAGAATGATAGGGGGAGAGATTAACGGAAAATGTGAAAAATAGCGAAAGAATGACGCAAAGGTTCCGTCTGTTACAACGAAACCTTTGCGAGTCAGTGGTTATTCAGGAAGTTGCTCAAACCCCATGTGATAAAGGGTAAAGCCGAATATGTCCGAATACTGCTCGATGGTTTTTGAAACCGGTGTACCAGCACCATGGCCGGCATTGGTTTCAATACGGATAAGCTGAGGATTTTCGCCGCCCGCTTTGTCCTGAAGTTCTGCAGCAAACTTAAATGAATGCGCAGGAACCACGCGGTCATCATGGTCACCCGTAGTGATCAGCGTTGCCGGATAAGCCACGCCTTCTTCCACGTTGTGAACCGGCGAGTAACCCAGCA
>Ga0208772_100008_pt1 | contig 177191 bp, 177 predicted proteins | sample AntDeeMetVIREN14_FD_184782 | JGI IMG/M metagenome (GOLD analysis project Ga0208772, IMG submission 184782) | Saline lake microbial communities from Deep Lake, Antarctica, in enrichment culture - Antarctic Deep Lake Metagenome VIREN14 (SPAdes)... ... | reverse complement strand
TCACTAACCTTTTGGAAGGTTGTCGCATCCTCAATATCCATTAGTTGTTCACTAAAGTGAATATTGACTAATTGACTCGGTTTATACGGTGTTTCAAATACGCTGTCTTCGTTCAGCTTAATGCTGAGCTTGCCAGTTTCTGCATTGAACAACCATAGCCAATGGGATTCCGATTCCACAGTGTTAGCCTTTATAATTAGAAGAATTTAAGCCTTGCGATAAGATACTAAACTCGCCCAGCTATTACAAGCGGTTAACAATTGAACGAATAAGCCCCGGGCCCTGATAAATAAACCCTGTATAAATTTGCACCAAGCTAGCTCCTGCCCTGAGTTTGGCTTGCGCTGCTTCTGGTGAATCTATGCCTCCAACACCAATCACCGGTATCTGTCTTTGCAAAGTTTTACACAAAAGCTCTATAATCTGAGTGCTCTTATTTTGTAATGGCTTACCACTTAGTCCCCCTGCTTCCTTAGCGTTTTCGTCATGCAAGCCATCTCGCGAGAGCGTAGTATTCGTTGCGATCACACCATCCATCTTATTTCGCAGCAAAGACTGGGCCATGACTTCCACTTCGTGCTCTTCTAGGTCAGGTGCAATCTTCACAACCAATGGAACGTAACGATCATATTTATTCGCTAACTCCAGTTGCGATTCTTTAAGGCCTGAAAGTAAAGCATCAAGACTTGAGCCATGTTGAAGGTCTCTTAAACCTGGTGTATTAGGTGATGAAATATTAATTGTGACATAACCGGCATAAGGGTAAACCTTTTTTAGGCAGGCGAGATAATCATCAAGAGCTCGCTCTTCCGGGGTATTTTTATTCTTACCGATATTAATACCGAGCACACCTTTATAAGACGAGGCTTTCACATTTTCGAGCAACACATCCACACCGTGGTTATTAAACCCCATGCGGTTAATAATTGCTTCATCTTCTACCAGTCGAAACAAACGCGGTTTATCATTTCCTGGCTGTGCTAAAGGCGTAACAGTACCAACTTCAATAAATCCAAAGCCCATTTGTGCAAACGCATCTATGCACTCAGCATTTTTATCAAGGCCAGCAGCTAAGCCTACCGGGTTAGGAAAGTCTATTCCCATAACCCGGACAGGTTTGCCTGGTAAGTTTTGCTTCCAAAGCATAGACAACGGAGTACGATGCCATTTACTTAAGATCCCGAGCGTAAGCTCGTGCGTTTTCTCGGGATCTTGTTTAAACAACCATGGTCGAATCAGCTTATACATTAACTGACAACTTTCGGTGCACAGTTGTGACTTAACAGCATCAGTTCTCTCAGAGCTACCGAGAACTTAGCAAACTCATGGCTTTTCGTTGTACGGAAATCCGATAACATCTGCTGCCAGCGGGAAAGCAATACTTCATTCTGCTCTATCCACTCACTGATCATTTTCTCAGGGTCGCTGACATCCGGCGTGGAACGCAGAACAACCTGAGTCAAAGAACGTTGTTGCCAATCAAGCTCTTCCCGGAACGCAGCTCGTGCCAATGCCTGCCAGTGATTTGCAACAGGTTGATTATTAATCTGAGTTAAGAACCAGTGCAGGTTTATCTCTGCACCTAAGCGGAAGTACAGCGTGCCCACTGTCTTAAACGATTGACCTGTTTCATTAGCCACTTCCGCTAAGTCCATAGCAGAGAATACTGTACTCAGGCTGGCGACCTGCTTAGCAAGGTTAGCCGGGAAACCATTTTCTTTATATTTCTCAATAGTTTCCTCAATGACTTTCGCTTCCTCTTCAACCATGTACTTCAGGCTATTTTTGCGCAGGTCATCGAAGGCGCCCATATAGAAGTCCAGGTGTTCCTGAACGCCACTCAATGCAGGATTACGATGGCGCAAGAACCAACGCGTTGCCCGGCGCACCATACGACGAAGCTGGAATAAAACGTCATTCTGAACTTCAGCCGGAACTTTGTTATTCAAAGCTTCAATTTGCTCCCAAAGCTCTTCGACTTTAAAACATTCACGTGCAACTACATAAGCTGATGCAATTTCTGCATACGATGCACCCGTCGCTTCTTGTTTACGGAAGACAAAGTTCGGACCCATATCATTAACGATATTATTAGCTAACTTGGTAGCAATAATCTGACCTTTAAGGGGGTGCGACGTCATACTGTCGGCGAAACTTTCACGCAAAGCTTCAGGGAAAGAGTCAAATAATTCACGCATGTGATACGGGTCTTCAGTAATTTCATCCGTAATTAACTGCTCTTTCAGAACCATTTTTCCATAAGCGGTTATGGTGGCGAGCTCCGGACGTGTCAGCCCTTGATTAGCGGCCTGACGTTCTACCAACTCGTCATCATCAGGTAAAAATTCCAACTGACGGTTTAATGCATGCTCCCGCTCAAGATGGTGAATGAAGCGCTGATACTCTTTCACTTGATCCGTGCCACGCAAAGCCGTTACAGAAATAGATTGGGTCTGTCTGTTACAGTCATCCAGCACAATCTTTGCAACGTCGTCGGTCATATCATAAAGCAGTTTGTCACGTTGCTTTTTAGTGAGGTCGCCATTATTAACCACCCCATTTAGTAGTATTTTAATATTAACTTCATTATCTGAGCAGTCGACACCACCCACATTATCGACAAAGTCGGTGTTGACCCGTCCGCCCTTCTGGGCGAATTCAATACGTCCAAGCTGGGTAAAGCCTAAGTTTCCGCCTTCTCCAATAATTTTAGCGTTTAGATCCCGGCCATTTACGCGTAATGCATCGTTAGCGCGGTCGCCAACATCACTGTCGGTTTCAGCTTTGCCTTTAACATAAGTACCAATACCGCCGTTCCAAATAAGATCAACTTCCATCGTCAGACAGGCTTTAATCAACTCATTAGGCGTCATTGATTTTTTCTGGGTACCCAGCATTTTCTTAATTTCAGGCGTCAACTCAATGGCTTTAGCGCTTCTTGAGAATATGCCACCACCTTTTGAAATTAAATCGCGATTATAGTCATCCCAGCTTGAGCGTGGCATTTTAAACAAGCGATCACGCTCTTCCCATGACTTCGCTGCGTTCGGCTCTGGGTCAATAAAAACGTGTAAATGGTTAAACGCTGCCTGCAAGCGGGTATGTTTAGATAGCAGCATGCCATTACCAAACACATCCCCGCCCATATCGCCTATAGCGACACAGGTAAAATCGGTTGTTTGACAATCGATATCCATTTCCCGGAAGTGACGTTTTACGGATTCCCAGGCGCCGCGAGCGGTGATACCCATTTTCTTGTGGTCATAGCCAACGGAACCGCCTGACGCAAAAGCATCACCGAGCCAAAAGTTGTACTCTGCAGAAATGCCGTTAGCAATGTCAGAGAAAGTAGCGGTGCCTTTATCAGCAGCAACCACTAAATAAGAGTCATCTTCGTCGTGACGAACCACATCTTTAGGTGGAACAATCTCACCTTCAACAATGTTATCTGTGATATCCAGCAGCGCACGGATAAAAGTTTTGTAGCACTCTTTGCCTTCGATCATCATGCCTTCACGGTCTTCGGGTAGCGCTTTGCAAATAAAGCCACCTTTAGCACCAACAGGAACAATAACGGTATTTTTAACCTGCTGCGCTTTGACCAACCCAAGCACTTCAGTACGGAAGTCTTCCCGACGGTCAGACCAACGCAAACCACCACGCGCTACTTTTCCACCACGAAGGTGCACACCTTCAACTCTCGGAGAGTAAACAAAGATCTCGAACTTAGGCAAAGGCAGTGGCATTTCCGGAACTAGTTCAGGTAAGAACTTAACCGAAATATAAGGTTTATCGTTACCTTGCTCATCCTCCTGGAAGAAGTTAGTGCGTAAAGCGGCATCAATGAGTTCAACGTAGCGACGAATAATACGGTCGTCATCAAGGTTTGCTACGTTATCCAGTTCAGTATTGATACGAGTATGAAGCGCTTCGATTTTCTTATCTGCACCTTTTGTGCCCGGCTCAAACTTGCTATAGAACATTTTCACTACTAGCTTGGCCAGCAGAGGGTACTTGCTAAAGGTACTCTCTATGTAGCTCTGACTGAATGTCGTTCCAATTTGGCGCATATATTTGGCAAACATGCGCAAAATAGTTGCCTGGCGACCATTCATGCCGGCACCGAGTACCAGACGGTTGAATCCGTCATCTTCTAACTTACCATTCCAGACTAGCGCAAACGCTTCCTGGAAAGTTTCGCGACTTTCTTCAAGGTTCAGTGAACCCGCGGTATGCAACATATGAAAATCCAGAACCCAGTAAACATCGCCGTCGGCTGTTTTTATCTGGTACGGGCTCTCACCAATGACGCGCAGACCAAAGTTTTCTAGCATTGGCAAAACATCTGACAAGTGAATTGGTTCATCTTTATGGAACAACTTCAGGTGCAAATGCTTGCTATCGTCTTTTTCTTCCTGAGCACGGTATAAAACCATACCCAATTTATGTTCATCATTTAATGACTCAAGTTGCTTAATGTCCGATATAGCAACCGAAGGTAGTACGTCCTCTTTATAGGCACGAGGGAACGCAGTAGCGTAACGTTTGTTTAAACGCGTTGCGTTAGCTTCCCCAAATGTCGACTGCAAAATACGTTCGAAGTTATCTTCCCATGTACGGGCCGCTTCAATTAAATTCTGTTCTAATTCTTTCACGTTCACATCCTGATGGTCTTTGCTCAAACGCACTGTGTAATGTGTTCTCGCTAATGAAGACTCAGAGAAGTAAGTGGTAAAATCCACGTCATACTCTGTCTTTAATGTACGGGCTAAGACGCTTTGAGTTCTCTGGCGTAACAGCGTGTTGTAGCGCTCTTTTGGTACGTAAACCATGCAGGACATAAAGCGGCCGAAGATATCACGACGCAGAAAAGCGCGGGTCATGTCACGCTCTTGCATTTGCAAGACGCCCAGGCCAACAGTCAGCAAGTCATCTTCTTCAGCCTGAACAATTTCATCTCGCGGATACGTTTCTAAAATGTTCAATAAAGCTTTTGCGGCGTGGGACTGTGGAGCAAAACCTGACATCTCTAACACACGGGAAATTTTCTCGCTGACAAGTGGAATATCCCGTGCACTGTTATTATAAAAGTTTGCCGAGTAAAGCCCAATAAAGCGATCTTCGCCAACCACTTCGCCCTGCTCGTTAAATCGCTTAACGCCAATATAGTCAGAGTATGCCGGGCGGTGCACCCGTGATTTAGAGTTCGTTTTAGTTAATAACAACAAACGATCATTCTGGGTAATTTCACGAGCGTCTTCCGGCAAGCTTGAGACCAGACGGCCTTTATCACTGACTGAGTTTTTCATCAGTCCCAAACTTGAGTCTTTTACCTGCTTGAGTTCGTAATCACCTTTCACTGGGGTTAACTCGTACGAACGATAGCCCGTTAACGTAAAGTTATCGTTAGCCAACCATTGTAAGAAACGCTGAATTTCCTTTTTCTCTTTCTTTGAACCTGGATAAAAGTCATTATCCAACTGTTCTGAGACTGACTGCAGGCGGCTACGCATTGACTGCCAGTCTTGCACAGCAAGACTGATTTCTTCCATGACAGAAACCAGTTCACTTTTTAAAGTCTTAATTTCTTTCTGGCTTGTCTGACGGTCGATTTCAATCAAAAATACCGTATCTACATAGTTGTCATCGCTACGGGTGCCTGGCTTTTGCAACTCTGTGACCTGGCCTTTAGCATCGCGCTTATGGCTTAAAGGCATGTGCAACAACAAGTGGGAGGTTATTCCCAGGCGGGCCAAAGCCATACGCACCGAGTCAACCATAAAGGGCATATCACTCTGAATGATTTCAATGATGGTGTGCGGCGACTCCCAACCGTCCGTTGGAACTTCCGGATTGTAAACTTTAATCAGTGCTTTATCGCCGGACTTATATTCATTAAAGCTGTGCCACAGCCCTAAAACCGCACCATACATATCACTGTCGTGGCGGTTAGTTAGGTCATCACTGGCAATATTACGATATAGGCGCTTGGCAAAATCTGCTACTAAGTGCGACTGAGAGGAAGGAACTTTCTTATTTATCAATTCAACGACTTTTTCCAGTAAAACCGGAGATTGACTATCGACCAACGACATAATTACAGAGTCCTTGAGGTTGTTGGTGAAACGTCGTAGGCAAGCCCAAATGCGGCCCACGGCCAAAGAATATATGATTGATGTTATTGTCGGACATTTACGCGGGGGTTTCAACGCTTATTCTTGCTAAAAACAGGTGTTTAGACCAGATATAACGTGGGAAAAAATATAAGTATTTAGTTTAACTGAATGGACTCTATGTCAGGCGCTTTAAACCTACAAACTTTTGTTGCTCGTCAACCTGTAAAAGGAATCGTCCGTGTATTCCCTGTGAGTCAATAAAAGGAATTAAACGACCCGCGGGAAGTGCAACCCGCGTGCCGTTAACCGTTGTAACAACGACTTGTTGATAACCTTTACTGTAATAAACATCACAGAACTCCTGATAGCTCATTCCCAGGTTAAAAACATATTCAATGATCACCGTCGCGTTATACCTTTAGATAATTATTCACTTAGACAACTTTCTATCTTTTCAAACAAATCACTCGCCAAGTTTGGCAGTTCTCGTAATGTCTCAAGCTGTTTACGCATAAGTTGCTGCCGGCTACTGTCATAACGTCGCCAGCTAACAAAAACGGAAAGCAAACGCGAAGCAACCTGAGGGTTGCTGGTATTTAATTGCTGAATGACTGAGCCAATTAACTCGTACCCTGCTCCATCATCTCTATGAAATTGCGGCTGATTTTGCGTAAATGCTGCTAATAAAGAATATATACGGTTAGGATTTTTCAGTGAAAAGTCCGGATGCGTCATTAAACTTTTAACTCGTTCAACCGTTCTTTCATTATTAGCAAGCGCCTGGGTACTAAACCATTTATCCATAACCAGTTTTTCACCACGCCATTGTTCTTCAAACTGATTTAACAAAGGTTCCGCAACGGCGTTATTCGCCCAAACAGCTGCTTGTAACGCACCGAGCTGATCGGTCAGATTATCAGCATGGTTAAATTGTTGCTTTAAGCTATTAGAAGTTTTGTCACCAAGTTCAGCTAAGTAACTTAAGCAAACCTGCTTCAATTGACGCTTAGCAATATCCTCACCATTTAACTGATAAGCTTTTTCAGAGACACAAACATCCAGAAGCTCTTTGAAATCATCCTCTAACGCTTCAGCCAACTGCAGTTTTAGCGACTTCAACTGAGCATTAATTGCTTCAACCGGGATGGTTTTATAACTATCAGCGATAGTTGATGCCGTTGGCAGAGTTAAAGCGAGAGCTTTTAAAGCCGGATCAGTATTTGTCTGGAGTAAGTTTCGGCACGCCTGAATGGTTTGTTCGGACAGTTCGGCGCTGCTGTTAGTACCAATGCCCTTTTCGACAATACGCGTAAACAGCGACTGGGCAGCATCCCAGCGGCTAAAGTCGTCTTCGCTATGAGCAAGTAATACTCTAAGCTCGTCATCGGTTAACGACCGTTTTACTTTTACCGGAGCCGAAAAGTTGTCAAACAAGGACAAAATCGGTTTCTCTGCAACATTTTCAAAAGCAAAAGTTGCTTCGGCGCCTTTCAAATGCAAGACGTCATCATCACTTAATGACAAACGTTGACCTTGTTCGCTATAAGCAGACCATTTAACGGGAATATGGAACGGGGCCTTTTCTTCTTGGCCGGGAGTTGAATCTGTTGACTGCTTTAATACCAACGTAAGACGTTTTGCGTTTTCGTCGTACACTTCCTCAACGGCCACAACCGGTGTGCCAGCCTGCGAGTACCAGTTACGGAAAGTGCTGAAATCTTTACCGTTAGCATCTTCCATGGCTTTGACAAAGTCTTCGCAGGTAACTGCGTTGCCGTCGTGACGCTCAAAATAAAGCTTCATGCCCTTTTGGAAACCTGCTTCGCCAAGCAGAGTGTGGATCATACGAATAACTTCAGCACCTTTATTATAGACCGTTACCGTGTAGAAGTTGTTCATTTGAACCACTTTATCCGGTCTAATTGGGTGCGCCATTGGACCTGAGTCTTCAGCAAATTGGTGGCTACGAATAACCCGAACATCCTGAATTCGGTTAACTGCGCGAGAGCCTAAATCTGAACTGAATTCTTGATCACGAAATACCGTTAAACCTTCTTTTAAGCTCAGTTGAAACCAGTCACGACAAGTGACTCGGTTGCCGGTCCAGTTGTGAAAATACTCGTGCCCTATAACCGACTCAACATTGAGAAAGTCCTGATCAGTTGCAGTTTTCGGGTTCGCTAAGACATACTTTGCGTTAAAAACATTCAGGCCTTTGTTTTCCATAGCGCCCATGTTGAAGAAGTCAACGGCTACGACCATGTAGATATCAAGATCGTAAACCAGATCAAAACGCTCTTCGTCCCACTTCATCGCATTTTTAAGCGACAACATGGCGTGATCCGCACGATCGAGATTGCCTTTATCGACAAAGAGTTCTAAATCAACGGTTCGTCCTTCCCGGGTGGTAAACTCATCACGCAACACATCGAAGTTTCCGGCAACCAGAGCGAACAAGTAACAAGGCTTAGGAAAAGGGTCTTGCCAGGTAGCCAAGTGCTTACCGTTTTCAAGCTCAAGATGTTTGATCCGATTACCATTTGATAGCAAATACGGGAAATCGCTCTTATCAGCAATAACAGTCGTGGTGAATTTAGCTAAAACATCCGGCCGGTCAAGGTAGAATGTTATTCTTCTAAAACCTTCCGCTTCACATTGTGTGCAGAACGTATTCTCTGCCAGATATAAACCTTCAAGAGCCTCATTAGCCGTCGGGTTAACACTGTTCTCAATTTCTAAAGTAAAAGAGTTGAGAGGCGTTCTGAGTATTAAGCTCTGCTCGTCTTGCTGGTATAAGTCATTAGCAACCTCTTCTCCGTTAATTTTAATACCCAGCAGAGTTAACTGTTCTCCATCAAGTACCAAAGGCTTTTCATGTTCGCCTTGTCGTACAACTTTTAAGACGCTCTTTACCCGAGTTTCAGTCGGATGAAGATCAAACGTTAAATCGACATCCGTTATTGTGAATTCAGGTTCTTGATAATCTTTACGATATTTAGCCTTTGGTAATTGTGTCATAGCTTCCTTCTGTATTGGTTAAGCTTTAGCGGTCTCTTCTTTAGGGTTTAGATACAGTATCGTCCAACCCGTGTAAGCAAATACAATGGCAATAAGCGGTGTCAAATAGTTAAAGAACGCATAAATACCGTATTCAAACGGACTCACCGCAAGTACTGAGAACATATAAGCACCACAGGTATTCCATGGGATAAGAGCCGAGGTAATTGTACCGCTGTCTTCCAGTGTCCGGGACAGAACGCGAGGGTCCAAATTACGGCGTTCATATTCTTCTTTAAACATACGTCCTGGCAAAACAATAGCCATATACTGATCAGCAGTTAATACGTTCGCCCCAAAGCAAGTAAAAATGGTGCCTGTAATTAGCGAGCCAACACTTTTAGCCGATTTCAGCATGCCCCGGATAAAGCGCTCTAACAGGCCGACCTTTTCCATGATAGCGCCAAAAGTCATAGCACTCAGGATAAGCCAAACGGTGTTCAGCATTGACACCATTCCGCCCCCACTTAGCAGGGAATCCAAATTGGCACTGCCGGTGCTAACCGCTACACCGTCTGACAATGCTAACCAGACAACTTTAATAGCCGGCACCCAACCTTCTTCTCCGGCAATTAAACTGATCATTTCAGGCTGGAAAATAAGCGCCCAGGCACCGCCCAGTAATGCGCCAAAAAATACCGTAGGTAACGCAGGCTTTCGGGTTGCAGCTAAATAAAGCAATACAGCTAATGGTACTAACATCGGCCAACCTATATTAAAGGTACCCTGCAGCTGTTCTTGCATAAGCTCAAGGCGCTGTAAACTCACATTAGTATCCGCATTAAGGCCAAGAATTAAAAACAGCACAACCGAAATAACAAACGCAGGTCCTGCGGTGTAGCCCATATAACGAATGTGTGCGAAAAGTTCCGTCCCCGAAACCGCTGGTGCAAGGTTTGTGGTATCAGATAATGGCGACATTTTATCGCCAAAATAAGCCCCTGAAACAATAGCGCCTGCTGCAATACCAGGTTCTAACCCCATTCCGGACGCTACGCCCATTAAAGCCACACCAATAGTCGCAGCAGTAGTCCAGGAGCTACCGATAGACAAAGCTACAACGCCACAGATAATACAGCTAGCTGCATAGAATAAACTCGGGTTTAGTAACTCAAGGCCGAAATAAATGAGTGTAGGAACGGTACCAGATAAGAGCCAGGTGCCAATCAATGAGCCAACCGCAAGAATGATAAGCATCGCACCCAGGGCAACGGAGATCCCCTCTGTAATGCCCTCTTCAATTTGCTGCCAGCTAAAACCATTTCTGAAGCCGATAATAACGGCTATGCCTGCAGCAACTAAAAGTGCTATCTGGTTCGGTCCATAAGAAGAGTCTTCGCCAAACAAATAAACTGACGAAGACAACATAGCGATTAGCGCAAATAATGGGATCAGCGCTTGTAATAAACTGGGTGCTTTTGTTTTATGACTCATTAATTATTCAACCTAAAGTTTTATAAAGCCGATCAGCTGTAAAAAAATAATAATGATAGCGACTGGAGAAATGTATTTAACACAAAGTAACCAGACATCGAAAATGCCTTTTCTGGTATCCAGTTCGTCTTTTGTAAACTCAGAACGCATCACCCAACCTGCTAATACCGCCAACAGTAAACCGCCTAGTGGTAGTAGCAAACTCGATGTTAAAACATCTATGATATCAAAGAGTGAATTAATTGGCTTACCAAACCATTCACCACTTAATTGCGCCCATCCAGACCCGGCAAAGGAATGAATCGTTAACTGCCCAAGAAGCCACAACACTCCGGCCGACACAATTGTTGCCGGCCAGCGGCTTAAAGAAAACTTTTCAGCAACAAAAGCCACCGATGATTCAATCATTGCAATGGCCGATGTAAATGCTGCAATAACCAGCATGATAAAAAATACCGTTCCGACGAATCCACCTGCCGGCATCTCACTAAAAGCTAATGGCAAAGTTGTGAAAATAAGCCCCGGCCCTTCACTTGGGGTTAGACCATAACCAAAAACCAACGGAAATATAGCCAGGCCGGCCAGTAAGGCCACAAAAGTGTCTATGACAGCAATCCAGAGGCTGGTTTGCACAATTGAGGTTTCACGTGGAAGGTAGGCTCCATACATAATGACAACACCAGAAGCCAGACCTAAAGTAAAAAATGAATGGCCTAGTGCTATCATGACGCCGTTAACGCTGAGCTTGCTAAAGTCCGGTTCAAACATAAAACCTATAGCAGCGGAAAAGTCGCCAATGCTGCCGGAATAAATAGCAATTACAACCAACAGAACAATCATGCAGGGCAGTAATAACCTAACCGATCTTTCAAGGCCGTTTTTTACACCATTACCAACAACCAAAACCGTTGCTACGATAACCAGGCTGTGCCAAAGCATTAGCTCACCAGGAGATGCCAATAACCCTTCAAAGGTCTTCCCTATCTCTTCAGCTGAAGCCTGGGTAAATACACCTTGTCCTGCTTTGAATACGTAAGCTAATGCCCAGCCTGCGATTACGGTGTAGAAACTCAGAACTAAGTAGCCGGTAAGCATGCCCAGCCATCCGGCCGATTGCCAGGCGGAGTGCTTACCGGATTCTAACGCAACTGACTTTGCGGCGTATCCTGGCGAATGGCGCCCTCGCCGTCCTATAATGACTTCAGCCATCATAATGGGTATGCCAATAGCCAAAATACAAAGCAGATAGACAAGGACAAAAGCACCGCCCCCGTTTTCGCCCATTACATAAGGAAACTTCCAAATGTTACCTAAGCCAACAGCAGCGGCAGAAGAAGCCAATATAAAACTTAGCCGGCTTGACCACCGGCTCGAAATAGCTTGATTATTTGTTGTCATTATTATTAATCGTTTGTGTTTATTAACGCGCTATATGACCACAAAAACAGGGTCTATGACAAGTTCACAAAAAAATACCGCCGTAAAGGCGGTACTTTAATAATTACACTCTTAATTCGAAGCAAGTTGCTTATCATCAATAAAATCGAATGCAACCAGAGCAGCCTGGTCAAGGTAAGGATCAACCTCAACAAAGTCTTCCGGCGCTTCTTCGATATCTTCAACAGGCTTTTTACCCGCACGCTTTAAACGTTCATTAACGCGCTCTAGCTGCATTGCTTTCTGCTTTTCCTGTTTCTCTTCACGCTCAGCTAAAACCAAACTAACCCAAGTTTTATCACGTTCTTTTCTGAATCGTTCGATTTCCTCAAATACATAAGAAAATTCAGGGTCATCCTCTATTCGCTGATTCAGCTGTTGTTGCAACTCTTTTACCTCTGCACTATTGATGTTGCCAACTGTGCTATATGTTGCTTTATCAATTTTATCCCAGGGTAAAGCATTATCTTCTTTACTCTCACCCCACTCAGAAGCTTCAACAAAAGAAGGGAAAACAACGTCAGGCTGAACCCCTTTCAGTTGGGTGCTACCGCCGTCAATACGATAAAACTTCGCGATCGTATACTGTACGCTTCCTAACGGGTTGTCGTAAAAGTCAAAGCGACGAGCCAGTCCACGATGCTGCTGCACTGTGCCCTTCCCAAAGGTATTTTCACCAATAATAAGTGCCCGTTCGTAATCCTGCATTGCGGCTGCAAAAATTTCTGAGGCAGATGCACTGTAACGATCGACCATAACGAACAAGGGCCCTTCATAATATGTCTTACCGTCTTTATCTTCACTGATGTCAATTCGGCCACGCCCATCACTCACTTGGACAACAGGGCCCTTATCAATGAATAAGCCACTTAAGCTAATAGCTTCGGTTAACGCTCCGCCGCCATTACCACGTAAATCTACGATAAGCCCTTCGACATCTTTGTTTTCTAAATCTTCTATGAGCTTTTTAACGTCAGCAGTTAAGTTATTGTAGAACCCCGGGATTTCAATAACACCCAAACGCCGGCCTTTATAAGACCCTTCCTCAAATTCTTTTACTTCAGCTTTGGCCGCGCGATCTTCCAGCTTAACTTTGTCACGAACAATTTCAACTTCGCTCGGCGTACCGCCAGCACCCTGGCTAGCTTTTAATACCTGTAGGCGAACCGTTGTTCCTTTTGGCCCTTTAATGAGTTCAACAACGTCATCCAACCGCATGCCAATAACATCAACGAAGTCTTCTTCATCTTCACCCTGACCCACTGCGATAATCTTATCTTCAGGTGAGAGCTCTCCAGTTTTGTCCGCCGGACCACCCGGAACCAGGCTGCGGATTACGGTGTAATCATATTCTGACTGCAAAACCGCACCGATACCTTCAAGTTCAAGGTTCATATTCTGCTGAAAGCGCTCTGAATTAGAAGGAGATAAATAACTGGTATGCGCCTCAACCGAACGGGCAAATGCATTCATCAAGGTTTGAAAAACGTCTTCACTTTTAGATTTGGTCAATCGGTTTAATGCGCTGTTATAACGCTTGCCTAAGGTTTCAACAATTTCCGGCCACTCTTTACCGGCAAGCTTCAAGTTAAGAGCATCGTATTTAACCCGGCTTTGCCAAAGTTCATTGAGCTCTTCCAGAGACGATGCCCATTCTGCGTCTTCCCGGTCGTAGTAGTACTTGTCATCTTCTGCTGAGAAGTCCATAGGCTCTTCTTCATCAAGCAAAGACAAGGCATACTCATAACGCTGGAAACGGCGTTCAAGGCTTTTCTGATAGATATCGAAAGCGACATCCAACTCACCACGCTTCAGCATGTCATCGAATAAATGGCGATATTCATCTGCCGCTTTTACATCTTCTTTAAGCAAAAACATCTTGCTGTAATCAAGCAGCTCGAAATAGCGTTCATGGATCTTTTCAGACAGTTCATTATCAAGCGTCAGGCTACTGAAATGATAGCGGGTGAAATAAGAGGTAATACGCTCACTGGCTGTATCGTGTTGAGCTTCTTGTTCTAATTCTGGTAACTCACTGATTTTGTGCTCTGGCGGTATTGCAACCGCGGCAGGAACAACACACATCAGTGCCAATGCACATTTTTTTACAGCCCAGTGTTTCATCGACTACTCCTACGCGCGCAGAAAAATCTTGTCTGCTTTAACTTTCATGGTTAACCCGTTTTGCAACTGAACCTGAACATCATCTTTGTCCAGTTCCAAAATTGTTGCTGACATTGGGGTATTCCCTGCTTTTACCTGTACCTGTTGACCAACGGAAAGGTTACTGAGTTCCACATCAGCCAATTTAACGTCAGGTTTGCTGGCTTTTTTTGTGGGCTTGGGCTTAGGCTTTGCTGAACCTTCGGCTTTTTTCTTAGGCGGCGCCTTCTTGGCATTAGCCTTAGCAGAAGCCTTATTTTTTTCGGCAACTTTCGCTTTTGATTCTTTTAATGTTTCCTGAGCGTGTTGCTGATGCTCTTCAGTAACAGCTTCAACTGACTTACCATCAAGATCCACGCGCTGACTACCAGCTTTAATACTGTGAAGGTAACGCCAGCTGTTCGTATAATGGCGTAACGCTGTTCTTAAGCGCGTTTTACTCACTTTGTCATCATTTTCCAGACGTTTTGCTAAGTCTTCAAAAATACCAATTTTTAATGGCTTAGCATCGCCTTTAATACTAAAACACTCAGGAAATTGCTCAGTTAAGTAGGCAATAACATCTTTGCTCTTCGTCAGCTTTTCAGGTTCACTCATTCCATTCTTCTTCCTGTTCGCGGACAACTTTCATTAAGTTTCGAACATAGTCGTCCATTTCATCAAATGACAAATCTAATAAGGCAGGCTCTTCGATCCAGTCGTACAGCGTACGACGAACCATTTCTTCAAGCTGCTCTGTTGTATCGTCATCCTCTCGTAATGCATTAATGTGATGAAGCATTTCGTTGATTCGGTCAGCAGCTTCTTCTTCCTGCTCTTCGAAAAAAACAACGTCCTGCTTAGTCACTAAATAGCTATGAATATCGAATTCAACAAACATATCAGCGCTGCAACCCTGACCAATCTAATGATTGGCAATATTCCGCAATCGCCTTAATACCCTCTTCATCTTTTTCGCTAAAACGGCCAATTGATGGGCTATCGATATCCAGTACCGCAACCGTTTTGCCGTTTACAACGATAGGCGCCACCACTTCACTGTTTGATGCCGAGTCGCATGCAATATGTCCGACAAACTGATGAACATCTTCAACTCTCTGGCACTCTTGTGACTGTGCCGCTACTCCGCAAACGCCTTTGCCAAAAGGTATTCGGACACAGGCAACTCGCCCCTGAAAAGGACCAAGCACTAATTCATCGTCTGAGCGAGTTAAATAAAAACCTAACCAGTTAACGTCATCAATATGTTCGTAAAGTAGCGCAGAAATATTCGCGAGGTTTGCAATTAAGTCAGGCTCTGCCCCCGTTAATGCCCTGCTTTGGGCTAACAAATCTGAATACAGCTGAGAGCTCATAGTTCGCCTTCTTGTCCATCGAGTTTAAAACGCGCGATTGATTCTTCGGGAGTGTCTTTAAACTGCTCTTTCAGCTCGCGTTTGGTTTTTGTCACCATTTCTCCGTTAGCATCAATAGTAAAGGCCTCATCAGAGCTTGCATAACGCGCCTGATAAGCCATAACTAATTGAATGGAGTTCTCACGTTGTTCGTCAGATAAACGGTTACCGTCAGGCCATTTTCCGGTCTCAACAGCTTGAACCAAACGCTCATAGACTTCCTGGTTCATACTTTTAATTAAATCGTCGAATTGCATAGGGGTTACCGCTTTTTCTTTTTCAAGAAGAGAAGTTGTACACGGTTAATTAAAAACCAGACGACTCCACCAACCATAGCACCAACAGCGATACCATACTGCCAGGTGTTAGGCATAGGCTGTTGCATGAACAAATAAGTAAAAGCAGCGATAGCAATAAGTAAGGCGAGCATTGAACGAGACAACAGCTTGTCAGACTTTTCTTGTTTAAGTCTTAGCCACTCACGTTCCATATCTTCCTTTGACTGACCGGCCAGCACAAACTGACAGTGCGGACATTCTTTTACTTTGCTTGAAATTCGTTTATTACACGAAGGACATTGTGTTAACGCCATATACAACCTATCTCTTATGCAGTCCTTGCAATATAAGGCTTTTGCTCTTAATTTCAAGCGTTACCCGGGAATAAAAGTAAAACGGCCAACTTTTCGTTGGCCGCTTAGTTTCAGTTTATTGCAATAAATCACTTTTTCTTATCGGCATCACCAAAGTCTTTCCAGTACGACTTAACGGTCGATTTCATTTCGCGGTGAAGTAAAATCATGCCCAGTAAGTTGGGTAATGTCATTAAGACAATGGCAACGGCAGAGGCTGTCCAAACTAGCGTTGTATCAGCAAAAGACGCCCAGAAGAAGCCTGCCACATACAGTATGCGATAAGGCATCACCCCTTTCTGCCCAACCAGGTAAACAACTGCCCTGTCACCATAATAAGACCAGGCAATGGCAGTTGAAAATGCAAACATTAACAAGGTAATTGGAATAATATACTGACCGTAATCACCAAAGTAACCGTTTGCAAAAGCCAGTGAGGTAAGAGCAGCTGAGTGCACTAATGACTTACCAACAACCTGAATATCCTCTTTGATCAGATTACCATTTTCAATTCTAACCTGACCGTTGTAGGCATCTTCACCTGCGATAACGAAACGTACATCTTCAGCAACAGAGCGCGCGTGTAAAATCGTGATTTCACCATTCGTCTGAGCCTGGCCATCTACAACTTGTAAAGTGCCCGAGTAACGTTTTATTTCAGTATCACTAATACCATTTAAGTACTTATACAATTCTTGTCTGTCTTCGCTGTCAACGTCGTTGTATTCACCGACAACAAAATCCAGATCACTTCGGGCAAAATTGTTCTCAAACTTCTCAGTCCAAACACCCGAAGATAAAATAACCAAACCGGTTAGAGTACAAATTAAAATGGTATCCAGGAACGGCTCAAGAATTGAAACCAAACCCTCAGCAACCGGGTCTTTCGCTTTTGCCGATGCGTGTGCAATAGGAGCAGAACCCTGACCGGCTTCGTTCGAGAATAAACCACGGTTTACACCACGGTTAAAGGCATAAGCAAAGCTTGCACCAAGGAACCCGCCAGCCGCAGCTGAACCAGTAAAGGCATCACGAAAGATAGAAACGAACGATTCACCAATGTTATCGATATTGAAGAAAATAACGCTCAAAGAACCGATAACATAAAGAATCCCCATTATCGGTACGATTTTAGAGGTAACCGCCGCGATTCGTTTAATACCGCCAATAATAACCATCGCCAGCAAAATCGATAAAATAGCGCCGGTCCAGACCGGATCAATCGCAAAGGTCTGTTCCATCGACTGGGCGATATTATTAATTTGCGGCATATTCCCGGTGCCAAACGAACTGATGATTGTTGCAATGGCAAAAATTACAGCCAGCCATTTCATATTCAGACGACGATCCATGTAATACATTGGACCGCCTGCCATCGTTCCGTCTTCGGTTTTAACTCGGTACTTGTGCGACAGCGTGACTTCGACAAATTTCGTGGTCATACCCAAGAATGCCGTCATCCACATCCAGAAAATTGCCGCCGGACCACCTAAAAAGATGGCTAGTGCGACGCCGCCGATATTACCGGTACCGACGGTACCGGATAAAGCGGTAGATAACGCTTCAAAGTGGCTGGTATCACCTTGCGAGTCTTTTTTATCAAACTTACCCGCTAGTACTCTCCAGGCATGCCGAAAATAGCGCACTTGAGGAAAGCCAAGATATAAGGTGAAAAATAAACCGACACCGAGCAAAATAAATGGGAAATAGGCTGCAGAACCTAAGAACCCATCAATCCAAAGTAAAAAATTGTTGAGCACTTCCAAGGAAGACCCCCTTTGTTGTTATTATTTTGTGATACAACTCTAGTTTTAACGTAATTTAGGTGAGACTGCCAACATTGCCGTTAAAACATCTTCCCCTAAACGCTGACAACGGGCGACAGACCAACCGAAATCTTCGTCTGGTAAATTCGCATTATCTTTAAACGGCATTTCTAACGTGTACGACAAACACTTGAAGCGCTCGCCTACAGCTGAATTAGCAACCGTCATGTTAGCTTTACCCGGCTCATCTCGCTCATAGCCATATTCCGTCTGGAATTCAGGTGTTGCTGCTAAGAACGCTGCTTTAAAGGTTTCTTCCAACTCTTTATGGCGAGCATCGTAAGATGTAATACCTTCACAACCTGCAACGAAGTTATAAGGTAAGTCTTCATCACCGTGAACATCAAGGAACATATCAACGCCCGTTTCCTGCATACGTTTTAGCACGTAAAAAACTTCCGGACTTTTCTCCAGACTAGGCTTGGCCCACTCACGATTCAGGTTGGTACCTACAGCATTGGTTCTCAGGTGACCGCGAACGCTGCCATCCGGGTTCATATTCGGTACGACATAAAATACGTTTTCATCAAGCAGTTTGCGAGCTACGCCGTCTTCGTCGTCCAATAAGCGAGTAATAAAGCCTTCCATAAACCATTCGGCCATTGACTCACCCGGATGCTGACGAGCAGTTACCCAAATGGTGTTTTTGCTCTCATCCGGCTCACCAATTACCAGTAAGTTCAACTCACGTCCGTCGATGGTTTCACCCAGTAGTTCATGGTAGCAATCGATAGACTGTTGAGCAGACTGAATAAGATCCTGATGACGCTCATACGAATAAGGAATGAAGTAAGCGTAATAAACACTTTCCTGCTCAGGTGTGTGGCGAATCGTCAGTTCTTTACCATTATATTCGGTCGGTACGCGGAACCAGGTTTCGCGATCATAAGAAGCTAATGCCTGATAACCTTTCCACCCGTCTGGGTAAGCAGAGCCAGAAGCGTTTTCTATTGTCATCACATGTTCTTCACCGGCTTCGGCAAACAACTTAAAATGAAACCACTGGTAAAAGTCGGACTGGTGATCTTTTCTGATTGCCAGGCGGATATCATCTGCATTATTTGCGCTGATAACCTCAATATTGCCACTGTCAAAGTTTGCAGTGATATGCATACGTCACCTTTTGCTTTGTTAAATAAGAAATACTAGAAAAAAAGCGCCTTAAAGGCGCTTTTTAAATTATTTAGGTAAATTAGGTACTTTTAGCCCAGCCATAGCTTCTGCTACACGTACAACCTGGCAGCTGTAACCAAACTCGTTGTCATACCAAACATACAGTACAGCCCTGTCATCCTCTACGATGGTCGCCTGAGAGTCGACAACACCGGCGTGCCGCGAGCCCACTAAGTCCGACGAAACGATTTCAGTTGAGGCGGTATAGTCTATCTGATTAACCAACTCTGAATGCAACGCGACTTGACGCAGGTAATCATTTAACTCGTCACGGTTAGTCGATTTTTCAAAGTTCAAATTCATGATAGCCATTGAAACGTTCGGTGTTGGTACACGAATAGCGTTTCCTGTCAGCTTTCCTTCCATTTCAGGAAGAGCTTTTGCCACTGCCTTAGCCGCACCTGTAGAAGTAATAACCATGTTCAATGGCGCAGAGCGACCGCGACGGTCGGCTTTATGATAGTTATCAATCAGGTTTTGATCGTTTGTATACGAGTGCACCGTTTCAACATGACCGTTACGAATACCATACTCATCATTCAAGGCTTTAAGAACAGGTGTAATCGCATTCGTTGTGCAACTTGCGGCTGAAACAATGTTATCGCTGTCTTCAATCATATTGTCGTTAACACCGAATACGATATTTTTAATGTCACCTTTTGATGGTGCAGTCAGAAGAACTTTATTCACACCTTTTGATTTAAGGTGCAGACCTAACCCTGCTTCATCCTTCCAGATACCTGTGTTATCGATAACGATTGCGTTATCAATACCATATTGAGTGTAATCAACTTGATCCGGCCCATCAGAGTAAATAACTTTAATGTTAGTACCGTTAGCTTTTATACACTGGTTCTCGTGATCGACGGTGATTGAGCCATTGAATAGACCGTGGATAGAGTCACGACGCAATAAACTTGCCCGTTTCTCTAAATCTCCGTCACGGCCGCCACGAACAACAATTGCACGCAAACGCATTTTATTGTTTGCACCGTTACGCTCAATCAGCAAACGCGCCAGCAAACGACCGATACGGCCAAAACCATATAGAACGACATCACGCGGCTCAATGTTATCTTCCGAGTCGATAATGTCCGCTAATTCACGCTGAACATACTCAGTAACCGATAAGTTATCGCCTTTGCCACCAAACAGATAACCGTAGGCAAGTTTACCCAAATCAACTCGTGCCGGCGACAGTTTCAATTCTGCCATGGCTTGCAAGAAAGGAAAGCTTTCACGTAAGCGAACTTTTTGTCCTTCGTGACGAAGAATAAGGCGATGTGCCTTAATGATATTGATAGTTGATACATTCAGTAATGAACGTCCATAAACTAAGATTTCGACACCGAAGTTGCGGTACAACTTACCAAGCAACGGTTGCATTTGCTCGGCGAATTCCTGGCGTTCCTGCCAACTTGATAAGGTTGGATCTTGCTGGTTAGAGTTCATAGTGAGCCCTGTCCTCTATGCTAATGTCAGTGAGCTAATTAAAATGCTACGCTTTAAAAACCGCGATATTGTACTGAAAAGCTTGGCATGAAGCCAATTTTAAGAAACAATCGTATTTCACTAATTAAATGTTGAAGCCTATGTTAAAAAGAATCGCCATTACAAGTGCTGTCGTTGCCCTCGTCGGTTGTGTTGAAGGAAAGCCAACTGTACGTGAAATTTGCCAGTCCAACCCCGCAATGTGCAGTGACTTAAATGACGATAACTGGTGTAACTCGGAGCGCAGGCAACTTATATTCAGCCGTTACGAGCGGCACCAGGAAGATACCAGTGAAAACCAATACTTTTTAATGCGAGACCTACAAGAGTACGCCCAATGTATGGAATTAGCTTCAACTATTGAGCACAAAAAGCTCAAACAAAAACAGTCAAACCGTATTGAAGCCTACATCAACTCGCAAAAAAACATTAAAAAATTAGCCGATAAAACGGCAAGTTCCGACCATCCGCTTTGGTTATATTGGCATTGGTCAAACCGAGGAAACGACCAGGCTCTGCAAAAGCTCTTGTCACTGGAGGGTACTCCGCAAATGGAGACTCCTGAACTGAAGTTGGCCCTGGCCACCTACTATACCAAGCAGGACTCGCAAAAAACATTCGAGCTTCTCTACAGTGCATTACGCTTATATAAACCGGGTAATCGTATTAATCCTGAAATACCGTCAACCTTAGTCTCAATGTACCTTAAGGAGGGTAACGGCCCTCAGGCCTATATCTGGTCTCAGGTTGCCTGGCAACTCGGGCAGGACAACCTGGAGAAGAACAGTATGAAGAATATTGTTAATGCCAGCGAAGAACAATACGAACAGTGGGACGAACAAGCTGAAGAGATTGTTGAGAAAATCGAAAAAGGAAACTTCCGCGGTTATTATTCGTCGTCTTCGTGATGCATAGCAAGTGAATTAACACAGTAGCGCTGTCCGGTCTCTGTGGGTCCGTCATCAAATACATGGCCCAGGTGACCACCACAGCGACTGCAAAGTATTTCAGTTCTGACCATGCCATGACTTGAATCTTTTACATAATCAACGGAGCCTTCTATGGCCTGGTCGAAGCTTGGCCAACCGCAGTGTGCATCGAATTGATGGTTAGCATCGAAAAGTTTTTGCCCGCAGCCCGCACAACGGTATATGCCCTCTTTATCACAACTTAGGTACTTACCTGAAAAAGGCCTTTCCGTGCCTTTTTCCCTTAGGACATAATAGGCTTCATCGCCTAGCAATTCACGCCACTCCTGCTCGCTTTTATCTTCCCGGTTATGCTCACTCATAAAGGACTAACCTCTTTATCTTTCAATTAAATTTCGTACTACTGTCATACTGCGTATGCTAAACTTAAGCTAACATTCATGGCTAATTTTTGCTGAGGTTTTGCATGCTTCGTCGTACCAAAATTGTGACCACTCTTGGACCGGCCACAGACTCTGAGGAAACCCTCAGAGAACTTATCAGAGCCGGCGCCAATGTCGTTCGCCTTAACTTCTCTCACGGTAATGCAGACGATCACAAACACCGAGCTTCAATGGTCAGAAAAATAGCACGCGAACTAGAAGCCCATGTTGCTATCCTGGGAGATCTTCAAGGTCCCAAAATTCGTGTAGCACGTTTTCAACAAAATAAAGTTACGTTATCGGTCGGCGATAAGTTCATTTTAGATGCTGAGCTTGAAAAAGACAGTGGTGACCAGAACAGAGTCGGGCTGGACTATAAAGATTTACCTAATGACGTTAACCCCGGCGATATTCTGTTACTTGACGACGGCCGTATTCAATTAAAAGTTGAAAAAATTAACGGCAGTCAGGTAATGACTGAAGTGACCGTTGGAGGCCTCCTCTCCAACAATAAAGGGATTAACCGTCAGGGCGGTGGTTTATCCGCCGCGGCATTAACTGAAAAAGATTACGCCGATATAAAGTTGGCCGCAGAAATTGGTGTCGATTACCTCGCAGTTTCGTTCCCCCGCTCCGGAGACGACATAAATCAGGCGCGTCACTTACTGCGAGAGGCCGGCGGCCAAGGCGTTTTGTGCGCCAAAATAGAGCGAGCAGAAGCTGTTGCCAGTGAGCATGCTTTAGACGATATCATCAGAGCTTCTGACGCAGTTATGGTTGCCCGTGGTGACTTAGGTGTTGAAATTGGTGATGCTCAATTAGTTGGTAAGCAAAAACAGATTATTTCTCGTGCTCGTCAATTAAATCGTGTTGTTATCACAGCGACTCAAATGATGGAGTCGATGATCGAAAACCCGATGCCAACTCGTGCTGAGGTAATGGATGTTGCCAACGCTGTATTAGATGGCACAGATGCCGTTATGTTGTCAGCCGAAACCGCTGCAGGAAAACACCCGATAGCAACAGTTAAAGCAATGGCGGATATTTGTCTTGGCGCTGAAACACACCCTTCAGCTCAACTGCGCCATCAGGATCTGGAAGAAATGTTTTCCAGTATTACCGAGGCTACTGCAATGTCCGCAATGTACGCTGCCACACACCTCAATGGTGTGACTGCTATTATTGCTCTGACAGAGTCGGGCTTTACTGCCAAGTTAATGTCCCGTATTACCTCGCACCTACCAATATTCTCCTTATCGCGTCATTCCCACAGTCGTGACAAATCAGCACTTTATCGTGGTGTTTACCCTATCAACTTTGATTCCACCAGCGTAGAGAACCCAATAACTGAAGCTATCGAAGTGGTTAAAAATAGCGGGCACATTAAAGCGGGTGATTTAGTCATACTGACCCATGGTGACGTTATGGAAAGCGTCGGTTCGAGTAACACCTGTAAAATTATCGAAGTGCGCTAGTTACTAAAATCTTTAATTAATGAATCGAGAAGGTCGAGATATTCATCGGCCTTTTTTATCACATTTTCACGCTGTTCCTGAGTCAGGCTTTGATACATATCCCACAGGAATTTATTTCGCAGCTCACTGCTTTGAGCAGACTTCTGCTGGAAAGAGGTGCTCCTGAGTTGTTTGGGGTCAAGGATTAAAGAAGACAACCTTTCTTCATCTACTGGCTGTTCTAGAAGCGCCTTTTCAAATTCGGTTATCCAGGCTGCACGATAACTTAACCAAGGTTGACGTAACTGAGGAGAGTCACTAACCCAGCTACGTAATAACTTATCTTGCTCTGTCGTCAAGTCGCCGAGGATATCCTCTAAATCTTCCTCAACGTCGGAAATGCGATCAAGACGGCGTAGTATATCACTCTGTTCTTTATCTTCTTCCAAACGCTGATAGCGTTCTTCCTGAGCTTCCTCTAGTCGGCTTACCAGTTGCTGGCGCTGTTTTACGGAAAGTGTTGCGAGTAAATCGGCTTCGGACTCAATTTTTATGAGTACGTTTTCCCAAAAAGCCCACAAAGTATCTTCGAAAGCAGCAATATCCTCTTGTGTTAACGATCGTTCCTTAACCTTATCGCGCAAAGCTTTCAATTCGTTACGATACAAAGGAAGCTGTGTCTGGGCATGCCATTGGTGAAGTTCATCGACTTTTTCTGATAGCAGCTCTTGTTGTTTATCGTTTAAATCGACATAGTCCTTTACCTTCCATTCCACCAGAGTATCAGCAAACTGATAGCCTATATTGGCTGTACAGCCTGCAATAAAAGTAAGAACGGTAAGTATGCCTATCAGTCGATACATTGTCAGCTCAGAATAAGTTGTTTAATGCGGTCTTTATAACTACGGCTTACTTTCAGTTTTTGACCATTCTTTAATTGTAAATGGTATTCACCATTTTGCTGATTACACAACTTCTCCACCTGTTTTATATTGACGATAGCGGAGCGGTGAACCCGCTGGAATAACTTAGGGTTCAAATCTTGCTCCAGCTCTTTCATAGTGCGACGCAGTATATGAGTTTCATCTCCGGCATGAATGCACATGTAATCACCGGCAGCATCAACCCACTTGATATCTTTAACCGCCACTCGAGTAATTTCACCGCTATCTTTAATTGCAATATAATCCGGATATTCGTCAGCAGTAATATTCTCACCCGCTGATAACCGTTCCAACAAGGTGTCAGCGTCCTGCCCCGTTACCTCAGCTACAAGGCTGATTAATTTACTCTGCTGCTCATCATTGACGTTTTGATGCTCGCTTATCACACGTTTAACACATTCCGCTAGGCGAGCATCATCAACGGGCTTTAACAAGTAATCCAGTGCCCTGACTTCAAATGCCTTTATCGCATATTCATCATAAGCGGTTACAAAAACCACAATAGGCAAGTCCTGCCCTTGCTCCTTAACCGCTTTCAACACTTCAAACCCATTAAGGCCAGGCATTTGAATATCAAGAAAAATCAAATCGGGCTTTTCTTTTACAATAACTTCAACAGCCTCGCGACTTGTTTTACACTCGGGCATCAATTCCAGTTGCTCAAACTCTTTTAAACGAATAGCCAAACCTTTTCTGGCAAGTGACTCATCGTCAACAACCAAGGTTTTCAATCGATTCATTATTGATTCTCCACCGTTTCGATCGGAATAGTAATGCGAACACAAAGACCACTTTCTTCACCTTTGAGCATCTCAAACCGATAATGCTTGCCGTATAAAGACTTTAATCGTTGTCGAGTGTTATTGAGTCCAACTCCCTCTTTGCGGAAAAGCTTTTCAGGGTCTGTTTGGATTTCTGGCCCGTTGTCACAAACTTCCAGTATCAAATTGCCGTTATCAGCCCACGAGCGCACTCTGATCTTTCCGACACCTTCAACGTTAGAAATAGCGTACTTTATTGAATTTTCAATCAAAGGCTGGCAAATCAAACTTGGAACCAACGCGCGTTTTGTCTCATCGGACAAATGAATATCAATTTCAAGCTGCTCGTCAAAACGAACTTTCTCGATATCCAGATACAGCAACAGCGCGTCAATTTCTTTCTCTAGCGTGACTTTTTTAATCGGCTCATTATCTAATGAAAAACGCAGGAAACGACTGAGTTTGTTCACCATTAAATTGGCTTTTTCGTTGTCTTTTAGCAGAATCAGTGTCGATATCGCATTTAAGGTATTGAACAAGAAGTGCGGGTTTAGCTGATACCTCAGCATTTTTAACTGTGCCTGATGCGCCATAGACGATGCGAGCAAAGCTTTTTGCTTTTCTTCCTGCAGCATTTGGTAGTACTTAATACCAAAGTACAAGCCACTCCAGCTAAGAACAATGTAGAACTTCGCCAAACTATTTTTTAAATAGAAAAAAGGACTGTCCGGCCGAAAGCCAAATTTGTAAATTTCCCAATAGGTTGCGTTATCGACAATGGCCCAGGCTACCGCCGTAATGTATGAGACACCAATTGCGATAAGAACCATCAAAGGTGGCGGCAGTTCCCATATTCTGCGATACAAATACCGCAGAGGAATTGTCATCAAAAAGCCAGCATAAGCACCAAGAATGATGATCAAGGTGTATATGTCACGCATCTCATGCATGAGTGAGCCAATGTAATTCACTAATGCGTAACCAATCCAGCCGCCAGCCTGCAATAACCAGAAAAAGCGGTTACGATTATCCATCAATAACTGCCACTGCGTTTTTATCGGTTTATTCATCGCGCTGAAGACTCTAGTCTCGATAACTCATCAATATCAACTAAGCTCCCGGAGAAGAGTGAGTTGACTTGCTCCTTCTGGTTCCCCATGAACTGCACGCCTAATTCAACCAGACCATCAACCAATTTTATTTGTCGGACTATTGCATTAAGAGTGAGATCACCATTTCTTTTTTGCTCTATATTAAGAGTAATCTTACTGCCATTTTCCCATAGTTCATCTACATTTTCGTCTAGCCGCTCATGTTTTAAACGGCAACCACTTTCAGATACATCCAATACGTGACCATTAAAGGTTTTTTCTTCACCTTTAACAGAGGTTCCGGAAATTGAAGCCGGTAAAAATGCATCAAACCGACGCCCTTTTCTAATCACTCGGTGTTCTATCTGATTAGGCCACAAAATAAAGAGCATTTTCGTTGGGTGAGAAATGACGTAACTTACCTCGCTACGAAAAGCACAAATTTCGCCATTTTCGTTTTCTAATACAAAACGAACAATAACCGGCGTTTTTTCTTGCAGTAAATCTCGAACATCTTTGTATTTTCGTATGTCCGGCATATTAATAATGACCCAGCGATCATTAACTGCACCTATAAACTCAGAGAAAAAACGAGCCGGAACATTTGAACTGGCTAATTGAACTTCTATTTTTTGACCGGTTACGAGCTCCGAAATTTTGCTTGGCATAGGGGTCTCTTTGAGATGAATCGATATGTTACTATGATCGCTAGTTGTCAGGCTGTGTCAAGCAAAGGAGAGTCTCTTGGTCGCTTACGATATAACCCCCATCGATTTACACGGACATTTATTTAATGTTTCGCTCACTATTGAGCGAGCGGTTGAAGAACAAGAACTCTGGTTACCGAGCTGGATCCCGGGCAGTTACTTAATACGAGACTTTAGTAAGCACATCATTGGGCTACATGCGGAAAGTAACGGACAAGAATTAACGGTTGAGCAAATAGCAAAGAATCGCTGGCGTCTGGGCAAGTCAAACCATCCGATTACTGTACACTATCAAGTCTACGCCTGGGACCTGTCTGTTCGCTCCGCATACCTTGATCAGTTCCAGGGGTTCTTTAACAACACAAGTTTATGTCTGGCAGTTGAAGGACAGACCGATCTTCCCTGTGAACTGCATCTTCACGCACCACCTCAAGCCCCCCAATGGAAAGTGGCAACCGGTATGCCAAGAAAAAATGGACAAGCACACTCATGGGGAACATTTCAGGCAGAGAACTACGATGCTTTAATTGATTATCCGTTTTTGATCGGTGACTTGACCATTGAGGAATTTATCGCTCATGGGATAAAACATTCCTTTGTTTTAAGTGGCCGACATTTTGCCGATACCTCAAGAATTACCGCAGACCTTGCTCGTATTTGTGAAACCCAATTGCAGATGTTCGACGAAGCTCCCTTCCAGTCATATACATTTTTGACCATGGTTGTCGGTAACGGTTTCGGTGGACTAGAGCATAGAAACTCAACTGCCCTACTATGTAGCCGTAAAGATCTTATCAGTGCTCATCAATACGAGATGAATGACAACTATCAAACTTTCCTGAGCCTTTGTTGCCATGAGTACTTCCACAGTTGGAATATAAAAACCTTAAAACCACGAGCGTTTCTGCCGTATCAATTGGATAAAGAGTCCTATACCGAGCAGCTCTGGTTCTACGAAGGAATGACTTCGTATTTTGATGATTACCTGCTTCATGCCAGCGGTATAATTGATGAAAAGCGCTATTTAAAAGCGCTTGGTGATACGCTCTCCAGAGTTGAACGAGGCGCGGGTCAGTATCAACAAAGTGTTACAGAGTCGAGCTTTCTGGCGTGGACTAAGTTTTATCAGCAAAACGAAAATGCTTCTAACAGCATTGTCAGTTATTACGCTAAAGGTGCATTAATTGCTTTAAGCCTGGATTTAATGTTACGCCTGCAATCTGAGCATAAGTTAACTCTGGGCAAGGTCATGAAAGACCTGTGGCAAGAATTCGGTAAAACCTCAATTGGCACTGCCGATGATACCGTTCTGAATTGGCTAAATCATTATTCTGGCATTGATGTTTCCGACTTCTTAAAGGACGCGCTATACAATAAGGACTCCATACCTCTTATCGAGTTAATGCAAAACTTTGGTATCGAAGTTCAACGGCAAGTACCAGTAGATGATAACAGCAGTGGGGGCAAGGCTGCCGATCAGCCAGCCAAAGTAAATTTCGGCGCGAAATATAAAGCATCCGCTCAAGGGCTGGAGATTATCAATGTTTACCACGACGAAAGCGCCTACCATGCTGGGTTGTCAGCCGGAGACCGGATTATTGCTGTTGATCACTTGCAGGTAAATGAACAGTCGATAAAAACCATTCTTGAACGCTACGTTCCCGAAGATACAGTAACGGTCCATGCATTCCGACGGGATGAATTGATGACCCTGGAACTTACCTGGCTGGAGCCCGCGAGAAGCAGTTACCTGTTAAGCGTGAAACAACCAGATAAGTTGAAAGGCTGGCTAACGCTTTCCGATTAGTCCTGATAAAGCTGGGGAAGTAACGCTGGATCAAGTCGTTCATTTCCCCAGTTAACCCGCCAGTCAAGATGAGGACCGGTTGCACGACCAGTTGCACCAACAGCACCGATTAACTCGCCCTGCTTAACCTTGTCGCCAACGTCCACGTCAAGTTCGCTCAAGTGCAAGTAAGTGGTCGTAACTTTATAGCCATGCTCAATAATAATCGTGCCGCCCGAATAAAATAAGTCGGGTTCAGCTAACACTACCTCACCTGGCCAGGGGGCTTTTACTGGGGTGCCCGTCGGTCCCGCAATATCCTCACCATAATGCGGGTTACGAGGTTCTCCGTTAAAGATTCTCTGACTTCCGTAAACACCACTAATACGCCCTTTTGCAGGTTTAATGACTGGGGTAAGAAAGTCCGTTCTATCCGTTTCTTTTTGTCGCGCTATCCAAACTTTCTCGGCTTCTTTTCTTGCCCTTTTAACCTGTGCTGGATCTGGTGTTACCGTCTTTTGAGGCACTCCGTCGACACGGTCAATTTTATATTCACGAGGCGTTAACGTGAGCTCTTTGGTTATTGTGCTTTCACCTTTTTTAATCACTAAGGTGTTTTTAAGCGGAGCTTTTCGTGCGAAACCAAAAACAATATAACCCTGCTCGGTAACTTGCAAAGGTTCGTCATTCAAAGTGGCAGTAACTCCGGGCTCAGATTTAGCCAAAATAAGCGCGCCCTGAGTCAATGGCCCTTTTATCTCTAGTTCAATAGGTTCGTCTGCCAATGCAGCGTTTATTGAGCACAGCGACAAAATAAAAGCGGTAATTGTTCTACGCATAGGCAATGGCTCCCTTACCAACCCCTTCAAACGCACGAACTTCAACTTGTTTATCGGGGTTTTGTGATTTTATTTCTGCAACTAAATAATCCGCGATACATTCAACGGTTGAGTCGGTGTCAATAACAAAGTTTTCTGCATTGGGCACCACAAGTTCAAACAGGCCCTGATCAGCAATATAGCTATAAAAGGTATGGCTGGAATCAAAGCTCAAATCATTGGCTGCGTCAGATAATTGAAGATTGCTGCGAGTGCAAACATCTTCCGTTGTACCTAAATAAATATCCTGCCATTTATCCGACCACTCTTTTTCAAGTACCGGCTGTCGTATGTTATCCAGCTTAACCTGGATTTTTGATCGATGCCCATGGGCTATACGTTGGCAATTTCCATCGTGCTTTTTCAGACCATGAGTGTAGTGGTAATAAAAACCATCAATATTCTCAGGTCGTAAAAACAAGCTAAGCCCTTCAACATTAACCGGCAACTCTCTTTTTATGACGGCTTTAAGGTAGTCAGTAACCGTTTCAATGGAGACAACTTCCGCATCGATAAAAGCAAAAGCATCCGCAGGACAGAACAAATGGATAGAGCGTTGTTCCGGGCGCACAAAGTCAACCCAGTTAGCACTGTCGTCGGAGTTATGTGTGACTTTTGTGTATGGATGTTCCGCCGGCACAACCAACTTGTGATCAACCGAATTATCGATAATGGCTTTAACTTGCTTTTTCACACGACCAAAATCCAGCACCATAGATTGCTCATTTAGCGCGCCATCCAGCACGATATCAACAATCCAGCTCTCACCTACGATTCCCCTCTCAGGGCATAAGTAAGAGCAATCAATAACGGTCAAATCATTCACAAATAACTGCATAGTGAGCTTTTCTCATCTCTTCTTTAAGAACTGCAACCAGTATAACCTGAAACGCCTTATCCGATAAGCTCAATCAGGTTGGCCCATTCCCACAATAATTTCAGTGAAAGCAAAATTAATGCGGCGCCCATGGTGCGATCTACCCAGTGGCTGTAATGCCAGAGTGTTTTAAAAATGCGGGGCTGAGTAAGCAGCCAGGTTAAAAACAAAAACCACAGCCCAGTTGCAACAATAAGGTACACGCCGTATCCAAATTGAATACTAAAAGGTGTTTCCGGCGCAATAATAGTAGTAAATAGGGTTAAAAAGAAAATTGTTGCCTTCACATTGAGACCATTGGTAATAAAACCAACAATAAAGGCTTTACGTTTACGTGGTTGAGTCGAGGCTAGCTCGCTGTCCGACATATCCTTTCTTGGTTTGGCTCTAATTGCCTGAGTTCCGATAAAACCTAAGTACAATGCACCTGCACAAAGCAGGGTCTGATACAGCCAATCTGTCTGGTGAATGATGAGTGCCACGCCAACAAGTGAATAAGTCACATGAATGACAATTCCGGCGGCTATTCCAAGACTCACCCAGTAACCTGCCTTACGCCCAAAACTTAAGCTATAACGTGATACAACCGCAAAGTCAGGTCCCGGACTTGCAACCGCAAACAGATGAATCAAGGCAATGGTTAAAAACTCACTCCAGTAAGACAACAAAAACTCCTTATTGCGTATTTACACTTTAACTGCCAGAATCAAAGTTACTTTTTATTAATTACAGATTACTATTAATCAATATGAAAAACACGAAACTCCCCTCATTAAATGCTCTAAGAGTGTTCGATGTCGCTGCCAGAAGTGGATCCTTTAAGCAAGCCTCACAAGAGCTTGGAGTCACTCAATCCGCCGTAACCCGGCAAATTCAAACTCTGGAAGAGCAGCTCGAAGTTCGCTTATTTCAACGCGACAACAGAGTTCACTCACTCACCCCCGTCGGTCTTGAGCTTGCACCGCAAATTGAGCAAATATTTGAACAACTGGAACGGACGATAGAGCGCACTCGGAACCTTAGTGACAATACAACAACACAGCTAACTGTCGCAATCAGTTCCGAGCGACTCCGTTTCTGGCTTGCTGGAAAACTTGCAGACTTTCATTCGTTGTATCCTCACATACAATTGAGTTTTAGTCGTTGTAATGAGCACTTTGTTAATGAAAGTGCTGCGGAAATGGCATCAGCAATACAACACCAAAGCTGGGATCTCGCTATTGGATATGGAAAGACGACGGACAAAAATGTTCAGTCTGTTGTATTACAAAAAAACCAGCTGGTACCAGTTTCTGCTATTCAGACAAATGAAAGCCCATTTCATTTACCCTGGTTAATTAACCCGGATAATCCGGATCATCAAGCTATGTTAAAAGCTTACAACCAGGAGTTAGCCTCTACACGCATGATCCACTGTAATGATGTGCAAATGTCTCTCGACTTATCTTCAGCTGAACAGGCAATTGCACTAATCGACAGCAGCCTTATCACACCCGGCCTGTCTAACTTAAAAATTTATAATGATTTCGCCCGGCCCTGTCAGTATCCGTTAAGTATTTACTATCGTAAGCGGCAGAGACAGCCAGTCGCCCTTGTTGCTTTTATAAAGTGGTTGCAGCTAATCATTTCATAATTAAGAAAAAATCAGACCTGCAATAAATGGCAAGGTAACCCCTATTTACATACATTCATGTTTGTATGTAAAATGTCGCTCTTTTTTATTATTGGAGAGTGATATGTGGCGTATAACATCACTGGTTGTACTGATAATCTTAAACTTTTCGTCTTTTGCCGACGAAATTCACTTTAGTGGCGCCTATTCCGCCGACCAGTTAAGAGGCGCCAGAGGCGGGTATAGGAGGTAGTTATTTCGATAAAACACACATAGGCAATCGTCGTTTATCGACCCAATTTCAATTTGAGGACCGGCTGTCACTTTCGTGGCAGTACAACAGTAGTTCGAAAGCTCGTGTCGCCATCGGTTATACCCACTATTCAAACGCCGATATCGAACGCCCTAACGACGGGCTCGACTTCTTTTGGTTAAGTTGGGCCTTACCGTTTTAACCTCGGGATGAATTAGCGTTATCTGTCTGAAGTTGCTACATTTAGTCTTAAGTTCTATTTAACTGGAGGTCAAATGAGAAAACAACTTCTTAAACTATCAGCTATTGCGGCTACGGGACTATTTGTTTCAGCTTGTGGCAGCCCTGAGTCAGGAATGACCCAGTGCACTATGGAGCCTAAAGAAAACTGGTTGGATCAGGAACAATTTCAGAGCTCGTTGGAAGAGCAAGGTTATGAAATTAACGAGTTTAAAGTAACCGACGGAAATTGTTATGAAATCTACGGATTTAACCAGAATAAGCAGAAAGTTGAAATTTACTTTAATCCAGTAGATGGCAGTATTGTTAAGCAAGAAACTGAATAATAACGGTAAAGGCAGTGCCAATGATCATTTGGGATAAGTTTATAAGAACCTTTCATTGGTTATTGGTACTGTGCTTTTGTCTGAACTATTTTTTCCTCGAACATGGCAGCAGCATCCATCAGGCAGTAGGTTATACTGCCGCAGCTTTGGTTATGAGTCGTATTGTCTGGGGCTTTATTGGGTCTCCTAATGCGCGCTTTAAAAGTTTTCTCCCCTCCTTTTCTGGTATAAAAAAACATCTTCATGAACTGAAAGAGGGTGAGGTGAAGCAGACTCAGGGTCATAATTCACTCGGTGCCCTTATGGTGTTTTCTATACTTGCTTTGTTTTTAGTTCAGGCTGTTACCGGTTTTCTTCGTGAAGAAGTGGATGCACTATATGGAGACAGCTTTTTAACCTCATTGCACGGCATATCCGCCAACATTATTTTTGCGCTCGTGATTATTCACATTATTGCCGTATTTATTACCGCTTATTTGGGTAAAATAGAGCTTATCCGCCCTATGATTAACGGCAAACGCCGGGTAAAGCGCCATGACTGAAGAAAAAGAACCCAGAGAACGTATATACCAGGTTTCCACTAACCGCGAACGTGCGTCTCATAAATTGCGTTATGTCGAGGCGTCAGCTCCCGTAGAGAAAGATTGTCGCTTGTGTGTCGGTTCGCTAACAGCAACTGCTCACAATGAGAATGAGTTCTCCATCGCCAAAACAGTTTATGATGACATTGCCAGAATGGCGTTTCTGGAAAAGCAGCTCTACTCAAACCAGGCCTACCCTCCTCTATTTTTTTATCAGGCTTTGCAACAGTGGCATGACACATTTTTATCACTGAAAGTTGATGACAAAGTGGCTGGCTATAGCCTTATGGTCCCTCTGGCTGACAACGCTTTATCAATTATGTCCCTGCTTATTGGAAAAAGCTTTCAGGGACAGGGGTTGGGTAAAGAATTATTGCAGCAGTCTATTTTTCTTGCTCAGTCACTTCATTATGAACGCCTTGAGTTGAGCGTCTCACCAGAAAATGAATCCGCTGTTCGTTTGTATGAAAGGCTTGGCTTTCAAGCTACTGATTCTATTAAAGATTACTTAGGGCCTGGTGAAGATCGCCTTCTAATGAGCTTACCTTTAGCAAAGACATAACATGACCTCTCTCGATTTATTCGGCAACTTGGGCTCTGAACCGTTACGTTCAAGTATCAGTGAACAGGCAACGTTATTTCATCAGTTTTTAGCTCAAAATGACGACGCCTTATTAACAGAGGTTCGCAGTGTCTTAAGGAGCTCTCCCTTACGTCATTTACAAACACCCGCCGGGCATAAAATGTCGGTCAAAAGTAGCAATTGTGGCGAGTATGGCTGGCTGAGTGATAGCCAGGGCTATCGATACCAAGAGATTGACCCGGTCACCAAAGCGCCCTGGCCCCAAATGCCCTCTCTTATTAGAACCAAAGCGATAGAAGCGGCAGCACTTGCGGGTTTTGACGATTTTAATCCTGACTCCTGTCTTATTAACGTTTATTTACCCGGAGCGAAAATGGGGTTGCATCAAGATAAAGATGAAGCGGACTTTACAAAGCCTATCGTTTCTTTTTCCTTTGGTTTACCGGTTAACTTTTTATGGGGTGGTTTTAAGCGTTCAGAAAAATACCAAAAATTTCAGCTTCAACACACGGATGCTTTAGTTTGGGGCGGAAGTGACAGACTCCGGTATCACGGGGTACAGCAACTCAAAGACGGTATTCACCCAGTTACAGGGCACTGCAGAGTTAACCTGACTATTCGCCAGGCAGAATAATTAGAAGCGTTTTAAGTGCTGCATATAGTGATGGATGTCATAGCTCTTAGCCTTCTCCATAAGCTCACTTCTTTTTTCAAAGCACAGGCCTTCTGTCGCAACATTAAACTCTTCAAGCAGCTGAAAGCTCTGTGACAGTAAAGCTTGGTCTCTTTCATTAAAAATCCCCTGGTGTCTGCTCGCCCAATAATGAGCATGATGAAAGAGTTCTTCCGAAACTCGGGCAAACACAATAGGATTTAGTATTCGATAATGCCTATACTGTTGAAACCGTTGATAGTTTATCTTGCCCTGCTCCGTTAAAAGAGGGTTCTACCCAGATCCATAGGCTCATCAACCAACATATACTTATAAAGGTAGCTGTTATTGAATGCTGCAAGGCGTTGCCAGTACTCACGTTCTTCTTCATCTTCACAACTGTCAATTCGTGCGCTTAAATCCGATATATCATAAAACCGAAAATTGGTTAGTAAGTGACTGCGCATGAACCGGACAAAAGGTTCGGGCTGTTGCACTGAGAAATTCTCAAACACTTCAAATAATTCAAGTGTTACATAATTAAACCGAGGCTTAAGAGCTTCGTACTGCCGTGCCAGTTGACGAAACCTTCTAGTCTTTCTAAGACCCTGAAGATCTTCATCTCCAAATAAACTGTCCATACCTGAATAACGGAAATTAAGAGCCAGTTCTATACAATCGAGAGCATTTTCCTGCTCACCCGCCAACCAGTAAACACACGCCGCGTTATGCAGAATAGATGGTTTTAGCCAACTGTAATGGGCCATACTTAAGTAAAACTCAATTCCTGCATCCAAAAATGCTGTATCCGTTTTTTGTTTATACGCGTCACAGCTAAGCGCCAGATAGTATTGAATCAGGTTGTAAAATTCAGGGGTTTCCCTGTAGGCTTCCCATTTAGCTTCAAAGTCTGTATTAAACCATTCCTCTATCCTGGCTAACGATTTTATCGGAGACAATTGTTCAATGATGGGGAGTGCCGGGTGTTTACCCGGGCTATTATCATTAAAAGCATTTTCGACAGACACTTTACTTCTGGCTTTTTGAGCTTTTGTGACAGAGCGAAATGGTTTATCACCGATAACAACGTAGTTCTTATCGATCAATCCGTAGGGCTTAACTTTGGTAGTGGCAACATCTAAACCTGTAAGGCAGACACAACGACCTGTCGTATGGTTATACGAATAGATAAAACAGCCATTAAAGAAATAACTGTACTGAGCATTGTTTTCCAGCGGATTACTACATCCCAGAAACGCGGGGCTATCCGGCGTCACATTGATTGTGGTATTGGTTATCGTGCTCATGGTCAGCTCCTGTCACAAATTAGTCAAAGCCACTACAGGTTAATTATTAAACAGCTCTCAGACTATCTTTGTCACCCACCCTATAAAAGAGCCTTTACAGAACTTTAACCTTTACTAGCAATGCCTGACTAAAAGCTGAAAGTAATGAGTAGACCTGAGGTCAGCGCAATTAATGATATAAACTTATAATAATCAGCACTAATGAATAAGTAGTTCAACTATTTCTATAACAATAGAGTATACCCTCTTTATTGATTGATCAATTTTTGTACAGATCTTCACCTTGTAGAGAATCCAGGTGCTAGTTATATTGATTAGACTACAATTGAGGCTCAGCGTTTATCAAAGGGAATGATATCTAAATGAAGCCATGGCGCGTACTGCTTATAATATTGCTCATTGCGTTCGCTGTAGGACTATTGGGTTATTCCTATTTGAATCAACAACTCAAATCGCTTGGTATCAGCGACTGGAGCATAGAGTTTGAGAGCTTATCAATTAATCACATTATTATTGAGCGGCTGGAGTTAACAATAAACTCATTACCAGAGTCCTCCGCAAGTCAGTCATCAACCGTACTAAACCTAACACAGATACTCTCCGCCGAAGTTCCGGCCATAGTTCCGGAACGCTTTGATATAAAATCTCTGCGCGTAAAAGGAACATTATTACCAGAGCCAATTTCAGCGACCTTTAAGTTATTAAACCGAGAACCGCTCCAGCTAAAAGTTAACAGCCGGGAGCCTGTTACAGCCTCTCTGCAACTGACCCGAGAAAATGGCAGTCTTGATCTCTCCGCTCAACACGACAGTGCAACTTTGCGGGCAAATTACAACTATAGCTCAGGCCAGCTCACCGCCAACGCGAGCTACTTACTCGCAGCACAAAACGTTGCAGATAGCCTAAGCACCGGGCAAATTCCAATTAGTGCACAATGGCGAGGTAATTTTTCACCTGATACTGAATTCACAAGCCTCGAAAGCATTACATCCGCCCTGTCCGGTGAATTATTGCTGTCGGTTAAAGATAGCGTTGAAATAGTCGCGGCTGATAGCACCACAGCTGCATCGGGTAAGCTTCAGCTTAATTTAAATAATGGCGTCATTGACTCCTATAAACTCGAACTAAACGGTAAAACTAACAACCTAAAGTCCTTAAACGTCCCCGAGTTGCCGGTGCAACTAGAATCTGTAGTCTGGCAGTTAAGTAGCAATGATCAGCTTGCATTGCCGTTACTTCAAATTCAGCAGGCAGTAAATAAAACTCGCTGGCCTGTTAATGTCAAAGCCGTTGCTAAAGGTAAGAAAAACGAAACACTCAACCTGTCATCAGAGCTATCCGTTGAGCAAAAGCATTGGCGGTTTAACTCAGCTGAATTAGGACATTTAAACCTTCAGGCCAACGACATAGCTTTACCCGTTGCAGAGCAGTCACTGATTATTAATAAGCTTACAGCAGCGTTTTCCGGCCAGGTTTCAAATGAGGCAGCCACGCTCCAAAGCATCGAGCCAGCACACATTGAGTTCTCTCACTTAAATAACGATGCCACTGCAGTCGTCGATTTCTCACATGTACTTTATCCATACGCAGAGCCTGGCGATATTACCGCAGAGTTTAGTCTTAGTATTCATGCCGATTCTGTTAACTTTGATCAGCTACCTCAAATAAAGGCAGCTCTTAACAATGACTTTAAATATCGACAGCAAAAGCTTACAGGTAACGGAGAGCTTATACTTGGTGAGCACATTCGTATACAACACCGCAGCGAAATTACACCCAACCGCTTACAGAGTATGGTTAATGTACATGACTTTGACTGGAAGCAAACACCGCAACTCGATGCGCTACTCAAGCACTTCGCACCTCAGGTTGTTATCAGTAAGGCGACCATTAATGGTCAGGCAGACGTAAACTTAGACTGGAATGGTAATCGCTGGCAGCTCGTTAACGGTCAGGTCAATATTCAGCAAAGCGACTGGGTTGCGGATACTTTATCGGCAGTTGATAGTAGCCTCAACTTTGAGTTTAATGCCAATAACGAACAACTCCGTGTTAATAATGCTCAACTTTACATCGGGAGTGTGCAACAGGGGTTTGCGCTAGGTCCTGTAACCGCCGGGTTTGGGGCTCAAATCCCCTTTAATAACCCCAGGCAGTCAACGCTCAACTTAACCAACCACAGCATAAAAGGCCTTGGTGGAAGTATCAGTATTCCTAACCAAAGCTATTCAATGGCCAATAAGTTTGCACTGCCGATTGTGTTTGAAAAAATCTCTCTGGGCGAGCTTATGCGCCAATACCCAAGTAACAAAGTGGCGATAGACGGTAATGTCTCCGGAACCATACCAGTGCACTGGGACTCTAACCAGTTTACAGTTGACCGAGGTTATTTAAATGCACTGGCTCCCGGGGGGCACTTGCAGGTAGATTCATCAGCGTTAGTGTCGGTAGCAGGCAATAATCCGAGTTTAAAGACTCTGGCCGGCGTCCTTAGTAACTTCTATTATCAACAGTTGTCGACGGTGATCGACTATGATCAAAACGGTAAGTTGACCTTAGCTGTTAAATTAAAGGGTTCAAACCCTGAGGTAGAAAATGGACGCCCGGTAGAACTTAACGTAAATTTAGAAGAAGACTTACCTGCATTGATGAAAGGACTAACACTTAGTAACAGCTTGAACGAAGCCATCCGTAAGCGAGTACAGCAGAAAATCAATTAATCAGGGGATGATATGAAACGATTGTTTTTACTAATAAGCGTACCTTTTTTCGTTTTGGGGTGTACCCCAACGGTTCAGGTAGCTGCACCTAAAGAGCCCATTACTATCAACCTAAATGTTAAGATTGAGCACCAAATTTACGTCAAAGTTGATAAAGCGCTCGACGATGTAATTTCTGAATCCAGTGGCTTATTTTAACGACAAAGGAATGCAATTATGAAATATTTACTGACGTTACTTTTAATGACTTTTATTGGTTTATCCAGCCCGCTGGCGCAAGCCCAACAGCTAGATTTGCAACAGGCAAAGGCACAATTAAGTGAAGCCAAAGAAAAAGGCCTGGTGGGCGAGAAAGTCGATGGTTACCTAGGGGTAGTAGAATCGACCGAAGTCGCTGAACAAATTGTCAAAAAAATTAACGAAGCTCGGCGCAAGGAGTACACTCGAATTGCCAATGAAAACGACATTGCTGTGGCCGATGTTGAGTTAGTAGCCGGAAAACGAGCCATTGAACTGACCAAGTCAGGACTTTACATCAAAGTGGATGGAGAGTGGCGGAAGAAGCCTTAAGCGGCTTCTAAACGCTATCATCCAGATGTCTTAGAGCGACTCCCAGTCTTGTACTGGGTATGAAGGCAGCTCTAACGGTTTTGACGGTGCTACACGCCCTTGCTCATATGCAGCAACAATATCTCTATGGACCTGATTCCGGAATCTTGCCAAAGCTATCCATTTTTCAATAAATGACTGTGGTGGCTTTTTGGCGCCTGAATTTTTGTACTCTTTTAAGTATGGCGCAACCCAGTCATAACCAGCCTTAATCCGAACTCCCTGACGCTCTTTGAAGGCAGCTAACTGTTCACGCTGCGTCTGGCTTAATTTGCTATTATCAGCGCTTTCTAAAGCTTTTCCGAAGAAATATTCATTAAAGCTTTCGGCCGAACGCTTCGATGCGTTCGTCCAATATTGCCAGTCATCAAAGTTTGTAATATTACCGCTAATAGCATCGATTATAATTACCGTTGGAGTACCATAATAAACTGGCTCACCATAAGAGCTTACAAGCTCGTAACCACGCTCAAAATAACCAACATCAACAAACTGTACTTGGTAATATTGCTTAAGTTGCTTTTTAAATTGTGGTTGATTGAATTGCTGTATTAGCGTATTGCTATCACCGCACCAGCTTGCACCAAGCACTAACATTAAGTTTTTGCCTTGCTCTGCGGCTCGTTGTTGCCACTCTTCCGCTTCTTCTGGTTCAATAGACTGTCCTGAGAATTCCCACTCCTGGGCAAAGCTCGGCATAATTAGAAAGCTGGCAAGGATATAAAGGTACTTCATTATGGTTCCAGTATTATTCGTTATGAAGGCTACTATACTGGAGACCATAGCGAACTGCGAGAGGGATGATTATAAGACTGGTTAAAATTAGCTAGGGAAAACACTAAGATAGTTCCAAGGGAACTGAAGTTTAATTTTATCGGAATTGGTGCCCGGGGCCGGACTTGAACCGGCACGAAGTTACCTTCGAGGGATTTTAAATCCCTTGTGTCTACCAATTCCACCACCCGGGCACTACATAGAAGTGTTCTCGAATAATGGAGGCGGGTCCCGGAGTCGAACCGAGATCCACGGATTTGCAATCCGCTGCATAGCCATTCTGCCAACCCGCCAGAATTTGGAGCGGGAAACGAGATTCGAACTCGCGACCCCAACCTTGGCAAGGTTGTGCTCTACCAGCTGAGCTATTCCCGCACCGTCATCTGCCGTGGCATTCTACTGTTTAATCATTTTCAGTCAATGACTTTTTATCAATTTAGTGACTGTTTGCGCAAATTTACGGCAAAGCTGTTATTTTCTAGTCAATTCCTTGCTGGCGCCGCGCAAATATTCCCACATTGACCAAAGCGTTAATACAAAGGCTGCATAGAATAAAAACATCGATAACCAGTAAATATAGATATTTGCGTTCCAGAGCAGTCCGATTAAGGCCAGCATTTGTGCCACTGTTTTCCATTTTCCTAAATTGGAAACAGCTACCTTTGCCCTATTACCACTTTGTGCCATCCACTCACGCAAGGCGCTCACGATGAGTTCGCGGCAAATCATGGTTAGTGCAGGAATGGTAATAAAGACTGAGTTATAGTCTTCGACTATCACCACCAAAGCAGCTACCACCATCGCCTTATCTGCTACGGGATCCAGGAACTCACCAAATTTGGTGAATTGATTAAAACGTCGGGCTATATAGCCATCTAATGCATCGGTGATTGCCGCTAACCAAAAAATAAATGCAGCCCAAAAACGCGCATCTTCCATTGGCAAATAGAAAACCACCAGAAACACTGGTATCAGTACTATCCGAAAGCTGGTCAAAATATTAGGGATATTCCACTTCATTATCCGCTGATTCCTTATCGTTTTTACTCATCACGAAATGAGTAATAAATTTTCTCCGCCAATGCTCGGCTAATACCAGGTACGCTGGCAAGTTTCTCAATACTAGCGTTTTTTACCTCTTGTAATCCACCTAGATTTTTCAATATTGCCTGCCTGCGTTTTGCCCCTACCCCTTCAATTTGTTCTAAGGTTGAGGTCTTCTTAACTTTGGCTCTTTTCTGTCTGTGTCCGGTTATAGCAAAACGGTGCGATTCATCTCGTATGTGTTGAATCAAATGGAGCGCGCTGGCGTCTTTACTTAACGGAATAGTCTCGTGACTACCGGCCATAATTAAAGTTTCCAGTCCGGGTTTACGCGACTCTCCCTTCGCAACACCAATTAAAACAGGCGCCTCTTTGCCCCAGTCACTAAAGTAATTCTCTGCTTGCGCTAACTGTCCCTTACCGCCGTCAATAAATAATATATCGGGTATGTTGCCCTGTTCTTTGGCGTTATCATAACGCTTAGCCAGAGCTTTTGACATTGCCGCGTAATCATCTCCCGGAGTAATGCCAGTAATATTATAGCGACGGTAGTCAGACTTTTTAGGGCCGTTTTGATCAAACACCACACAAGACGCTACCGTTTGTTGCCCCATAGTATGGCTAATATCAAAACATTCCATGCGCTGTATGGGCACGCCGAAGTCTAACACTTGCTGTAATGCCTGAGTACGACGGTTCATTGTACTCTGTTGATTTAAACGGCTTTCCAGCGCATTTACGGCGTTTTTCTGAGCCAGCGACTGATACTGACGTTTATCCCCTCGCACTTTACTTTGCAGTTTAACGGGTTGTGACAACGCATCACTCATCACTTCGGCTAATACGTTGTCCGGCTGAATATCGACGGGAAGAACCACTTCTTTGGGAATTTTGCGTCCAGCCGTATCCGACAAATAAAACTGCAGTAAAAAGGCTCTGAGCACTTCATCATCCGGAGTGTCTGTCGGCACCTTAGGAAAATAGCTACGACTGCCCTGCAGGTGATTATCTCTGATAAACAGCATCTGTACTGTGGTCATTCCATTACCACGCGCTAAACCAATAGCGTCCAGCTCCTGCTGGCTACCAGTCACTGAGTTGCGCTCCTGCGTTTTTCTTAATGCGGCAATCTGATCACGAAACCTTGCAGCCCTTTCAAAATCCAGGTTTTCACTCGCCCGTTCCATTTTGCTCATAAGCTCGTCAATAACCTGCTGGTTTTTCCCTTGTAGGAATTGCCGTGCCAGAGCTACTTGTTCGGTATATTCTTCATCAGTGCAGACGTTCACACAAGGCGCGAGGCAACGCTTTAGCTGGTGCTGCAGGCAAGGCCTGGTACGTGCACGATAATAGGTATCCTCACACTGACGAATCGGAAACAGCTTTTGTAATAAGTTTAAGCTTTCACGCACTGCTGACCCGTTTGGAAAAGGTCCAAAGTATTCACCTTTGGTACGACGAGCGCCGCGGTGAAAGCCCAGTCTGGGGTGTTGGTGCGCTGTCAGAATAATGTATGGGTAAGACTTATCGTCCCGCAGCAATACGTTGTAACGCGGGCGATATTTCTTAATAAAGGAGTTTTCGAGTATTAGAGCTTCAGCTTCAGTGTTGGTTACGGTGACATCCATCGAAGCAATTTGCTTAACCATGACCTGAGTCTTTACCCGATCAACTTTATCGCGAAAATAGCTGGATACACGTTTTTTTAAGTCTTTTGCTTTACCAACATAAATTACGTCACCCGACTCATCGTACATGCGGTATACACCGGGTTGATGAGTCAAGTGACGAAGAAAGCTGTCGCTGTCGAAATGTTTCTGTGTATTACCTTCCGTCATCTACCTTCAAACTGAATTAGGTCGACAAGACCGTGCTGAATTGCAAGATGAGACAATTGTACATCACCATCGATACCGAGTTTAGAGAAAATGCGATAACGGAAAGTATTAATTGTTTTACTACTGATACACAGGTGCCGGGCTATTTCTCTAACACGAATACCGCGACTAAGCATTTGCGCAACTTGCAGCTCGCGCTCACTGAGCATATCAACCATGCTTTTCTGTTTTTGAGAACGTGGGTTTTGTGCCAAATAAGCCGCCACCGGCGCCGCGACATAAACATTGCCCTGCTTTAGTGATCGAATTGCCTGAACTAAATCTGAACTGTCACAAGAGTCAAGCAAATAGCCATCGACAACACTGATGCCACACTGAAAATCCAATATATCCTGCTGGGTTCTTCCCCAAACGATGAGTTTCAAATCGCAATGACGTCTTTTTAGGCGGCGCCAGTGCTCAACTGTCGCGGCTCCACCCAGTTGACTGCAAAGTACCACCACTGCATCTTCATATTCATAACATGTGCGACGCAAGTCAGCTATTCCCGTAACAGTCAGAACGTTGTCGCTAAAGTGCTGCTGCAAAACAGAGGCCATACCGGCATTTATAATTGGATTGGGAATTGCTAAAATAATACGGTTCATAGGTTACATTCCTTATTTGTATACCTTGTTGGTCATCCTTATTAGTTTAAATCCGTACCACTCTGCCCGAATTCGCGTCGTATACTCTGAGCTTTCAACGACAATAACAAGCTGCTTTTACAGAACTTTACAAAAGCTCGAAAAAAGCCAGTTTCAGAGTGCGGCAATGGCTATTGAAGATAAGTCAAAGGTGAAGTTTTTGAGTAGAGGTTACAAGCGAGCCTGGTCCAGCATATCCCACAAATAACAAGCCAGGTAGCTTCTGTAAGGTTGCGCCCTTTCCGGAATAATTAGGATACCTTGATCTTTTAAAAGACTCATAGCTTTACGAAGCGAACTGTCCTGAATTGGGAAAAGATCCTGATGGGCAAAGTGAAACATTGCTAAAATAGAGGCTGTCCACGGACCAACCCCCTTAAGCCGGGTCACATCAGTAATTAACTCTTTCGACCCCATGCCAGACCATGACTGTACCCTATCCGGCTCTTTTTGCTGACATTGCGCAACACTACTAATAGCGGCAGCTTTGGTGCGACTAACACCGCACCCCATAAGCTCTTCGACCGGAAGGTAAGCGATACCTCCGGCACCAAATGATTTAGCCTTTTGCTCTGCCCTTTCAATGATGGTTGCCGATGCTTTCAATGACAGCATTTGACGGATAATGATCCGGGGTAATGCCTCAATAACCGGCATATTTGAAGGAGCCAGCAACTCCCGTGACGGTAACTGCAACAACAGCAAATCGATACCCGGTTGAGTATCGATAAGGTGTTGTCGGATTATTTCAGGTGTTGTTTCCATAAACCTATTATGCGAACACAGTGAAGCTCTGTCGACTAATAGCTAACAATTTCCCTTCTTCACTCCATAAGCCCGCTCTGCTGTGGCCGTACCCATGTTCCGCATGCTCAATAAAAGCTTCGTACTGAAACCAGTCACTGGTGTTAAACTCGGCCAAGGGGAGATCCGGAAATTCGATAGTCCAGGTAAGTGACGAAGCTGGTGCGGGGCTATCCAGGTGAGGGAGTACCGCAGGAGGCCAGGCATCAACTAACGCCAAAATTGCTGCTGTGGTCAGTTCATGCTGCTCTTTACGAAAGCGTATCCAGCCACCAAAGGTTCGACCCGGCTGCCCACTAAATGGCATACCACCGGAGGTAATGCGATAATCAAAGTTCTTCGCAAATTCAGGAACAATATCGGCTTCAGGTAAGCCAGGGCCATCATTAATTGTCTTTAAGTCAGGCGGTGTTTCACCGCTAACCGATACAGAGGATGAGCGCCCTTTACCTAAGCTGGCTAAGCCAGCAAACATGACTTCGGCATTTTGTGTTATTTCAACCGACACCTGCAACACAGAAGAACCCTGTCTTAATATCCGATAACTTAACGTTGCATCCCCTGGTGTCGCCGGCGCGACAAAAGAAATAGCGAAGCTGCGCAAGTGATAATCTTTCGGGAATTGCTGTAATAAAAACTGTGCTGCTATTGCTGCACTAAAACCACCAAAGAACGCCCGTCCCTGAGCCCAGCCTTCAGGCAAAGTAATGGTCTGGTTGTTCTTATCACTTTCAATTAACGCTAAGGTTTCGTGAAATTGCATGATTATCCCTGGTTAAAACAACTGTTTGAATTAACTGTTAAGAATACCAATTATGACCATAATGACAAAGGAAGATGTTAGTAGCGCAAAATATGCAACTCCTGAAACAAAGTATTTCAAAATAGTTAACGGCCAGCCCTGTTGGTAAAATCTTTTTTGTGTAAGCAATAAATAAACGAACAACCAAATGAGTAATAGGTTCGTTATCCAGTCTCCAATAACAGCAATCCATCCCCAATTTGGTGCGCCTATGAGCGGTGATATCGACTGATCAATTATAGTTACGATCATTAATGTGAGTAACATGAAGGCATGGGTATGAAGTGCCACAGTTAGATGTTCTAAATAGTAGCGATGACCAAACAAATAAATGAGTTTTAAAAATAAAGCCCAAAAAGGAAGCATGAGCAGCATCATTTGTGGCGTTATCGAAATCAATTTCTTAACAAATTGTGCGGGGTTTTCCGTTAAGTGTTGTAATTTAATTTCAAGTTCTGTTTCTTCCTTCTCCGTCATAAAAGGAATGTCAGTACCTTCAAGTGACGCTGTTAGTGGTTTTGCTGCACCTGTTTCACTGTCCTCCACAAAAAGTTGCGCGTCGTCCGGCAGTGATTTCTGTACTTGCTCATGCGTCTGTTTAGCTTTTTCAATATCTTCTGGTGACTGTGGCTTAAAATCGATATCAATTAAGAGCGTCAACACCATAAATGAAATCAAAGAAATGAAAAAATACAATCGTAACGGTGGAACATAAGAGGCGTGGCGACCTTTTACGAACTCTAGTGAAAGAAAGCCAGGGCTAAGGAACAAACCTCGAAGGGTGCGGTAAAAGCGTGAATCCCAGTGCCCTATTTCTCCAAAGAGGTCACCGACAACCGCAAAAACACTGCGCATGTATTGTTTATCTTGCTGCCCGCAGTGATGGCAATAGTCGCCTTGTAGTTCACTATTACAGTTCTTACAGAGGGTTGAGGTTGAAGGGCTCATTGCAAATTCCGTTTTTGATAAATATATCAGCAATTAGGGAATTGTCGAGCGACTAAGAAGTAAGCTTAAACGCAAAAAGCCCAACTCAAGGAGTTGGGCTTTTTGTCTAAATTTGGCGGAGAGGGAGGGATTCGAACCCCCGGTGGGAATGAACCCACGCCTGATTTCAAGTCAGGTGCATTCAACCGAGCTCTGCCACCTCTCCTAATTGTTGTTTTCAATGACTGTGTCGTTGAGAACGAAGCGAATATTAAAGACCTAAATTACGCTTGTAAAGGAAAAATTTGAACAAAGTGTCCGTTTGGGCGTTTATTAGACAAACTGAACAGTTTTCATTAGAAATTACCTTGTATTTCCCTACCCAAGGCCCCCATTAATGCTGTAGTATTTAGGAAACTTTTTAAATAAAAAACCGTCTTAACAGACAGTAAGTTCAACACGGAGAAATCTATGAACAATCGCAGTCAGACTTATGTCGGTCAGAATGAATCGACGCTGGCCGTTAATAAGGTATTACGTAACACCTATACGTTATTGGCAATGACACTGGCTTTCAGTGCTATTGTTGCAACTATCAGTACTATGATGAACTTACCTTATCCAGGCTTCATCATTACTCTGGTTGCTTACTTTGGTCTACTTTTTGGTATTCACAAGACCAAAGATAGTGGCATGGGTATTGTATTAACCTTCGCTCTAACTGGCTTTTTAGGTTATACCCTCGGCCCTATCCTCAATATGGCACTATCAATGCCTGGAGGCGGCGAAATGGTCGCTACGGCGCTCGGCGGCACAGCCCTGACCTTCTTTGCAACTTCAGCGTATGTCTTAACCACTAAAAAGGATATGTCTAAGCTGGGCGGTTTAGTTACTGCCGGTATTATCATGGTCTTTGTAGCGATAATAGCTAACCTATTCTTCCAGTTGCCGGCATTACAGCTTGCAATCTCTGCTATCATGATTCCATTAATGGCCATGTTGATTATGTGGCAGACCAGCGACATCATTAACGGTGGCGAACGCAACTATATTCTGGCAACAGTCACTTTGTATGTCTCGATTTATAACTTGTTCCTTAGCTTGCTACAATTACTGATGGCATTTGGCGGCGACGAGTAATCGTCTGTTACGAATTGAGTAAGACGCCCCGCAATGCGGGGCGTTTTTGTATCTAAGCTATTAACGGTTGGAAAGGCGTGGCTAAATTAACTCTTATTGTTCAAAGCTCGGCATCGAGCCAGAAACGTTCATTGGATGCTCTGACCTTTGCAAGAAGTGCACTTAAGCAAGGGCATGAAATATCCTGTCTTTTCTTTTACCGAGACGCGGTGGATCATGCGCTTGCAGCCACACCTGCAGCTAATAAAGACGTTATTGAAGCGTGGACCGAATTTCGGGAACAGTACAATATACCCTTAGTGGTTTGTCATACCGTTGCCGAGCGCGTCGGTATTGATGAGTTTCATCCTAGCTTTGACGCAACAGGCCTCACCGCCTTGTCTAAAGCCATGGCCACTAGTGACAGAACCTTACAGTTTTAGCTCATGAAAAAAATCGCTATTCTCCAACGCAGCAATAACACCAACACAGCGACAGAAGCGCTTGACGTTGCCCTGGCGTTAGCAAGCTTTGACACGCCTGTACAGCTCATTCTTATTGGCGCTGCGGTCAATGTATTACTCAAGTCGCCATCAAAGCGCTACGCCATGCTGGACTTATTAGATGCTGAGCCTATTGTCATATGTTCACACCAGACAGTGGATATAGACGCCTTTCCAGCAAATATTGAGGCTATCACTATTGCCGAAGAAGACCTGAGGCAACATTTGAATCAATTTGACGAGGTACTGCAGTTCTCATGAAAACCGTATTGCATTGGTTACGTGATGAATCTATTAGCGACTGGTTGCGTCAAAACAATCATTTACTGAGTGGCGCGGATGCTTTTTTAGTGTCAGAAACTGCGCTTGAAGCTCTTCCTGCAAGCGCCCCTACTCGTCGACTCATATTTGCCCGTAAACGCGATATCGACGGTTTAAAGACAACCGTACCGAATTACGTTGTGATAAAATCTGACGAAAAATGGGTTGAGCTGGTACTCAGCTTTCAGCAACAAATTACCTGGTAGTAGCATGATTGAATTCAACGGCAAAGCTTACGAAACCGACAAACACGAATATTTAGCCAATATTGATGACTGGAACGAAGAGCTCGCCCTGCATATTGCGGAGCTTGAAAGCATTAATATGACGCCGGCACACTGGGAAGTCGTAAATTTCGTACAGGACTTTTATCGTGAGTTCGATACCAGCCCGGCAATGCGCGTTCTAGTTAAAGCCATGAAAAAGCAGCTAGGAGAAGACAAAAGCAACAGCCGTTACCTTTACAAGTTGTTTCCGAAAGGCCCGGCTAAGCAGGCCACACGTATTGCGGGCCTGCCCAAACCGTCTAAGTGTATTTAAACTTATCCTTTGATTACGTCAACGCCACCCATATACGGACGCAGAGCTTCAGGGACAACAATTGAGCCGTCTTCCTGTTGGTAGTTCTCCAGTACAGCAACTAACGCGCGGCCTACCGCTAAACCTGAACCGTTAAGAGTGTGCATAAGCTCTGGTTTTTTCGCACCCTTGCGGCGGAAGCGAGCCTGCATGCGGCGTGCCTGAAAGTCCTGCATGTTTGAGCAAGAGCTAATTTCCCGGTACGCCTGTTGTGCTGGTAGCCATACTTCCAAATCGTAGGTTTTAGCGGCGCCAAAGCCCATATCACCCGTACACAGTAAAACTTTACGGTACGGTAATTCCAGTTTTTGCAGAACCGCCTCAGCATGCCCGGTCAGCTGCTCTAATGCATCCATTGACTCTTCTGGCTTCACCAACCAGACAAGTTCCACTTTATCGAACTGGTGCTGACGAATAAGGCCGCGTGTGTCTCGGCCATGGGACCCGGCCTCACTACGGAAACACGGTGTATGTGCCGTAAACTTAAGCGGCAGTTCGTCTTCATCGGCTATTTCGTCACGGTACAAATTCGTTAACGGGACTTCGGCCGTTGGAATCAGCGACATTGGAATTTGGTCTTGTGACTCGCCTTCAATATGGAATAAATCTTTACCGAACTTCGGTAACTGACCCGTACCAAGTAAGGAGTCCTGATTCACCATATAAGGCACATAGGTCTCAAGATAACCGTGCTCTTCAGTATGTAGATCCAGCATGAACTGGGTCAGTGCACGGTGCATCCGGGCAATGCCGCCTCGCATAACAACAAAGCGGGCACCCGTCAGTTTTGCCGCCGCTTCGAAGTCCATGCCTTTAGCGAGCGCTTCGCCAAGATCGACGTGATCTTTCACTTCAAAGCCGAACGACTTAGGCTCGCCCCAGGTGAGTACTTCCTGGTTTTCACTTTCATCTTTCCCTTGCGGTACTTCACCTGCCGGCAGGTTAGGCACACCCATAATAATGTCGTTAAGTTCTTCCTGAATCGCTTTAAGCTCTTCTTTCGCGCTATTTAGTTGGTCACCTAAGTCACTCACCGCATCCAGTAACGGCTGTATGTCTTCGCCGGCCGCTTTTGCTTTACCAATAGCTTTGGAGCGACTGTTACGTTCAGCCTGAAGTTGCTCAGTGCGCACTTGTACTTCTTTACGCTGTTCTTCAAGTTTGCTGAGTTTAGTAATGTCTAACTCGAAGCCTCGTTTAGCAAGTGCCTTTGCGGTGTTGTCTAATTCCTCACGGAAGTATTTAGCGTCTAGCATGAGTGTCCTATTTAACCGTTGTTGAGTACAACATCATTGCTGCAACAACAGCAGCAATACAAATAATTACGTTTAAGCCTATGTGTAATCCGGCTTTAAGCATTTCGCCCTGGCTGGCCAGCGTCACAACTTCAACCGAAAACGTTGAAAAGGTTGTAAATGCGCCTAATACGCCAACGCCAAGGAATAAACGGGTTGTCTCTGACACGGATTGTTGTTGTCCATACGCCAGTAACAGCCCCAATAAGAAAGAGCCTAATATGTTAACGGTCAGCGTTGCAAAAGGGAATGCCCGCAGCCCAAATGATTGCATAGCAAGGCCAACAGCGTAACGTCCCGAGGCACCTATTGCACCGCCAGCGGCTACGCAGAAAAAATGCAGTAATACATTATTCATCCGGCTCTCTTTTCCAGTCTGATTTTGTATCCATGTCCTGCAGCCAACGCAGTTTTTCCTGCAACTTAATTTCTAAGCCGCGCGGCTCGGGTTGATAAAATTTCGTTTCAGCAAGCTCCGACGGTAAATAACGTTCACCAGGCACATAGGCATTCGGGTAATTATGTGCGTATTGGTAGTCAGCTCCGTAGCCTTGCTCTTTATGCACTTTAGTCGGTGCATTGCGCAAATGTTCAGGCACCGGTGCATCACTGTGTTCTTTTGCTGACCGAAGCGCGCTTTTAAAAGCATTGTACACTGCGTTACTTTTCGCTGCACAGGCACAATAAATAACGGCTTGCGCTATAGCTCGCTCGCCCTCAGCAGGACCTACCCTATGGTAAGTATCCCAGGCGTTTAACGCCAATTGCAACGCCCTCGGATCAGCGTTCCCAATGTCTTCAGAGGCAATAGCCAGTAACCGTCGCGCAATAACCAGAGCGTCGCCGCCGCCCGTTAATAAACGAGCGTACCAATATAACGCCCCGTCAGGAGAGGAGCCTCGTACCGACTTATGAAACGCCGATAAAATATCGTAATAATGGTCACCCTGGTGGTCGAATGCCGTTGCCTTTTCGCCAATAGCGGCGGTAATAAGCTCAGCTGTAATGGGCTGGCTGCTGCTTTCAACAAAGTCAGCCACCACCTCTAGATAATTCAGCAGTCGACGAGCGTCACCACCTGCCAAGTCCAGTAACTTTGCTCTGGCCTCTCCTTCAAGTTGAAGCTGTCTTTCCCCCAGCCCTCTTTCAGAATCTTTTAACGCGCGCTCCAAAGCAACTTCAAGATCGTTTTTTGACAAGGTTTGCAACCGATAAACCCGCGCACGTGATAACAACGCATTGTTTAATTCGAACCCTGGGTTCTCTGTCGTCGCGCCAACAAACACAATAGTACCGTCTTCAATATGCGGTAAAAATGCGTCCTGCTGGCTTTTATTAAAACGGTGCACCTCGTCGACAAACAAAATGGTTCGTTGTCCCTGCTGCTTAGCCAGTAGTTTGGCTTCGTCAATGGCTTGTCTTATGTCTTTTACACCGGAAGTAACAGCACTTATGCGGCTGACAGTGGCATTGGCGGTAGTGGCAATGAGTTCTGCTAAGGTGGTTTTTCCGGTGCCTGGAGGGCCCCAGAGAATCATTGAGTGCAAATGGCCTTGTTCAACCGCCACTCGCAAAGGTTTTCCGGGTGCCAGTAGATGTTGTTGCCCGACGTACTCATCAACCGTAGGGGGCCGCATTCTGGCAGCCAGAGGTTTAAAATCGGGTTTGAAGTCTAAATCCAAGCTTGCCACAGCAGTTAACTTTGGTCGTCAACATCAACGCCGTTCGGCACATCAAAAACGAACTGCTCATCATCAATACTTTCGTTTAAAACAACGTCACTTAACATCAACTCGGTACGTTCACCCTGAGCCTGAACCATAGTTATCTCTTTTAGTTTTTCATTGGAGAAAAAAAGCTCCAACTTGCGACCATTGGTTTCATGCTCGACAAAATAGCGCTCGGCTTCAGAACTTACATTATAGTTTTCCCATTGCTTGCCATTACTGTCCAACACCAACAATAATGGACTATCATCCACCATGTTCTGCTGTGCATAGACAGTGACTTGCTCGACAAATGGGTTGTAATACCAAACTTTAATACCGTTAGCGATCATCACACTTTCATCCGGCTTCTTAGTATGCCAATAAAGGCTCGCCGGACGCTTAAGCTTTAGCGTGCCACTAAGGCTTTGCAATAAATCGCCCTGCTCGTCTATCACCTTTTGCTGAAAGTCGGCAGATAGGCTTTGCGTTTGTTTCAGGAGTTTCTGTAGCTTTTGTTTATCTGACTCAGACTCTGAAGCAAATGCACTAAAAGAAACGGCCATAATCATGGCAAATACAACTGATTTCATGAATTTAATCCCTTGGAGCTCTTGGGGCCAACACTTCGCGCTGGCCATTGTTGCCGGCACTGGTTACGACACCGGACATTTCCATTTGTTCGACAATACGTGCAGCGCGATTATAACCAATGCGGAATTTCCGCTGTACGCTGGATACCGATACTCGCTGAGTTTCGGTCACAAAAGCAACGGCTTCGTCATAAAGCGGATCAGATTCTGCGTCATCCATTTCCTGTTGTTCGCCCGGTAGTAAACCCTCTTCGCCCTGGTCTCCGGACAATATTTCTTCCAGATAATTTGGTCGACCGCGCTTCTTCCAGTCTTTAACAACTGCATGCACTTCGTGGTCATCAACAAAGGCTCCGTGAACTCGCACCGGAGAACCACTTCCCGGCGGTAAATAAAGCATATCACCCTGACCTAAAAGCTGATCTGCGCCCGGTTGATCCAAGATAGTACGAGAGTCCACTTTGGAAGACACTTGAAACGCAATACGCGTCGGAATGTTAGCCTTTATCAAACCAGTAATAACGTCCACTGAAGGACGTTGCGTTGCCAAAATAAGATGGATACCTGCAGCCCGCGCTTTTTGAGCGATACGGGCAATAAGTTCTTCTACTTTTTTGCCAACAATCATCATCATGTCGGCGAACTCATCAATAACAACCACAATATTAGGCAGCTTTTCTAACACGGGTGGTAGTTCATCCATCGAGTCGCCCGGTTTCCAGATAGGATCACGCAGCGGCTCACCGGCTTTCTCTGCAGCCTTAACTTTTGCGTTGTAGCCTTTTAAGTTACGCACACCTAAAGCTGACATCAGCTTATAGCGACGCTCCATTTCACCAACACACCAACGTAAAGAGTTTGCCGCATCTTTCATGTCGGTCACAACTTCTGTCAGCAAGTGCGGAATGCCCTCGTAGACCGACAACTCAAGCATTTTCGGATCAATCATAATGAGTCTGACATCTTCCGGCGTGCTCTTATAAAGCAAACTTAGAATCATCACGTTAACACCAACGGACTTACCTGAGCCCGTAGTACCTGCGACCAGCAAGTGCGGCATTTTAGCAAGGTCTACAACCACTGGCTTACCCGCAATATCTTTACCCAGAATCATTGTCAGTGGCGAGTCGCTGTTCGTGAATTGGTCGCTGTTGATAACCTCACTCAGCTGTACAATTTCACGATGCTTATTCGGAAGCTCCAGCCCCACATAAGACTTACCGGGTATAACCTCGACTACACGCACCGCAACAGCGGACAACGTACGAGCAATATCCTTTGCTAAATTCGATATTTTAGAAACCTTAACCCCCGGCGCTAAGTCCAGTTCAAATCTGGTGATAACAGGGCCTGGCTGAACGTGGGCTACCCGGACGTCAACTCCAAACTCTTTTAATACGGTTTCAACCGTACGTGACACCTGATCAAGTTCTTCCTGGGTAATGGGGTTGTCTTTTTTGTTTGGGCGGTCCAGAAGCTCTATCGACGGTAAAGGAGGAAGTAATTCGCCTTCGTCTGCACCATCGCTTTGCGGCTCTTTTGTTTTTGGTGTTTCCGGCTCGCTACTGTTTGTTTTTTTCTTCGCAGCTTGTTTGCTAAATCGTGGTGCACCACTCTCGTCATGGTCATCATCGACAGAGTTTATCGACGGCAGGCTCAATACCGGCTCTTGTTTATCCGCACCAAATAAGTCGCTGGTTAAGCTTGAAGCGCTTTTTTCTTCCAGCGTTTGCTCCCGCTCTTCATTGTAGGTTTCGTCATTGCCATTATCTGATGTTTCTGTGCTACCTCGGCTATTCCATAGAACTTTTGCCTTTTCTATCAGCCATAAAACACCGTCAATAACCCACTCACCTAATTTGTCTGCAACCTGCAACCAGCTTATTCCGGTAACTAAGGTTACTCCGGTAAAAAAGAAAGTCAGTAGCAATAAGGTGGTGCCAACAAAATTCAAATACGGCAGTAATGACGCGGCGATAACGTCGCCAATGACGCCACCGGCTGAAAAGTAATAAATATCATCGAAGTTAATGGAAGACAGCGCAGAAGCGCCAATCAGTGCCAGCATTGCGCCAATCATACGCAAACTGACCGCCAGGTAATCCATTTCAAGCAATTGGTAGGTTTTTCGGAATAATAAGTAGCCTACACCAACAAAGCCAAAAGGAATAAGATAAGCCACAAAACCAAAAGCAAATAACAGAACATCGGCCATCCACGCGCCTACGGCACCACCCGCATTATGTATACTTCCTTCATAACCTGTTTGTGACCAACTGGGATCAGCCGGGTTAAAGCTCACCAACGACAAAAAAATGAAAATGGCTAGCGCACCACTTATTAGCAACCCTGCTTCTAAAACTCTTTGTACACCTGTCATTATCTTATTGCAGCGCCTTCGTTAATATTATTATTGGTATTCATTAGTATCCGCATGATTGTAGCGGATGTCAGCCCTAATGTTACCCCTTTACTAATACTTTATTTTCCTGTTTTACCTCTTCCATGACCACATAAGTTCGTGACTCATCAACCCCGGGCATCATTAACAAAGTTTCACCCAATAATTTACGATATGCACGCATATCGGGAACTCGTGCCTTTATCAGAAAGTCAAAGTCACCAGCCACTAAGTGGCACTCTAAAATTTCATCCGTTTTTCGTGCTGCCTCACTAAACTCCGCAAAAGCGTCTGCCGAGGTTCGTGTCAATGTTATTTCAACGAAAACCATCAGGTTAGCACCTAATTTAGCAGGATTAATTTTAGCATGGTAACTTTCTATAACCTGTTCGCGCTCCAGCTTGCGGACACGCTCCAGGCAGGCTGTCTGGCTAAGGCCTACACGCCTTGCCAGTTCAACGTTTGACATACGCCCATCATCTTGTAATAGACGAAGAATCTTCCTGTCAGTTTTATCAATAGTGACTTCTACTGGCTGTTCGGCATTAAACATCATAATTCTCTAAAAAATTAACCTTTAACAGTGTATCACACCAAAAAATAACTTAAAAAAAGTAAGTAATACACTAGGGTTTACGTCTATAATTTGCGCCAAATAATTTCCCTTAAACACGAAAATTGTAAGAGGCAGACAATGCTAATTGGTGTACCAAAAGAAATTAAAAACCACGAATACCGTATCGGCTTAACACCCGCTGCTGTGCGCGAGTATGTGGAGAATGGCCACGACGTTATCGTTGAAAACAACGGTGGTGCTGCTATTGGCTTCACGAACGAACAATACATGGAAGCTGGCGCGACTATTATTGATACACCAGAAGAAATTTTCCAGCGTGCCGACATGATTGTAAAAGTAAAAGAACCTCAGCCAAACGAATGCAAAATGCTTCGTGAAGGCCAAATTCTTTATACTTTCCTGCATTTAGCACCAGATCCGACTCAAACTGAGTTACTGGGTAAAGCAGGCTGTACTGCTATTGCTTACGAAACGGTCACCGATAACCGTAACGGTTTGCCTCTTTTAGCACCTATGAGTGAAGTTGCCGGTCGTATGTCAATTCAGGCAGGTGCACACTACTTAGAAAAAGCACACGGTGGCAGCGGTACCTTATTAGGTGGCGTTCCTGGCGTAGCGCCGGGTAAAGTACTTATCATCGGTGGCGGTGTTGTAGGAACTAATGCTGCGAAAATGGCTATTGGCCTGGGTGCTGAAGTCACTATTTTAGATCGCTCTCTGCCTCGCTTACGTGAGCTGGATGATATTTTCGCCGGTCGTGTACAAACGGTTTACTCTACCGTTGATGCCATCGATAAATATTCTCAGGAAGCCGATTTAGTCGTTGGCGCGGTTCTTATTCCTGGCGCTGCAGCACCCAAACTGCTTACGCGTGAAAACATCAGTAAGATGAAGCCAGGCTCAGTGCTCGTTGACGTAGCTATTGATCAGGGCGGTTGTTTTGAAACATCAAAAGCAACGACGCATCAGGACCCTGTTTACATTATTGACGACGTTGTTCACTACTGTGTCGCTAATATGCCAGGTGGTGTTGCGCGTACTTCTACTATCGCCCTTAATAATGCGACTTTGCCTTACGGTATTGCACTTGCGAACAAAGGCGTTAAAGCCATGCTGGAAAACGAGCACCTGTTACGCGGCTTGAATATGCACAAAGGTAAAATTACCTACAAAGCAATTCACGACGACCTGGGTCAGCAGTTAGGTCTGGATTATCAAGACCCACGCGAAGCTCTGCAGGGTTAATACTGACTCTAATAGAAACAAGCCCGTGAACAAAAGTTTGCGGGCTTTTTTGTTGCGGTTCTTGTCGGTCAAGCTTGTAAACCCTACAATCAATCCCCATAGCTAAATAATAAACAATCAAAAACGCATTAATGGAGTTTTTCTAATGGCTGAAGCCAAACACTGTAAGTTACTTATTCTGGGATCAGGGCCTGCTGGTTATACAGCTGCAGTCTATGCTGCACGCGCTAATTTAAACCCTGTTATGGTGACAGGTATGCAACAAGGTGGGCAATTAACCACCACTACCGATGTTGAGAACTGGCCCGGAGATGCGGAAGGTCTGACCGGTCCTGATCTTATGGTGCGCATGCAAAAGCACGCGGAACGTTTTGATACAGAAATTGTGTTTGATCATATCAGCAGCGTCGATTTTTCTAAGCGCCCTTTCCAGTTAAAAGGTGACGTTGGCGAGTATACCGCGGACTCAGTTATTATCAGCACGGGCGCTTCAGCTAAGTACTTAGGCTTAGACTCAGAAGAAGCCTTCATGGGTAAAGGCGTTTCAGCTTGCGCAACCTGTGACGGCTTTTTCTACAAGAAGCAAAAGGTCTGCGTTGTCGGCGGTGGTAATACAGCCGTTGAGGAAGCGCTATACCTGTCGAACATTGCCAGCGAAGTACACGTTATTCATCGCCGCGACACTTTCCGTGCGGAGAAAATCCTGGTTGATCGCCTGCATGAAAAAGAGCAAAACGGTAACGTTACCTTCCACCTGAACAAAACCTTAGATGAAGTTCTGGGTGATGATGCCGGCGTTACCGGTGTTCGTATTAAAGACGCCAAAGACGGCAGCACAGAAGATCTGGAAGTTGCTGGTTGCTTTATTGCCATTGGACATCAGCCAAATACCGGTATTTTTGACGGCGAACTGGAAATGCAGGACGGTTACATTCAGGTTCAAAGCGGTCTTCAGGGCAATGCGACTGCAACCAGTGTACCGGGTGTTTTCGCTGCAGGTGATGTCATGGATCATATCTATCGTCAGGCTATTACTTCTGCGGGCACAGGCTGTATGGCGGCGTTGGATGCCGAGCGTTACCTTGACGCACTAACTAAGTCTTAGTCGTCGACAGTGATTGTTCAGCTCGATCCGGCATCGATCAGTTTCCCACCAACAGCGACAGCTTTGCACGAACCCAATGGGCTACTCGCTGTCGGTGGTGATTTATCGCCGGGTCGACTGATACACGCTTACCAACAAGGTATATTTCCCTGGTTTTCTGATAACGACCCTATTCTTTGGTGGTCACCAAACCCCAGAGCCGTTTTTTTCCCTGACAAAATTCACGTCAGTCGCTCTCTTGCCAAGGCTAATCGAAAACACAATTGGCAAATCAGTATTAACCGCTGTTTTGTTGATGTTGTTCGCGCCTGTGCCGATCAACGTTCAAATAACGAAGGTACCTGGATCACCGAAGAAATGATCGAGGCTTACTGCAAACTTCATAAGTTAGGTCATGCACACTCAGTCGAGGTCTGGTTCGATAACGAACTCGCCGGCGGTTTATATGGTATTTCTGTTGGTCGTGCATTTTGTGGAGAAAGCATGTTTCATTACAAAACTGATGCCTCTAAAATTGCATTAGTGCGCTTTGCCCAGCATTTTAATAACTGTGGCGGACAACTTATCGATTGCCAGGTCGGTAACCCTCATCTATTTTCATTGGGAGCAGTTAATCTGCATCGGGAACGCTTTTTAATGAAATTGAATATAGCTCAACAACAATCCATGCCGGAAACTTTCTGGCAAACTCGCGAGCTTTCTAATTTCGGAGAATTGTAGTGCAGTTTGGAGTGACGAAAGAAAGTCAGTGTCACTATTTAACGGCAGAAGACGAACGTCTCGTTGTCGCCCTTCCTAATGAGCTGGAACCACTTAACGCCGATCTTTATCAGCAATTAATGCAACACGGCTTTCGGCGGAGTCACAACGACGTTTACCGCCCTCATTGTCGTTTATGCAGCGCCTGCCAGTCTCTCCGGGTAGTTGTGCCCGAGTTTCGCTTTAGTAAGAACCAAAAGCGACTGTTAAACAAAAACAGCGACTTAACTCTTAGCATTAAACAAGCACCGGAGACTGACTATGATGAGCTATTCTCGCGCTTTATTAATGAACGTCACTCCGACGGCGAGATGTACCCGCCAGATCCGGAAAAGTTCTGGAACTGGGTTTCCTGTGACTGGTTAACTCCAGAGTTATTAGAGTGGCGCACTAGCAATGAAGAGCTCATCATTGTTTCGGTTGTCGACAGAACCGCGGACGCCATGTCAGCAGTTTATACGTTCTTTAATCCTGATCACGACAAACGCTCACCGGGAACATATGCAGTGCTGGAAATGCTCCGCTTAGCGCAGCAAAGACAGGTGTCGAGACTGTATCTTGGGTATCAAATTGATGACTGTAAGAAGATGAATTATAAGACTCGATTTGCGCCATATGAACGACTGGTTGGCAATCATTGGAAAAAAGAGCTAAAATCGCACACACTTTAGGCTTCAAACAAATATTAGAGGATTTTAATGGCGAAAGAAGACAGTATTGAGATGCAAGGAACGGTTCTGGATACCCTTCCTAACACTATGTTCCGAGTAGAGTTGGAAAATGGTCATGTGGTTACTGCCCATATTTCAGGAAAAATGCGCAAGCACTATATCCGCATCCTGACAGGCGATACCGTGACTGTACAGTTAACTCCGTACGACCTGACAAAAGGCCGCATCGTCTTCCGCGCACGTTAATCCGCACTGAGGATTAAAAAAACCGGCCGTTATACCAGGCCGGTTTTTTCATTTCTGACTGACGTCTTTATTTAGCCTTCGACGGTTTCACTTTTACTATCATATTCAAAAGTTAATCCGTCTTTTTCATTCGCGCTAACTTTCACGCTTCCTCCACGCGCAAGCTTACCGAACAGAATCTCATTGGCTAACGTCTTCTTCAGGTGCTCCTGGATAACCCGGCTCATCGGGCGAGCCCCCATTTCCTTGTCATAGCCCTTCTCTGCTATCCAGACGTGAGCTGAAGGATCAACCTCAAGCGAAACGCCTTTCTTATCCAGCTGAGCCTGCAACTCGCAAATAAACTTATCAACGACCTGTTCAAGCACCTCCGGCGTCAGATGGTTAAACCAAACGATACCGTCCAGGCGGTTACGAAATTCCGGCGTGAAAATGTTGTTAATTTCAGCAAGCGCATCAAAACTGTGATCCTGTTGCTTAAACCCAATGGACTTACGAACAGTTTCGCGAACACCTGCGTTTGTTGTCATAACAATAATTACGTTGCGGAAATCAGCCTTACGACCATTATTATCGGTTAAAGTACCGTTATCCATGACCTGCAGCAGTATGTTGAATACATCGCTGTGAGCCTTTTCAAGTTCATCCAGCAACAACACACAGTGTGGCTGTTTAATAACCGCATCGGTTAACAAACCACCCTGCTCATAGCCGACATAGCCGGGAGGTGCACCGATTAAGCGACTCACCGCGTGGCGTTCCATGTATTCCGACATATCAAAGCGGACCAGTTCAATACCCATGGCTTTAGCCAATTGCTGAGTAACTTCGGTTTTACCAACACCCGTTGGTCCGGCAAAAATGAACGAGCCTATTGGCTGGTTTTCATTAGCAAGTCCTGAGCGTGACAACCGAATAGCAGCTGTCAGCTTATCAATCGCTTCATCCTGACCAAAGACAACCATTTTCAGATTGCGATCAAGTTGTTTCAACAAGTCTTGATCGGACTGGGAGATCGACTGCTCAGGAATACGTGCTATTTTCGCAATAATGGTTTCAATATCCGATACACCGACCGTTTTACGACGTTTCGATGGCGGCAGTAAGCGCTGTGAAGCACCGGCTTCGTCCATTACATCGATAGCTTTATCCGGTAAATGCCGTTCATTAATGTACTTTGCAGAAAGCTCCGCCGCGGCTTTAATAGCTGGCTGCGTGTAGCGAATGCCATGATGGCTTTCGTATCTCTCTTTTAGACCCATTAATATTTTTGTGGTGTCTTCCACTGAAGGCTCAACCACATCCACTTTCTGGAACCGGCGAACTAATGCTCTGTCTTTTTCAAAAACGTTCTTAAACTCGTTATATGTCGTCGAACCGATGCATTTTAACTGGCCACTGGAAAGCAAAGGTTTTATCAGGTTAGACGCATCCAGTACACCACCGCTGGCCGCACCGGCGCCAATAATGGTGTGAATTTCATCGATAAATAAAATGGCATGCTCTTTTTCCTGAAGCTCTTTCAAAAGCATTTTAAAGCGCTTCTCAAAGTCACCCCGGTATTTTGTTCCCGCCAGCAGGTCACCCATATCCAGTGAATAGATGGTTGCATCGGAGAGAATTTCAGGCACTTCGCCTTTAATAATTCGGTAAGCCAGGCCTTCGGCTATGGCTGTTTTACCCACACCGGCTTCACCCACTAAAAGCGGGTTGTTTTTGCGCCGACGGCAGAGAATTTGAGCGCAACGTTCAAGCTCGTAATCGCGGCCTATCAGTGGGTCTATTTTGCCTTCTTTAGCCTGCACATTAAGGTTAGAGCAAAAGCGTTGTAAATAACTCTGCTGCTCGTCATTACCTTTCATGGCCTCTTCTTCGACCATTTCTTCATCTATCGGCTCGTCATCAATACGAGATATTCCGTGTGAAATGAAGTTAACAATATCAAGCCGGGTAATGTCGTTCTTATTCAATAAATAAACAGCTTGGGATTCTTGCTCACTAAAAATAGCGACAAGAACGTTCGCTCCTGTAACCTCAGCGTTGCCAGAAGACTGCACATGAAACACAGCGCGCTGTAGCACTCGTTGGAAACCTAATGTTGGCTGTGTATCAGGACTTTCCTCGTCAGGACCGAACAATGGTGTACTACGGTCAATGTAACTCAGCAGTTCTTCTTTCAGTTGTTGAAAGTTTGCCCCACAGGCACGAAGCGCTTCAGATGCATCTGGATTATCCAACAATGCAACCAATAAGTGCTCAACTGTCATCAGTTCATGATTACGTTCGCGCGCTAGCCGAAACGCATCGTTTAGCGTTAATTCAAGGGCTTTATTCAACATAGACCACTCCTTCCCAGACAACTCGGCTCATTCTTGCTCCATAGTACATAATAACGGATGCTGATTTTCCCGAGCGTATTGGTTTACCTGTACGACTTTAGTTTCGGCGATTTCCGCAGAATATACACCGCAAACGGCCTTCCCTTTATAATGCACCTGTAACATGGTGTCCGTGGCGCGCTCCTGATCCATCTTAAAAAATCTCATCAACACTTCAATCACAAAATCCATGGGCGTGTAGTCATCGTTATTAATGATGACCTTGTACATGGATGGTGGCTTGAGCTCCTGCTTTTCCTCTGTATCGCTAAGGTGCTGGTGGTCAAACTGACTCATTTATTAACAACCCGCCATAATAATAGTTTTAAATTTACCCGAAATGACAAAAAAACAACCAAAATATTAACAACGTAGGTTATTTTTTAAACTTTAGGGCTTGACTAATCACTCACGTCACCTAGAGTTAAACATGGTGCTAAATCGGCGATTTTTCAAGCCACCGCACCTAATAATAATAAACTATCTGTTGCAGAAGAAGGATGTAGAAGTATGGCTACCGGAAAAGTCAAATGGTTCAATAATTCGAAAGGCTTCGGCTTTATCGAAAGCGAGGACCGCGAGGGTGATATTTTCGCTCACTATTCAACCATTGAGATGGAAGGCTATCGCACACTGAAAGCGGGACAACCCGTCGAGTTCGAACTCGAGGAAGGCCCCAAAGGTTTGCACGCCAACAACATTGTTCCCGGTCCCGCCGATAAATAATACCGGCTTAACCAAACAATTAAGTGCCTTTAAAACGCCGGCTTGTCCGGCGTTTTAATTCACTCAAAAACATCTTCTAACTATCTATACCAAAGTAACGCCGTAATTGATCACGTAAATTCGGTGGCGTCCCGTTTATTGTCAAAGTATCAGTGGCTGCATCGTAATGCACTCTCTCACCTAAGGCTGTGTGATCAAAGCCGACACTAACACCGCCCCCCTGCCCCTGAAACTTCACCAGCTTACGCAATGTCGACTTATCCGCCGGAAAATCATCAACTAATTCGCGTGAATTCTGTTCTGCAAAATCCTTAGAGAAGCTTTCAAAGCTTTTTTCTGCAGGATAAGCTTCTGCAAACTGCTCTGAGAGATCTTTAATTTTCACCGTATCGCCTTGCTTCCATTGGTCGTCACAGTATTCATAAGCGGCCTTACTCAACGCTTGCCTTTGCTCATTCTCCAGCTCAGACTGCTTGGCATACTCTTGTACAGAATCAACCAGTTGTTGTGTATGAGCTTTTGAATTTAAGCGCTCGGTACAGCCTAAAAAATCTAAAAAGAAATCGGAAACCTTACGTCCGGCACGACCTTTAATAAAAGAAATGTACCTTTCGCTCTCAGGAGCTGTTTTCCATTCGGTTAAATCAATTCGCGCCGCTAACTGTACTTTTGTAATATCAAGTTGGGACGAACGGTCAACAGCTAAGTCAGGGTTAATTGTGACCCCTTCCTTTACCGGTAAGAAACACACCAATAAATATTCAGTACTAATGTGCTGGTAACGAGTTACCAACAGAAAGCCTGCTTCCAGCAGATTGTAATTTTGCAGCTCTTCTAAAAGTAACTTGGCAGACTGTTGACTGAATTCAACAAAGTCCAGTTGCCCATCATACCAGGAGGTTAACTGCTCAGGGAAAGGCCCGGGTTCGCCCTCTTCGCCTTCTTTTATAAAGCTGGCATAACCTTTTGCTGGTTTGCTGGTATAGACATCCGTTAACTCAACTAATAAGTCATGTAACTGGTCATCTTCCGTTAATGCCGAGGGAGCCAGCCGCAATCCGACCTGCCCGTCATTTTGGTAAAACTGATGAATAATGCTTTCTTCTATCCGCAATTGCATAACGGGGACTATCCTTGCTGTTTTGCTGTGTTACTATACCGACATTGTAACACGGGACTGACGAACGATGGGAAAGTACCAACGTAGAGATAAAATTGCCCGACTAATAAGCTGGGGACATTGGTTTACCTTTGCCAATATCATTCTTTGCTTGTTTATTGGCCTTTTATATATTGAAGCGGCTCCCAAGCCATCTGGTGCTATTGGCAACCTATATATGCTGGTTAGCTGGATTGGCCATTTTGCATTTTTGCCATTCGTTTTCTTTATCATTCTGATATTTCCATTCTGTCTGGTTGTCCCTTACTCAAAGATACTTAGAGGTTTTGCCGCTTTAATAACCTCATTTGGTCTGATTGCACTTATTGCCGATGCGTTATTTTTCCGTCAATACGGTTACCATTTAAATACCTATTCTCTGGCGCAAATGACCCGGGACGCCGAGGCAGTGTTCACCGGAGCCAGTTTCGTTATCATTTCTGCCATTTTACTTGGCTTCCTGCTTATCCTCGGTATTCAGCTTCTGCTTGCTAATTTAGCCTGGAAGCGCCTCGATGATCTGCAAAATCGTAAAATTGGTGCTCCGGTAACAGCGGTTTTTGTTTTATGCTTTTTTGTTAGTCACAGCGTTCATGTGTGGGCTGACGCGGTCCTTTACGACCCCATTACTCAACAAGACGACTTGTTCCCCTTGTCTTACCCAACAACGGCAAAAACCTTAATGGCGAAACATGGGGTAATAGACGTTGAAAGTTATCAGGCCAGACAACAAATGCTCATGGCTACTGATCAGATCAAACTAAAATACCCCCAGCAGCCCTTGCTGTGTTCAAAAACCGACACACAACAGTCAACCACTCTTGTACTCTTTGACCGGGCAAGCTCCGACATACAGCAGGTATTAGAGACTCTGGCAGCTAAACACCGGCTGGAGAAACCCAAGCTGCAATTGCTGGCGCACCCTAACCGTGAAGGTGGTCTGTTTCAGGTTCTTTATGGTCTGCCCGACTTTTACCAGGAATCTATCGAGCGTCAGCAACTCACTCCGGCGTATCTGAAGCCGCTGAATGACTTTAACTTTGATATTAGCTGGTATCATAGCCAGAACTGGGAAAATTCACTTAGCCTGAGCCAGTTCAACAGTGATTGGCACAGCCAAAATCTCACAGACTTTTCTGCCCATAGTCAAAATCAACTGAATGTTGTTTTAATGGCCGAAAACGATATTTCAGCATTAGATAAGGTACTTCAGCAAACGGCAGGCCATCAGTTGCTGATAACATCCTTGTCACCCGCACAGAGTGAAGAGTTGTTAGGGAATAAGCAGTTTGCACTTGAGAACATGCAAGTACCACTTTGGCAACGTGACTACCAATTGGCTGATCAACCGATTGCCGGGCTAATGGACATTGTACCGACCATGCTGGAAAGCCGGATTTCCTGCGCGGGCTCTCATAAAAATTATACAAACGGCGAAAGCTTGCAAACACTTAAACGTCGCTGGCCTTTAGTTGAAACCTACAGCCCTTACATTGTTATTTACGACGAAAAAGAGATTACGATTCTGGATAACAGTGGTCAGTTTAGCGTATACAGCAGCGACAAATTTGAATTGAAGAAGCAAGCGGAACCACCAGTTCCTGTGCTGATTGACGCACTTAAAGACTTAAAGCGCTTTAGCAAAACGGAAGAAACCAATTAATTGATGAAAATAGCAGCACTTGACTGCCCTAAACCGCGTTCGTGCTTGCTAATTCAGACCAATACAGTAACATAGCACTCCTCGGTCGGCGTGTAGCGCAGCCTGGTAGCGCACTGTCATGGGGTGTCAGGGGTCGGAGGTTCAAATCCTCTCACGCCGACCAATTCTTCCTAGTTTTATCGAACTATTTTTAATTCCAGTCGGCAGGCAAGCTAAGCTGCTCTTCTATTTCAGTTGTTACTCTCCAGTAACCTCCTCTGGCGGAACCTTTTCGAACTAACAAGCCCTGATCTTTCAGTTTTGAAATGTGTTTTTCTACCGCCCGCGAAGAAATGTTCAAAACTTCTGCCACTCGGGCCGCACTCCAGTCAGGTTGTTCATTTAATAGTCTAAGAACCATGTTTCGTGTATTTACACCAGAAAGAGCTCGCTTCTCCGAACCGTTAACCGAACAAAACAACGAACTTTTAACCGAACCTTCGGCGTGCTGGACAGTTAAAGCATTGGCGGCATTACTCTCTTTTTTAGCAGCCGCCTTAGCTATCTCGGATTTAACTGTGCGGGAAATTGTCTGCTGCATACAACTCAGAACGAACTCAACCATCGGCACTTTGTCGTTTTCTGAAATTGAGCGTCTTAAGCAGTCAAGGTACTCATCTTTACTGGCTTTAAATGTTTCTTCAAAACTCAGCCATGCAATGGCCGGATGCCAGTCAGCAAGAATGAGGCTAAACCAAAGTCTTCCAATACAACCATTTGCCACAGAAAAAGGCTGGATAAACTCAAATTGCTGCAAAAATATTGCCGCTTTAAGCAATGGATGTTCGTCGCTTTGCTGCAGCCAGTTAAGCAGATCTCTGACCGACTTTCGGGCTTGCCCGGCCGGTGCAGTCATATGTACAAGTTTATTATTCTGATAAACGCCCATTCCGGTAGCACGATAGCTACCAGCACTTGGAGTGACACCTGCACAAACTAACTGATGAGCATTCTTTAAGTCAGCCTCTGAAGAAAAGCTCCACTGCGCCAACTGCGTATAAGCTTCATTTAAACGAATGTTCTGCAACAATTGTGATTGTTCTTCAATGCCGACCGAAGCAAATACTTTCAACGGCATTTGTTGAGACTGAAATTCTGCTAAGTCGCTACCCTCTGACTCTAACAAAGCCAGCCATCGTCCAAACTCAGTACTAATTTGCGCCACTAGGTTAACGCACCGACTGGTAATCAAATAATCTGGTGTTGCCATTATTCTTTTAGTAACCCAAGAGGTTACTCTCCGTTATTTGTTCTAATATTTGTATTATTCTGGTCGATACAACATCTATCAGCTTAACGCATATAATTGCGGTCGGGTAACTATTTGAGGTTCTCATGAATTTACAGAATAAACTCACTCTCAGCATGGCAATTGCGTTAACCACGTTACTTGTCATCGCCCTGGGAATATCAACCTTCATGATGCGCTCTTTAATTGAAGAGCGCGTAACCAAACAAGAACTCCCGGCCACACTGGGTGAAATTAGAGGGGAAGTTGGCCAATTAATAGCGACTCCAATGTTAATTTCCCAGGAACTGGCTAATAACCAGTATTTAATTGACGCATTAAAGAATGGTGAGTCGCAAACCGATCAAAACGAAATTGTTAGCTACCTTAACCGTATTTACCAGCAGAGAAATGCCGTGGCAGCATTTACAGTCAGCGCCGAAAGTAACAACTATTACACCGCAGAAGGTCTATTTAAAACCGTTTCAGCTAACGAAGAAAGAGACCAGTGGTTTTTCAACTTTGTAGAAAGTAATACCGAGCAAGAGCTTAATTTTGATGTTGATGAACAGTCTGGAATTCCCACTGTTTTTGTCAACGTTCCTATTCAGGATAACGGGCGCACTCTTGGCGTCGGTGGTATAGGGCAAAGCCTCGAAGCACTGCAAAATGCCATTGCCGATTTTAATGTGGGAGAAAACGGTATTGCTTACCTGGTAGACGCTGAGGGACGTATTCAAATTCACCCTAGCATTAGTGACTTTCGACAGTTGTCATCGGAAGTTGGCAATAAAGTCGCGAATAAATTAATGAGTAATAATGAAGTAGAAATTGATTACACCAGCCAAAGTGGCGATGATCTCATTGTTGCCAGTACCAATCTGCCTAACAGTGACTGGCGAATTGTCATTGAACTGCCGGAAGATGAACTTTATTCGGGCCTGAACAATACCATCACTGCAATTGTTTTTATCAGTTTAGTCATTGGACTGGGCTTTGTAATTGTCAGTTGGTTTTATGCCCGCCGTATTGTTCGTCCAATTAAATATGTCGCCAATAGTCTTAACCGAATGGCCAATGAAGGCGGTGATTTGACTCAGCGTCTGGATATAGAAAGCAATGACGAAGTCGGTGACCTGGCGAAAGGCTTTAATGCTTTCATCGCCAACTTAGGCAGTATTATTACCCACGTTCGAAATACGGCCTACGAAGTTAATGAAAAAGTACAAACTATTGATAAGTCCATGCTGCAAATTGACGGTTTGTCTTCTGAACAGGAAAACAAAACCGACCAAGTTGCGGTGGCTATGAACGAAATGGAGACCACTGTCAGAGAGATAGCTGAGAACGCTAACCAGACGGCCAATCATGCCAGTGAGTCGCGAACTACCACCTCGCAGAACCAGGAACAATTGCAACTGGCCGTGGAAACCATGCAGGAACTATCAACTTCCATGCAAAGCGCCGCAAGCTCTGTTGAGCAGCTTGCCGATGAAGTAGCCAGTATTGTTACAGTTATTGATACAATTCAGGGTATTTCCGAACAAACCAATTTGCTGGCGTTAAATGCAGCTATTGAGTCAGCTCGCGCTGGTGAGGCGGGACGAGGCTTTGCTGTTGTCGCTGACGAGGTTCGTACCCTGTCTCAACGCACCAGCCAGTCAACCGAAGAAATACGGGAAAAAATTTCGCGTCTGCAAAAAGGTTCTAAGTCCGCGGTTTCAGCGATGGAAACCAACCGAACCCAGGCAGATAGCACCAGCGAGCGTATTCTGAACGCAAACCAGAAGCTTAATGAGTTAGTTGTGCTCATACAGGAAACGGCAGATATGAGCACACAGATTGCTACAGCAACGGAAGAGCAAGCATCTGTCAGTCAGGACGTTGCTAAGAACATTCAGGCAATTGCAGACTTCTCCAGTCAGGTTTCAACTGCGGTTAAAAGCAGTCACAGCGAGTGTGATCAAATGTCTGCACTCGCAGATAGTCTACGCAACCAGCTGGAGCAATTTAAAACGTAATATCAGCAAACACCGATTGCAGCCGTGCAACCTCGCCATCATTCAGAGGTTGCATCGGCTGCTTCCCCCATACCGGCGCAGGCCAGGCCACATCACTTTGAAAACGTGCAATGTGGTGCACATGCAGCTGTGGAACGACATTTCCTAACGCCGCAACATTAAGCTTATCGGGTTGATACTCAGCTTTTAACCAATGGCACAAAAAGCGACTTTCCCGTACCAACTGCAGTTGGTCGTCTTCACTTAAATCAATTACTTCGCGCACATCTGCCACTTTCGGCACTAGCAAAAACCAGGGAAACTGTCCGTCATCCATTACCCTGACTTCACATAATGGCCAGTCAGCTAAATGGTAACTGTCCCTGGCTAATTCCGGAGCTATTGTGAATGACATAAAATCCCCCTTATTTTAAAGTGTTTGAAGAAACCGTTTAAACAGTGCGTTAGTCTGCTGCAGGCTGTCAACTAAACGATGGTCGTCATCAACGACGTGCAACTGCGAGTGAGTCCTTTTAGCGTAGCGCCAACTGTTTTCTACCGGGACAATATCATCGTTCCAGCCGTGCACAATTTCCGTTACACAAGTTGGCGTTATTTTGTCAAAGTCGGCTTCACCACCTAAATAAAAAGCCGGTGCCATTAAAAACAAGCCTTTGCAATCAGGTGTTTCTGCTGCAACAGTCGCGACATAGCCTCCCATACTCGAACCGACAAGCACAAAAGGCGTTGATAGAGAGTGAATAACTTGTTTCAAGGTGTCCACACGTTGGTCTGGATTATCAATGCCCTGATAATCAATACTGCTCACTTCCATTCCCAAAGCTTCAGCTGTTTTTGCTAATACTTTGATCTTAGTCCCCCAGGGACCGCTTTCTTTACCGTGATTAAAAATAACCTGCATTTAACAATTGCCTATTTTTCGATGCTTAGATAAATTGGAATGAACGTTAATTATTTGGTAACAAAGTTAACCCATATCATGACAGTAAAATTAAACAGCGTGAAACTGTTAATTTGTTTCTTATTATTGAGCGGCAGTGCAATTGCTCAAGAAGATGAGCTGTCCGCGCCCTTGATTTTTGGCGTCAATGAGTCTCCCCCCTTTCATATTACGCAGGGTGACCAGTTGAATAGCGGGTTTTGTGATGTTTTGGTTGAGACTATCAAGGCTGAACTGCCCGGTACTCATCAGGTTATTCGTAAAATGCCACATGGTCGAATCCGAACCATTATGAAACGCGAAGGCAGCATGTGCTTTCCCTGCATGATAAACCGTACCAGCTACAACCCTAATTACTACTTTAGCAAAACCACACATTTGTACGCTCCTCACGGCATTATTACCCGCGCTTCTCTGGCTAAGAACATTATAGAGAAATATGGAAACCCTGTGTCACTTGAAAAGCTACTAGCCGAGTCTGAATTACGTTTCGCTCAACCTGTTGGCCGCCGTTACGGTGATATTCAACACCTTATTGATGAACATTTGGTAGGTACCAAACACCATAAGCAAGTATATGGGGAACTTGCGTTATACAATTTACTTGCCATGATCCTTATTAACAGAGTTGATTTTACCATCGACTACGAAATGATGATTCAGTCATACCAACGGGACGCCGGAGCTCGAGAGAGTAGCGAGACTCTTAGCTTTATTCCAATAGAAGAATACGAAGAAAAAGTCATTAGAGGAGCTGTCGGTTGCAGCAATAACGAATGGGGTAAGAACGCAACTCAATTGATTGACACGGTCATTAATGACATTCGTCGTAATAGAGACTTCCAACAAAGCCTTGATTACTGGCTGGGTACGGACAGGCCCAACTTAGACGAGCTAACAACCAAATGAGGGTAGACTCTATGGGTTTTCAAAAACTAGTCACTGCTCTTTTTTTTACCCTGTTGCTTTGTCAAAACAGTCACGCTGCGTATGAAGAAGATATTATATGGGGAATAAACTCATCGCCTCCTTTTCATATTTTTTATGGGGAATATAAAAACCTTGGCTTTTGTGACGCCTTAGTTACTGCGTTTCAGCATCAACTCCCTGAGCTGTCACACAAAATACGTAAGTTACCATCCCGTCGAATTACCATGCTCATGAGAAAGAATAAAAACTTGTGCTTTCCCTGCCTAATAAAAAAAACAAACTACAACTCGGAGTTTAGTTACACCGAAACAACGCATCTCTATCAGCCTCATGGCATTATTACCCGCGCATCCATTGCTTCCCGAATTATAAAAAAATATAACCAGCCCGTTGTATTTTCAGAGTTAGTAAAAGACCCTGATTTACGCTTTGCACAGCCAACTGAACGGCGATACGGCCGATTACAGGCTGTTCTTGAGGAGTACTTGATTGATTCAGATAACTTTAGTTTCATTAGCGGCGATAATGCAAATGTTAACCTATTAACGATGATCGTAAACGAACGTATCGACTACACCATCGACTACAACAGCATTATGACCTACTACAATGAAACTCAAAGTAAACGAAGTGAATTAGTATTTTTGCCAATTGCCGAGTACGAGAATGAATTCATAGAAGGTGCAGTTGGTTGCAGCAATAATGAATGGGGCCGCAATGCTGTCAACCAACTCAACCGGGTTATTCCTCAGATAAAAACCGACCCGGACTTTCAACGCGCTCTGGATAAGTGGATGGGAAGTAACCGCCCCAGAACAAATTAAACGAAACGGTGTTCTAAATACCGGTTAATATCATCAGATTCGTACATCCACTGTACTTTATCGCCCTCTTCAATTCGCAGGCATGGCACTTTAACGCGCCCACCACCATTCAATAACGCATCGCGATGCTCATCGTTATTCTTTGCATCTCGTAACTCAATATTCAAATTAAGACGGGCTATTTCTTTGCGAACTTTCACACAAAACGGACACGCAGCAAACTGATACAACGCAAGTGACTTGCACGCTTCATCAACTTCCTTTTGCTCTTGTTCTGAGCGTTCTTTTCCCTTTGGCGTTGTTAATTTTTCAACCAATAACACTATGGGTGTCAAAACAAGTCGCAAACCCCGGAAAAAGTAACGAATGATAATTCTCATAAATACAACCAAATAGCTTGTTTAAGATAGTCCTATTCTAACCCGTTTAAAGCATCAGCGGCAATTTCAAAGGAGCGTAACCGGGCGTCATGATCAAACACATGACTGGTAAGAATTATTTCATCTATTCCGGTATCATCAATAAACTGCTGCAGGTGTCGTTGAACCGTTTCCTTGGTTCCTACTGCTGTATAAGTTAATGCATGGTTCGCGCCTGCCAGCTCATGCGGAGCCGCGACCGCTCTTATATCATCCACAGGGGCTTTTAAAGGACCCGGCATACCACGTCGTAACGCAATAAACTGCTGTTGCATAGAACTCATCATTTTACGCGCTTCACTTTCATCATCTGCCGCAAAGACATTCATTGCAGCAGCCGCGTAAGGTTCATTGAGGTAACGTGACGGTCGGAAATTATCACGATAAGCTTTTAATGCGTGTTGTAAATAGTCTGGTGCAAAATGCGATGCAAAAGCGTATGGCAAACCTAAATGCGCCGCGAGCTGAGCACCAAATGTGCTTGAGCCTAACAACCATACCGGAATTTTCTGTTGAAACCCGGGAACCGCTTTAATCGCATCGCTTTCCTGCGCTTCTTCCAGATAACCTAACAGCTCTTGCACATCATTCGGAAACTGCTCAGCGTCATCAGGCTTGCGTCTTAAGGCTCTCAAAGTTCTGCCGTCAGTTCCCGGAGCCCTGCCCAATCCAATGTCGACTCGACCAGGGTATAACGCATCCAGCGTACCGAACTGCTCAGCAACAACAAAAGGCGCATGGTTCGGCAACATCACACCACCCGAGCCAATTCGAATTTTGTCGGTTTTGCCAGCGACATAACCTAAAGCAACCGCGGTTGCGGCCGAGGCGATCCCCGTCATATTGTGATGCTCAGCCATCCAGAAACGGTGGTACCCCCACCGCTCTGCATGCTGGGCTAAATCAGCCGAGTTACGCAATGATTCAGCCACTGACCCACCTTCCGTGACAGGCGCTAAATCAAGAACTGAATATTTCATAACAAATTACAGCTCTTGCTTGGTTGGACGAATGATCATTTCATTCACATCAACTTGCTGAGGTTGCTCAATAGCAAAGGTAATTGCACGGGCAATGGCAGCTGAGTCAATAGCATCTGAATATAAATCGTCAGCCATTGCTTTCGCATCTTTGTCGCTAATATGGTCTGTCAGCTCTGTTGCTACAGCGCCGGGAGATATATTTGTTGCACGGATTTCACCATTAGATTCCTGACGAATGCCTTCAGAAATAGCTTTTACTGCAAATTTAGTTGCACAATATACCGTTCCGCCAGCAAAAACTTTCTGACCAGCAACCGATGATAAATTGATGATATGACCCACGTGCTGTTCACGCATTACCGGTAATACAGCGGCAACACCGTATAGAACACCTTTAATATTCACATCTATCATCGTGTCCCACTCGTCCACTTTCAGCGCATCGAGCGGCGCTAGCGGCATTAATCCAGCGTTATTAATCAATACATCAATGCGACCAAACTCAGCTTTAGTGTCATCTGCTAGTTTTTGAACTGCGGTTTTGTCAGTCACATCAACTACTCGGTAAGCTGCCTGACCACCGTCTTTCTTAATTGACTCAGTCAATTCTTTTAAGCGATCTTCACGGCGCGCCGCCAACATAAGTTTTGCGCCTTTTGCTGCAAGCATACGAGCTGTTTCTTCACCTAAACCACTGCTTGCCCCTGTAATAATCACAACTTTATCTTGTACTTCTGACATAGCTTTACCTCCGGTTGACGCTATTGGTCCACTGCCCCTAACTGCTTTAAAATCATGTTTTCAAAGCGCAGCAGCGGCAGCATAGAACGTTGTACTTTGGCCCGCAGCAATGCCCCTTGCCAACCAGACAGGATAAAGGCGCCCATCTGTTCAGTGTCGACATCCTGCTTAATTTGCTGTGTTTCTTGCGCCGCTTTTAAACAATGCGCAATACGCAGCTCCCAGTCAGAAAAAATATCGTCTAACCGTTCACGGAAAAGCGGGCTCTGCGAAGCCAATTCCTGCCCCAGATTGCCTATCAGACAACCCTTGGAAAAATCACACGACTTCATATCTTCAACTGAACAACGCAAGTACGAACGTAACCGATCGACCGGCTGTAAGCTTTCGTTGCCCAGAGTTTCATTCATACGCGCTTCGTACTCTTCTGCGTATGTTTCAATGACCGCCAGGCCAAAGTCGTTCTTACTTTTAAAGTAATGATAGAACGAACCTTTTGGTACCTGCGCTTCACTCAAAATTTTGTTCAAACCGGTGCTGCCGAAACCATGAATGGAAATCAGGTCAGCACCTATGGTGATGATGTGTTGTCGTGTATCGTTCTTTTTCATGCTTTTAATATTAGACCAGTCGTCTAGAGCTTTCAAGGCAAGTCATAAATAAGGCCTCATAGAGCTTCAGCTATAGGCTCTGGCCATACCCCACACTGAACTTTGGCAATATGATCACTTTGCAGTATTTGCATCACCACGCGGGACTGACCTATTCCCCCACCAATAGTTAAAGGCAGCTCGCCAGCCAAAAGTGACTGGTGCCAGGCTAACTGAAGCTTTTCCTCCTGCCGTCTTAAACGTAATTGTCGCTTTAACGCCTGCTGATCAACACGTATTCCCATAGAGGACAACTCCAATGCGTCATTCAACCCCGGATGCCAGACAATAATATCGCCATTTAACCCCGTACTGCCCTGCTCATTAACAGAGCTCCAGTCATCGTAGTCTGGCGCGCGCGCATCATGAGCATGACCATGACTCAGTTCGCCACCAATACCGACCAAAAACACAGCGCCGTATTGTTTTACAATCTTGCGTTCTCTCTGTTTAGCCGTAAGCTCCGGATAGGCTTTCATTAACTCTTCCGTATGAACCACATAGATAGTTTCAGGCAGAACATTTTTAGCGTCATATTTCTCAGCGTACAAACGCTCCGTTTCACGCAAGGCCGAGTAAATTTTCTCAACTGTCTGGGTTAAAAAGCTCAGTGAACGCTGCTCCTCTGTAATGACTTTTTCCCAGTCCCATTGATCAACATAAACTGAATGCACTGAACTCAGGGCTTCCTCATCAGGGCGCAATGCCTTCATCTGTGTAACGATTCCTTCGCCAGCACTAAAGCCATAGCGACCTAAAGTGTAACGTTTCCATTTTGCTAAAGAGTGAACCACTTCATAGCTTTTGTCCGGCACAGCTTTAACCTTGACCGCAACGGCTTGCTCCCAACCCGACAGATCATCCTGAATACCACTACCATGCTCACTAAGTAATGGCGACTGCACCTCAAAAAGCCCCAGCTGACTTTGTAGTTGCTGGGTAAAGCCGCTTTTTACAAATTGGATTTTCTCCTGCTGTAACCTGTACTTTGACTTCATAAACACTCCGAATCGTTAAACAAAAGAGCCAAAAACGATTCAATTAACACCTTTTTAATTCTTTTATTCAATAATGTTTAACATAAATAGCTTTAATTAATAATTTCCGTTAATTTAAAGGCAAATTAATTATTAAAGCATTAATAAACGATGAAAAAATTAGCTGAAAATTATCAAATCGATGATCTGGACCGCTCAATACTTAACGCCTTAATGGAGGATGCGCGCACGCCTTATGCTGAGCTGGCCAAACGCTATAAGGTCAGTCCAGCCACCATTCATGTTCGCGTTGAAAAGATGAAACGAGCCGGGATTATTGAAGGTACTCGTTTACAGGTTAACGCCAAACGCTTAGGCTACGATGTCTGTTGCTTCATTGGCATTACTTTGAAAAGCGCAGGTGACTACCCGGCAGCAATTGAAAAGCTGGAAAAGCTCGAAGAAGTTATTGAGGCTTACTACACCACCGGACAGTACAATGTTTTTATTAAGATCATGACACCATCAATTAACCAGCTGCAACACACGCTTATCAATCGAATTCAGGCTATTGATGAAATACAATCAACGGAAACGCTCATATCATTACAGCAACCTATTAACAGAGACATACAGCCATGAGTCAGGACGTTAAATTAACTGAGTACAGTCACGGCGCCGGTTGTGGCTGCAAAATATCACCACAAGTGCTATCGACCATATTGCAAAGTAAACTCAATATAACCCCCGACCCTAAACTGTTGGTAGGAAACAGCACGCGTGACGATGCCGCAGCTTATGACATGGGCAATGGCCAGGTTGTATTGAGTACCACCGACTTTTTTATGCCTATCTGTGATGATCCTTTCGACTTTGGCCGCATAGCTGCTACGAATGCCATTAGTGACATCTATGCTATGGGCGGTCAGCCTTTAATGGCTATTGCTATTTTCGGCTGGCCAATCAACAAACTGTCGGCGGAAGTCGCTCAACAGGTTATTGATGGCGGAAGACAAGCCTGCGCTGACGCAGGCATTATGCTGGCCGGCGGGCACAGCATTGATGCACCAGAGCCAATTTTTGGATTAGCGGTTACCGGTCAGGTTGAAAAACAAAAACTCAAGCAAAACGATACGGCCCGGGAAGGAGATGTATTAATGCTGACCAAGCCTTTAGGGGTTGGCATTTTGACGACCGCGCAAAAACAGAAAAAACTGCTCCCTGAGCATAACGGAATTGCGATTGAAACCATGTGCCAAATGAACAAAATTGGCCCGGTTTTGGCCGGTATTAAGGGAGTAAACGCAATCACTGATGTTACTGGTTTTGGTTTGGCCGGACATTTAATCGAGATGTCCGAAGGTGCAGACCTCTATGCAAAAATTCAGTTCGACAAGATCCCGACACTGCCTCACGTACACGACTACCTGAGTCAGGGATGTGTCCCCGGCGGTAGCTCGCGAAATTTTGATAGCTACGGTCAACATATAAGCCCGGTGCCGGAGCACCAGCGTAACCTCTTATGTGACCCACAAACGTCTGGTGGCTTACTCATCAGCGTGGCAAAAGAAGACGTTGAAATCGTTTATCAGACCTGTCGCGAGCATAATCAGTTAATACAAGTTATTGGTGAGCTTTATTCCGAGCAGCCACAAGCATATCGGGTGGTCGTCGAATAAATGACTGGTAAATGGATAATTCACTCACAATTCGACGAGTTGTTTATTAACGACACCCCGTTACTTGATTTAAGGGCGCCTTCAGAGTTTAAAAAAGGCGCTTTTAGCACAGCCGTTAATTACCCGCTGATGACGGATGACGAACGGGCGAAAGTTGGCACTTGTTATAAACAGCATGGGCAGAAAGCAGCAATTGAACTCGGCCATGCGTTGGTCAGCGGCGAGACTAAAAAACGTAGAGTGAATATCTGGAGAGACTTTTTCAGTGCTCAGCCAAGCGCTGTTATCTATTGCTTTCGGGGCGGTTTGCGCTCTGAAATAGTGCAACAATGGCTATCTGATGAAGACATACAACGCCCTCGTATAAAAGGCGGTTACAAAGCTTTAAGACAACATTTGATACAACGTACCGAGGAGCTTGTCTCGCAGTTTCACTGGATTGTGGTCAGTGGCCGCACCGGTTGCCAGAAAACCGAGTTTATTAAAGACAAAGTCCATTCCATTGATTTAGAAGGTTTAGCACATCATCGCGGTTCAGCGTTCGGCCGTTTCCCGGAACCTCAGCCGACCCAGATAGACTTTGAGAATCAGTTAGCTATTGAGCTTATTAAGTTGAAAGCACAAGGTGCAACGACCCTTTTTATTGAAGATGAAGGCAGCCATATAGGCTCAGTTTCTGTTCCCGAGTGCCTGCGTCTGGAAACTCAAAAAGCACAGCGCCATCGTATTGAATCCACTATTGAGCAACGCGTTGAGGTTATTTACCAGGAATACGTTGTCGAGGCGGAGAAACGTTATTCAGCAAAAGAGCTGTTTGAAAGCTACCTGCTGGACAGTTTGGCCCGCACGCGCAAGCGACTCGGCGACCTTAGGTTTCGTCAACTCCGCGATACGTTGCATCAGGCTCTAAACCGCAACAGTAAAGAGCTACATAAGCAATGGATAAAAGGACTACTGGTCGACTATTACGATCCCATGTACGACTATCAAATGAAAAAGCGATAAGCATCGCTAAAAATCTGCGACCTACCGAAAACAGCAGTTAATCTCCAACGCTTTTGTTATGGTGGAACAATAATAACACCAAGGGGATCTATCTATGTTGAAGCGAATGTTAAGCCGTTTAACAACGGTCGCATTGGTCATCGTTGCCCTGCCCTCTATGGCAGCAACAAAAGACCTTTCGTATTACCTACCACAGGATGTCAGTTACAATCCGGAAATTACTAAGCCAAAAGATGTTCTTGGCTACCAGGTTGGTGAGTGGCATGCACGTCCCGAACAAATCGTTAAGTATATGGAAGTTCTGGCCGAAGAATCAGACCGTATTACACTGGAAGTTACCGGCCGTACGCATGAGCAACGTCCGTTGTTGCTACTTACGGTCACCTCAGAAGACAACCACGCCAATATTGACGATGTTCGCGAACGTCATTTAGCGGCAGCCGACCCTAACCGCGATGCTGATCCCGACAATACACCGGTAGTCATGTATATGGGTTACAGCATTCACGGCGATGAATCCAGTGGCAGTAACTCAGCGATATTATTCGCCTACTACCTTGCCGCCGCCGAGGGGGAAGCCGTTGATGCGCTTCTGAACGACTCTGTTATTCTGCTTGACCCCGCATTCAATCCAGATGGATTGGCTCGTTTTGCACAGTGGGCAAACCAGCACCGTGGCCAAAACTTGGTTGCCGACCCACAGCACCGTGAGCACATACAACCTTTCACCCGCGGTCGGGTTAACCACTATTGGTTTGATATGAACCGCGACTGGTTGCTATTACAACATCCAGAGTCACGTGCACGAGTGGCTAACTTTCAAAAGTGGAAACCGAACGTTCTGACCGATTACCACGAAATGGGCACCAACAGCACCTATTTCTTCCAACCCGGCATCCCGTCGCGCAAAAACCCGCTAACGCCGGATGAAAACGTTCGTTTAACCGAAATTTTAGCAGCAGAACACGCTGACTCTTTAGACGATATCGGCAGCCTTTATTACACCGAAGAGTCATTCGACGACTTTTATTACGGCAAAGGCTCGACCTATCCTGACATTCAGGGGTCAGTCGGCATTTTATTTGAGCAGGCATCCAGCCGTGGTCATTTGCAGGATTCCGTTAACGGTGAAGTCAGTTTCCCGTTTACTATCCGAAACCAGTTCGTGGCTTCGCTTAGTACCATTTATGGCACGCACAAGAATAAAAGTCGTTTTATTGAGTTTCAGGAACGGGCATACGATGAAGGTCTTGAAGCCGCTAAAAAAACGAACTTTGATGGTTACTTAATTGGTGACTCAAGTGATCCGTCGCGCGTTGAAGGCTTGCTGGAAATTTTTAAACAACACGATATTAAAGCCTACCGTGTCGAAAAAGACATTGAGCAAAACGGTAAAGAGTTTAAAGCCGGCAGCAGTTACTACATTCCACTGGCACAAGCACAGTACGGTTTAATTCAGGGCATTTTCAGCACTCGTAAGAGCTTCCCTGATAATACCTTCTATGATGTATCAGGCTGGACGCTTCCGTTAGCCTTTAATGTGCCATTTGAAACACACCGTGGTCGCATCCAAATTGCTGACGCAGCCTGGGATGCTCCTAAGCGTAAATCCTCGGCACTTACCGACGCTTACGCCTACGCGTTTAACTGGGATGACTACCACGCACCGGGTTTGCTGCAAGAACTGCTAGAACAGAATATTCACGTACGTCAAAGCACCAAGCCGTTTACTGTCGAGGCAAAACAAGGTCGTCAGGAGTTTTCTCCCGGCTCTATCATTGTGCCTAAGGCGTACCAGGAACGTGACTGGCGAGATGTTCAGCGTCGCCTGGCAACTGCAGCAAAAGAAAAAGGCGTGCACGTCACTTCTATAGAAACTGGGTTGACACCAGAAGGTGTTGATTTAGGTAGCCGCAATATTCAGCCAGTAGAAGAGCCCAGCGTCATGATGCTGACTGGTGCTGGTGTAAACCTTTATGAAGCTGGCGAAACCTGGTACTACCTGGATCGTCATGTGGGCATTCCGCTTTCTATGATCGATACAGAGCGCCTTTCACGCGCGGACCTAACTCGCTATAGCCATATTATTATGGTTGATGGCCGCTACGGTAATCTCAACAAAGCGTTACGCAAAAAGCTCAAGCAATGGGTTAGTCAGGGCGGCACAATAATTGGTCAACGCGGTGGAGCTGAATGGCTTGCAGAAAATAATCTTCTGCATACACGCTTCATCGAAGACTCCGTCTTTCAGGATGCCTTTGCTAAAGATCGTATGAGTTATGACGATCGCGATAGCTTCTATTCGGAGCAAAGAATTGCCGGTGCGATATTCTCCATGGAAGTCGACACTTCTCACCCACTCTTCTTTGGCTTCCCTCGTGAGCAAATGCCGGTATTTAAAAACTCGGTTGCTGCTATGGAAGAACCTGAATCTCCTTTTGTTTCAGTATCTCGTTATTCAGAGCAACCATTAATGAGTGGTTACACGGATGAACGGAACCGCGAAATTCTGAAAGGAAAAACCAACATTGCCGCTCATCGCTATGGTAGTGGACAGGTTATTGGTTTTGCCGACAACGTGAATTTCCGCGCCTACTTCTGGGGAACCGCTAAACTGCTGAGTAACGCTATTTACTTAGCACCACGCATTCAGGTTTACGCTGATAAGCTAGATGATAAAGCAGCAGCGGACGCAGCAGCAGAAGCTCACTAATCATCACTCCTGAAAAACTGAAAACTGCTAAGGTTTATACGCCTTAGCAGTTTTTTTACACATCAAAACGCTAGTTATTCTCACAATCATGGTCTACCTTACTAATTGAAACTTCTCAAATAATTAGTGAGGTCACTATGTTACGTTGGGTTCTTATCTTTTTCGTCGTTGCAGTTATCGCAGCCATTTTAGGGTTCGGTGGTATTGCTGGAGCAGCCGCTGAAATCGCTAAAATTATCTTCTTTATTTTTGTCGTTCTATTCGTAATTTCATTGGTTGTGCGCCTGCTTCAGGGGAACAAAAGGCTCTAAACGCTTTAAGCTTCTATAGATATTAGACATTGGTCGTATGCCATCGGTTATTGAATCTACGCTACAATAACCGATGGTACTTTACGTTATCTGTCTAACACCACAACAATGAGGCTTTGCCATGAACGCAATCGTAATGATGGTTCTGGGTTTAGGCGCTATGTTTCTCGGTTATGTTTTTTACTCAAAATTCATTGCTGAGAAAATCTTTAAGCTTGATCCAAACTTCAGAACACCAGCTCATGAATTAGAAGACGGCGTTGACTTCGTCCCTACCAATAAATATGTTCTTTGGGGTCACCACTTTACATCTGTAGCCGGCGCGGCGCCTATTATTGGCCCTGCTATCGCCGTTATTTGGGGCTGGGTTCCCGCCTTCCTATGGGTCATTTTCGGAACCATATTTTTTGCTGGCGTACATGATGCAGGTGCTATTTGGGCAAGCAACCGAAATAAAGCAAAGTCTATTGGTAATTTAACCGGCGACGTTGTCGGAAAACGCTCTCAAACCTTATTTATGATCGTGATATTCCTTGTGTTACTAATGGTTAATGCCGTTTTCGCCACAGCAATATCAGGTCTGCTCATCAAGTTCTCGAGTTCTGTGGTTCCTGTTTGGGGAGCGATTTTCGTTGCACTTATTATCGGTCAGATAATCTTCCGTAAATGGATGGGTCTTGGTGCCATATCGATCATTGGGGTTTTGGCGCTATATGCGCTTATTTGGGCCGGTCCATCTTTCCCAATTCAGTTACCCGAAACCGTTATGGGAATCAGTGATAACGCCCAATGGGTACTTATCCTGTTTGGGTACGCTGCTATCGCCTCATTGTTACCTGTTTGGGTATTATTGCAGCCTCGTGATTATATTAATGGCCTGCAGTTATTTATTGGTCTTATTCTGCTTTACGGTGCAACTTTACTGCTCGCCCCGGAAATATCAGCTCCGGCCTTTAACAGCAACACCCCGGAAGGCACTCCTTCCATGGTGCCATTGTTGTTCGTGACCATAGCCTGTGGTGCTATTTCTGGTTTCCACGGGCTGGTAGCCTCAGGAACAACATCCAAACAGCTGGATAAAGAAACCGATGCCCGCTTTGTTGGTTATTTTGGTGCTATTGGTGAGGGTTCTCTTTCATTGGCAACCATTATTGCTGCGACAGCAGGTTTTGCTACGTTAGCCGACTGGGAGGCCGTCTATTCCTCCTTCGGTCAGGGCGGTGTAGCAGCTTTCGTTGAAGGCGGTGCCAATATCATTAGTCAGGGTCTGGGTCTGGACGTAGGAATTTCCGAGACTTTACTGACGGTTATGGCTGTGCTGTTTGCCGGCACGACCATGGATACAGGTCTGCGCTTACAGCGTTATATTTTTCAGGAGTGGGGCAACCTGTATAACATCAACTGGATGCAAAAAGCCCTTCCGGCAACTCTGTTAGCTGTAGCTAGCTGCTTATTACTGGCATTTGGTGCCGGTGGAGCGGACGGTACCGGGGGGTTAGTCATCTGGCCTCTATTCGGTACCACAAACCAATTACTGGCCGGTTTAACTTTATTGGTCATTACTGTCATGCTGGTACGCTTGGGTCGTCCTATGTACTACACCCTGTTACCCTTAATTTTCTTACTGATAATGACCGTATTTGCGCTTATCGTTCAGCTTAAAGGTTTCTACGATAGTGGCGACTGGTTCTTAATGGGTCTGGATTTAGTGGTACTGGTTGCCGCAATTTGGATTGCCCTTGAGGCCAGTGCCGGATTATCTAAAATCCGTAAAGAACAAAAGGCTCAGAAACAAGAGTAAGCAGGAGTAAGTAGCATGAACATTCAGTCAGTGCGCCGTTGGTTTAGCCGTGCAAGCGACTTAGCAAACGAGTTTTATAATGCGCCCTATCGCTCTGCTATTGCCCGTGCAAAGCGCGATGAAGACGATTTGTTCATGCTACTGGTTTTTTCTGAAATGATGGGTGTGCCGAATCCGGCCGCCTATTATACGCTGGAGCTACAACCGTTAATGTTGGAACGCTTCCACGAATGGCATCAACGCATGGGGATGGAACACTCACCTCTTGATCACTTCCGTTGCTGCTAATTTTATAACCCGACCAGAAACAGGGTTCATTTCTCATGTTGTTAAGCGATAAAAAAGTTTTATTGATTGGCGGTAAAGGCGGCGTTGGTAAAACAACGGTTTCTTCTGCTCTGGCGGTGCTGGCAGCCCGTCACGGCAAAAGAGTTCTGCTGGTCTCAACCGACCCCGCACACAGTCTGGCTGATGTTTTTGATCAGAAAATCGGTGACCACAAAACTGTCGTACGCGAGAATTTAACCGCATTAGAAATCGATCCTGACCACGAAGTAAAAGCACATATCGATCGTGTCAGTTCACAGATGAAGCGCTTTACTAACCCTGATCTTTTTCCTGAAATTGAGCGACAGATGCGTTTAACACAGCAGTCGCCCGGAGCACAGGAAGCTGCTTTGCTGGAGAGGATTTGTGCCGTTATTGATGAGGCAGAAAAAGATTACGACTTACTCATTTTCGACACAGCCCCTACCGGCCATACATTACGCTTGCTAACCCTGCCCGAAGCCATGGCAGCCTGGACTCAGGGAATGCTGCGTTCACAAAAGCGTTCTGAAAACTTAGATTCGGTATTGGAGCATTTGTCTCCTAAAGCAGGTAAAGACATTAACAACCCCATGGCCGATCCTAAAGATAACGCCAGCGACGGTATGACGGACCGCACCCGTGCTATTACTGAGCAATTGCTAAATCGGCAGCGCTTATTTCAGCGGACTCGTCGGTTATTACAGGACGAAAACTACACCTCCATTTTATTTGTTTTAACTCCCGAGCGGCTTCCTATCCAGGAAACTGAACGTGCGTTGCAATCGCTCACCGCTGAAAATTTGCCTGTTGGCGGCGTTATCATTAACCGTATTTTGCCAGAACAAGCTGACGGAAGCTTTCTGGCAAAACGACGCACACAAGAAAAGTCTTATTTAGAAGACATAGCAAAGCGTTTTAATAGCTGGCCAAACTACTCTCTTTATTTATTAGAGGAAGACATTCAGGGAGTCCCAGCTCTGGAAGCATTTGCAGATAACCTGGAACAAGCCGGCTTTTCTTCTTAACTGCCACTTTTTTGTCATCGGTTTCTCTTATAATACGTATACAGTGTCATCATTGTTACTAAGGAGAGCACTATGCGCGCTGTAGGATATAAAAAATCACTTCCTGTAGAAGACTCAAACTCATTACTGGACATTACGGTTGATGACCCAAAGCCAGAGGAAAACGACTTACTCGTTAAAGTAAAAGCTATTGCAGTTAACCCCGTCGATACAAAAATTCGAATGCGAATGGCACCTGAATCCGGCCATAAAATTATAGGCTGGGACGCTGTTGGTGAAGTTATATCAATGGGTAATAAAGTGACAGGTTTTGAACCAGGAGACAGAGTCTGGTACGCAGGTGATTTAACCCGTTCAGGTTGCAATGCTCAAATGCAGGTTGTTGATCACAGAATTGTCGGAAAGGCACCTGACAACCTCGACGACTGTCAGGCAGCAGCCCTGCCTTTAACCAGCATTACCGCCTGGGAAGTACTTTTCGACCGGTTGCAAATTGATAAACCCTCTACTCACACAAAGAGGACCTTGTTGGTCATTGGCGGTGCAGGTGGTGTTGGCTCCATCTTAATTCAACTCGCCGCTCAATTGACCGATGCTACGATTATTGCCACAGCCTCACGCGCCGAGTCTCAGCAATGGGTGAAAGCCTTAGGCGCAGACCATGTTATTAATCATTACGACGATTTAGCCGAACAAATTGAAAGCACGGGTTCAGATCCGGTAACGGATGTTGCCTGCCTGACGCATAGCGAGCAATACTTTGATCAGTGCATGAAGTTTATGGCGCCTCAAGGCCGCTTTTGCTTAATAGATGATCCTGCTGAAAGTATTGATATTACATTAATGAAGCAAAAGAGCATCAGCCTTCACTGGGAGTTTATGTTTACCCGGTCTATGTTCAATACTGACGACATGATAAAGCAACAGGAGTTACTTAATCGTATTTCCGAAATGGTCGAGAAAGGTCAAATACGCTCAACACTTGGTAAAACCTTTGGCGAAATGAATGCAAAGAACCTTCGCAAAGCTCATAAAGCTATTGAGAGTCAGGAAACGATAGGAAAAATTGCATTAACTGTTGCCGAATAGTTTTACAAACATACATGAATGTATGTATAATTCCGGAATGCTAATAAATTTATAGGCCAGAGGTAGGTTTAATGAACACGCGTTTTAGGTTTGTCCCAATTTTAGCAACGGGTATCCTGTTAACAGGAGCACTAGCCGCTTGCAGTGACCAACAGCAGCAACAACAACAAGGCCAACAGCAAGCGGCCCAAGTAGAAGTGGTTACAATAACCCCTGAATCATTGAATCTAAGCGTTGATTTACCGGGCCGGACTGCTGCCTACCGCGTAGCACAGGTTCGTCCTCAGGTCAGTGGTGTCTTGCTTGATCGAACCTTTGAGGAAGGTACTTTTGTCGAAAAAGGACAACAGCTCTATCAAATTGATCCCGCCGTTTACGAAGCAGAATTAGCCAGTGCTGAAGCCGAGGTTGAGAGTGCTAAAGCCGTATTACGCAGCTCTGAGCTACATTATAAACGTTTTCAGGAACTACTCAATGAAAACGCCGTTAGCAGAGACGAATTTGATAGCGCAGAAGCCACTTTCTATCAAAATAAAGCGGCGGTTTCTTTAGCTGAAGCTCAGTTGAAGAATGCCCGTATTAATCTTGAATACACGAAAGTAAACGCCCCTATCAGTGGGATAATCGGTCGTTCAAACTTTACTGAAGGGGCATTGTTAACCGCCTCACAAGCTGAACCTCTGGTTACTATTAACCAACTAGACCCAATCTACGTCGATATTAATCAGTCGAGTAAACAGTTTATGAAATTACAGGCTGATATTAAGTCGGGTCGTATTCAGGCCAACGACAAGGGAAACGCTCCAGTGCGGTTAAAATTGAATGGTCTCGATTACGACCAAAAAGGCGAATTACTCTTCTCAGAAGTTAGCGTTGACGAAGACACCGGTGCTATTTTACTCCGTGCGGTATTTCCTAACCCGGATAAAACGCTTTACCCTGGTATGTTTGTGCGTGCTGAAGTCAGCGAAGGCAGCATAAGTGACGCCATTCAGGTACCACAAAAAGCCGTTACCCGAGACCCACGCGGGCGCCCTTATGTCATGCTGGTTAATGACGACAATACTGTCGAACAGCGAATGATTACAACGGAACGTGCCATCGACAACAAATGGTTGATCTCTGATGGCCTGAAAGAAGGCGACACTGTGGTCACCTCAGGCTTACAAAAAATTCGTCCTGGTGATGAAGTCACTATCGATTCGTCCAACTCTGAACAGCAGCAGTAAGGGAAGTCAGTAATGGCCAAGTTTTTTATTAATCGCCCGATATTTGCCTGGGTTATCGCACTGCTGACAATGATGGCCGGTGCTATCGCTATGATACAGCTGCCTATAGCTCAGTATCCAACCATTGCTCCGCCTGCTGTCGAAATTCAGGTAAGCTACCCTGGTGCTAACGCTGAAACGGTGTCTAACACAGTTACCAAAGTGATCGAACAGAACATGACAGGTATCGATAACCTGCTTTACTTCTCTTCACAAAGCAACTTTGGTAATGCAAGTATCAGCCTGACTTTCGCGTCGGGAACAGATCCGGATATTGCTCAGGTTCAGGTTCAGAATAAGCTGTCACAGGCAACTCCACAGCTACCTCAGGAAGTACAAGCTCAGGGCATTACTGTCAGTAAATCCAGCAGCTCATTCCTAATGGTAGCGGCGCTTGTTGCGACCGATGACCGCTACACACAAACCGACTTAAGTGACTATATTGCCTCGAATATTCAGGATCCGATAGCCCGTACAACCGGCGTTGGTAATGTTCAGTTATTTGGTGCGCCTTATGCTATGCGTATTTGGGTCGATCCTTCTGCGTTAGTTAATTACGGCATGACCATGGCCGATATAAAAGACGCTATCCGAGCACAGAATGCTCAGGTTGCGGCAGGTGAATTAGGCGGAACCCCGGCTGTTGACGGCCAACGTCTTAATTCGACAATTATTGCCCAAACCAGAATGTCTGACGCAGATCAATTTGAAAACATAACCTTAAAGGTTTTACCTGACGGTTCTCAGGTGCGTCTAAAAGATGTTGCAGAGGTCGAAAAAGGTGCTGAAAACTACTCCATTCAGGCAAATTACAACGGAAAGCCTGCCACGGGTCTCGCTATAAACTTGCAGACTGGTGCTAACGCGTTAGAAACTGCCGATGCCGTTAAAGCCCGCATGGACGAACTTGAACAGTTTTTCCCGGATGGAATGGAATTAGTCACGGCTTATGACACTACGCCATTTATTAAGATTTCAATTTCAGAAGTTGCGCAGGTATTAATAGAAGCGATCATTCTGGTCTTCCTGTTAATGTTCGTTTTCCTTCAGAATTTACGGGCAACCCTAATTCCGACGCTGGCAATTCCAGTTGTTATTCTGGGCACTATGGGTGTCATGTCTTTGGCTGGCTTCTCAATTAACACCCTGACCATGTTCGGTATGGTACTTTCCATCGGCTTATTGGTTGATGATGCCATCGTTGTTGTTGAAAACGTTGAGCGCTTAATGTCTGAAGAGGGTTTGTCTCCCAAACAGGCAACAATAAAATCGATGGGGCAAATTACCGGCGCACTGGTTGCCATCGGTGTGGTAATGGCAGCGGTATTCGCACCCATGGCCTTCTTCCCGGGATCCACTGGTGCTGTTTACCGACAGTTCTCATTGACCATTATTACCTCTATGGGTCTATCGGTTCTTGTTGCGATCATTTTCTCACCAGCACTGTGCGCTACTCTGCTAAAACCAGTTAAGCATGACAAAAACAGTGGCTGGGGACCGCTTGGATGGTTCAACCGGACACTTGAAAAATGGACCGTCAAGTACACGAACTCCATTCATTCAATTTTGCGTCGTACGGTGCGCTTTGGCTTGCTGTATTTGGGTATTCTTGGGGTGCTTGCCTACCTCTTTACTCAACTGCCATCATCGTTCTTACCAGACGAAGACCGTGGCGTATTTCTAACCCAAATGCAGTTACCGGTTGGTTCTACTATAGAACAATCGGTCAACACTATGGACAAAATTGAAGACTACTACCTGAACCAAGAAGATGCAGTGCAGTCCGTCTTCTCCGTTGTTGGGTTTAGTTTCTCGGGACGCAGTCAGGCTAACGGTATCGCTTTTGTTCGCTTAAAAGACTGGGATGAGCGTGATGAAAGCCAAAGCGTTGAAGCTGTTATTGGACGAGCTTTTGGTTTCTTTGCGACAATTAAAGAAGCCATGGTCTTTGCCTTTAACCTGCCACCAATTCCGGAACTCGGCGTTTCCAGCGGTTTTAATCTGTTTTTACAAGACAGGGGGAACCTGGGTCATGCCGGTTTGCTCGAAGCCCGTAACCAATTACTGGGTATGGCCGGACAAAACGATAAACTGGTTCAGGTACGCCCGAACGGACTTGAAGACGCTCCACAGCTGCGAATTGATATCGATTTTGAAAAAGCTCAGGCACAGGGGCTAACTATCGCAAGTATCAATGACACATTAAGCACGGCCTGGGGCTCATCCTATGTGAATGACTTTATTGACCGGGGAAGGGTCAAAAAAGTGTACCTTCAGGGCGAAGCTGAATCTCGTATGCTGCCGCAGGATATTAACGACTGGTACGTACGAAATAACCAGGGCGACATGGTGCCATTCAGCTCATTCTCCAGCTGGGAATGGACTTATGGCCCACAACGAGTGGAGAGCTATAACGGCGTTTCTGCAATGGAGATCCAGGGGCAAGCGGCTCCGGGCGTTAGCACCGGTGAGGCGATGCTCGAAATGGAGCGAATGATCGAACAACTGCCGCCGGGAATAGGCTTTGAATGGACAGGTATTTCACTGCAAGAACGTCAATCCGGTGATTTCGCCCCAATTCTCTATAGCGTATCCCTGATTGTCGTATTCCTTTTCCTGGCGGCGCTTTACGAGAGTTGGTCGATCCCCTTCTCTGTCATGCTCGTTATGCCTTTGGGAATTTTAGGTGCTGTTATAGCTGTCATGCTGCGGGGTATCCCTAACGATGTCTATTTCCAGGTTGGTCTGCTAACTACTGTTGGTGTATCGGCACGGAACGCGATACTTATCGTGGAGTTTGCCAAAGATTTACAGGAACAGGGCAAGGAGCTGTTAGAAGCTACTCTCGAAGCCGTACGTTTACGTCTGCGCCCTATTCTTATGACATCTCTGGCTTTCGTATTCGGTGTTATGCCTCTGGCACTAAGTGATGGTGCCGGTGCTGCAAGCCGTAATGCCATAGGGACCAGTGTTATCGGCGGTATGATAGGCGGTACCGTGCTGGCAATATTCTTTGTTCCACTGTTCTTTTATGTGGTACGACGAATTTTCCCGCCCAAACAATCTGAAGAGTAACAGAAACAAAAAAACCGGAGTTTGAACTCCGGTTTTTTTTGGAAGCTGGAAGCTATCTTTAAACAGCTTTTTTAAAGACCAGCAACTTTTGACCTCTGTAACTCAATAAAAAGACCAACCCTTCCGCTAGCGGTTTGCCAATAAATGGTGTCAGCCCTATGTATCTAAACGCCTCTGTCAGCCCATAGTTAGCAGCAACCAGAACTACCGCTAAGCATCCGTATTTTGTCGCATCCCACGCAATATGAGAACCTTGCTTGAATACCCACTGGCGATTTAAAGAAAAATTAAATACTCCGGAAATCACTCTGGCTAAAATAATCGACTCAAGCACTTGTCCTGAAAAAAAGTAAGCCGTAGCAAAAACCGAGTAATCAAGTCCGGCCGACAAAATGCCAATACTGGCAAATTTTAAAAACTTTCGATAAATTTTTATGGAGTCGACAATTGGCCGATAATGACTGGTTTCATTGCCTTCCTCATAGACCGTGGTAATTTCCTGAGACTTTACCCGGTAACCATAACGTTTAGCGGATAAAAGCATTTCTAATTCAAACTCATAACCACAGCTGTTGAAGTCAACAAGCTTTTCCAAAAAGCCGACAGGAACTCCCCGCAGCCCAGTTTGGGTGTCTTTAATATCCTGCCCTGTTACAAGCCTGAAAATAACACGGGTCAACTTATTACCCACTTTAGAACGCAAAGGAATGTCATTTTCATCAAAAGTCCGGCTACCCAGCCATAACTTATCCGGATACCCTTTTAGGCGTGTGCAAACAGCGAGTATGTCTTCTGCAAGGTGTTGTCCGTCAGCGTCAGCAGTAACCGCTCCTGAACAACGTTCCTCTCGTTGCGACAGAATCCATCGAAAAGCGGTACGTAATGCAGCACCTTTTCCCTGGTTTTCTTCATGCTCTAAAATGTGAATGCGGTGTCGGTTGGCAAGTTCCTGGAAAACGGATTTAGACTGACTGCCATCATCAACAATGACAATTCCCAGAAAGTGGCTCCAGTCCGGGTCTTTCGCTGTGACCTCATCAACAAGCGCCAGCAAGTGATGCTCCGGATCCAGCGCGGGAATAACAATATAAGGTTTTTTCATTCGAGCACTGGACCCTGTTTTTTAAGATTTTTTATCGTGATCGTCTTTAACTTCGTATTCCCCGTCGATAACCGATCCGCCATCCTCTCGCCTATTCTCATAATGCTCTTGTTGTTTTTGATGCTGGCGTTGCTGTTCCTGATAGTGCTGTTTGGCTTGCTTACGCATTCTCCAAACCTGCTTAATTGTGTGACGCTGACGCCACATTACAGGAATCGCCAGCAGCAATAAAACTACCGCAATGACCATACCAAACGCTAGTCCAAGACCCACTAAAACCAGCAATAAAAAAAGGCCCAGCAAACGACTGAGCCAGTTACCGGAGGAACTTCCTCCGGTACGTGAACCTTGATTGAAACGGACATAAACTTTATCTCGTTTATGAGTCATAACTGCTCCTAAAAAATGACTGCAAAGTTAAGACAACTTACGGCAGTGACCGTTCCTACAAGGTTATCTTAACGTTTATTTTCGCATATCTTCTGTTGCTTTACGCGCTGCCTCAAATTCATTTCCGGGTGCCCACTGAGGCCACTCGCGTGAATTTGCCAGTTCGTTACCTATTGAGTAGAAGATAGACATATCCTGTTGAACACCGCGCAGGTCCCAATCTTCATTATACTCATCTGCTGGTTTGTGATAAGCGTCGCGGTTAAAGATAGCACGTTGCTCTTCGGTCCATTCACGGCCTTTCTCTACGTGATCGTTTCCGCCTTTCGCATACAGCATAGGCACACCTCGCTTCGCCAAATTAAAGTGATCTGAACGATAGAAAGAGCCAACTTCAGGAGTTGGTTCAGGTGCTACATAACGATCTTGGGCCTTTACGTAGCGTTTCAAGTATTCTTCCATGGAAGAATTACCATAACCCACCACAACCATGTCTTTCATCGGGCCATAGACGTTCATAACGTCCATGTTAATACCACCAACCGCTTTACCCAGAGGCATCATTGGGTGAGTCGCATACCAATCAGAACCTAGCAAACCGCTTTCTTCAGCACCAACAGCAGCAAAAACAATTGAACGCTCAGGTTGAGGTCCTTTTGCAAACTGCTCTGCCATGGCCATTAACGCCGCCGTACCTGAAGCGTTATCCTGCGCTCCATTATAGATAGGATCATCTTCACGAACAGGATCAGTTCCCAGGTGATCGTGGTGAGCCATATAAATAACGTGCTCTTCAGGGTATTCAGAGCCCTCAATATAACCAATCACATTGTTGGTATCTAAGTACTCAAATTTATTATTAACGGTTAGCGATGCTTCAATATCCAGTGGTTCTGGCTTAAATTCACCACTCAGCGCCAGCTCCCGCATTTGTTCTAAATCTTTGCCTACCGAGGCAAAAAGTGCATTTGCGCTTTCTGCGGTTACCCAGCCTTCAATTGCCGAGCGATCCATATTTTTGTTTTCACGTTTTAAGTCAAAACGTACTGGTGAGCCACCAGCCACAACGCCCCAACCGTAACCGGCAGGCCCCGTTTCGTGTATCACAAAGGCGGCTTCAGCCCCCTGCCGAGCAGCTTCCTCGAATTTATAGGTCCAACGGCCATAGTAAGTCATTGCGTTACCATTAAATAGCTCAGGGTCACCGGTTGCGTAGCCCGGGTCATTAACCAACATGACAACGGTCTTACCTTCAACCTCCAATCCCTCGTAATCGTTCCAGTCATATTCAGGAGCAACAATTCCGTACCCGACGAAAACAACATCGCTGTTTTCAACTTTCACTTCATCCACGACGCGAGGAGTCCATGCCATCATCTCAGTACGGTATTCCATAGGCTCAGGCGCTGACTCACCACTGAAGTTTAAAGAAGTTACTTTATACGGCATAAGCTTTACGAGAGGAACCGGCTGACGATAGCTATCATTTTCTTCGTCATAAGGTTTCAGTCCCCATTCACGAAAGTGGTTCTCAATAAAGCTCACCGTTTTTTCTCCGCCAGCAGATGCTGGAGCACGCCCTTCGAACTCATCAGAAGATAAGGTTTTCAAATAATCTCTGTAGTTAGGGTTAAAAGCTGAGTCCTGAATATCTGCAACAGCTTTATCGGTGTCATTACCTGACTGAGTGGCCGGTCCACAGGCTGCTAATACAGTCAAACTTAGCGCCCCCATTATGACGTACTTCATGGTCTCTCCTATTATTTACTTTTCGTTATTGTTATTTTCTTTTGCTGACTCGCAATTGCCGTCCGGGCTTTTATTTAATTGATCACCCGTACGTATATCGTGCTCAGCAAAAAATCCCGCATTCACTTCAAGCACACTCCAGTAACGTTTACCCGGAGAGTAGCTTCGACAGTTATTCGGGTCGTTACTGCCACAAGGTCGCATAGTAAAAGTTTTTACAATACGACGATTTTTATCAAGGTATGCGATATCCAGTGGAATCAAAGTCTGGTACATCCAAAAGCCACTATAACCAGGTCTTTCCTGTCCATAACGAAACCACATGCCATTATACTGGCCAAGCGACTCCCGTTGCATTAATCCACGGGCATGCTGCTCTTGAGTATCGGCAAGCTCTACAGTTAACGGTTGAGATAAGTCACCCAGGCAAACTTGAGTCGTATCAAATTCCTGAGGCTCAGGAACTTGCCACTGCTGCGCCTGAGCGCAAAATGGCAGCATAAAAATTAAAGTGAAAAACACTCGGTAATTCATTCCATTACCCCTATCATTATTCATTCCTTCGATTCTGTCCTATCCAACGGGAGATCGCAATTCAAACCTCAACTGGAACAAGACAATTGAGATACCTGTTCATTGGGCTTCGGGGGGCTGGCCCAGATACTGTCACTTAACGCATCATCAAACGGGTTCATTAACGCCTTAGTATACTCGTCCAACAATGAGTTATCACCAGCCTCTGCCGCTTCTATTACTCGCTGAGCATGATGTGTTCTGACAATAACCCAGGGATTTACCTGCTTCATCACATCAATGTCCGTATGACCATTAACCGCTGACTGGTACTCCTGCCACCAGCTCATTCCGGTTTGCTTCAACAGCCCTTTCGGTGCGTCGGCTTCAACCGAATCAATTAAATCCCGGAACGAGAGCTGATAATCCGCTTTATTCACTTCAAGTAAACTCAACCAGCCCCCTATTAACGCCATTTTTTGTTCATCAGAAACAGCGGATAACCCCAGACGTTTGGTCATAAGATTAAGATACGCCTGGCGCAATTGAGTTTCATAATTATCAAGCGCACTCTGTAAATCGTCAGACTCTACAATGGGGCTCACTGCCTGAGCCAGTCTCTTTAAATTCCATAATCCAATGCCAGGTTGCTGAAAGAATCCATATCGCCCACCAGCATCGGTATGATTGAAAATCTTTTCAGGTTCATAATTATCTAAAAATGCATAAGGGCCAAAATCAAAGGTTTCCCCGGCTATACTCATATTGTCGGTGTTCATTACGCCATGAATAAACCCATAGGCCTGCCATCCGGCTATCATCTCCGCAGTGCTTTTAACCACCTGAGCAAAGCCTTCAGCAATGCTGGCATCGGCTAACTGCGGCCAGGCCGTTTCAATAGTGTCCCGCCACAGACGCTTCATAGTGTCTTCAAGGTTACGATGAAAACAGTGCTCAAAGTGTCCGAAACGCACGTGAGTTGCCGCAGTGCGGGCCAAAATCGCGCCAGGCTCCATACGTTCCCGCTGTATTTTTCCTTCAGTTGACACTAACGCCAGTGCCCGGGTTGTCGGCACGCCCAGTGCGTAAAAGGCTTCACTTGCCAATAACTCACGCACAGATGAACGTAAAACAGCTCTGCCGTCGGCTCCCCTGCTGTATGGCGTTGGTCCTGCTCCTTTTACATGAATGTCCTGCAGCTTTTCACCAACAACAACCTGACCCAGCAGTAGCCCTCGGCCGTCTCCTAAATAAGGATTAAAATGGCCAAACTGATGCCCTGCATACTTCTGAGCCACAGGCTCTGCACCCGGCCATGGCTCAAGGCCACCCAGCCACTCGGCAAGTTTAGCCGGCGGCTTATCCCCTGCTGATAGTTCAGCCCATAACGGTTCGTTCAACCACAATAAGTTAGCCTTACCATCGGGTTTAATCGGTTGTCGTGTTGTTATTTCAGGGAACTTACGAGCATAACGGTTATCAAAAACTATTGGCATACATCCTCCTGCTCATTAGATTGTTACACAGTCAGCGAGGCTTGCATAATTCATAATAAATCAGCTAAGGTCGCAGCGTTCGACCAAAGGCAGCAAAGGAAGCCGGATGCAATTGCACTCATTACGACGTATTACCGCAATAGGTGGTGGTCATGGACTCGGTCGAGTTTTATCGACTCTGTCCTTTATGAAACATAAACTCGTAGGTATTGTCGCGACTACCGACAACGGCGGTGCTACTGGTTTATTGCGTGAATCGCAACATTGCATTGCCTGGGGCGATATTCGCAACTGCTTGTCACAGCTTGTGGAGCAGCCGCTCGCGGCCGAAGTGCTCAACTATCGCTTTGACTGCACGTCCTCTCTTCATGGCCATAATTTCGGCAATTTGCTGCTTTATACACTGGATCAACTCAGTGCCCGTCCGTTAGACGGTATTCAGCTTTTAAGCCGTCTATTGAATATCGACAACCGAATTTTACCTATGTCGGAATGCCCGACAGATCTTATAGCAACAACGGCGGACGGCATTCAGTGCCATGGCGAAATTCGTATTGATAAGCTTCCTGCCATGCCTCGAAAGCTGTCTCTATCAGGCACAGTTAAAGCCACTCCTGAAGCCATTCGCCATATACAAAATAGCCAGTTAATATTGCTGGGGCCAGGCAGCTTCATGACGTCAGTCATGCCACCGCTTCTTGTTTCTGGTATACGCGACGCGCTGCTGACAACAAATGCCAAAGTTGTATTTATTGATAACCTGGCTGATGAGAGTGGGCCGGCTGGTACATTGAGCTTGACTGATAAAGTCGCATTTATTGAAAAGCAGTTGGGTCAGCAAATTATCGATTTAGTGCTAAGCAACAAAGAAGAAAAAGACCTGAAGTTACCTGTTATTGGCGGTTTGGAGAGTGATAAAGATGTCCATTACCGCCATAACACCAGTAATTTACTGGCTAAACTGCAAGAGGCCAGTAAGCAGCTTTTAACAGAAAGCGCTTAACCGCCGTCAGCTGAAATCCGCGAAGCCACTGCGCCATGCTGATCTTTATACTTAGCATCGTCTCGCTTGTTATAAGGTCTTGCACACGGACCACTCAATTTTTCAAAGCTGATGGCACCAATTTTCATACCGGCTCTTAAAGCCAGAGGTAACTTCCCGCTGTTATAAAACTCCAGCACAATTTGCCCTGACCACCCCGGGTCAATACGGTGCGCCGTTACGTGAACCATTAAGCCTAAGCGAGCTAACGACGAACGCCCGTCCAGCCAACCAACCATATCGGCGGGCAACGTAATTGATTCATGCGTTACTGCCAGTGCAAACTCGCCCGGATGAATGAAGAAAGCCTGATCATCTTTTAGCACAATTTCATCACTCATGACTTCACGAATCGCCGCTTCAATGGCTTCACGCGAGCCACTGATATCGATAAACGGTGCGGCATGATCCTGCAATACACGAAAATCGTTGCCTAAATGAATATCCAGTGTCACGCCTGAAATATTACTGGCTTGGGGTGCAGGTTCGACACCTATGATTCCGTCTTTCAAATGTTGTTCTATTTCAGTGTCGTTTAGGCGCATGGTTGATCTATCTCCGTGTTGTCGTTTAAGACCTTAAGGCCTGTACTATAACGAATTTTCCTGTTGATAATAGAGGTTTGCCGCAACTTGTTGTGCAGAATTAAAAATTAACTGACTTAACGGGTGTTGTGGCTGTGCTATTAACAGGGGGGTATCACCATCAAGACTCTCTCTTAGCTCACTATTTAAAGGCCATTGTCCGAGTAGCGGCAAGTGATGCTCTGTTGCCATTACAGCACCACCATGTTTACCAAAAACTGCGTCTTCATGCCCGCAGGCAGGACATTGGTAATAGCTCATGTTCTCCAATATACCCACTAATGGAATATTCAACTTTTTAAACATGGCCACACCTTTTTCTGCGTCTTTCAACGCTACCGTCTGCGGTGTTGTCACCACAACCGCCCCGGTGACCGGCAGCTTCTGAGCCATGGTCAGCTGAATATCGCCGGTGCCGGGCGGCATATCGACAATAAGATAGTCCAATGCCGGCCAGGCAGTATCTTTGTAGAGTTGCTGCAGTGCACCACTGGCCATTGGCCCACGCCAAATTGTCGCGTCTTTATCATCGACTAAGTAGCCCAGCGAGTGTACATGTACGCCATGTCGCTGCAATGGCTTCATTTTATTGTTCTTGGTTAGCTCCATATCTCCGTGGCTTCCACCGAGCATGGTCGGAATCGAAGGGCCATAAATGTCGGCATCAAGCAAACCAACACTGGCACCAAGCTCAGATAAGGCCAAAGCCAGGTTAACACTTACCGATGACTTGCCAACGCCGCCCTTACCGGAAGAGACGACAATGACATTCCCGGTCGTTAGCGGTAATTCTGGCTGAGAATTTTTCAGCTTTTTGATGTGACAGTTAAGTTGCCATTCAAACTCCCCCAATTCGGCATCATTCTGAATAGCCTGAAGTAAACTTTCGCCGGCAACAAAAGGTAAGTTCAGGACCCGCTCTTTACCAGAACCGGTCACCCAGTTCTCAGGAATACCATTCGGCAATAAGGGGTGAGTAAAATCTGTCATCATCAACCTCAAGGATCTGTGTATCAGGCAAGAGCTATGCTAACATGAGCGGCATAAAACTTTGGGTTTAGATTCGATTAATCAACGAAACGGAAGCAGATTTTCGCATGAGCCAATCCGCACGTAAAATACTGGTTACTAACGCACTACCATACGCTAACGGACCTATCCATATTGGTCACATGTTAGGTTATATTCAGGCCGATATCTGGGTACGCTTTCAAAAGCTACGCGGTAACGAGTGCCACTTTGTTTGTGCAGACGATGCACACGGCACCCCAATAATGCTGAAAGCTCAGCAGCTTGGAATAACGCCAGAGCAAATGATTGGCGACATGCAATGCTCGCATGAATCAGACTTTAGCGACTTTTTGGTTGGCTTCGATCACTATTACAGCACACACAGTGATGAGAACCGTGAGCTGGCTGAAACTATTTACACGCGCCTTGATAAAGCCGGTCATATTAAAACAGAAGTCATTGAACAGCTTTATGACCCGCAAAAAGAAATGTTTCTTCCCGATCGTTTCGTTAAAGGCGAATGTCCCGACTGTGGTGCTGAAGACCAATACGGCGACAACTGTGATGTCTGTGGAGCAACCTATGCGCCGACCGACCTAAAAAATCCAAAGTCGGTCGTCTCTGGTGCTGAGCCACAACTGCGTGAATCAGAACACTACTTTTTTGACCTGCCTGCATTTGGTGACATGCTAAAAAGCTGGACTCGTTCAGGCTCATTGCAAAACGAGATGGCAAATAAGCTTAATGAATGGTTTGAACAGGGTTTACAGCGTTGGGACATTTCCCGCGATGCCCCTTACTTTGGTTTCAAAATTCCGGGTACAGAAAATAAATACTTTTACGTCTGGCTGGATGCGCCAATCGGTTACATGAGCAGCTTTAAAAACTACTGCACAACCACAGGCAAAGCTGACTGGGATACCTATTGGCAAGCTGACAGTGAAGCAGAGCTTTATCATTTTATTGGTAAGGATATTATCTACTTCCACAGCTTATTCTGGCCTGCCATGCTAAAAGGCGCAGACTTCCGCCAGCCAACCAATGTCTGGGCGCACGGGTTCATTACCGTTAACGGCACTAAGATGTCCAAGTCTAAGGGTACTTTTATTAAGGCTCGTACTTACCTTGAACATCTTGATCCGGAATATCTGCGTTATTACTTCGCAGCAAAATTAACCAGTCGTATTGATGATTTGGATTTAAACCTGACAGATTTCACTCAACGAGTGAACTCTGATCTTGTTGGTAAAGTCATTAATATCGCCAGCCGCTGCGCCGGTTTCATTCAGAAAAAGTTTGACGGGAAGTTATCTGCCAATATTGCTGACTCAACACTTTTGAAAGATTTTCAGATTGCCGGTGATGACATTGCTGTTCTTTATGAAAAGCGCGAATTTTCCCGGGCTATGCGCGACATTATGGCATTAGCTGATCGTGCCAATCAGTATATTGCTGATAAGGAACCCTGGCAGTTAATTAAGCAGGAAGGCAGTGAGCAGGAAGTTCACGAAATCTGCTCTTTAGGTATCAACTTGTTCCGCGTGTTAATGGTTTACCTTGCCCCGGTAGTTCCTAAGTTGACTGAAGAAGTACAACACTTTTTAAACGATACTTTTACCTGGGAAAGTCACAAAACAGCTTTGACCGACCATCCCATTAATAAATTTAAAGCGCTCATGCAGCGTGTTGAAATAGACGACGTAAACGCCATGATTGAAGCATCAAAAGAAGAGCAAGCCTCGCAGGCTCCAGTGACGGAAGTTAACGACGAGCTCAAAAAAGAGCCAATTGCCGATGAAATTAACTTTGATGATTTTGCTAAAGTCGACTTAAGGGTTGCTCGTATTGCTAATGCTGAGCACGTTGAAGGTGCTGATAAACTATTGAAACTGACGCTGGATCTGGGTGGTGAAACTCGACAGGTGTTCGCAGGTATTAAATCAGCTTACGAGCCAGAAGCTCTGAAAGGCCAACTAACTGTTATGGTCGCCAATCTGGCTCCACGTAAAATGCGTTTTGGTCTATCCGAAGGCATGGTGCTTGCAGCGGGTCCGGGTAAAGATGAAATCTATATTCTGAACCCGCATGATGGCGCAAAACCAGGCATGAGAGTTATGTAATAACCAGGCTGTCAATCCATTGAAATAATACGACAGCCTACAAGAGAGTCTCCGCTGTTGTCGTCCAGTCGCTGGCTGCGAACGACTTCAGCGTTGATTTTCAAAGGCGCAACTGGGCCCGAAGACGAAATTTCAACAAAGACTTTATCGCCAACCTCTAGATTAGCCGACAGCTGAAGTGACAGTCCCTCTGCACTCAAATCAAGGCAAACGCCTTCGAGTACTTTTTTACTCTCTCCCTCTGCCAAAGTAACTTTCGCATCTGCATTGACAGCCATCCGCATAAAATTCCGGTTTTCCTGCGATTCCAGCATGTTGCCCTCTACTTTGTTTAAAAAGTGTAAATCTTACTTCAGTTTTAGCACGGTCTGGCCGATAAAAAAATAGTATCGGATAACAAGGAACCGTCATCATGGTAGAAGCAAAGTTTTCAATTGGTCAGCTCATCACCCACAGCCTTTATGGTTACCGCGGTGTAATTATTGATGCTGACCCCTGCTTCACATTATCTGACAGTTGGTATGACAAAATGGCGACCTCTAAACCGGCAAAAGACCAGCCGTGGTACCACATCTTAGTGAACAACTCGTCTATTCAAACCTATGTCAGCGAGAGCAGCCTGGAAGCTGACTTTTCGGAACAAGAAATTCAACACCCTATGGTGGATCTTTTATTTTCCGGAAAATCTGCCAGCCAATATAAGCTGTCTGAAAACCTTAACTAAATTTGCCGATGCCTACTGCTATAGTTACCATAGACTAAAATAGCGTAATAAGGGCAAGATAATGGCAGAAGAGACAATTTTTACGAAAATTATTAACCGTGAAATTCCTGCGGATATTATCTACGAAGACGATCAGGCGCTTGCGTTTAAAGACATCAACCCGCAAACACCTTTCCACTGTTTAGTAATTCCTAAAACCCCTATTGCTACAGCTAACGACATTAATGAAGACAATGCCGCATTGGTGGGACATCTTTATGTTGTAGCCGCTAAGTTGGCTGCTGAGCATGGTTTTGCAGAAGACGGGTATCGGCTTGTAATGAACTGTAACGAATACGGCGGCCAAACCGTATACCACATTCACCTGCACGTTTTAGCAGGAAAGCAAATGGGCTGGCCACCTTATACCGATAAAAAGAAGCAGGGCTAAGCCGTTATGGGCGGTATCTGGCATCGAGGATTTTATCGACAACCCAGCTGCCGTCCTGTTGAATCAGAACCACATCGCGGCTGTCTTTAATATTATCGCCTTCGTAAGTTCCTTCAAAGATAACAGTGGCTCGTAGCTCATTTGAATCATTCAAATAATCGGTAAGCGAATCACTGACAACTTCAATTTCGACAGTATCGAAATAACGCCCCAGCACATAACGCTGAACCTGGCTAACAGCTCCATAATGCGTAATTAGGTCAGCCAGTCGGTTCGACGAAAGCTTTTTCGCCTGTTCCAGGTCTTCCTGTTCGTACACCGCCTTATAAAATCCGCTGATCACTTCAGCAGGTTTCGCAGATGTATAGTCGTCGGGCTGTTCGTCGCCGCTACAAGCGGAAATAACGGTTACGACCAGGGCTAAAAAAACTACTCGTAATAGTGCCATGATACTCTATTCTCCTTTTGCCACGCCTTCACGACGCGGATCAGCGCCACCCACCAAAGTGCCGTCTGAATTAATAGTAATTCCATGTAAACCGCTGTTTAAGTCAATGACTCTGACATCATGCTTTCGCTTCTCTAAAGCCGCTTTGAGTTCGCTTATATCCCGTCCTTTCTCCAGAGAGGTATAATCATTACGGTTGGTTACATGGCCAAGGTTGATCGCTTCCTGAACATTAAGTTCCCAGTCCAGCATACCCACTAAAGTTTGAGTAACGTAGTTAATAATTCTGCTTCCGCCGGGAGAGCCAATAGCATGTATAAGCTGCTGCCCCTCTTTATCAAGAACGACAGTTGGAGCCATTGAGCTACGGGGCCGCTTGCCAGGCTCAACACGGTTAGCAAATTTCTCTTTACCGTCACCCGGCGCCAGAGAAAAGTCAGTTAATTGATTGTTGAGTAAAAAACCACCAGCCATAACGGTGGAGCCGAACCCCATTTCAATGCTGGTGGTCATGGAAACCACATTACCTTCGGCATCGACAATAGAAATGTGGCTGGTATTAGGCAATTCATAGGCGATATCTTGCTCATACGCCGGCTGCAGTTGAACACCCGGCTTGGCTTTCCCCATATCGTCTTTCTTAATGGTTTCTGCCCGGCTCGATAAATAAGCTTTATCCAACATAGCCTCGACCGGAATCTCAACAAAATCAGGATCAGCTATCCACTGGTTTCTGTCGGCATAAGCTAAACGCGATGCCTGAGTGAACCAATGCGCAAATTCTTCAGAATTTGGTTTCAGTTTACCTAGCTCAAAATTCTCCAGTACGCCCAATGTCTGCAGTGTTGTTATTCCCCCTGAGCTGGGCGGCCCCATACCGCAAACCTGATATTCGCGGTAATCATTACATACCGGTTCGCGCAGTTTTGCGCTGTATTGACTCAAGTCTTCAAGACTCAATACCCCCGGTTCAATAGCACTATTCTGTACGGCCTTAACAATTTTCTCGGCTAATTCCCCCTCATAGAATGCATCCGCGCCCTGCTCGGCAATCAAGCTAAGGCTCTTTGCATACTCGGGGTTTTGCAGTATGTCTCCAGCTTTTAAGGGTTCACCATTAGGGAAGAAATAGCTGCTGGCTGTCGGCATTTTCTTAACACCGGGATTAATCTCCATACCCACTAACTTAGCGAGCCTTGGCGACACTTCAAAACCCATTTCCGCCAACTCTACAGTTTCACTAAAGAGTGAACCCCACTCTGATTTGCCCCAGCGCTCATGAGCCAGCTCTAGTCCACGAAGAACACCAGGAGTTCCTACTGAACGCCCTCCAACGACAGCATCAATCCATTTAGGCGGATTACCCTTATCGTCCAGAAAGAGCTTCTCTGTAGCGGCCTGAGGTGCTGTCTCACGCGCATCAATGGTATAAAGTTTGTTTTCGCTATTATCCCAATAGAGAATAAAAGCCCCGCCACCAATACCTGAAGACTGAGGCTCAACTAATCCAAGCATAGACTGAACTGCTACAGCCGCATCCACGGCAGAGCCGCCTTTTTCTAATACATGATACCCAGCTTCAACTGCATGTTTATTTGCCGCCGCAACCATGTACTTATTAGCAGTCACAGCCGTTTTCTCGGAAAAACCAGTAGCAGCTTCCGGTTCACGGACTTCTTTTTCAGTAGCAGGGGTACAGGCAGATAAAACGCCTGCAGCTATTAAACCAGGGAGCCAGAACTTCATAAGGCCTCATTCATATTAGGAACAATTTGCCCTATCATACGAACCAGAAACCAATGACGCAACGAAAAGGAAAGTAAATGGAGAGGTTTAACCAATATTGGGCAGGACTCATTCTAGTCCTGCTACTATCGGTTTTTCTGCAATTGATGCCTCACTGGCATGCGACGCTGAGCTTTAATTCAAGTACTGTCATGTCCGAGGGTTGGCCACTCATTACGACCCATTTTATTCACCTTGACTGGTGGCATGCCTTATTCAATTTTATTGGCTTAACACTTATTGTTCTAATTTGGCGGGAATACTGGACGCCCCGCTGGTTAATTAATGCTTTACTGCTAAGTGGCGCTGCAACTGCTCTATTACTCTGGCTTGCACCATTGAACCTTAGTTTTGTTGGGTTATCAGGAGTACTCCATGGCTTACTGGCTTACTGTTTAATAAAGGACATTCGTTCTGGTAAAAAATGGATGTGGTTAATATTGATAGCGCTGGTCGCCAAAGTCATTGCCGAACTCCTAGGCTGGCAACCCACCCATTTTGTCGGAGAGCACGTTAGCTATATTCACGCAGCTGGTCTAGTGAGTTCTTTATTGCTGTACAAACTAGAACGGCGCCGCATTAGCGACGCCGTTATTCGGGATGAGTAAAACCAACAAGCTTACTTTAAGTTTTCCTCAAACAATTTAAATATCCGACGGTATTCGTTCAGCCAGCTTTCTGGCTGGCGGAAACCGTGCGGCTCCACTGGATAAATTGCCGTTTCCCAGTCTTCTTTTTTCAGCTCAATGAGTCGCTGAACAAGACGAACACTGTCCTGGAAGAAAACATTGTCATCAATCATGGGTGAATTGATTAACAAAGCATCCTCTAGGCCTTCAGCAAAATAGATTGGTGAGCTGCGACGGTACGCAATGGTGTCGTCCTGTGGCAGGTTCAAGATATTAGAAGTATAGCCTGTGTTGTAATGAGCCCAGTCTGTAACCGGACGCAGCGCCGAGCCGGCTTCAAATAATCCGGGTTCGTTAAACAAGGCCATAAAGGTCAGAAAACCACCATAAGAACCGCCATAGGTTCCTAATTTATCACCGTCAACGTTCAGGTCACTTTCTAAATAACTTGCAACATCGACCAAATCTTCAACTTCCGGCGTTCCCATTTGACGGTAAATAGCAGTACGCCAGTCGCGTCCATAACCTTTTGAGCCACGGTAATCGAGGTCAGCAACCACGTAACCGTGCTTATTCAACAGACTATGGAACATAAACTCTCGGAAATACCCTGACCAGCCCATGTGCGCATTTTGCAAATAGCCAGCACCGTGAATGAACACAATCGCAGGATATTCTTCAGCTCGGTTTTCATCAAAGCCTTCTGGCTTATAGATGCGGGTATAAATAGGCTCGTCAACATGAGAAGAATTAACTCCCACCAACTCAGGAGCCGTCCAGTCAATACTTAAAAACTTCTCCGAAACTGTATGAGTCAAGCGCTCTGCTGCCTCAGAATCGTTTACAGACTTATGGTATAGCTCTGGTGGCATTAACGGAGTTGAATGCGTCAGCAATAACTCATCATCTTCAGGGCTGAGTTCAAAAGCGGTCATACCATCGAGGTCCGTCAGCGCTTCCGGGTCACCACTACCATCAGTCTTCACACGATACACTTCATAGATACCAGGGTGCTCGATGTTCGCCTGAAAGTATAAGTAATCTCTACTACTGCTTAAATCAGCATCTTCAACGACGTAATTTCCTTCAGTCAATTGACGTGTGTTGCCGCTAAGAGGTTTAACATACAAATGCGAATAACCATCCGCCTCTGACATGAACCACAACTCATCGCTGTCTAACCAGCCAAATTCGTTATGAGTGTAATTTATCCAGGCATCATCGTGTAAACGGTCTTGAGAAACCAGTTTTTTACCGGCGGTGTCTACCGTTGCAAGCCAACGATCTTTGTTGTCCCAGGCTTCCAGCATAACCGCAACTTCAGTGCCCTCTTCATTCCACTGAATAGCGCCGTTTTCCCAGCCCCAGTCAGCCATTAGCGTAATTGGGCGAGGTTTCTCTTCCGACTTATAGGTTTCACCACGAGCTTCATGGTTTTCACGTTTAACTTCTGCCAGAACATCTTCATTCCAGCCCGGTAAGGTGTTGTAGGTTAGCGTTGATTGGCTGCCGTCGCTTAAATTGAGTAAAACCAATTGGTGTTCAACCGGCTTTGCATCGGCCACACGACGGCGTACATTCTCACTTTTTACACGGCCATCTTCGCTAATGTAGTTCGGCATGATATCGCCGTCATCACGCCAGCTTTGCGGCTCAGTAATAGCTATTAGCATAAAGTCGCCTTTTGGCGATAAGCTTGCAGAAACCAGTTCTTTATCTTGTGGCAGATAGAACGGCTCTGGTGCCAATGTCGAATTTCGATTTTGTAACTCAGAACGCTGGGTAAAACGCTCTTCAGACGCTTTTCGTTCTTTCTGCACGTACTGAATTAACTGTTGTTCTTCACGGGCCAGGTAATCCTTCGGCTCTTCATTCGCTTTCGGCTTTTCCTGAAAAGCTAATGAAGCAACCTGGCGGCTTAAACCTGAGTTCACATCAATAACAAAAAAGTTATTATCCTGTTGGTAGCTCAACTGACCATTGGTCATAGGCTGCAGGTTGTGCTGCCTTGCGTCGTCACGTGTCAACTGGCGAACCGCACCGTCATTAAAGCGAACAAAAACATTGCCTTCAAAGGTATAGGCTAAAAAGCTGCCATCCGCTGCATGAACCTTTTCATCTGCAACGTACTGGTGCAGGTTTTCTACAGCTACTTTCTGCGGTTCTCCAGTCCCATTTTCCAGCATCATTAAGTCACGAATGTCACTGCTTTCGCGCTTCTGGTAAAACAGAATGTCTTCACCGTCCATGCTCCAGAACGCCTGTTCAGGGAATCTCCCCATCCAGTCCGGATCAGCCATAATTTGCTCAATAGTCAGTTCAGCCGTTCCTTGCGCACTGGCAAGTGAGTTAGCTTGTATGGTCGGTGTGTTTCTCTGCGTATCAGCAGTGGTCGTGCCTTGTGGGGAGGTTGATGCGCAAGAGGCGACAAACAATGTCGCCCCAATGGCCATCACCAGACGTGATTTCACCATATTATTTTTCCTTTTTAGGATCCGCTGGATTATTGTGCATCCGCTTGATTTTCAGGCCTGGCCTGCTGCACCGCGTCAAGCGCTTGCAAACGTTCATGCACCGCCATCAAGGTTGGATAAGAAAGCAAATCCAAATTAAAGCGTTGTGCATTGTATACCTGAGGTATCAAACAGATATCAGCCAATGTTACCGAATTACCATAGCAATAATCACCTGCATACTCGGTCAGCCGCTGTTCAAATGCGGTAAAACTTTTTTCTACCCAGTTTGCTATCCATTCTGAACGTTGTTTATCGCTGCAATTCAACTCACCGGTTAAATACTGTAACACCCGTAAATTGGTCACCGGCTGCAACTCGCAGGCTAAATCATAAGCCAAGGCTCTGACTCTGGCTTTATCAGCGGGAGCAGAGGGAAGTATAGGAGTTTCTGGATAACACTCTTCCAGATACTCAATAATGGCTAAGGACTGGTTTAATTTAACATCGCCATCGATAAAAGTAGGAACCAACCGCGCGGGATTAAGCTTTCGATAAGCTTCACTATGCTGTTGCCCACCATCTTTTACTAAATGTACCGGTTCATACTCGTAGGACAAGCCCTTCAGGTTTAAAGCAGTACGAACACGGTAACTGGCGCTTGAGCGCCAGTAGCCGTAGAGTTTCATCACTTTTGAGGACCTTCGTATTGAACAACTTTCTGATTAATGGTGCCGAATATTGATTGTTCACCATCATCTTTCATTTCAATTTTAATGGTGTCGCCAAATTGCATAAACTGAGTCGCTGGCTTGCCATCACGAATGGTTTCAATCATGCGCACTTCGGCAATACAACTGTAACCAACGCCACCTTCATCAATTGATGTTCCGTGGTCAGTTCCCTGTTTATTAGACACCGTGCCTGAGCCAATAATGGCACCAGCACCTAAGTGACGGGTTTTCGCAGCGTGAGCCACCAGCTGACCAAAGTCAAAGGTCATATCCTCGCCTGCGTTAGGCTTACCAAAGGCTTTACCGTTGTACTCTGACAATAACGGTAAGTGGACTTTATTGGCTTTCCAGGCATCGCCCAGTTCATCCGGTGTTACCGCTACCGGCGAAAAAGCTGACGATGGTTTACTCTGGAAAAAACCAAAACCTTTACCCAGCTCGCCCGGAATAAGCCCGCGCAGTGAGACGTCATTAACCAGCATCAACAATTTAATGTGCTGCCCTGCGGTTTTAGCATCAACGCCCATAGGGACATCATCAGTAATAATGGCGACTTCGCCTTCAAAGTCGATGCCCCATTCGGTGCTGCCCATTTCAATGTCGTCGTACGGCGCTAAAAAGTCATCAGAGCCGCCCTGGTACATCAAAGGATCTTCCCAGAAGCTGGGTGGCATTTCAGCACCACGGGCACGACGAACTAATTCAACGTGGTTCACATAGGCACTACCGTCGGCCCACTGATACGCACGAGGTAAAGGTGATTCACATAAAGCTTCATCGAACTGGACGCTGCCATCAACGTCACTGTCATTCAACTGCTGGTAAACTTTTTCAAGCTTCGGTGCAATACCGTCCCAGTCGTCCAGCAACTCTTGCATGCAAGATGCAATTGCCGGAACCGCTACTGCTGAACTTAAATTTTTGCTGACCACCATTAACTGGCCGTCACGTGTACCATTTCTATATGTGGCGAGTTTCATAAGTTGTTATTTCTCCTGCCAACTGTAAACGTAGTCTGGGTTTTCAACCGCCATAGCCTCATCACTTGCTTGTAAGGCATCGCGGGTGTCGAGCATAACCGCAACTTCGTCTGTGAATTTCTTTTTGTGCTCACGCCCGGCTTTAAATGCTTTCGGGTGTGGGCCATGAGTAAAGCCTGCCGGGTGGAAGGTTACCATACCGCGATCGATATTATCACGGCTGAAAAAGTCACCTTCGTGATAAAACAGCACTTCGTCGTAATCGTCATTATTGTGGTAGAAAGGCACCTTCAATGCACCCGGGTCTGACTCAATAGGACGCGGAACAAAGGTACAGACCACAAAACGATCAGCAACAAAGGTCGTGTGCGCCGAAGGCGGCAAATGATACCGGTGACTCATTAACGGCCGGATATCGCGCCAGTTCAAACGAACCGGTGCCAGTTCGCCATGCCAGCCAATTGCATCAAGCGGGTTGTATGGGAATGTGATAATCGACACTTGTTGGTGACGCTTCACATATACCTGCCATTGATCCTCGCTGTACTGCGCTTGAAATGCATCGTCAATATCTGGCGTATCCAAAACCGCAGGGTCAAAAATAGCGTGGTTACCGACCAAGCCTTTTTCAGGCAAACCGTATGAGCCATTGGTTGCCTCAATCATCAGCAACTGCATGGTCTCGTCGGGCTCCAGACGCCAATTGGTAGACCTGGGGATTAGAAAGTAATCCCCCTTGACCAGATGGATATGCCCGTAATCACAATACAAGTGGCCACTGCCCTCATGGACAAAGAGTAAGTCATCGCCGTCGGCATTACGCACTAAATAGTCCATTTTGCTATGGCAATGCCACAAGCGAAAACGGCAATTATTATTGTGCAGTAAGTCAGGCGTTAACCAAGGGTTTTCCGGTGCTATGGCTTCTAATTTATTAAAATCAAAAGCCCGTGGACGCAAAGGCCCACGCCACTCCGACCAACCGGTCGGAGCATGCTGATGGTGAAAATGCGTGGCCGGGCCAAAAAAGCCACTACGACCAGCTTCACGTTCATAAATGGCTTGCTCCGGAAAATCAGCATGAGCCTGTCGAGATGACTTGCCCACCTGTTTCGGAAAGCTGATCCATTTACGCATCGCTTAACACTCCCCGGCGGATCTGGTCTTCTTCAATACTTTCAAATAGCGCTTTGAAGTTACCTTCGCCGAAACCTTCATTGCCTTTACGCTGAATGATTTCAAAGAACACCGGACCAATTACAGTTTGAGTAAAGATTTGCAGTAAGATACCGTCTTTCATTGGCGCACCGTCAATTAGAATACGCTGTTCACGCAGTGCGTCTAAGTCTTCCTGATGCCCTTCAACGCGCTCATTAACTTTTTCATAGTAAGTTTCTGGCGTGTCCATGAAGTCCATACCAATAGAGCGCAGATCTTTTACGGTCTTATAGATATTGTCGCTGGTTAAAGCTATATGCTGAATGCCTTCGCCTTTGTACTCTTTTAAGTACTCTTCGATTTGCGATTTATCATCGTGAGATTCGTTAATCGGGATACGAATTTTACCGCAAGGCGCTGTCATAGCACGGCTTAACAAGCCTGTCAGCTTACCTTCAATGTCGAAATAGCGAATTTCGCGGAAGTTACCGATGCGCTCATAGAAACCAGCCCAGGTATCCATGTTTCCACGGAATACGTTATGCGTCAGATGATCAATTTCGAACAACCCTGCAGCATGATCATTCATTTTCGCTTCCCAGTTTTCATAGAAATCGAAATGCTGGTTATAAATTTCATGGTTCTCGTAGTTATCAACAAAATACAGCGCACTTTCGCCAATACCAAACACCGCCGGTACACCTTCAACAACACCTTTATCAGCTGGAAAAGCCTTGGCGCCGTTATCAAGAGAGTGTTTTAACCCGTGGTCAGCATCTTTAACACGCCATGCCATACCGCAGACACTTGGTCCGTGGTCTTTAGCAAATTCTTCAGCCTGCCCACCCGGTTCAGCGTTAATGATGAAATTAATGTCGTTCTGTTTGTACAACCAGGCCTGCTTGCTTTTGTGCTTAGCTACTTCAGTGAAACCCAGTTTGTCGAACAAGTCTTTTAAAGCATCAATGCCTTTTTGATCCGGAGCGGTATACTCAACGAACTCAAAACCGTCTGTATTTAACGGATTAATCATTTTGTCTGTCATGGTTACTTCCTCTTATTATTCGGTTGTTAACACCATGACTGTAGCGGTACATGTGGGGAAAAGGCGAATAAGAAGACAAGATAACTGCGCGGGGAACTTATGACCAGATCGTAAACTTTACTTTACATGCTGCACACTTGCTCTGGATCAAGGTGCAGCCTTGGTAATCCGTAAATTTAGCTTTACAAAGCTATTTTTTTGTCCGTTCTACTTTACGTGCTCGTCCACTACGCTGCTTTCCAATGCCATAATCGCGCAGTTTATTCGCAACGGCAGTATGTGAGAGTCCAAGACGTTTCGCCAATTGTCGTGTACTTGGAAAGCTAGGATATAAACGGCGTAATACATGGCTTTCAAAACGGCGTACCGCATCATCCAAACTCATATCATCAATATCCAGTGCTAACTGGTCGTCTTCCTGATTCAACTCAGGTAAACGTATATCGGCAGGCTCCAACGTATACCCTTCTATCATTGAGACAGAACGAAACATGGTATTTTCCAGTTGGCGAACATTACCTGGCCACTGATAACGCTTAAGTCGCTCTTTTGCTGCCCTGCTTAAGCTCACCTGGCTTCGTCCGAGCTTCTTACAGGCCTGGGCAACAAAATGTTCAGCCAACAGCAACACATCACTTTTACGTTCCCGCAACGGTGGAACATTAAGCGCCAGGACATTTAGCCGATAATACAAGTCTTCACGAAACTCACCGTTTTCAACCAGCTCATAGAGGTTTCCCTGAGCCGTACAAATGACCCGAACATCGACGCTGACTTCCTGCTCTTCGCCGATGCGGCGAAAAACGCCGTCTTCTAAAAAACGCAGCAATTTCGCCTGCAATCCAATAGACATTTCACTAACAGAGTCGAGCAACACAGTGCCGCCAGCAGACTGTTCCAGAACGCCGGTTTTACGAGTACTTTGAGCACTCAGACTGCCCTCGCCATGACCGAAAAGCTCACTCTCTGCAACATTATCCGGTAGCGCTGCACAGTTTATCGCCAGAAATGGTTTATCTTTACGCGGGCTGGCCAGATGACAAGCTTTTGCCAGCAGCTCTTTGCCAACTCCGGTCTCACCTTCAATCAAAAGTGGTGCATCCAGTTCGGCCATACGCTGAGCGTCTTTTATCACCCGCTTCATTGTATTGTTGTCTGTCAGTAAGCGTTCAAAGGCTTTCTCGTTACTCTGACTCTGCCAAGTTGCCGTCACGGGCTCTGATTTGCAGGTCATTACCGCCCCCGCAAACGCGGTACTGCCTTCCTCGTCATTGACCCAGATAGGTAAAAGCTGGGCATAATATTCCGAGTTACCGATAGTAACCGCTTCATAAATTGGATCCTGAGGCTTTTTATCCAACCACCGCTGTAAAGAGATACCGTGTACATACTGCATCAGCGGCTCACCCTTGAGACTGTCTTCATGTCCAGCCAGTAACCGCAGTCCGGCGTCATTAATAATGTCAATACAGCCTTTGCTATCAATGGACAACACCGGATCAGGTAACGTACTCAACAACAAACTGAACTCATAATGCTCGCGTTCAAACGGCATGTAAGGAATGGTTTTCACATCAATAACATTAGGAATGCGACGAATTTGGGGCATTAAATGTCGAAAATCATCGAAAGCTAATTCGGGGAAATTCAGGAAAATTTTTCCTTTAGGATCGACCTCAATACCACGTAAATCAATTTCGTGGTCTCGCAAGATTTGCAGAACGTCCTGGCAGATACCCAGACGGTCATCACACGTTATCTCAAGTCGCATAAACCCTACTGCATCGAACTAAATGTAAAGCAAATAATACACTATTGTTCACGCTTAAAAAACAAAAACCCCGGCCAACAGACCGGGGTTTTATGGCATTCATCGACAAAAACGAGTTATGCGTCAAGCACGCTGTCGGTTTTTGCTGCCATAATAAAGTCATTTTTATGCAAACCGTTAATGGCATGAGTCCACCAGGTAACCGTAACTTTACCCCATTCAGTGACTAGCTCAGGGTGGTGTTTTTCTTCCTCAGCAATGTCACCAACTCGGTTAGTAAAAGCCAGCGCCTGTTTAAAGTTTTTAAACTTAAACTCGCGCTGCAACATCATAACGTTGTCTTTTGTTACCGGAGTCCAGTCTGGTATCTCACGCATCAACTCTTTCAGTTCTTCATCGCTCACTTGCGGTGCGTCTGCATGACACGCTTCACAACGTGCATTTTCCAAGTTTGACATTATTTATTACTCCTTTGCCTTAAGCTGCATCTTTTGGTGGAAATTTCGGCTCAAACAACCCAAGCTCCATAGCTTCATGAACCAACGCCATAATATCCATATCGGATATCTTAAACAGCTCGTCCACACTCTCTATGGTGTAGTAGATAGGTTGAATGATATCAATTCGGTATGGTGTACGCAGTGCGTCCAACGCTTTCAGAGGCTTACGCTCTGGTGTATCACTATTAACAGCATATTCAGTTTCCGCAGGTGACGATAGAATGCCGCCGCCATAAATTCGGATACCCTCTTCGGTTTTTAACAGCCCGAATTCTACGGTGAACCAATATAAACGCGCCAGATAAACTCGCTCTTTTGGCGTAGCTGCATAACCTAATTTACCGTATTGGTGCGTAAAGTGCGCAAACGCTGGGTTCGTTAATAAAGGACAATGCCCAAATATTTCGTGAAAAATATCCGGTTCCTGTAAGTAATCGAACTCTTCCCGAGTACGAATAAAGGTCGCTACCGGAAACTGCTTGTTTGCCAGTAAACGGAAAAACTCATCAAATGGAATTAACGCCGGAACTGCGGCAACCTGCCAGCCAGTTTCTCGCTCCAGTACTTCATTAATTTCATGCATTTGTGGCAAGCGATCCTTCGGCAGGTCGAGTAATTCCAGTCCCTTCATATACTCATCGCAAGCTTTTCCGGGTATGCATTCCAGCTGACGCTCGACGAGATCTTTCCAGATACCGTTCTCTTCATCGCTCCAGTGAATAATACCGTTTTCATCCGGTTGCTTTGATACGTATTGACTTTGTTTACCCATAATTCAGCCTTGTTGCTTCCTCATTAATGTTTGATCGTTATTGTTATTATTAGTTCAGATTACGCAGATTGCTGCCACTGCACGCGGCACGCTTCCAACGCCTGTTCGAGATCTGCGATAATATCGTCCGCCGCTTCTAAGCCAACGGCAATTCGAATCAATGTATCTGAAATACCCGCTTTAGCCCGTGCTTCTGGCGTATACGGAGAATGTGTCATGGACGCCGGGTGTTGAATCAAAGTTTCGGCATCCCCCAGACTGACAGCCAGAGTAATCATCTGCAGTTGATCCAGAAAATAACGCGCTTTGGTTTCATCACCTTCCAGCTCAAACGCAATAACCGCGCCGTGACTGCTCATTTGCTTACCCATTAAGGGTTGTGCTTCGTGATCCGGCGCTCCAGGGTAGTAAATCTTTTTAATATCGTTGCTTGCTGCCAAAAACTGGTAAACCGCGTCGGCGTTTTCACAGTGACGTTGCATACGCACATCCAGAGTTTTCAGACCTCGTAGTATAAGCCAGGCGTCATGCGGGCTTATAGTTGCGCCCATGTCTTTTAACGTCGTACTTTTTATGGTGCCAATGTCTTCGTCACTGCCACAAATAATGCCAGCAACCACATCGCCGTGCCCGTTAAGGAATTTGGTTGCACTATGCACAACAATATCTGCACCATGTCTTTTGGGCTGCTGCATCAGCGGCGTCATAAACGTATTATCAACCACGAGGCGAATGTCTAAATCAGCGATTACCGCATGAACTTTTTCGATATCAACCACTTTCAGGTGAGGATTAGCCGGAGTTTCCAGGAATACTAAGCGAGTATTTTCACGCAAAGTTTCTTTTAACAGGCCTTCATTGTTTAAATCAATAAAGTCGGCTTCGACCCCAAAGCGTTCAAACAGCTCGCTGAATAATGCGAAGCTGCAACCGTAAATAGCATCAGATACCACAATATGATCACCGCTGCGTACAAAAGCCATAGTCGCAGCAGCAATAGCCCCCATTCCGGTCGCAGCAGCAGCTGCGGCCTCATAACCTTCAAGCGTTGCCATGCGCCGTTCAAGCTCTGCCGTTGTAGGGTTACCTAAGCGGCTGTAAATATAACCTTCTTCTTCGCCTGCAAAACGGCGAGTGCCCTGCTCGGCAGAAGAAAACTTAAACGTGGACGTTTGGTAAAGCGGTGACGTTAACGCCCCATGAGGATCATCGTACGCTGCACCGGCGTGAATAACCTGAGTCGCTGGCTGCCAATTATTATTATGTGTTTTTACATCAGAGGACATGCGTTTTTGGCTCGTTTGTCAGAAATTTGTTAACGAGCAACAGAGTGCAACGAGCTTACCTTAATTGGCAATCTTTGCGCTGCGTCAAAACTTGAAAAAACTGTAACGCTAATTTTCCACTTCATGCTCTGAAGAAGCTTTAGCCTTTGCCTGGCGAGACTTATAGACAAAAGGCAAAACACTCTTTAACTGGCTTAGCAAGTCCTTTTGTAATTTAAGGTAGCCTGGCTTTTTCACTTGCACAAAAGGCATGGGCCGACAGAGTTCAATGACCTGGTATCCCAGACGAGCTGTGAGCAGACCAGCACCGAGCCCTTGTCCTGCCCGGGTAGACAAGCGTGTTAATAGCTCCGCACTTACCCACTGCGCACCCAGGTCAACGGCAACTTCGCTGAGCCCGGCGTAAGCAATGTTTACAAATACCTGACGCCATAAACGAATACGAGCCCAGTAACCCAGTTTTACGCCGTAAAGTTCAGCGATACGCGATATCATTCGCTGGTTACGCCACATCACAATCAACATATCCAGTAAAGCAAATGGGCTAACAGCCACCATAGCGGCAGCTTCAGCTGACCAGCGGCTGATAACTCGGGTCGCCTGCTGGTCAACCCGGCTTAGAATATCGACTTCAAAACGCTCTCGCTCTTCATCTGCAGACCAATACGGTTGCTTGATTTGCTGCCAACGGTGCTCTAAATCGGGGTGTTGCAACAATTGCAGCTGTTGCTCAGGTTCCGGTTCAACAGATTGCTTTTTCCAACGCCGCTTCAATAGCTGTAACAACCAAACTTCCCGCACAATAAAGCTTAAAAATGCCAAAGCAATTACACCAAAGCCAACAGCCCATAAACTGCCTAAGAAAATATTCTGCTGCAGCCGCTCAAGAACCATCAATACCGCTTCAATTAAGGCGGCCGATAATGCAAAAACCACACCCACTGCCAGCCACTTACCCCAACGTCTGGGTTTGCGCTCAACTGTACCTGCTGTCGGCTCTGGTTTTAGTGCCTCTGGCACGTTACTGCCTTCTGAAACTTCGACTGCTGGTTCTTCCACCGAATAATACGTTAACTTGCGCGAGTCACTCACTTCAGTTTATCTCCTAAAACGTATTCAAGTAGCTGATCGAGACGAATATGCGGCAACGGCGAGTCTTGCACGTTGAAGCCTGGATAAAATTGCGGATAAACATAACCCCGTCGCCAGTCTGTACCGGTTGGTATATCGTCCGGCACCTCCGGAGCCCCTACCCGCACAAACTCTCGCTGCTCATTCATACCGTCGAGCACCGTAGTCCCGTCACCCAGTTTCTTAATTTGACTGGTCGCAATGCCGGCAACACTAAATACTTGATGTGGAATTTGGTCGAACTGAAGCTCCTGGCGCTGCTTCTGTGTCATCAATCGTAATAGATTAGTCAGTTTTTGATGATCTTGCGGAGCTATGCTGTCGGCTTTAGTGGCAACCAGAGCCACTTTATCAATCACAGGCGAAAACAGCCGTTTCAGCAAGCTGTTATTGCCGTAAGAGAAGCTCTTCATCAGCTCATTGATAGCCAATTGCAGTTCGGCAAAATGGTCCTCACCATTTTGTAGCGCTTGCAGCACATCAACCAATACAACCTGTCGGTTAAAATACTTAAAGTACTTTTGATAAAACGGTGTAATAACCTGTTGTTGATAATAGCGGTACTTTTCCTGCAGTCGTTTTGCCCAGACATCAGGTATTTGCCGTGACAAGGGCCAGGGGAAGAATTCAAGAGCCGGAGCTCCTTCAAGCTCACCAGGTAGCACCATCCGCCCGGGCTGCAACAGTAGTAATTTTCGACTTCGGCACTGACGCAAGAAGGCGCGATAGTCGGCCGCTAATTCGCGTAACTGCTGCTCGGCACTATCTTCTGATGCCTCATTTGCCATTGAGTTAACTTTTTCCAGCCACTCATCAGCCAATTTATGGCGCAGTTTAGCGTTAAGCAGCCGCTGCTGTTGCTGGCTCCATTCATCATAGTTCAGCTGCAATAAGGGTAAATCGAGTAACCATTCACCCGGGTAGTCAATTAAGTCTAAGGTTAATCGGCGCGTATCCAAAACCCGCCCAGCAAGACCACTTCGCGGCTGGTATTTTACTTCTACCCGTATTTCGCTAACGTCGCGGGTTGACTGAGGCCACTTTGGGGTGTCTCCGGTTAAACAATTAACAGCCCCCTCATAATCGAAACGGGAAACTTGCCAATTGCTGCTGGTATGTAAACGGCAGCCATTAAGCCGCTGTTGCTGTTTCACCTTAAAATACGGCAGTTGCTGAGTTTCATTGGCGTAGAGCAACTGCTCTAAAATTCCGGTAATTAAAGCGGTTTTACCAGCACCACTTAGGCCTGTTACAGCAAGACGGATATGACGATCAAACCCGCGATGAATAGCGTCGCGGGTTTGGTGTTTAAACTTCTGAAAACGGCTCACAGACGATTGAATTCTCGTTGAAGATTATAGTGATTCGAGGTTACGTACTTTTCCATTGATTGCAACTGCTCTTCCAGCTCATCAAACTCACGTTTAATGTCTCGAAAAGCATCTCTTGGGGGCTCACCGCCCTGCCACACCTTTGTCTTCACATCGACATTATGACGTATGCCATTCGCCGGTTTTTTATCCAGAATCAGCCAACCTGCCATATAGAGAACAAAGAAGAATCCGCTGGAGAAAATTAAGCCGGTAAAAAATACAACGCGCACCAACCAGGGTTCTAAATTAAGGTATTCCCCAAGCCCGGCGCAAACACCGGCAATTTTGCCTCTTTCTGAGTCACGACGTAGTTCACGTTTCGGTAATTGCACACTCATTGTCTGTTCCTCCAACCCGGAGCGTCAGCATCCAAAATGCGTTCCAGTGTCTGTACACGCTCCCGGATGCGTTTCGCCTGATCGGCCAGTAACGCCAAAGATTCCCTTTCTTCCTCATTCAATCCCTGGTTCATTTGCCGCTTACTACGATAATGAAGGATGATCCAGATGGGCGCGACCACCAGAACAAACAGAATGATCGGCGCCATAAACATCCCTAAAATTGCTTCAATATCCATTTTGTTCAGCCTGCTTTAAGAGTCTTGTTTTGTTTTTGAGCTCATACGAGCGCGTAAAGCTTCCAACTCGTCATTCACTTTACTCTCGTTTTCCAGCTCTGCAAACTCATCACGCAATGTCCGCTTACCCATATCGTAGGACTCGACCTGAGCTTCTAAATCATCAATCTTCGCTTCATACCGGTCAAAACGCTGCATTGCATCATCGACTTTGCCACTATCAACCTGTTGCTTAACCTGTAAGCGGCTGCTCGCAGTTTTCTGGCGCATTAAAATGGTTTTTTGACGAGACTTAGCATCGGCCAGTTTTTCCTGAAGCTGACCAATTTCATCATTCAGCTTATCCAGGCTTTCGTTAACACGATCCATTTCCTGCTGCAGCGCATCAACACCTTGCTGTGCTTTTTGCTTTTCAACTAAAGCCTGGCGTGCTAAATCTTCACGCTCTTTAGTTAACGCCAGTTCAGCTTTGTTTTCCCATTCCTGAACTTCGTTTTCCATACGCTGCTGCTGACGCTGAATGTCTTTCTTTTCAGCCAACAAACGTGCAGATGTTGAGCGTACTTCAACTAAAGTATCTTCCATTTCCTGAATGATCAGGCGCACCATTTTCTGCGGATCTTCAGCTTTATCCAATAAAGAATTGATATTGGAGTTCACGATATCGCTAAAACGTGAAAAAATACCCATAATAATTACCTCATACTGGTTTAATAAACGATTCGGTAATTTATTATTCAAGTATCAAGCCAACTTTTATTTATTTTTTAACAAGCTGTTTTATAAAAGTTTTTTTGATTTTACGGTCATTTTGCACTTGCGCCAGTTCGTAAAATAAACTAATAATTAGCAAAAATAACTATAATATAAGGCATTCGACATGCGCCCTGAGCGACAACCCGACAACCTCATTGGCCAGTCCAACAGTTTTTCCGACGTACTGGAACAAGTTTCGCAAATTGCGCCTCTCGATAAACCCGTCCTTATTATTGGAGAACGCGGCACTGGTAAAGAACTTATCGCCTCGCGCTGTCATTACCTTTCCAAACGTTGGCAACAACAATATATTACGCTTAACTGTGCTGCGCTGAATGAAAACCTGTTAGACAGTGAACTGTTCGGACATGAAGCCGGCGCCTTCACCGGTGCCGCTAAAAAACACGAAGGCCGCTTTGAACGCGCCGACGGTGGTTCGCTGTTTCTTGACGAGCTGGCAAATACTTCATTACGAGTACAGGAGAAGCTCCTACGCGTTATTGAGTACGGAGAGTTCGAACGAGTCGGCGGACGCCACCCCGTTAAGGTCGATACACGCCTGATAGCCGCCACAAATGAAGACCTACCTTCACTTGCTACCAGTGGTAAATTCCGCTCAGATTTGCTCGACCGCCTCGCTTTTGATGTCATCACACTTCCGCCCTTACGTGAACGACGCGATGACATTATGTTACTTGCAGAGCATTTTGCGATTTCTATGGCCAGAGAAATGGAGCTTGAACTGTTTAGCGGCTTTTCAGAAAAAGCCCGAAAAACATTAATGGAATATCACTGGCCCGGTAACGTACGGGAATTAAAGAATACCGTCGAGCGCAGCTTATACCGACTGGGCAGTGGGCATGTCCCTATTCACGATATTATTATTGATCCGTTTAATAGTCCGTTCCGACCTAAAACTTCAGTTGCAAAAACCGCGGCACAGGAGGCGGTGGTCAGCGAAATTCAGCCTCAGGACAGTAACCAATCAAACGACTTGCCGAAGTTGAACCCAGAACAACCCATCGACTTTAAACAGAAGTCTCAGGAGTATGAAATTGAAGTCTTGTCACAAGCCTTACGTTTATGTCAGTTTAACCAAAAGAAGACAGCAAATTTTCTCGGACTGACATATCATCAATTACGTGGTTACTTAAAAAAGTACCAGTTATTGGAAGGGGCTTCTGCAGCTAATGATTAAAGCGTACGCCAACGTCGCTGTTATTGCGGCCGCACTGGTATCTGGTTGCCAGTCGGAAGAGCCTGAACCCGCGCCTCTGGCAGACGGCATTATTTACTGCTCAGAAGGAAACCCGGATACCTTTAATCCGCAGCTCATCACTTCCGGAACCACAGTAGATGCTACAGCAGCTCAGTTATACGACCGCTTAATAGACTACGATGCCAAGCAGCAAAAGTTTGTACCGGCATTAGCAAAACGCTGGAAAACTTTAGACAATGGAACACGTTATCGATTTTATTTACGTGAGGGCGTTCAGTTTCATAAAACCGACTATTTTGAACCGACCAGAGAGCTAACAGCTGAAGACGTTCAGTTTAGTTTTAACCGTTGGCTCGATGAAACCAGTCTTTACCATCATGTCGGCGGGAGTTATCCGTTTTTCAGTGCAACCGGTCTTGATAGACTCATTAATAAAGTAGTGAAGATTGATGAAATGACGGTCGATATTGTACTTAACAATGCCGACAGCTCATTCCTGGCAAATTTAGCAACAGACTTCGCTATCGTTTTATCCGCTGAGTACGCACAGAAACTTTTAGTCGCGGAACGACCAGAGCAAATTGACAGCTTACCGATAGGAACCGGCCCTTATCGTTTTGAAAGTTACCGAAAAGATGTCTTAATTCGGTACTCGCGTCACCCTAACTACTGGCGGGAAGGGCCAGGTATTAAGCACCTGGTTTACTCCATTACCCCCAACGCCAATAAACGTATGCTGAAATTAGTTACTGGCGAATGTGACATCATTCCTTACCCATTGGTAAGCGAGCTGAAAGCTCTTAACCGGGAGCAACTCATGGTCACCAATGAGGTCAGTCCTAACGTTTCGTTTTGGGCTTTTAACACGCAAAAAGAACCCTTTGATGATCCTCTCGTTCGTCAGGCTTTAAGTCACGCGATTAACCGCGAGGCCATTATTCAGACAATTTATTACGGCAACGCTGAATTGGCTCAGTCGATATTGCCCCCTACATCCTGGGCATACGACGACCGGGGCCTTCAGTATCAATACGATCCGGAAAAAGCCAGACGGCTGTTACAGGAAGCTGGCCACTCCAGCCTGGACATTACGATTTGGGCTATGCCGGTGCAGCGAGTCTACAACCCCAATGCCCGTAGAATGGCGGAACTGATGCAATCGGATTTAGCTCAAATAGGCGTGTCTGCGCGCATTGTTTCATACGAATGGAATACCTTCCGGCGACGCCTCTCTCGGGGTGAGCACGATACAGTACTTATAGGCTGGTATGCCGATAATGCCGATCCTGATAACTTTTTCCGGCCCCTGCTGAGTTGTGCCGCAGTAGCGACCGGCGGCAATCGGGCTAACTGGTGCCATACCGGTTTTGACCAACTTCTGTACAGTGCCATTGCAACTACAAACCCAGAAGAGCGCAAAGCTTTATATCAGTCAGCGCAACACCTGCTAAATCAACAACAGCCTTTACTGCCAATTGCTCATTCAAAACGTTTTCAGGCACAACAAAAAAGTATTAGCGGTGTCGAGTTGCCCCCTTATGGCGGCATCAACTTTCGTCTTGCGACTAAAAAACCAGTGCAGGAGCAATCGCAATGACTCGCTACCTTGTTGGCCGCTTAAGCGTCTTTATTATTGCCGTCTTTTTACTGACAGTGTTTAGCTTCAGTCTTAATTACCTGTTTCCGGGTGACCCGATAACCAATATGACAGGTATTCGTGCCTTCCAGAACAATTATTCATTAGTGACGGAGTTACGTGCCGGAGACGAAAACATTGCCACGCAGTATCTGCATTACTTACGCCACCTGTTCGCAGGTGACTGGGGGCTGTCCTTAAGTAATAGCACACCAGTGTTCGCTGACGGCCTCCAGCATTTTATGGCGTCAATGGAGCTGGTTATTCTGTCTTTACTGGTTGCGGTCATCTTTGGCTTACCTTTGGGCGTATTTGCAGCAACCCGTTTCAGACAACGGTCAGACAAGGCAGTAATAAGCCTGGCAATGATGGGCTACTCTATTCCGGTATTCTGGTTGGCACAGCTATTGATCTTATTGTTCGCTATAAAGCTGGGCTGGTTTCCTATTACGGGCCAAATTAATCCGCTCTATGGTGTAGAACCACAAACCGGCTCTATTCTAATCGATGTATTTCTTAGCCAGTCAGACTATAAAGCTGAAGCACTTCAGGACGCTTTAAACCATATTGTTTTGCCGGTGCTAATATTGGCCATTATGCCTATGATGTTGCTACTCAGACTTATGCGAAACGCAACTCAGGAAATGCTGCAGAAACCTTTTGTCAAAGCAGCCAGAGCCCGCGGTTTAAGCGAATGGCGCGTGCTAATGAAGCATGCCATTCCCAACGCCGTCCAATCGGTACTGCAACAAACCACACTACTTTTTAGTTTACTGTTAACGAACAGTATTGTTGTCGAGTCCATTTTTAACTGGCCCGGAATGGGTAATTGGCTTATCCGCAGTATATTTGAACGCGATTACCCTATTATTCAGGCTGCAGTACTTATGTTCGCTTTCGTGATTTTACTATTCAACCTCCTGGTTGAGCTTTACCACGGCTGGCGCTTTCCAATAGTGAGGCATGAACAAAATGCCACAGATTAACCTCTATCATCACGACGAAACACCGTCTCCGCTGCAACTGGTCTGGAAAAGCTATCGAGCCAGGTTTTTATCCATGGCAGCGCTTTATGTTTTATTAGCAATGATTCTCGTGGTTATTTTGTCGCCACTGCTGGCGCCGTTTAATACTTCAGCTCAATTTTCTGACGCTATCGCACTACCACCATCGTGGGTTGAAAGCGGTAATATGAAGTATCTATTCGGTACGGATGATCTTGGCCGCGATATGCTTTCTAGGCTTCTGATAGGCGGGTTATATAGCCTTGGTCTTCCCATACTTATGGTTGCTGTATCGTCATTAATAGGAATGAGTATTGGCGCACTTGCAGGCATTGATCGCACCATCAAGTATCAAAGTCTGTCGCGATTATTTGATACTCTGTTATCTATCCCATCGTTTTTGATGGCTCTTATCATTATTGCTATTCTTGGTACCGGTTTTAACAACGTTGCCTTTGCTATAACACTGTCCCTCATTCCACAGTTCATTTTTGTCACGCGCAATGCTGTTCACGAAGAATGGCACAAAGACTACGTGACAGCTTCACGGTTAAACGGTTGCTCAAAGGCTTATTTGCTCTATCGGGTTATCTTACCCAATGTTACGCCAACACTGGTCATGCAGTTAACTGTATCTCTTTCTGTTGCTATTATGGATATTGCTGCGCTCAGCTTTCTTGGCCTGGGTATTCAGGCCCCTACTCCAGAATGGGGAAGTATGTTGGCGCGGAGCCTCGACGAAGTTTATTTATCACCCTGGTCAATGGTGTTACCGGGCGTTACCCTGTTTATTACGATAATGGCTATTAATATTGTTGGAGACAGTTTACGTCGCGCCTTAAAAGAAAGGGTTAACAGCTAATGCAGTTACTCGATATCCGCAATCTGACGGTTGAAATGCAAACACCACAAGGTGTTGTTCGCGTGCTCGATAAGGTCAACCTGCAACTCAGCGAAGGCGAAATACACAGCATAGTGGGCGAATCTGGCTCAGGTAAAAGCTTGCTCGCTAAAGCGATTGTCGGCTTTATTAATCCTAACTGGCAAGTTACTGCAGACAGACTCTGGTGGAATGGCCAGGACTTGCTGGCAATGACACCTAAGCAACGTCGACACATCACTGGCCGCGACATGGCAATGATTTTTCAGGACCCTAACGCCTATCTTGATCCCAACAGCACGGTTGAACAACAAATTATTGAAGCCATTCCACAAGGCGATGTCCGCGGCACCTTTATGCGCCGAAGAGTAGATCGTAAAACTCGGGTGAAAAGGCTATTGCATCGGGTTGGTATTCGCGACCATGAATCAATTATGGACAGTTACCCTTTCGAATTGTCTCAGGGCATTGCACAGAAAGTGAGTATCGCCATCGCTATAGCTCACCGACCCCGACTACTCATTGCAGATGAGCCAACCACTGCCATGGAGCCATCGACACGACTGCAAATTCATCGTTTGATTGCCCGGCTGGCTGTCAGTCAGCAGATGTCAGTCGTACTTATTTCTCAGGACGTAGCATCAATTTTGCCGGAAACTAAACGGCTGACAATGCTCTACTGTGGTCAGTTAATGGAAACAGGTCCAGCAAATGAAGTGCTGTCAGAACCGGCTCACCCTTATACCGACTCTATGATTCGTATGTCGTTACAAACGCAACAGCAGCTTCCTCATAAAGCTCGGCTACCGACCCTACCAGGTACTATTCCAACGTTGCGTCATATGCCCATTGGCTGCCGCTTAGGACCAAGATGCCCATACGCGCAGAAAACCTGTGTAAAAGCACCTGTAGCAACCCATGAACGGCAACGTGTCTTTCATTGTCATTTTCCGTTACTGGATACAACGCCATGAGCCATTTACTCGAAGTGCGCAATTTGGGTAAAACCTTTCGTTCGCGTAAAGGCTGGCCGTGGTCACCCAAGTCGGTTGCGATAGAACCACTCTCATTTACACTTGAACCCGGTGAAATACTGGCAGTTATGGGCGAAACGGGTTCGGGTAAATCCACTCTTGCGCAGATTATTGGTGGCGTTGCGACCGCCAGTAGCGGAGAAATTTGGCTGAATGGTCAAAAGGTTCATAGCAAGAACTACTCTCAGTTATGCAACAATATTCGCATGATCTTTCAGGACAGCGAAAACTCACTTAACGCTCACCTCACCATAGGTAAGCAGTTGGAAGAGCCTTTGTTGTTCAATACGGAGCTTAACCCGGCTGAACGCCGGGAACGAGTCAACTTAACTTTACAGCGTGTTGGAATGCTGAGAGAGCATTGGGAGTTTTATCCTCATATGCTTTCTAGTGGCCAAAAGCAGAGAGTGTGCATTGCCCGGGCTATTATTCTTGAACCACAAATTGTGGTTGCCGATGAAGCCTTGGTTGCACTTGACCCATCTGTTAGAGCTCAAATCATTAACCTAATGCTCGATCTTCAGAAAGATATGGGGATATCTTACATTTTAGTGACACATTCGCCGCAAATTGTGAAACACATTGCTGATAAGATCTTAATTTTATATCGTGGTAAAATGATCGCGTTTGATAAAACAGACATAGTACTAGAAGACACGCAGCAACCTTATGTTCAACAGTTGCTGCACGAGCACTTGAAACAGAACATTCAATATAACAGCGACAGAAGCGCTAAGATCGCTGACTAAAACTAAAAAAACAGGAGTTTAATGTGGAAACAGGTACTCTGATATCACTAGCGCTGTACTTTATTGTCATGCTAGGTATTGGGCTTTATGCCTACAAAAAATCTACTGACTCAGTTTCAGGCTATATGCTTGGAGGACGAGGCTTAGGACCTGGTGTTACAGCATTGTCAGCTGGTGCATCCGACATGAGTGGGTGGATGTTGATGGGCTTACCCGGTGCAATTTACGTCTCTGGCGTATCACAGTTGTGGATTGCAGTGGGTCTGGTCATCGGTGCGTATCTTAACTATGTGATTGTCGCACCACGCCTAAGAACCTATACAGAAGTCGCTAACGACTCTATTACTATTCCCGACTACTTTGCCAATCGCTTTAACGATAAAGGTCGTCGGCTGCGTATTTTTTCTTCCGTCGTTATCATTATATTCTTCACCCTATACACCTCTGCCAGTTTGGTTGCGGGAGGCAAGCTGTTCGACAGCTCCTTTGGCATGGATTACACCACCGGCCTCTGGGTAACAGCTGGCGTTGTCTGCGCCTATACACTGTTCGGGGGCTTCCTTGCAGTCAGTATGACTGACTTTGTGCAAGGCTGTATCATGTTTGTGGCTTTGGTCTTAGTGCCTATAGTCGCCTTTTCCGAACTCGGTGGCTACAGCAGTGTTGTTGGGCAAGTTAGTGATATTAATCCGGACTTCCTCCAGTTCTTTAAGGATGGGGCGACTGGTGAAATGCTCGGATTCCTGGGTATTATTTCATTACTTGCCTGGGGACTCGGCTATTTTGGTCAACCACATATTATCGTTCGCTTCATGGCTATCCGCTCGGTTAGTGATGTAAAAGCGGCTCGCCGCATAGGTGTTTCATGGATGACCGTTTCTATCATCGGTGCAATGGCAACGGGTTTTGTCGGTATTGCTTATGTCGCAGAAACCAAGATGAGCCTGCCTGATGCAGAGACTATTTTCATCATATTCTCACAGTTCTTGTTCCACCCATTAATCGGTGGTTTCCTGTTGGCAGCCATACTGGCCGCAATTATGAGTACCATCTCATCGCAATTGTTGGTTAGCTCAAGCTCGTTAACAGAAGACTTTTACAAAGCATTCCTGCGTAAAGACGCCAGCGATAAAGAACTTGTTTTTGTTGGACGTATATCGGTTTTAGCGGTTTCTTTAGTAGCTATTTGGTTGGCATGGAATCCGGAAAATACCATCTTGAGTCTGGTTAGTAACGCCTGGGCTGGCTTTGGTGCCGCATTTGGTCCCGTTGTTATCCTGAGCTTATTCTGGAAACGCATGAACCGTAATGGCGCATTAGCAGGCATGTTAGCCGGTGCCATTACTGTACTGTTCTGGATTTACGGCCCTACGTTTGGCGGCGAGCACCTTTCAGCTTATGTCTATGAAATTGTGCCCGGCTTTATTCTGTCGACTCTGGCAGTCATTATATTCAGTAAAGTTACCGCTGAACCAGAGCAAGAACTTCAGGATAAATTTGTTGAAATGGAAAGCGTCATTGATGAGTACTACCATGGTGACAAGAAAGGCTAAAAAAGCTTTCGCTATGTAACTGATAAAAAGACCAGCCCATCGCGGCTGGTCTTTTTTGTTTTAAGAGTCCAGCCTATAGTGATAGAAAACAAAAAAGGTAAACACTATGGCTAGAATAAACATTATTGCATCGGCCGCAATCGCTTTTTCATGCGCTGCGACAACTCTACCAAGTAATGCCAGTGACCGAATTACTGGCCATCACTTTGCGACCCGCTCAGAAGCTATGGCACCGACAGCTATGGCGGCAACCAGCCAGCCTTTAGCAACTCAGGTTGCGTTAGATATTATGCAGGAAGGCGGTACCGCAATCGATGCGGCAATTGCTGCCAATGCTGTATTAGGACTGGTTGAGCCTACAGGTAACGGCATAGGCGGCGACTTATACGCCATTGTATGGGATGCCGATTCAGAAAAGCTCTATGGATTGAATGCGTCGGGCCGTTCTCCACAAAGTCTCTCGCTGGAATACTTTAAAGAGAATGGCTATGAATCAATTCCGGCTCGGGGCGTATTACCGCTGTCGGTGCCAGGCGCAGTAGATGGCTGGTTTGAATTACACGATCGGTTTGGCAATTTGAGTATGGATAATATCCTACAGCCAGCCATAAACTATGCTGAATCCGGCTTCCCAGTTACCGAAGTCATCGCTTATTACATGGAGCGTAACGCTGAAGTACTCGAGGACATACCGGGATTTGCAGATGTCTTTATGCACGACGGTAATGTACCAGAAAAAGGAGAACGATTTAAAAACCCTGATCTGGCTAATACATACAAGATGCTAGCCAACGATGGTCGTGATAGTTTTTATAAAGGTGAAATTGCTCACACCATTAGTGATTTCGTGGAGAAACATGGTGGCTTTCTTTCCTACGAGGACTTAGCTCAGCATACATCAACTTGGGTAGCCCCTGTCTCGACTAACTACCGCGGGTACGATTTATGGGAATTACCGCCTAACACCCAGGGAATTGCCGCACTTCAAATTTTAAACATGCTTGAGCAGTTTGATATCAAAGCCATGGGTTATGACAGCCCGGAGTACATTCATCATTTTGTTGAAGCCAAAAAGCTCGCTTTTGAAGACCGCGCTAAATACTATTCCGATCCGGACTTTAGCGATGTACCGGTTGAAGGCCTTATTGACAAAGAGTACGGCAAAGAACGCGCTAAACTGATTAACGCTGAACGTGCCGGACGTTCCTATGAGCCGGGCAATCCGCCAACTGAGGGCGATACCATTTATCTGACCACAGCCGATAAAGACGGTAATATGGTCTCTCTTATCCAAAGTAATTATCGCGGTATGGGCTCTGGTGTCACCCCGACAGGTTTAGGTTTTGTTCTGCAGAACCGCGGGGAACTCTTTGCTTTGGATCCTAACCACCGCAACGTATTTGAGCCAGGAAAGCGCCCTTTCCATACCATTATTCCTGCTTTTGTTACTAAAGATGGCAAACCAGTAATGAGCTACGGTGTCATGGGTGGTGCAACACAACCTCAAATGCATGCACAAATTCTTATCAATATGATTGATTTTGGTATGAACCTACAAGAAGCTGGTGATGCTCCTCGCATACTGCACACAGGTTCAAGTCAGCCTACAGGCTCTTATATGAATGACGGAGGTGTGGTTAGTCTGGAAAATGGCTTTTCGAAGCATACACGCCGCGAGCTGATTAAAATGGGACATACTCTACAGGAGGCTGTTGGTCCATACGGTGGTTATCAGGCTATTTGGAAAGACCATGAGCAAGATATCTACATCGGTGCGTCTGAAAGCCGTAAAGACGGTCACGCAGCTGGTTACTAATTAAGCGCTCGTTTCGCTGCTTACCGAGCAGCGAAACGGCTTTGTTTTTACTCTATCGAATTAACCTCTTCGCTCTCGATACAGCTCAATTTCTTCCATGATCAAATCACGCATTCTTGTTGTTGTCTCATAACCAAGATCAATGGCTTCCTGCCCACGGTAAAACTCCATAATACCTATGTGACCAAGTTTTGGTTGTACAAGTATGTCCGGCGGATCACCCGCCATACGCGCCTTAGTAATACGCTCCTGCATAATGTCTATGGAGCTGGCCATAACACTGAACATACCAGGCGCTTTTTCACCATTATTTCTAAAGCGCTCTTTAAAGCTATCCAGGTATTCTTTACTACCGGACCACATATTATCGAAAAAGCCATTTTCGTTATCCTGAACCTCCATATCGGCTTTTTCTTTTTCAAGCTGTTCGGCTTCTGTTTGAGGTGGAATACTGCGCCCACGACGTTGTAGTGCTTTAGAATTCAACTGCGAATTAAGGTGTACTGCAATAACAAAGTCAGCGCCTAAAGCTCTGCACAAAGACACCGGTACCGGGTTAACCAGACCACCGTCAATTAGCCACCTTCCGTCAAAAGACTTAGGGGATAAAACGCCTGGCATCGCACAGGAAGCGCGTGACGCGTCGTAAAGGTCACCCTCGCGCAACCAAATTTCGCGTCCGCTATATAAATCCGTAGCCACGGCACCATAGGTAATTGGCAAGTCTTCTATATTTCGCTGACCGAACTCTTCCCGCGCGCGGTTAAATACTTTTTCGCCACCAATAATACCGCCATGGTTGAAGCCGAAATCCAGCAAATTAAAAACTTCCCAACGGTTCATGCCCAGAACCCATTGCTCGATTTCAGCTAGCCGACCTGAAGCGTAGCCGGCTCCAACTAAAGAACCTATTGATGTTCCGGCGACCATATTAATCCGGACGCCCATTTCTTCCAGCGCCTTTATAACGCCAATATGCGACCAACCCCGGGCAGCACCAGAGCCCAGAGCCAAAGCGACTTTCACTTCCGACATGTTCTTTTTCCTGCTTTTCTTACTAATGCATCTATCGTACTATGATTATTCATTCGTCAACAACATCACTGAGCAGTTAGATGATTTGGACAGAACGCCAGTCAGGTACATCAGAGCAGCGCCCAAACGATACCCGCACGGACTTTCAACGCGATAAAGCCCGGATTCTTCATAGCGCTGCATTCAGACGACTGCAGGCTAAAACGCAAGTCATGTATGTTGGTATGCACGACTTCCCCCGCACACGACTGACTCATTCGCTGGAAGCCAGTCAAATTGGCGCGAGCCTGGTTGTTCATTTAAGTAACCAGGATCCAGAAGTAGCTTCTATGCTTGAACTGTCAGAGCCGTTACTTGAATCATTATGTCTGGCTCACGATATAGGCCATCCACCATTTGGTCACGGCGGCGAAATTGCTCTTAATTATATGATGCGCAATAACGGCGGATTTGAAGGTAACGGCCAAACATTTCGTATTGTCACCCAGCTTGAAGCTTACACGCCTGAGCATGGCATGAGCTTAACCCGAAGAACTCTGCTGGGGCTGTTAAAGTACCCTGTATTAGCCAGCACAATCCGGAGGCAAGAACTTCCCGCTGAGGTAACAAACTTTCGTCATTTACCCACTCGCGAATGGCTGCCACCAAAAGCCCTGTATGACGATGACTCAGAGCAGTTAGACTGGGTACTTCAGCCGCTAAGCACTAACGATAAGAAAAATTTTCAGGCACTAGTGCATGAACCCACACAAAGTACCCACGGGAAAAGTGCCCTTAAAAGTATTGATGCGTCCATTATGGAAGCCGCGGACGATATCGCATACGGCGTTCACGATCTTGAGGACGCCATTGTTGTCGGCCTGATTCATCGGCATCATTGGGAAGAACACATGTTCTCCGATTTACAGCAGCTTGAAACAGAACTTTCCAACTTTAATGCTCGAAAGTTAACTGAAGATCTTTTTTCTGGCAGCCATCACCTTCGCAAGCAGGCAATAGGAGGTTTAGTTAACCGGCTGCTTACCTCAGCAAGGCTGAACCCTACTGAATACTATTTTGACAACCCTTTGCTGCAATATGAAGTCCAGTTAGGAGCAGCCGAAAAAGTTCTGCTGAATTCGTTAAAGCAATTTATTTTTAAATGGGTGATTCGAAAGCCCGAAATGCAGGCACAGGAGTTTAAAGGTCAGCAAATTGTTATGGAACTGTTTGAGGTTTTAGCCGTAGAGCCGGAACGTTTATTACCTGAAAATACCCGTTTGCGTTATCTACAACAGCAACAAAAAGGTGGGAATGCTCTACGCGTAATTTCTGATTACCTTTCCGGCATGACTGACGGGTATGCCGCTAAACTTTATCAGGAACTGTTCTCAGTCAGCTCACCAAAAAGTGCGTTTCAGTAACTTTTACTCATAAAAAACCGGAGCAATAAGCTCCGGCTTGTTATTCCGAAAAATAAACCAGTTATGACAAACTGATATCATCTTTCTCGTTACCTTTCTTTTCTATTTTCTTGTCAGTTTTAGCTTCGCTCTTCGCGTCTTCTTTCGCCGCAGCGCGCTCAGCTTCACGAATTTCTTTTGTTCTCTTTTCTGGTTTTGACAACAGCAGTTCGCGAATACGACCTTCTAATTCATCGGCAATTTTAGGGTTGTCCTGCAAAAACTTCATTGAGTTAGCTTTGCCCTGACCAATTTTGTCGCCGTTATAGCTATACCAGGCTCCGGCTTTATCAACCATTTTATGTTTTACACCCAAGTCAATAAGCTCACCTTCTTTAGAAATACCTTTGCCATAAAGAATTTGGAAGTGTGCTTCTTTAAACGGCGGAGCCACCTTATTTTTAACCACTTTCACGCGGGTTTCGTTACCCACAACTTCGTCACCTTCTTTCAATGCACCTGTACGGCGAATATCCAGACGAACCGAAGAGTAGAATTTCAATGCGTTACCACCAGTAGTGGTTTCAGGGTTACCAAACATCACACCTATTTTCATCCGAATTTGGTTGATGAAAATACACATGGTGTTAGATTTCTTAATGTTCGAAGTCAACTTACGCAGAGCTTGAGACATTAAACGAGCCTGCAAACCAACATGGCTATCGCCCATTTCGCCCTCAATTTCCGCTTTGGGTGTTAGCGCTGCTACCGAGTCAACAATAACAATATCAACTGCACCGGAACGAACCAGCATGTCACAAATTTCTAAAGCCTGCTCACCAGTATCTGGCTGAGATATTAATAAGTCATCAACGTTAACGCCTAAAGCTTCCGCGTAAATTGGGTCTAATGCGTGCTCAGCATCAACGAAGGCGCAGGTCTTACCCATTTTTTGCGCCTCGGCAATCACTTCAAGAGTCATAGTCGTTTTACCACTGGACTCAGGACCGTAAATTTCTACAACCCTGCCAAAAGGTAAACCACCAATACCAAGAGCAATATCCAGTCCTAACGAACCGGTTGAAACAGAGTCGATATCCAGGGTCTGGTTGTCGCCCAGACGCATGATAGAACCTTTACCAAATTGACGTTCGATTTGTCCGAGCGCTGCATCTAACGCCTTCTGACGATCATTGCTCATTATAAGCTCCGTTATTAATCACTGGTTTTATAAACAGTATACTGTACACATTTACAGTATCAAGCATTGTTCTGATTTTTTCCTTGAAATACAACTAAGTTATTGTAATTAAATTATATTTATCAGTTTATTTAAAACTGAGTCGATTGTTTTCAAACGAATCTCTGCGCGATTACCTGAAAAGTGCTCATGCCAGGTCCAGCAGCTTTTATTATTCGCAATAGCCATCCAGACCAAACCAACTGGTTTATCGGCAGTGCCACCTCCCGGTCCTGCTACACCGCTAACTGCAATACTCCAGTCAGCGCCGCATAAGGTCAAAGCCCCGGAAGCCATTTGTTTAACACAGGCTTCAGAAACCGCCCCATGTTTTTCCAGTACTTGTGTTTCAACCGCCAGGAGCTTCTGTTTGAGCGCATTAGTATAGGTGATTATTCCACCATTAAACCAAGCAGAACTTCCAGCAACTTCAGTAATAGCGTATCCTATTCCTCCTCCGGTACAGGATTCTGCGGTACAGACTGTCTGCTGTTTTTGCTGCAGGCGTAAACCGACTTGTTCCGCGAGTTCAAAGGTTTGCGGCGCGACTGCCGTGGTTGCTAACATAACAATGGCTCCAGATAAGAATATTCAACTATGCCTGAATTCTCTGACAAACAGATCCAATCACATACCCCAATGATGCAGCAATACCTACGCATAAAAGCAGAACATGCTGACATGCTTTTATTCTATCGTATGGGGGACTTTTACGAACTGTTTTTTGAAGATGCTAAACGTTCGGCACAGTTACTGGATATTTCTCTGACTGCGCGTGGCCAAAGTAACGGCGAGCCTATCCCTATGGCAGGTGTGCCTTATCATGCGGTAGAGAACTACTTAGCACGCCTGGTTAATATGGGAGAATCCGTTGCGATTTGCGAACAAATTGGCGACCCGGCGACCAGTAAAGGCCCGGTTGAAAGAAAGGTAGTCCGCATTGTCACTCCCGGAACTGTCACCGATGAATCACTATTAACTGAGAAGCAGCAAAACCTTTTAGTCGCTATTTGTCCTCTGGACCCAAAACAACCAGAAGGCGAGTATGCCATTTCCAGTCTTGAGCTTAGCAGTGGACGCTTTTGGTTAACCAAAGCTCATTCAGCCGAGCAGCTTGCAGCAGAACTGCAACGCCTTGAACCCGCTGAACTGCTTTACCCAGAGTCGATTTCTCTGGCTGGGCTGCCACTGGCAAAAGCTCAGTGTAAACGCCGCCCTGCCTGGGAGTTCGAACAACAAACAGCTTTCATGTTGCTGACCCGTCAATTCGGAACTCAACACCTTGAAGGTTTTGGTATAAAAAACAATGAACCAACTCTTGCTGCTGCCGGGGCCGTTTTACACTACGTAAAAGACACCCAACGCGCCGCTCTGCCCCATATTCAGGCCCTGGTAACTGAGCATCCGCAGGATGCCATTATTCTGGACGCGGCAACGCGGAGAAACCTAGAACTGCAACAAAGCATGGGCGATGGCAACACGCATCTTTCTGCGGTACTCGACAAAACCGTTTCCGCGATGGGAAGCCGTCAGTTCCAACGCTGGTTACAACGCCCTATCCGTAATCATGAGGAACTGAATCAACGTTACGACGCTGTCGACGCTTTAAAGGAAAATAATGGCTACGAGAATGTGCAGTTGTCGCTGAAGAAGCTGGCAGACATTGAACGTATTGTCGCGCGGGTTGGTTTGAGAAGTGCCCGCCCCAAAGACTTTGCCAGACTTCGCGACAGCCTGGCGCAGGTACCCGAAATCCGCGACTACCTGTCTCATAGTGCTTTAAGCTATTTAAAACACAACATCCAACCCTTTCCTGAAATTGTCGACTTACTGGCCAGTGCCGTAATTGAACAACCCCCTTTATTGATTCGTGACGGTGGGGTAATTGCAGAAGGCTACGATAAAGAACTGGATGAATTACGAGACCTCGCCACCGGCGCTACCGACTACCTTAAGCAGTTAGAGCAGCGCGAACGGGAAAGAAGCGGCATTGCCACACTAAAAGTTGGATACAACAAAGTCCACGGCTACTTTATTGAAGTCAGCAGACAATCATCAGAATCCGTACCAGAAGATTATCAGCGCCGTCAGACGCTTAAAAACACTGAGCGCTATATTATTCCCGAGCTAAAAGAGCACGAAGATAAAGTACTTAACGCTCAGGCTCGCTCTCTGGCCAGAGAAAAATGGCTGTACGATCAGCTTTTCGAGCATCTTCTGCCAAAGGTCAATGCTTTACAAAAAAGTGCCGCCGGTCTTGCGCAACTCGATGCTCTTTGTTGCTTTGCAAAGTTAGCGGATAATTACCACTACTGCCGACCTCAACTTAAAAAAGACAGTAGCTTAATTGAGCTTGAAGCGGCCCGTCATCCTGTTATTGAGCAGCTAAGTGACGAGCCTTTTATCGCTAACCCGATGTCTCTGACATCCGAACAACGAATGCTAATGATTACAGGCCCAAACATGGGCGGTAAGTCGACTTATATGAGACAGGCCGCACTCATTATTATTCTCGCTCACATGGGCTGCTATGTGCCTGCAGATAAGGCAATTATTGGAGATATCGATCGTATTTTCACGCGCATTGGTGCTTCCGATGACCTGGCATCTGGTCGTTCAACTTTTATGGTGGAAATGACAGAGACCGCTAATATCCTGCATAACGCGACCGCAAAGAGCCTGGTTCTTATGGATGAAATAGGCCGTGGTACTTCAACCTACGATGGTTTATCCCTGGCCTGGTCCTGTGCGGACTACCTGTCCCGACAGCTTAAATGTTTAACTTTATTTGCGACACATTACTTTGAACTAACGGAGCTTGCTGAAGAGCTGCCGGCAACCATCAACGTGCATGTTGATGCGAAAGAACATGGCGACACCATAGCCTTCTTGCATAAAGTCAGTGAGGGAGCAGCAAGCCAAAGTTTTGGCTTACAAGTCGCGAAGTTAGCCGGGGTTCCCGATAATGTGATAAAAAGCGCAAAACAAAAACTAACAGAGCTTGAATACACCCACCATGGTGTTTCAAAAGCGCCCCAGCAGAAATCTATGGAACTCCCCCTACCGACTGCAGAGCAGAACCCTTTGCTTGACGAGTTAGAACAACTCGATTTAAACGATTTAACACCAAGGCAGGCACTGGATATCCTCTACCAATGGCAGCAGAAACAAAAAAGCTCAACCTGAGGTTGAGCTTTTTCTTCTAATCACTTCTATTCAGGGCTAAACAGCGAATCCAGTGTTAACCCTTGCTGCTTAAGGGAGTCCCTCAGTTTTCGCAAGGCCTCAACCTGTATCTGCCTAACACGTTCACGCGTCAACCCTATTTCATGGCCAACATCTTCCAAAGTTGACGGCTCATAACCCATAAGCCCAAAGCGACGAGCAAGTACTTCCCTTTGCTTAGGATTTAAAGACTGCAGCCACTCGGTAATGTTAATTTTCAGGTTTTCATCCTGAAGAATGCCTTCCGGGCCCGTGTCAGAATCATCCGTTAATATGTCTAGTAGTGCTTTGTCGTTATCACCACCAATAGGCGTATCAACTGAACTTATTCGTTCATTCAAGCGCAGCATTTTGGTAATGTCACCGACCGGCTTATCCAGACTTTCTGCAATATCTTCAGCCGTTGGTTCATGATCCAGCTTATGCGCTAATTCCCGAGCCGCACGAAGATACACATTCAGCTCTTTAACGACATGAATTGGCAGACGAATGGTTCGCGTCTGATTCATAATAGCTCGCTCGATAGTTTGTCGTATCCACCATGTGGCATAAGTTGAAAAGCGAAAACCACGTTCAGGGTCGAATTTTTCGACTGCCCTGATAAGGCCCAGGTTGCCTTCTTCAACTAAATCCAAAAGAGGTAAACCACGGTTAGAGTAACGACGGGCAATTTTAACCACTAATCGTAAATTACTCTCGATCATTCGGCGGCGGGCTGCCTTGTCGCCTTTTAAGGCACGGCGGGAATAAAAGACTTCTTCTTCGGCAGTCAATAAAGGAGAGAACCCTATTTCTCCTAAATAAAGCTGCGTTGCGTCCATCTTTTTTTGATAACTGGTTGATGATGACAATAACGCTTCTTCCAGCTCTTCTGCAGAACTGTCTGCGCTATCGACTAACGTTTCTTCGTTAACTTCACCATTAATTTCTGCATTGTCGACTGATTCTTCCTTTATGCGGCTCATAACAAGCTCCTGTTATACTGAACACCGTGTTACTACACACGTCGACTTCCCTATCTTGTTATTATTATTCCCACACTACTAGCGAGATCTTGGTAAGTAATGCTTCGGATTAACCGACTTACCACGGAAACGAACTTCAAAATGCAACTTAACTCGCGGGCTGCCTGAATCTCCCATTCGGGCAATTGTCTCACCTACGTCCACCCATTCCTGTTCCTTTACGAGAATTTTATCGTTGTGGGCGTACGCAGTAATAAAATCATCGTTATGTTTCAGTATGATTAAATTACCAAATCCGCGTAATGCATTTCCGACATAAACGACTTTTCCAGCTGCTGCAGCATTCACCGAATCGCCGCGCTCACCTGCAAAATCAATACCTTTATTACCCTGCTCCTGTAACGAAAAATCAGCTAAGACTTTACCCGAGGAAGGCCAACGCCAGACAATTTTCCCGTTACTGGGCAAATCAACTTCAGGCCTTTTAATCTGCTGCTTATGCTGTCTCTTACGACGCTTATCGGTTTGTTTTGCAACTGTTTTTTTTGTGCTTGTTTTTTGACCATACTCTTTCTGTTCAGTATTAGCAACGGGCGTTTTTATATTATTTTGTGCGTTATTTGAGGTTTTATTATTCTGTTTAGCACTAGCCGTTCGTTGTGCCTTTCTGGCGGAGGTTGCGCCGTGCTGCGGCTTACTAATCAGACTCAATTTTTGTCCCGGATAAATAGTGTAAGGTTTGTGTAAATTATTAATTTGAGCAATATCCTGAACATCCATATTTGCTCTGAATGCTATTGAATAGAGGGTTTCGCCGCGTTGAACTTCATATTCTTTATCGTTCAATGAGTTGGGCTCAAAATCACGGTAGGTTTTTCCGGTGTACAGTTCATCGACCGGCGCAGGTGCTGATCGACCGCTGCATGCCTGAAGCAGAGTAATGGCAAAAATCAATAATATTGATTGCTTGATTGCCCCGGACGATAGAACCATCATTACACCAATTGCGCTATTACGTACCCAATAATAACCAGTATTACCAGTGTCCAGCCAATACGGTCAACATATTCACGAAGTTTTACACCCATTTCCGGACCGCCAGTACGTAGTAACCATGCGACAAGATAAAAACGCATTCCACGGCTAATAGCGGATGCAATAACAAAAGGGAAAAAAGCTATCTGCATGACTCCGGCAGTTACCGTAAATAATTTATAAGGAATAGGTGAAAACCCGGCAATAAAGACTATCCATACGCCCCAGTCAGCGAACCATCCCTGTACCGTTAAGAGTTTGTCTTGATAACCCAGGGCTTCCACCGCCGGCACTACCAATGATTCATAGGCCCAATACCCGAGGAAGTACCCCAGAATCCCCCCTGCTACTGAAGTAACGGTCGTTAAAAACGCCAGCCTCCAGGCTTTTTTGGGTTGAGTCATTGCCATTGGCGCCAACATGACGTCGGGAGGGATTGGAAAAATAACGGACTCAGCAAAACTTAGTAAACCGAGGATGATATTCGCTCTGGGGTGTTGTGCCCAGGATAAGACCTTATCATACAGTGCTGAGAACAACTTCAAATGACATCTCCCTTAACTAAAGGTACAAAACGAACATCGCCAATACGCTGTTGTTCCAGTGAGTCGCCAAAACGACGCATCACTACCAAACTTTGTGATTCATTCTGTTCGCCGACCGGAATGATCATCACACCGCCATCCGCAAGTTGATCGACTAAATCCTGAGGGATATCGCTTGCCGCAGCCGTGACAATAACACCGTCAAACGGACCTTTACTGCGCCAGCCTTTCCAACCATCACCGTGGCGCATAGACACATTATGCAAGTCAAGCTGACGCATACGTCGCTTAGCCTGATACTGCAAAGTAGCAATACGTTCGACGCTAAAGACCTTATCAACCAGCTGAGCCAGCACTGCCGTCTGGTAACCCGAGCCTGTACCTATCTCCAGCACGTTTTTACAATGATGCTGCATTAACAACTGCGTCATTGTTGCCACCATTAACGGCTGCGAAATGGTTTGTCCATTACCAATCGGCAACGCCGTATTTTCATAAGCTTTATGAGCTAATGACTCAGGCATAAATAGGTGCCTCGGGGTATTAGCAATAACCCGCAACACCTCTTTATTAGTAATGCCCAGTTCTTCCAGTTGTTGAATCAGTCGCTTTACCCGCGACTGTCCATTACTAATCATCATTTTTGTTGTTCTAACCAGTCTGTCAGTGTGTCGGTATGCCGTTGCGCTGTCATATCCAGGCTTAACGGAGTAATAGATACATAGCCTTCATGTATTGCTGTGAAATCAGTATTTGGCTCGTCACTTGCGTGGTGACCAATTGGGCCGTACCAAAAAATCTCACTGCCAAAGGGGTCGCGATCGTGAACCATAGTTTCTGCACGGTGCCTACGACCCAGTTTAGTTACCCGCGTACCTTTTAATTTATCGTAGGTCGTGTAAGGCACATTAATATTCAATACTGTGTCCAGTCGGAGCGGATCATTTTCCATACTGGCAACAATCTCGGCGACAACACGCCCGGCAGTATCATAGTAGTCGTGCCCTCGACCGCCCATCGACACAGCAATAGAAGGAAGACCCATAAAGCGCCCTTCCATTGCCGCTGCAACGGTACCGGAATACAGCACATCGTCCCCCATATTGGGGCTGTCATTAATGCCGGAAACAACCAAGTCAACGTCTTCCGCCATCGGTGAGTTCGTTCCTAAATGAACACAGTCGGTCGGTGTGCCGTTAACTGAAAAGAAACCGTTATCCAGACGACGTACCCGCAATGGGTTATGCAGTGTCAATGAGTTACTTGCGCCACTGCAATTACGATCAGGGGCGATGACCCTTACATCAGCGACTTCTTTTAACGCTTGATACAATGCCCGAATCCCCGGTGCATGGACGCCATCGTCGTTACTTAATAGAATTTTCATCATCTGGATTCACCACTTAAGTCCACAATTTCATTTAACACAGTCGTTGCATATGCGCCTGAGGGCAGCGTAAAGCGTAATTCAGCATCCTTGCCATGCCAGATTAACTCCGGCTCTTTTACGCGTAATAGTATGCTGCGTCGCGCCGCATCGACCCGTAGTTTTCTCAATGCTTCCAGCCAGTTTTTATAAGGCTCTAATAAACTTGATTCGAACGCTTCTGCTTCATCTTTTACCAATGGTTTATTGGTCGTGCCAACCAGAGGAGCCGTTAAATAGATATCATTATTTGCTAAACGCTGCCTGAGTTCATCGTCCCATTGTTCAACAGTAAAAACGGACTGAGAGCCTTTTAACATGACACAATCACCCGCCAGTGTGCCTTCTGACCCAAACTGACGCAGTCGCTCTGCCACAATCTGATTGAATAAATAACTGCGCAAAGATGATAAATACAAGCTCCGCTTATTACGGCTAATTCGTGCAGGACGGCTTGCCATCAGCCAGCGTTCAGCCTGTGCAACGTTGTCACCGTTGCGACCAAAGCGTTGCTCACCGAAATAATTAATAACGCCCTTCTCAGTAACGCTTTTCCATAACGCGTCCAGACGCTGCGGGGAACTGACATCGCTAAGTCGAATAACAAATCGGTTACCGTCGTGGAAACCAGACTTTAACTTTTTTGTTCTGCGAATGACTCGCTCAATGGACATTTCCTCGTCGTTCAACTCTTGCCAGTTCAGCGTTTCCTTACCCGGCAACTGAACTGAAAACCACTGCCAGGTGACCGCCTGACGATCTTTTAATCCTGAATAGCTAACATTTTTTGCAGATACGCCAGCAAAACGCGCTATTTTTTCAGCACAAAAATTGGTGTTAGCCCCTTCTTTTCTGACCCAAAGCCACTGATGTTCGCCCTCCCCGTCATCGGGTACATCCAATTGCTCAATTACCTGAAAGTCCTGCGGTGTTTGCTTAAACTCAGCCTGTGGGCGGTCGCCATGATTTAAACGCGGCAGCTCAGTAAGTGTCACTTTTTGCGGAGCCAGCATTAAAGAGACTCCATCAGAACCACTGCATGGCAAGCTATACCTTCTTCACGCCCGACAAAGCCGAGCTTTTCAGTTGTTGTAGCTTTAACATTCACGTTATCAACACAAGTTTTTAAGCACTGAGCAATGCTGGCTCGCATATCGTCGATGTGCGGTGCCATTTTAGGTGCCTGAGCAATAATGGTTACGTCGATATTTCCAGTTCGGAATTCTTTTTCCTGACAAAGTTGAACGGCATGACTTAGCAGCTCAGCGCTGTCAGCACCAGCATACCGCTCATCGGTATCTGGAAAATGCTGTCCTATATCACCTAATGCAAGAGCACCCAGCACAGCGTCGGTTACTGCATGCAACACGACATCTCCATCGGAGTGAGCCAACAATCCCTGATGATGTTCAACGTTAACACCACCCAAGATCAACGGCTTATCAGAGCCCCAGCGATGAACGTCATAACCATGGCCAACACGGATTTTCATGAACCATTTTCCTTATTGTTGTCTTTGGCAAGCAACCAATCACGAACACAGTCAAAATCTTCCCGGTGAGTCACTTTTAAATTGCGAATAGAGCCCGTAACAAGTGCCGGCTGAAAGCCACACCATTGCATGGCCGATGCTTCATCCGTTAACTGAGAATTTTGTGTACCCATATGCTCAATAGCGCGTTGCAGCTTTTCTGCATTAAAAACCTGAGGGGTTTGAGCTTGCCATAGCGCTTCGCGCTCAACGCTGGATTCAATGTGAACAGCCCCCTTCCCGGACACCGTTGAAAGAAGTGAACGCTTTAATGAGTCGCGCACAGGGATAGCCAGAATAGCACCCTGAGGGTCATGTAAACCTGTATCGATAACACGTTTTAATGCAGGTTCAGGAAGACACGGCCGAGCTGCATCGTGAACCAGTACATGAGTTGCTCCCTGCGAAACCGCGACCCGCACTCCGGCTAAAACAGACTCAGCTCTACTACTTCCGCCTTTTAACCAAGCTACCCGTAATGACTGTCTCTTTCTAATATCCTCTATGAACTCAGCATCGGGATCTGAAACAGCAACAAAAACCTTCTGTACGCGAGGATCTTGACAAACCGCGTCAATGCTATGCTCCAATAAGGTTTTACCAGCGACCGTCAAAAACTGCTTAGGAACATCAGTTTGCATGCGGCTTCCGTTGCCAGCAGCCGGAATTACTGCCATCAATGCATTATTCACCTGACTCTCCACCTAATTATCCACCTGACGCTACGGGTTACGGTCAGGAACAAGACGGAAGAAGACTTCATCTTTTTTTACCATCCCTAGTTCATTGCGGGCACGCTCTTCCAGCGCATCCTCTCCTTCACGCAAATCTTCAATATCCGCGTAAATGAGTTGATTCCGCCGTTCCAGGTTTTCGTTCGTTGTTATCTGATTGCTGACTTCTTGCTGCAACCGCCAATAGTCAGGTAGGCTATTTTTCCCAAACCACAGACGATACTGTAACGCAATAAACAAGGCCAACAACACGACCAGAGTCACCCGCATACCCAGCTCCGTTGTTTTTCCTGTTATCATTATGAAGACTATTCACGTGGCTGAAAAGCCGTTTTCAGAATTTACAGATAAAAGAGGTTAATTTGGAGTATTTTGCTGCTGCTTTGGTGTTCTTTTTTGCTGCCTTACTGCAGGGTATCAGCGGCTTTGGTTCCGGGCTACTCGCCGTACCAATTCTTGCTCTTTGGTTCCCAATTAGCGTTCTTACTCCAGCGTTATCCGTTATTAATATTATTGTCGGCGGCTGGATCTACTGGAAAAACAGAGAGGCAGCACAACCATCGCAATGGAAGTGGCTAATTTTGTCCGGCGTTATCGCCTCTTTAATTTCAGGCTCTTTACTATTAGCCGTTAATGAACAGTTTATTAAACTCATTCTTGGGTTTGTCATACTTGCTGTCGCACTTCTTCTGGCCAGCGGTAAACAACTACCGACAGCTGAGCATGCTCCCGGCCACATTGCCGTCGGTACAGGTTCGGGCCTGCTTAATGGCTTGATGACCTTAGGCGGACCGCCTATTGTGTTGTTTCTGGCTAATGCGCGCGTCCCTAAACAGCAGTTCCGCGCCACTCTCAGCCTATTTTTTTGCTGTATAGCAATTGCGAATGTCGCAAACTTTTCACGTCAATCTATCTACGCTGAACCACACCTTTATCTCATTTTGACCTTATTGCCTTGCGCCCTAATTGGCGCCAGTGTTGGCCATAGGCTTCAGCACCATGTATCAGAAAAGCGTTTTCGGCAGTTTACTCTCATACTAATGACGCTTTCCGGTCTAAGCGTGGTCATACAAAGTATTAAATAGTCTTAGGACTCACTGGTTCCGCTCTGATAAAGTTGAGGTTATGCAAGACACTCTTTATACATTTTTTGATTTGGGTCAGTTTACCCGGCTACCACTGGCTGGTTCCCACCATCCTGGTCTGGTGGTGCTATCCTACTGCGTCGCATTACTGGCTTCTTATACGGCCATTTTAACGCTTGAACGGGTACGGCTTCATTCGCGAAAGACCTCCAAATACAGCTGGTTGTTGGTCAGCTCGATTATTGCGGGCATAGGTGTCTGGAGTATGCACTTCATTGGTATGCTTGCTTTCGAGCTTAACTTACCGATGAGTCATGGCGTTGGTCTAACCTTACTTTCTATTATCCCTGCAATAGCCGGCAGCTTTTTCGCTTTAAAAGGGCAAATCGCCGTGCCATCGATACGACAGACTCTATTCGGCGGAACCGTTTTAGGTGCTGGTATAGGACTGATGCATTATACAGGGATGGCCGCAATGGTCTTGCCGGCCTACCTGCGTTACGACCCTTTATGGTTTGTATTTTCTGTCGTTATTGCTGTTTCTCTGGGCATAATTGCGCTTCTTACCTACCGCCGTTACCGGCATACGGAAAACATGGCGTTAAGCAAACGCCGAACCGTGCAAATTGTCGTCGCGGCCACTATCGCATTAGCGATATCGGGAATGCACTACACCGCCATGATTGCCGCTAACTTTTATCCAACGGGTGAACCAGAAGCTTTGTTTACCGGCCACAGTAGCTGGCTTGCTTACGGTGTTGGTATTGGTGCTGTTTTCAGTGCGTGTATGGCAATTGTTGCAACCCGAATTGATCATCGTCTTCAGCAACAGCAAAAATTAGCTCAAATGTCTGCCAAACAGCTTTATGAGGTCATCAGTGCAATTGATGACGGACTACTATTATTTGATGAAAACAACCGCGTACTTCTCGCTAATGAGGCATTCGCAAGGCTAACGGGTGACAATCTGGATAAAATTGAATCCCAGAAACTGGATATCGAACATTATCTCGAACACGCGCATGAGTTATTAGTATATATACAAAGTACATTGGACAACGATAAAGCTTGGCATGGCAAAGTCGAAATCAAGAAACGTTCAGGGGTTAGCTTCCCCGTACGTTTAAGTGTTTCTGAAGTGCGTTACCAGGAGCAAAAAGAACGGCATTTTGTGGCGACAGTAACGGATATCACCGCAGAGGTTGAAGCCAGCGAACGCATACGAAACCTTGCTTATAATGATGCATTAACCGGACTAGCAAACCGCCGTTCATTACTGGATCGCTTACACGAAGAACTGGCTCACTGTGCAAAAACTGATGAAACCGGTGCACTCATTCTTTGTGACATCGATAAGTTTAAAATACTGAATAATACCCTGGGCTCCGATATGGGCGACCTGTTACTTCAACGTGTGGCGGAAAGGTTAAAAAACTCCACCAAAAGCAACTCCTTCCTCGCCCGCTTAAGCGCTAACGAATTTGCTATTATTTTAACCGGAACTAACAGTGGTAACCTTGCCAATGTAAAGCAGCAATTATTAACCCGAATTTATCAATTGCAGGAACAACTCCAACAGCCTTATCAACTGAATAGCTATACTCATCTATGCTCTTTCAGCGCAGGCGCCTCGCTTTTTGATGACAGTCAGTTAAATGCGGAAACATTAATTACACAGGCGGGGTTAGCCTTATCTCACTCTAAGCGCAGAGGCATTGGTGAGGTTTCACTTTTTCACCAGGAGCTTGCCGATGCCGTAACAAAACGAGTAAAACTCGAAGAGCAATTACGCCATGCCATTAAACAGCAGGAATTCGAGCTCTACCTGCAGCCTCAGGTAAATTCAGCTGAAAAGGTAACCGGAGCAGAAGCACTCATCCGCTGGCCGCAAAAGGACGGTAGCTTTATCTCCCCCGCTGACTTCATCCCACTTGCAGAAGAAACTGGGTTAATCATCCCCTTGGGTTATTGGATAACAGAGCGAGCTTGTAGCATTTTAGAGCAATGGCAACAAGATCCGGTTAGATCCACTTTGCAGTTGTCAATCAATGTCAGCGCTAAACAGTTTCAACAGCCAGACTTTGTCGGCCAAGTGAAAGGTTTAATTAAGACATACACAATTAAAAAGCATCAACTAAAACTGGAGCTAACAGAAAGTTTGCTCATGGAAGATATATCCGACGTCGTCGATAAGATACAACAGCTAAAGGAAGTAGGAGTCGAGTTTGCGCTGGATGATTTTGGCACCGGCTACTCGTCTCTTTCTTATCTTATGCAAATTCCGTTCAATACACTTAAAATTGACGTTTCTTTTGTCCGTAATATGTTAGATAGCGAAGAAAAAGCACAGATTGTTCACACCATCATTCAGTTAGGAGAAAGCCTTAAACTTAGCATCGTTGCCGAAGGTGTAGAAACTCAGCAGCAGCTCGATTATTTAACCAAGTTGGGCTGTAATACTTTTCAGGGATATTTATTTAGTAAACCCCTGCCTGAGACAGAGTTTTTCAAAAGCAAGAGTATCTCGATTTAACGAAGTTGGCTGTCTTTACTGCCGCGTCGATTAAAGCTGCCTGTGTGCGAGTCTTGTTTATCTCGTTCTGCCTGACAGTCAACACAAAGACGGACACCGGAAATGGCTTCTCGCCGGGCATGAGGGATGGGTTCGCCACACTCCTCGCAATGCTCCAGGCTCTTACCCGCCGACAGTTGGCTTCTTACCCGTTTTACTTCGTCCTCTGTGCTCGCATCAATTTGCTCCTGCACCGCACCATCGTGTGACCAACCACCGGCCATAATTGACTCCTCTAAACAAAATGGGGAACACAAACGTACTCTTTGTCTGATACATTAATTATAACCTAAAAACCACAAACTCTTTAGTTACAGCCGAAGAAGGCCTTATGAAACTTATTTATACGCGCGAAAACAAACTATTAGTGGAAAACGCCCGTAACTTACTGCAAATGGAAGGTATTGAAACAGTAATGAAGAACGAGTTCTCCAGCGGTGCAGCAGGTGACCTGGCGCCACAAGACACCTGGCCTGAGCTTTGGCTTGTCGATGAGATACAACTGGACAAGGCCAAAGCATTACTTGAGAGAATGGAAGCGCAGGCTGAAGGTGATGACTGGCGTTGCAATAACTGTCAGGAAGTTAACGGAGCCGCTTTTGAAGTCTGCTGGAATTGTGGAAACCCGGCTTAATTAAGTAAGGGGTAAATAATATGCTGCTATGGATTCTCGGCTTTACGCTATTAGGCAGCTTAGGTGCTATCTTTTGCGCCGGCCTGTTTCTGACTTTTCCGCAACGTGTCCGTAAGTTACTAACGCCCAGCTTAATGAGTTTCGCCACTGGTACCCTATTAGCTGCGGCTTTTCTTGGCATGATCCCCGCCGCCTTAGAACTTGCTGAGGGGTATCAGGTATCGGCAAGTGTACTGGCTGGTATTATTTTATTCTTCGTAGTAGAAAAGCTGATTCTCTGGCGTCACTGCCGTGACCGCGACTGCGACCCTCACGAACGTGCAGGCCCCTTAATTCTTATTGGCGACGCCGTACATAACTTTACCGATGGTGTCGTTATTGCTGCGGCTTTTCTCACTTCGGTTCCTTTAGGCATAGCCACTGCAGTGGCTATCATAGCCCATGAAATTCCACAGGAAGTGAGTGACTTTGCTATTTTATTAGAAAGTGGATACGGTCGACGGAAAGCCCTGTTACTAAATAGTTTAGCTTCATTAACAGCGGTTCCAGGGGCATTAATTGCCTATTTCTGGCTTGCTCAGGTTACTACTGCAGTACCTTACGTATTGGCGATTTCCGCTTCAAGCTTTATTTATATCGCTGCAGCCGATCTTATCCCAACGCTGCAGCGACAACACAACCCAGCCTCATCAGTTAGGCAGTTTATTATGATAGTAATTGGTATCGCTATTATTGGCTGGGTTAACACCCTCGCTTAATTTTTTAACAGGAGACATAAAATGAACGGAAGTGAAACTTATACTATGGCTTATTGGGGTGTACTCATTACACTGGTAATTTTGCTGGTTCAATGGCTTATAGCCAGCGGTCAGAAAGCGAAACAACCTGGGGCTGTACCCGGAAAAATTGATGACTCACTCAGTCATTCATCTTTTGTATTTCGTGCTCATCGCACCTTAATGAACTCACTGGAAAACTACCCATTAATGCTGGGAGCGGTATTTCTGGCGTTTTTTATCGGGGCAAGCGCGTTTTGGACCGGAATATTTGTCTGGATATTTGCTGTTGCTCGTCTAATTCACATGATTCTTTACTACGCAATAGCAACCGAGAAAAACCCTAGCCCACGCAGTTACTTCTTCATGATAGGCCTGGCTGCCAACGTCGCATTACTGATTCTGTGCGGCATAACCCTTGTCTAAATATCTTTCTAAAAGGGCTGATTAAACATCAGCCCACTCTCTTAGCAGGTTATGAAATACTTTAGTCAGGCGATCAAAGTTTTCAGATTTACCATTGGCATCAAACTCCGATTTTAAGGACTGTTCAAGATCAAACAACAATTCTCTGTGAGAAGGTTGCTTAACCAAGCTTTGTACCCAACCTATCATCGCTAATCTTGAGCCTTTTGTTATTGGGTTAACCCGATGGAGATAATGACTTGGATACATGAGGATATCCCCCTGCCCCAGGCGCCAGCTTCGTTCACCACTGGCATCCTCTATGACAAGTTCTCCCCCCTCAAAATCAGACAATGATGACAGACCCAGGGTAAAGGATATATCCGTTCTCGCGCCATTCATTAACGAATCATCCATATGAGTACCGTAATAATCTCCCTGTTGATACCGATTAATAGAGACCCTGGCAACTTGCTTAGGTCGCATTACTGATTGCACCAAGCTGTTTTGCTGCAGCCTATCCAGCAATACCTCCGTGGCAGCATGCGACTTCTTGCCGGCTAGTTGCTGATTGTTTTTAACATCCTTTGCAGCCCAGCCAGCCGTACTTTTCCCGTCACTAAACTGATTAACATCCAGACCAGAAACAATACTGCTTATTGTCTCCTCATCAATGGCATTACTGATTTGTAATATCATACTTCTGCACTTCCAACTTGCGAATAGTTATCATTTCTGCAAATATACAGGAGTTCACTCTCTCAAAAAAGCTTACTAAGGTTTTTCTATGTTTGAAAAGAAAAAAGTTTGGCTAGGTGTCGGCAGCGTTCTTGCTACCACCGTAGCCGCATCGCAAGTATCTGCTACCCCACTCACGCACCCCAGTGCGACGCCGACTATGTTTATGGCGGCTCCCATGGCAGAAGGTGAAATGGCAGCTCCTGAAATTGATCTAAACACCAATGACACCGCTTTTCTGGCGCAGCTCGGTTTTATCCGCGGTCACTTGTGGGTGGGCATGAAACTGTATGAACAAGGCCATATTGAAATGGCCAAGACTCATATGAAGCACCCCGGCGACGAACTGTATAGTGGTCTGACAGAAGCTTTTGAAGCACGTGGCTTACCAGGGTTCGCTGAACCTTTAAACAGCCTGGCAGAAAGCGTAGTTAATGACCTGAATAAAGACGTTGTCATGAATAATTATAACGAGCTTCAGGAGGCTATCAGCGCTAACGAGCCCATTGCTGATATGTCAGCTAAGGACGTAATACTGAGCGTTTCATCAATGCTCATGGTTGCAGCCGACGAATACGCTATCGGTATACAAAATGGCAAGATTGCAAACGTACACGAATATCAGGATGCCATGGGCTTTAAAGAAATTGCGCTGGATCGTTTGAATCGCATTAATGATGAAGAGGCTGAAAAAGCTGAAGACGCAATCAATGAAGCCCGTCAGGTGATTAATAACCTGAATAACCTTTGGCCGACTACCACCCCGGAAGGAAAAATTGAAGGTGAACCCAGTAAAATTTATGGAGCTGCATCTCGTATTGAATTAGAAGCACGCAGTATTTAGTACTCCTTTCTTTAGTTTTGACCTACTCCAATTATACCCATAGGAGTAGGTCTTTCTTACCTCTTCATATCACTAGCTAAAACCCGCCACAGCGCTATTCTAGGGACATCTTAAGTCAGTCACTAAGGTGTCATTATGAGCATTAATTCTATAGCCAAAATATCACTCATCGCAGTGTCACTTGCTGGTCTGTTTATGAGCCAGTCAGCTAACGCCAGCGACGGCGAGAACGTCTATAAAAAATATTGTCAGGCCTGCCATCAGCCAAACGGTAAAGGTATGCAGGGCGTTTTCCCTCCGCTTGCAAACAATACAAACCTTAAAGATAAGCCTGGTTATATCACAGAGGTCATCATTAAAGGTAAGTCAGGCCCTATCACTGTCAACGGAACCAACTATAACGGTTCAATGCCACCTATGGGCTATTTAAAAGACGCAGACATTGCTGCGTTAGTTAATTACATCAACACAGAACTGGTGCAAGGCAGCGAAGAAACCACTGCCGATGCGGTTAGCAGTTTACGTTAAAACTATTTACTAGTTGTTAAAGGAAAATCACTATGAAAACTCTAAGCTTATCCATTATCAGTGCATCTCTGCTAGCCGCTATGGCTTCTGTATCAACTCCAGCCGCTGCTACAGATATGAAACTAAAGCACGATAGCGAGTATGTTATTGACGGTAAAATTTATGGTTTACCAGAAGCTAAGGTCTACCGCGAAGACTACACTGGCCCTGCCGTTGTTGGCGATTACCTGACTTCAGTTCCTCATTTAGCCAAACTGGACTATGAAGGAAACAAAACTCACGACGTACGTATGGATGTGTTCTCACAGAAAGTTGAAGTTGCCCCCGGCGTAAGCTATTCAGCCTGGACATTCGGTGGGTCAGTACCTGGTCCGGTATTGCACGTACGTGAAGGCGACCGCGTCATTTTTAAAATGAAAAACCGGTCTGATGAAGAAGTGACTATTACTAAACCGGTCAAAAATGGTTCACCATTTTTCCAGCAAGTACAAGCGAACACTTATCAAAATAATCAGCCAGTGATTAATCCTATGCCACACTCTATGGATTTCCATAGCGGCACAGTCGCAGCTGAAGACAAATGGCGTACCATTTCTCCGGGTGAAACTATTGAGTTTGAATGGATAGCCAACTACGCCGGTACTTATATGTACCACTGTGGTACTTCCAGTGTCCTTATGCACACGGCTATGGGCCAGTACGGTGCGGTTGTTGTGTCTCCAAAAGACGGTTATCCAACAGACAAAGATGTTGATCACGAATACGTTCTGGTTCAGTCCGAGCATTACTTAGAAGAAGCGGCAGAAGGTAATTACATTTATAACCACGGTGCAGCGCTAGACCGCCAACCAAGCCACGTTACTTTTAATGGTCATGTTGCAGCTCTTAGCGATAACCCATTACGTGCAAACGAAGGTGACCGGGTACGTCTACATGTATTAAACGCAGGCCCGTCAGGTACTTCAAGCTTCCACGTTATCGGAGCCATTTTTGACCGCGTGTGGTACGAAGGTGACCCTCGTAACGAGTGGTACGGAATGCAAACTGTTTTACTGGGCGCCAGTAATAGTGCAACCATCGACTTTATTGTTCCGGAAGAAGGCATTTACAAACTGGTTGACCACGAATTTGCTGATGCAGAACGTGGCGCAGCTGGCGCGCTAATCGCAGGTCCGCGTAAAGAAAAATAAGGAGAAACTTATGGTTAAGTGGCTTGGAGTTGTAGGTGTTTTGTTTTCACCGTTAGTGCTCGCCGATCCAGTCCTGATTAACGGTGGTACTTTCGAACCTCCGGTATTACTGGACAAAGAGCGCCTCAGCATTGAAATGAAGAGTTTCATGCTGGATGCAACTCCGGTCACTAATCAAAGTTATCTGGAATTTGTGTATCAAAACCCTCGTTGGCAGCGAGATAACATCGCTGCCCTATTCCACGATGGAAATTACCTGAAGCATTGGAATGAAAACACCGCTTTTGCAGAGGGTAAAGAAAACGAACCTGTTACTTATGTCTCCTGGTTTGCCGCACGAGAGTACTGCCAAGCCCAAGGGGGGCGCCTACCCAGTCTTAATGAATGGGAGTATGCATCCGTGCACTATCGGCATCAACAGAATATTAGTGACAATGACTACGCTCGCAAACTGTTTGCCTGGTATAGCCAGCCACACACGAGTAAACAACAAGCTGTTGATCCAAACGCAGACCAACTGATGCATATGCACGACCGTGTCAACGAGTGGGTGGACGACTACCAATTATTACTCAGTAACGGCGATAACGTCGATTTGCTCTCCGGTTCTTGTGGCGACGGAGCACGCTTTATGTCCAGTTTTACCAATGCTAATTACGCCACATTTTTCCGTTATCAGTCGCGCAGCGATTACGCACCTCAAAGTGCGACCAGCACTATGGGATTCCGCTGCGCATACGACCTGGAGAACCACCATGAATAAACTATTTCAATTTACTGCTCTGGCTTCATTGGTGTTCTCTGCGCAGTTAATGGCGCAAGATCATTCACACCACAATAAGCACGGTGATCATAGCAATCACACAACAATGAACGCTGCTGAAGTCTCCCACTCCCAGTCGATATATCAAGTTGATGCAACCTGGAATACACACCAGAGCAAGCAGCTTAAGCTCTCAGAACTTGAGGGACATCCAGTAATTATTTCGATGATATACGGCAGCTGCACGACCGCCTGTCCGGTATTGGTTCATGACGTAAAACGTTTATACAGCAACCTGGACGAAAATACCAAAAAGCAAGTTAAGCTCGTTATGGTCAGCTTTGACACCGATCGCGATACACCCGAAGCACTTGCTGACTACGTCAATCAGTATCAGCTTAACAGTGACAATTGGCTATTTTTAAACGGTTCTAAGCAAGATATCAGAACCTTAGCTACGGTGCTTGGAGTGAGGTACCGCCAACGCCCGGACGGTGACTTTGATCACAGCAATTTAATCACCATTCTCGATAAGCGCGGGGTTATTGCTGAACGTATCGAAGGTTTAAGCCAACCGATGGATGAACCGGCCAAAGAGGTAACTAAACTGGTTAAGCGTTAACAGCGGTTGCATTCACTTAAAGATTTTGTTCCACTAAAAAAGAATCTTGTCGGAGTGCCGATTACTTTATTGATTAAGTAACCGGCTGAGACCGCAATTGCGGGATCCGTTGAACCTGATCAGGCTAATACCTGCGAAGGGAACAAGAGAGCATCAGCGCGACACAACCGTCGTTTCTGCATTGGTGTTCCTTTCAACACTCCTGACAAGCATCTCTAACATCAACAAAATAAGAGAATGCTATGTCAACTGCACCATCGAATAACCGCTTAAACCGCCAACAGGCTGAGTCCTTTTTATCATCGCTGTCTGGACATTATTACCCTAATTCTACCCGTGAGTTTTTGTCCGGCAGCAATAAGGATATTCAAGTACCTTTTCGGCGTATTCATCTTAACGAAACTCTACACCAGCCCACGCCAGGCGTTAAGTTACCGCCGAACGAGCCGGTGGATGTGTATGATACATCCAGCGTTTACGGCGACCCGGAAGCGACTATTGACGTGAAAGCGGGTTTGAGAAAGGTTCGTGAAAACTGGATCAAGCAACGTCACAGCGAGAACCAACGATACAATCACGGTGTTACTCAACTGGCCTACGCCCGACGTGGGCTTGTTACCCCAGAGATGGAATTTATTGCACTGCGCGAAAACATGGGCCGGGAGCATCTGGATAACCCCGTAACACCTGAATTTGTGCGCGACGAAGTCGCCAGTGGGCGTGCGATTATACCCGTTAATACCCATCACCCGGAATCAGAGCCAATGATTATAGGACGCAACTTTTTAGTTAAAGTGAACGCCAACATTGGTAACTCCTCGGTCAGTTCATCTATTGAAGAAGAAGTTGAAAAGCTGGTTTGGGCGACGCGCTGGGGTGCTGATACGGTTATGGACTTATCTACCGGCCGCAATATTCACCAAACTCGTGAGTGGATCTTACGCAACAGCCCTGTTCCTATTGGTACTGTGCCTATCTACCAGGCATTAGAGCGCGTAAACGGCATTGCAGAGGATCTGAGCTGGCCAGTATTTAAAGAAGTCTTGCTGGAGCAGGCTGAACAAGGGGTCGACTATTTTACGATTCACGCCGGCGTACTGCACGACTTCATTAAACTAACCGCAAAGCGAGTTACCGGCATTGTCTCACGCGGCGGCTCAATTATGGCCAAGTGGTGCATGGCGCATCAGCAGGAAAGCTTTCTCTACCAGCACTTCCGGGATATCTGCAAAATTTGCGCGAAATATGACATATCACTTTCTTTAGGTGACGGCTTACGCCCGGGATCCATAGCTGACGCAAACGATGAAGCTCAGTTCGCAGAACTCCGTATACTAGGCAAGCTGACTCAAATAGCCTGGGAATACGACGTCCAGGTGATGATAGAAGGCCCAGGCCATGTGCCTATGCATAAAATTCAGGAAAACATGGATGAGCAGCTAAAACACTGCCACAGCGCGCCGTTTTATACCTTAGGACCACTAACCACCGATATCGCACCAGGTTACGACCACATTACTTCAGGCATTGGTGCTGCCATGATCGGCGCTTTTGGCTGTGCCATGCTCTGCTACGTAACACCGAAAGAACACTTAGGTCTACCCAATAAAGAAGACGTAAAACAAGGAATGATTGCCTACAAGATAGCCGCTCATGCCGCCGATTTAGCCAAAGGTCACCCAGGTGCCCAGGCGCGTGATGACGCTATGTCAAAAGCGCGCTTTGAGTTTCGCTGGGAAGATCAATTTAATCTGGCATTGGACCCGGTTACCGCCCGAAGCTATCACGACGAAACACTGCCACAGGATTCAAACAAGACGGCGCAGTTCTGCTCAATGTGTGGTCCTAAGTTCTGCTCCATGAAAATTTCTCACGAGGTACGTCAGTACAATCCTGACACCCGTATTGATGTGAAAGTAAAAGATGCGGCGACCGAAGGAGCAGAATAATGTCAGTACCTGTCGTATGGGCTATCGCAGGCTCTGACAGCGGCGGTGGCGCAGGAGTTCAGGCGGACTTGCACACGTTCCGCAGCCTGAACGTGCATGGCTGCAGTGTCATAACCACAGTGACCGCTCAGAACTCTGTTGAAACCACCGGGTTGTTCCCGTTAGCTGCTGACGCAATTCGTCAGCAGTTGGAATGCCTGCAACAAGACATGCCCCCAGCGGCGATAAAAATTGGGTTGCTCAGCAACAGGCAGCAGCTGCAGGTTGTGGCTGACTTTTTAAAGCAATGGCCTGATACCATACCTAAACCTTTTATAGTCTGGGATCCGGTGGTTGTCAGCACTCAGCAGGATCGCTTGTCTGAGCTCAAATCTGAACACTGCGCTGAGTTATTCCCGCTCGTTGATATTATGACACCGAATTTGGAAGAGCTAAGTTGGTTGAGCGGAGTGGAAGTTAATGACAATGCGTCTTTGAATTGTGCAGCCAGACAACTTCTTCAGGGTGGACTGCCCCGAATTCTGGTAACAGGCTCCGATTTTGGTCGCGCCGATGAAGTATCTGACTATTACCTTAGCGCCAATGAGCGTATTCAGTACATCCAGCATAAGCTGAAAACAAAGCACAGCCACGGAACAGGTTGCACCTTGTCTTCTGCCATTGCCGCGGTACTAGCACATGACTATCCATTTGAGGATGCCATTACGGTCGCTAATGCCTATGTGCATCAGGGCCTGATTGAGGCGAAAGGTATAGGCCGCGGACCCGGTCCGGTGGCTCATACACACTGGCCACAGCAAATTGAACATTTTCCAAAGATTAAGACGCCGGAGTTGCCCTGTGTCGACCTCCAGTTTCCAAGCCTAGCTCTGGAGCCCGGGCTGTATCCGGTAGTGGATTCTTATGAGTGGATAGAAAGACTTTTAAAACTGGGTATTAAAACACTACAACTGCGTATTAAAAATCCGCATGCTCCTGAGCTTGAAAACGCCATGGAGAAAAGCATTCAGCTGGCGAAGCAATATTCAGCGCAGTTGTTTATTAATGACCACTGGCAACTGGCTATTAAGCATAACGCTTATGGCGTGCACTTAGGTCAGGGAGACTTAACCGAGGCTAACCTTCAAGCTATTCAGCAAGCGGGGTTGCGGCTCGGTATTTCCACTCATAGCTATACCGAGTTATTAATTGCTCAAGCGTACGCGCCCTCTTACATCGCTCTGGGTCATATCTTCCCAACTCAAACCAAGACTATGCACTCTAAACCGCAAGGTTTGGGGCGACTACGCCGCTATGTCGCGTTATTAGCGTCAACCAAAATACCAACAGTCGCTATTGGCGGCATTTCTTTAGAGCGTGTAGCTCCCGTGAAAGATACCGGTGTTAACGGCATAGCGGTTGTTAGCGCGATTACTGCTTCGAGCGACGTCGAACAGGTTGTTAGGCTGCTACAGGCGGGAATGGAGACTGAAGTTGAGGTCGAGGTTAAAGAAGAAAACGAGGTTGCTCATGCTGAGTAACGAGCAACTTCTGCGCTACAGCAGTAACATTTTGATGAAAGAAATCGGCGAAACCGGGCAACAGAGTTTGCTCAAAAGCCATGTTTTAATTATTGGTTTAGGCGGTCTGGGTTGCCCTGCCAGCCAATATTTGGCGTCATCGGGCGTTGGGCAAATCACACTGGTCGATCACGACATCATTAGTCTCAGTAACTTACAGCGCCAAACACTCTATTCCACCGACGATATTGGCTTGTCCAAGACGCGGCAAGCTGTTCATTCTTTGTCGCGGCTAAACCCGGACATTCGTATAACCGCGCTTGAAGAGCAAGCCTGTGAAGGCAACCTGAACGCGCTCGTTGAGCAAGCCGATTTAGTCCTCGACTGTACCGATAACCGCGAAACCAGGTACCTTATCAATCAAAGTTGCTATCGGCTGAACACCCCGCTCATTTCTGCAGCCGCACGAGGTTTTAACGGGCAGCTCATTGCGCTTAACCCAGAGCAATCCCACGGCTGTTATCAGTGTCTTTATCCCGACGATATTAACGAACCATTGAACTGCAGTAACGCAGGAATAGCAGCTCCGGTTGTGGGCATTATGGGGGCCAGTCAGGCACTACAGGCAATTAATTACTTTACCGGACATGAGCTTGCCTGGGGTTACCTGCAAACCTTCAACGGCTTATCGCAAAACTGGCAACAACTCTATTTACCCCGGGCCGCCTCGTGCCCTGTATGCGGAGGTAAAAATGCGCATTCAAGTTAATGACAAACATCTTGAGATCACTGAAAAAACCAACTTATCGCAGCTACTGTCAGCTCAGAATATCGATACCTCGGCCGTTGCCGTCGCCATGAACGGACAGATTATACATCGCGAGCAATGGCAACAGACTGAGCTTAAAGACAACGATACCATCACCCTTGTTCAGGCCGTTGCCGGAGGTTAACCATGCTGAGAATAGCCGATTGTGATTTTCATTCCCGCTTACTCATAGGTTCCGGCAAATACAGCAGCGCGGACATTATGCAGAAGTCCCTGGCTGCTTCCGGTAGCGAATTAGTAACGCTGGCGTTAAAGCGCGTTGAACTCGAACGCCCCACCGACGACATTGTCACGCCTATAAAAAACTTAGGTTTACAGCTTTTGCCAAATACCTCCGGTGCAAAAACTGCACGAGACGCTATTTTTGCTGCACGCCTTGCCCGTGAAGCTTTGGGTACTCATTGGCTTAAACTGGAAATACACCCCGACCCTAACTACTTGCTGCCAGACCCGATAGAAACCCTAAAAGCCGCTGAAGCTTTGGTAAAAGAGGGCTTTACCGTACTGCCCTACTGCGGTGCTGATCCGGTATTGTGCAAACGCTTAGAAGAAGTTGGCTGTGCGGCGGTAATGCCTCTGGGTGCGCCAATAGGATCAAATCAAGGCCTGCTAACCCGGGATTTTCTTCGGATTATCATTGAACAAGCTTCGGTGCCGGTTGTGGTCGATGCGGGCATTGGCGCTCCAAGCCATGCCGTTGAAGCCATGGAAATGGGGTCGGACGCCGTGCTGGTAAATACCGCCATAGCCACTGCGAACGATCCTGTCGCCATGTCAAAGGCTTTCCGTGATGCCGTTATTGCAGGACGCCAAGCCTTTGAAGCAGGCTTAAGTCAGAATGCTTCACTGAAAGTCTCAGCGTCCAGTCCGTTAACGGAATTTTTGGAGTCGTTATGAGCTTTTATACGACATGGGAGCAGACCAGCTGGGATGATACCCGCCTGCAGCTTTACAGCAAAAAAACGGCTGATGTTGAAACCGCTTTAAACAAGCAGCATCTGAATACCGGTGATTTCATGGCATTACTGTCACCGGCGGCAGAGCCTTATCTGCCCCTTATGGCACAGCGTTCACAGCAACTGACCCGGCAGCGCTTTGGAAATACTCTGCACTTATTCATTCCGCTCTATTTATCGAACCTGTGTGCTAACGACTGCAGCTATTGTGGTTTTTCCATGAGTAACCGTTTAAAGCGCAAAACCCTGTCATCAACTGAGATAGAGCAGGAATGTCAGGCCATAAAAGCCAAAGGTTTTGACACCTTGCTGATAGTGACCGGCGAGCACGAAACCAAGGTAGGTATTGATTACTTCCGTAAGGCGCTACCCATTATCAAACGCTATTTCAGTTATGTGATGTTTGAAGTGCAGCCATTGGCTACCCATGAATACGCTGAGTTGCGTCAACTGGGTCTGGATGCAGTTATGGTGTATCAGGAAACTTATCAGGCCTCTACCTATGCTAAACACCACTTAAAAGGGAAAAAACGTGATTTCCGCTGGCGGCTTGAAACACCAGACCGTCTGGGCCAATGCGGTATCGATAAAATTGGACTTGGCTCGCTAATTGGACTGGAGGACTGGCGTATCGACAGCACCTTTACCGCCATGCATCTGGATTATCTACGGAGGCGTTACTGGCGCAGTCGTTATTCGTTGTCGTTTCCACGGCTACGCCCCTGTGCCGGAGGTGTCGATATCGCAAAAACAATTTCTGATAAACAACTGGTTCAGTTAATTTGCGCCTATCGGCTGCGGTTCCCCGAGGTAGAGCTCAGCCTTTCCACCCGCGAACAACAAGCGCTTCGTGATGGGCTGTTTCGGTTAGGTGTGACCTCGGTCAGTGCGGAATCAAAAACGCAGCCCGGCGGTTACGCCAACGAGCAACAAGAGCTGGAACAGTTTTCGATAGATGACGACAGGCCAGTAAGTGCAGTGGCACAAGCAATAAAAGCAAAAGGATTACAGCCGGTATGGCAAGACTGGCTTAACGAGCTATCCGCAATGCCACCTGAAACTTTTTCCAGTCCAGGGTAGCCACTAATAACAGCTCACGCAGCGTTAAGGTGCGTGGGTTAATGCGCCCTTTATGATTCCATTGATGTCCACAGCTGGCTGCGGTCATAATGCGTTTATTAGGCTTCAGTAAGGTATCCTGAGTGTGCTCACCCTGCCCAGAAAAATCAAACCAACCACGGTAGTTGAGATGCAGGCGTTTTTTATCAGGATCCACCCGGTCGATGCTGTCGAGCATTATGGTCGTAAATTCAGGGGTTTGATAACGAACGGGAACCACCAGACCCAAAGCGGCATGTTTAGCAAACCATTGGCTCTGCCCTTCGGCAGATATACCGGCTGAAGGCACTTTTGTTGGCTGAGGGGCTTGCCAGCTGGCGTTCTGAACATCCAGTTTTAACGGCGAATGTTGTACCGCGTTAAGACAACCATGAGCGGCGTGACGAATATAGTGCGGGAGACTGGCTAAACGACGTTGCAAAGCCGCAACAGGCATATCATTAACCTGCGCAAGTTGCGGTAATTCGCGTTCATACAGCGCTGAGCACAGCTCGGCAAAATCGCCTTGCTGTGCCAGCGGCTGAAATATGTCCGCCTGTTGATTAGCCAGCGTTGACTTCCTGTCGTCCGCGGTAAGGCGCTTGGCCATTCAAATCGCCCTCTATACGCAATAATTGGTTGTACTTAGCAACCCGGTCAGAGCGACACAGTGAGCCGGTTTTAATTTGACCCGCTGCGGTACCTACTGCTAAGTCGGCAATGGTGGCGTCTTCGGTTTCACCCGAACGGTGAGAAATAACCGCCGAATAACCCGCTTCGCGCGCCATTGCAATAGCTGCTAAGGTTTCTGTCAGGCTACCAATCTGATTAAATTTAATCAAAATTGAATTGGCAATCGACTTGTCGATACCTTCTTTTAGAATACGCGTGTTGGTCACAAACAGGTCATCACCAACCAACTGAACTTTACTGCCCAGTTTTTCGGTTAAGACTTTCCAGCCGTCCCAGTCGCTTTCATCCAGGCCGTCTTCAATAGAAATGATTGGATAGCGGTCGCAAAGATCCGCCAGGTAGTCGGCAAACTCTTCCGCAGTAAAGGACTTGCCTTCACCAGACAGTTCGTATTTACCATCACGGTAGAATTCAGAAGCGGCACAATCCAAGGCCAAAGTGATATCGCTGCCCATTCTGTAACCCGCGTTTTCAACCGCTTCGACAATAACTTGCAAGGCTTCTTCGTTAGACGACAAATTAGGCGCAAAGCCGCCCTCGTCACCAACTGCTGTACTTAAACCGCGCTTCTGCAAAACCTTTTTCAGAGCATGGAAGATTTCAGCGCCCATACGCAGGCCTTCTTTGAAGCTTTCAGCGCCAACCGGCTGGATCATGAACTCCTGAATATCCACGTTGTTATCCGCATGTTCACCGCCATTTAAAATGTTCATCATTGGCAATGGCATGCTGTATTTACCGCTGGTGTTGTTCAGGTTAGCAATGTGTTCGTAAAGCTCGATACCTTTACTCAAAGCCGCCGCTTTAGCCACCGCCAGAGACACAGCTAAAATGGCGTTAGCCCCCAGCTTTTCTTTGTTATCGGTACCGTCGAGCTTCAGCATAATGTTGTCGACAGCGTCCTGGTTAGTTGCATCAATACCACTTAATGCTTCAGCAATAGCACCATTAATGTTGGCAACCGCCGTTTCAACACCTTTGCCCAGGTAACGCGACTTGTCACCGTCACGCAGCTCCAGAGCTTCACGTGAACCGGTTGAAGCGCCACTTGGTGCCGCTGCACGGCCCATATGGCCCGACTCTAAATAAACGTCGGCTTCAACGGTTGGGTTACCGCGGGAATCCATGATTTCGCGACCAATAACTTTAACAATATTACTCATGCTTTAATCCTGTTTAATGCTTATTATTAGCCGGGTTATTAACCCAAACGCTCTTTATGAAATTCGCCTGCAGCTTCTATAAAACCTTTAAATAACGGATGTCCGTCACGTGGTGTTGAAGTGAACTCGGGATGGAACTGTACAGCAACAAACCAGCGGTGTTTCGGGTTTTCCAGAATTTCAACCAACTGCTTGTCATGCGAGTAACCTGTAATTTTTAAGCCTGCTTTTTCCAGCGGCTCAATGTAATGGTTGTTCACTTCGTAGCGATGGCGGTGACGCTCTTCAATGGTTTCTTTGCCATACATTTTAAGCGCTTTTGAGCCTTTCTCTAAATGACATTCCTGCGAACCAAGGCGCATCGTGCCACCTAAGTCAGAATGCTTGTCACGCAGCTCTTTTTGACCACTGGCGTCCATCCATTCAGTGATAAGACCAACTACCGGGTCACTACAATTCTCATCAAATTCAGTACTGTTGGCGCCAGTTAAACCAGCAACATTACGAGCGAATTCAATCATTGCGACTTGCATGCCTAAGCAAATACCTAAGTAAGGAATGTTATTCTCGCGAGCGTATTTCGCAGCAATAAGCTTGCCCTCAATACCACGATCACCAAAACCGCCGGGTACCAAAATAGCGTCCACGTCTTCCAGTTTAGACGTGCCTTTTGTTTCCAAGTCTTGTGAGTCGATGTAACGAATGTTTACCGTTAAACGGTTTTTAAGGCCGGCATGAGCCAGCGCTTCGTTTACCGACTTATATGCGTCAGGCAGTTCAACGTACTTACCGACAAAACCAACGGTCACTTCACCATTCGGGTTAGATTCTTGATACAGAACCTCTTCCCATTCATGCAAGTCGGCTTCAGGACAATCTAAATTAAAGCGCTTGGTGACGATATCGTCCAGACTCTGAGCCTTTAGCATAGAAGGAATTTTGTAAATGCTGTCTACGTCGCGCAGACCAATAACAGCACGCTCTTCGACGTTGGTAAACAAGGCAATTTTCGAACGCTCTGTTGCCGGTAAGGAGCGATCCGAACGACACACCAATACGTCTGGCTGAATACCAATAGAACGCAGTTCTTTCACAGAGTGCTGAGTCGGCTTGGTTTTCACCTCACCTGCAGCACCTAAGAATGGCACCAGAGTCAGGTGCATAAACAAGGTGTGGTCACGACCAATTTCCGTGCCCAACTGGCGAATAGCTTCAAGGAAAGGTTGTGACTCAATGTCACCTACGGTGCCGCCAATTTCAATAATGGCAATATCAAAGCCTTTACTGCCTTCAATAACACGACGTTTAATTTCGTTGGTAATGTGAGGAATGACCTGAATGGTCGCTCCTAAAAACTCACCTTTACGCTCACGGCGGATAATGTCTTCATAGACACGGCCGGTGGTAAAGTTGTTGCTGCTGGTCATACGGGTGCGAATGAAACGCTCGTAGTGTCCCAGGTCAAGATCGGTCTCAGCCCCGTCTACAGTGACAAAAACTTCACCGTGCTGAGTTGGGCTCATGGTACCCGGATCTACGTTAATGTAGGGGTCCAGCTTCATGATGGTAACGTTGATGCCCCGTGCTTCTAGAATTGCCGCCAGAGAGGCTGCAGCAATGCCTTTACCCAGCGAGGATACAACTCCGCCGGTTACGAAAATATAGTTTGTCGCCATGTGATACCTAGTTGGTCAGGTCAAATTTGGGATTGCATTCAGACGGGAAAGTAGTATACCGAAAGACCGCCCTAACAACAAATAAAAAGCACGCCACCTAGTCTTTTGCAAAGCTCTTTTGTTAGTATAGCGCCAGCCAAACCCATCTGGAGTTCCATTATGTCATCCTGCTGTGGCACCACCGCACAAGAACACATCGATAAAGCACAAAAGCGACTGTTATGGACCGTACTGGTTCTCAACGGCGTCATGTTTTTCGTTGAGTTTATTGCCGGTTGGTTAGCTGAGTCCAGTGGCCTTATTGCCGACTCGCTGGATATGCTGGCCGATACACTGGTTTATGCCGTCAGCTTATACGCGGTTGGCAAAGCCATTAAATACAAAGCCAATGCAGCAATTTTTAACGGTACACTACAAACCGTCCTAGCGCTGTTGGTTTTGGCTGATGTGTTGCAACGTTTAATTTTTGGCAGCCAACCCAATGCAAATATGATGTTATGGGTGGCAGGCTTAGCGCTGCTGGTTAACGTACTTTGCTTTGCGCTTTTATACAGTTCCAGAAACGGTGATATTAATATCCGCGCCAGCTGGATATGTTCTCGCAATGACATGCTCATGAATACGGGTGTAATTGCTTCTGCTCTGCTGGTTGCTCAGCTAGACATGGCATGGCCAGACCTACTGATAGCAACAGTAATTGCTTTAATTGTGCTGCGCTCTGCAATACGCATTATTAGCGATGCTCAAGCAGTAAAAGCCGGTGATAAAACCGATATTTCGGGGTGTTGTGGTTAATTTTCTCGCTAAAACTTAAAGTTTATCGACTTTTTGCCCAGGTTCGTTGCTTATTCTTCGCTTCTTTCGCTAGAAAAGCTTTTTCAAGATCGATGTTGTAACGGTTAGCAATAGCGCATAAGTAAATAAAAACATCTGCCAATTCATCATTCACTTCACCGATCTCAGACTGGTGATCTACCGCTAGCCCTTCAACTTTTCTAACAGCATTAAATAACTCACCCACTTCCTCTCCGAGTAGCAAGCACTTATCTTTAACGGTTTGTTCAGAAAAGCCTCGTTCCGCTTCAAGCTCAGTAACATATTCCTGAAAATCGGCTAAAGTAGGCTGGCTTTTTAAAGTAGGCATTATTTCTTGCGCTCTCTAGCTTCCTTTTCTTTTTTGCAGTTAATTTGGTCTTCCGGATGACCATAACTGCACTCTTCTTTCATTTCACCTAGAATAAGTGCCGCTCCTGTATAGATAGCCGCCGTAGAAGGTTTATCGGAAGAGTCGCTAGGGTGAGTCAAATAGTAAAGCATGTCCGAACTTGTGCATCCCGATAAAAGTAAAACGCCAAGAAGTAATAAAACTTTATTCATATAAAGACCTTTTATTCTGAGACCCGAACGTCATTTTTAATCACTAATGCCGCTACATAGATTAACGCCAATGGCGGGATAAAAGCTAGAATAAGCCCAATTAAGGTTGCCAGCTTAGGTGTTTGTGTTTTCCTTTTCCCAAGGTAGTAGCTTAAAATGACTATTATTGGGATAAAGATTAAAATTACTTGACCTAACAGTGTTGCATTAAAGTTCAAAACTTACTTCCTTATGTCGTTAAACGATTGATTCGTTCTTAGCCCACTTATAGCCTTCAAACGGGCTTCATTGGAAAAGTTTCTTACACGCTACTCTTCTTACCTTTTAGATGAGCAATTCTCAATATATTCATGGTCATCCGGGGCTTCTTTCATCGCAAAGTTTAACTGAACGGTCTTTAATATCGGTGTACGCCCCGAATTTTTTTCAGTTGCTTCCCACCGCCATTTTTGAAGTGCCGCGACTGCGTAGTCATCAAATACGCCCTTCGGATAAGATGAGCGAACTTCATACCCTTTAGCGCGTCCATCTGAACCAATACCTACAGCAACATTAACGCAACCGGACACATCATTCCGCGCGGCTGAAGCCGGGTATTTAGGAGAGATATGTTTGCTGATAGTCCAGTACTCATCAGCAAGTTGCGAGTGCTCCGCAGCTGACAGATCCAGGAACTTTGTCTCTGTCTTATCGCTCTGGGTATTTGAGCTACAAGAAATAACGAATAGCGTGCTCGCAAAAATAATGCTTACTTTTTTCAACGCCCTGTCCTTAAGCTTAAATAGCCTTCCAATGCAAAGTTGAAACATTATTTATACAGAAGTATATACCTAATTAAAAGATCAGTTCATGATCTCTAAAGAGATTCCGCTAGAAAGACATCACGAATACTTCACATGAAACCTTATTTACTTTTAAGTTGCTTATCATGACTCTTGGACAAGATAAACAACGAGAGAATGGCACCAATCAGAGCAAACCCCATGTCAGATTGAGTATCCCAGGCGTAACCCTGAGTACCAAGAAAGGCTTCAGCATCCTCACCGGTTGCAAGGGCAACCCACCATTCCAGTAACTCGTAAAAGGCGCTAAAGGCCAGGCATATTGAAACAATAATAATGTTGCGCCATACAGCCCCGTTCACAATACTTTTGCGAATTAGAATTTCTCGCGCTAATAACGCCGGTACAAAACCCTGGAAAAAATGACCCAGCTTGTCATAGTTATTGCGCTCGGCACCGAATAAACCATCAAACAGCGGTACTTCCGCATAGGTGTAATGTCCGCCCACCATTAAAACCACACAATGCGCCAGTATGAATGCGTATAGCAAAGTCGTTAAACGAAATGAATTATAGGTGAGTGCCAACAGCACAGCCCCAATTACCGCCGGGGCTACTTCAAGCAACCAGGTAAACGGGTCTTTAGGGTTAATACCCGACCAGACTAAAACAACGACAAAAATCGCTATCCAAAGGTATTTAATGGGAGTCTCCTAGTGTTTTTTTTTGACTACCTTAAAAACTGATTGATAGAGGAACGAAGCAATCGCAGCAATGGCTACAAATACGCCCATATCTATCGCAAAGTTAGCAATATCGAAGCCTTTACTTATTGGGTTATATTCAAAACCAAATCGATTCAGCAACATAGGGGCTCCAATAGCGGCAATAATGCAGGGAATAAGAAGTGAACCAAAAGGCTTTTGATAAGATGAATCACTCACAACTTTTCTCCGAAAATATTCATGCTTTCCCTACGAACTTTTCGCTTTCGGTAAGGCTCGACCAGAAGTCTCCAAACCCAATAACCGGTGCCTAACGCGTAAAGGATATTTTTACCAAGAAACATCCAGTCAAAGCCGGTGCCTGGCCAGTAAAAAACAATGTCAATAATTGCTCCGATGAAAAGTAATAAGCAAACAACTGCGACTATAAACAAAAGAGAATCTTTTAAATCTTTCATTATTTACTCCCAGTTAACGCACCTTCATCCCACGTGAATAAATAATATCTTGCCCCGGGCAGGAATACTCTGGCTCCATCGTTGAGCAAGCCTGGCCGGCTTTATCGAAACAAAAATCGAAGCGCGTTTGTGTTTTAACGGGCTCAGAAATAATGTTGTTGGGAAGGTTTTTCCATTTCCAGTTTGTAATAACGTCTTTGGCTGCCACAGAAAAATGTCTGTTAGTAGACTCGACAACCGCAACGTCTTTGATTTCGTTATCCGGCGTTATAACGTATTCAACTGTGGCGCAGCCCTCTAACGAATTAACAACTGCTTGCTCGGGATACCTTGCGGGAAACCTTTTTAAATCAGCCCACTTAGGCTGTGCCAACTCATTATCGGTTACTGCTAAGTTAGGGTATTCAACGGTGTTTTTTGTGGATGCGCAGCCGCTGATAGCCAGGACACCAACTAGAGTAAAAATAAACTGCTTTATCATGCCATTTCCTTTGTGTATTTTTTCAAAATACATCCTTATATTAAGTCAATAATTACCAGGAAAGCTGAATAATGAATATTGTTTGAACACCAAGTTATAATTACTATTCAGTATTAATGTATAAAATATGTTAGCAAGCATAAAGAAGTGAAACTAGGAAAGCAAAGGTTGATTATAAGGCGTGCCTGATATGAATATCAGGCTACGCCATGCCACTAGACCTGCTTAGCTTGCTGCCAAAGAGCTTCGAGTTCATCGAGGTTGCAGTCGGTAGCGTGTTTACCCTGCTCACTTAAGCGCTGCTCTATATTCTGAAAACGGCTTTTGAACTTTTCATTGGCGCGTTGCAGTGCGGCTTCGGGGTTTACTTGTTTGTGGCGGGCTAAATTTACAACGGCAAACAGCAGGTCACCAATTTCTTCTTCAATGTGGTCCTGGTCTGTAGCTTCTTTTACTTCCTCTATTTCTTCGTCCACTTTGGCGTAAACAGGCTCTGCCTCGGTCCAGTCAAAGCCCACTGACGCAGCACGTTTTTGCAGCTTAGCGGCTTTTAAAATACTGGGCAATTGACTGGGAATGTCATCAAACACGGAGCCTTTAGCGTCTTTCTTTGTACGCTCCTGCTGCTTTATTTGTTCCCACTGAGCCTTAATTTCTGCGTCGGACAAGTTGCGTTCGGCTTCAGTACCAAATACATGAGGATGTCGGCTTATAAGCTTATCGGCGGTGTGTGCAGCTATGTCATCGAGCTCAAACTGCTGTTCTTCTCGCGCTAACTGGGCATAGAACACCACCTGAAAGAGCAAATCACCCAGTTCGTCCTTTATCGACGGCCAGTTTCCCGACTGAATAGCATCAACGACTTCATAGGTTTCCTCAATGGTATAAGGAATTAAAGAGGTCATGTTCTGCTTTAAGTCCCATGGGCAACCGCTTTCTGGATCCCGCAGCTGTGCCATAACCTGTTGCAGCTGTTGCATTCCTTTCACTGAGGTACCTCCACTGTTTTATCGGCTGATGTTTTAAAGGGCTAATGTTTTAAAGTGATCCGCTGGATCTGTTCAACACCGTGCACCTGTCGCAGTCTGTCCATAATTCGACTGAGTGCGTCGCTGTCTTTTACCGTTAGGGTTAGCACCACAGTGGCTGACTGTGACTGAGCATCGCTTTCACTGTCCATTTGCGCTACCGCAGCCTTCTCGTTCGACAAGACGCTGGTGATGTCATGCAGAAGCCCGTTACGGTCTAATGCGGATACTCGCAGACTGGCACGGTATTCCTGCTTGGAATGCCCCGACCAGGACACTTCAATGCCGCGTTCAGGGTGTTGATGCAATAAATGCGTTAACTGATCACAGTCTCTATGGTGCACAGATACACCCCGGCCCTGAGTAATAAAACCGGTAATAGGCTCACCCGGCAAGGGCTCGCAACAATTGGCAAAGTGCATCATTAAGTTACCAATGCCTTCTACCGTTACATCAGACTTCGGTGTTTTCGGCGACTGCTTGGCTTTACGACGTTTAGTTAAACGCTCAACTTTTTCTACTTCGGTTTCCTGAGGTTTCAGGAAATTAACCACCTGATGCAGGCGCACATCACCAGCACCAATGGCGGCTAGTAAGTCATCCAGTGTGGGCACATTAAACCGCCCTACCGCTTTGCTCGCGTCCTGAACATGTAATTGATGCTTCTGCAGTTCATTTTCCAACAACTCTTTGCCAGCATGCAGGTTTTTATCGCGGTCTTCTTTTTTAAAGTAGGTATGAACCTTGGCCCGTGCCCGCGAGGAATGCAAATACCCTAGCTGCGGGTTAAGCCAGTCACGCCGTGGTTGAGCATTCTTCTGAGTTAAAATCTCAACCCGGTCACCATTCTGCAATTGATAGGTAAAAGGCACAATGCGACCGTCGATCTTCGCGCCAATACACTTGTGGCCAACCTGGCTGTGAATGTAATAAGCAAAATCCAGCGGCGTAGAGCCCATGGGTAAGTCAACGACTTCACCTTTTGGCGTAAAGACGTAAACGCGGTCTTCAAATACCTGCGAGCGAATTTCATCCACCAGAGTTTCGCTGCCGGCCATATCCTCATGCCACGCTAATAGCTTACGCAGCCAGGCTATTTTGTCTTCAAAGCCGTGACGTTTACCGGCCGACGCACCTTCTTTGTACATCCAGTGCGCGGCTACGCCCAGCTCGGCGTCGTCGTGCATGTCGTGCGACCGTATCTGAATTTCAACGTTTTTGTGCTCGGGGCCAATAACCACCGTATGAATAGACTGATAACCGTTTGGTTTCGGCGTTGCCACATAGTCATCAAACTCGGACGCGATATGCCGCCAGCGCGAATGCACCACACCCAAGGCTGCGTAGCAGTCTTTTAAGTTGTGAGTCAGAATACGTACAGCGCGAATGTCGAACAGCTGATCAAACTGCAGATGCTTTTTCTGCATTTTGCGCCAAATCGAGTAGATGTGCTTAGGGCGTCCGTAAACGTCCGCATCGATACCTTGCTGTCTCAGCGCGTTTTGCAGCTCAGAGACAAAATCATCAATATATTGCTCGCGGTCGGTCCGACGCTCATGCAGGCGTTTGGCAATGGTTTTATAGGTATTAGGGTGCAAATAGCGAAAGGAGATGTCTTCCAGCTCCCACTTCAGCTGGCCTATGCCTAAGCGATTGGCCAACGGCGCGTAAATTTCAGCACACTCTTTGGCGGCCAGCACCCGAGTTTCTTCATCGGCTTTTTTCACTTCACGCAGGTAGCAGATACGCTCTGCCAGTTTTATCAATACGGCACGCACGTCTTCTACCATTGACAATAGCATGCGTCGCACATTATCTATTTGACCGCCTTCGGGCTGTCCGTGCTGGAAATGCTGTAAGTCACCGATACTCTGCATTTGTTGCACATTGCGCAACAGCACTACCAGAGTTTTAGACTGTTTACCGTTTAATTTATCTAAATCGAGTTTACCGGCTTCTAAAAGAGGCATATACAGCGCCGCCAACAGCGATTCGGCATCTAACTTGAGCGGAGCCAGTATTTCAACCATTTCCTGGCCTTTTAACAGCGCGGCTTCTTCTTTCGGAAATTGCTGCTTTAACTGCTCCAGAGTACTTTCTAATGGTTCAGGATCACTCACAGCGTTCAGCCAATGCTGTTCACTGTCTTTATACTTGGGATCATCCACGTGGGTACTGCGTACATGGACCATGATTTACGACGCTCGTTCCAGACAAACCATGGTTTCAATGTGATGCGTTTGCGGGAACATGTCAACTGTGCAGAGCTTAGTTATACGGTAGTCGGAGCTCTTTTTATCAGATTTTAAACCAGCGATTATAGCCAAGTCACGCGCGAGTGTGTCAGGCGCACAGGACACATACACAATTCGCTTAGGTCGCTGTTCGGGTTTCAGCTTTTTGAGTAATGTCATAACGCCTTCAGCACCCGGACGTGCTGGGTCCAGACACCATAAATCTGCAGGGTCTTTTAAGTCAGACGCACTAATGTCATTCAGGTCAGCAGACAGCGACGTTAAGTTACTCAAACCGTTGGCTTCTGCGTTGCTGCGCGTTTGCTTCGCCATACGGTAAACTCCTTCCACTGCTAACACGGATTTCGACCGACGTGCCAGTGGAATGCTGAAATTACCAATACCTGCGAAAAAGTCATACACTCGCTGTGTTTTCTCAGGTGCTAGCCAGTCGATCGCCTGCTGCACCATACGTTCGTTAATACCGCCGTTAACCTGCAGAAAGTCACCCGGCTGAAAGTAGAGCTTGTCGCCATCTATGGAGGCATCAAAGGGTAAACTTGCGTTGTTCAGGGGCGTTAATTCGGTATCGTTTTGCAGCCAGATATCGATATTATGTTCTGTCTGCCAGTTCCCAAGTGACTCCAGGGCGTCTTTTGGCAAGCTGTCCGTTATACGCAATAAAATAACTGGCTTATTGGTGCGAATAGCTTCTAAATGGCCCAACTTAGTTGCGATACTTGAAGTATTCAGTACCGGATACAGCCTATTCACGGCTTGCAACAAACTCTCGTCGGCCACTAAGCAGTCATCAACCGCAACAATCCGATGGCTTTGCGCTTCCCGAAAACCAATAAGCAGCTTTTGCTCTTTGCCTAACCAGCGCGTAGCTAATCGCACTCGCCGACGGTACCTTGTGGGCTCGCTAACTAGCGGTGCCTGCCAGGTCAAGCCCTCGGTCGCTAAGTCAAACACACCAAACTTCTGAAACAACTCTTCCACAACTTGTTGTTTGTGGCCTAACTGATAACTTTCAGCCACATGTTGAAAGTCGCAACCACCGCATTGATCATAGTATTTACAGGGGGCATCACGGCGATCAGAGCTTGGCTCCAGAATGCGTTCAAGCGTGCCACTATGCTTGCCAGTTGTTTTATACTGAATAACTTCGCCGGGTAAGGCCCCCATAATGAAGCGTGTTTGCTTTTTGCTACCCTCACCCCGGATAACCGCCCGCGCCTGATGATCCAACGCAGAAACCTGCGCTCTCAGGGTTTTACTCACGGATTTATTACGCTTCTGCGGTTTAAAGAATTGCGCCATTTTGGTTGTTTTTAACCCAGTTTATTCAGATTCAAAAATGACCGTTGCCACAGCGTAATGCTGCTCGTCGCTTATCGACAAATGACTTGCAACAACCCCCATCTCTTCAATCCATTGTGCTGCAGTACCTGTGAAATGCCAGCCCGGCTTACCGAACTCGTCGTGAACCACTTGCATATGTTGGAATGAAAGTCCGGCAGAAATGCCCCGCCCAAAGGCTTTCGCACAAGCTTCTTTAGCAGCAAATCGTTTGGCTAAATACGCAGCTTCGTCAACCGATGCACTCATTTCTTCCTGTTCTGTTGAGGTCAATACACGCTTGGTCAAACTATCGCCCCGCGCTAACGACTTCTCGATACGAGACACTTCAATGATGTCCGTACCCAGTCCTACTATCGCCATTATCTTGCCTTATCGAGTATCTCCCGCATATCGCGGACAGCTTTATCCAGACCATCTAGTACCGCACGGGCAATAATAGAGTGACCAATGTTCAGTTCTACCATTTGTGGTATTTGCGCAACTTCTAATGTGTTGTGGTAGTGCAGACCATGTCCCGCGTTTACCTGCAGCCCAATAGAGTGCGCATATTCGGCAGCTTCCATTAAGCGAGCTAATTCCCGGGTTTTCTCTTGTTCGGATTCCGCTTCAGCGTATTGCCCCGTATGCAGCTCAATAATAGGGGCACCTGCCTTTTTAGCAGCGTCTATTTGCTCGCGGTCAGCATCAATGAACAACGACACCTGAATACCTGCCTCAGTAAGTCGTTTCGTTGCCTGGCTAATGGAGTCCAGTTGACCAGCAACATCGAGGCCGCCCTCTGTCGTCAGTTCTTCACGCTTTTCCGGCACCAGGCAACTGAACGTCGGCTTTGTTTTTATCGCTATATCCAGCATTTCCTCTGTTACGGCCATTTCTAAGTTCATTGGCACATTCAGAGTCTGCTTTAGCATAGCAACATCGCGGTCAGTGATGTGCCGGCGGTCTTCACGCAAATGAATGGTAATGCCGTCAGCACCAGCACGCTCGGCAATGGCAGCCGCGGCAACAGGGTCGGGGTAGCGAACGCCTCGTGCGTTACGCAAAGTGGCTACGTGATCAATATTAACGCCCAAGCGCAAACCTTTCATTATTTAGCTCCTTTCGCTTCGGTGGTTTCCGCGGAACAATTCACGACTGCGCAGCGGTTTATCGCCTAAGTAAACAGATAAAGCCTCACGCATAATGTACTTCAGTTGCCGTAAACGGCTCTCGTCGTCAACGTCCCAGGCAGCCAGTTTTTCAATATCAGCCACCGAATACGCTCGTTGTCGATCATCTCTGGCTTTTGTCACAAAGCCGTGATCGGGAATAAAGTAACACCAGTCGTAATTCGATAGCGCCTGACCGTTATCGGCATCATAATACCAGTCAAAAGCAGCACCAAGGTGTTGCAACAAATGCCATTCGAACTGACGTAAAGCTGGCTCTACACGCTCACTCACGGTCATATTATGCAAAGTGGATAAATAACTTTGGAACAATTCAGAAGCTTCACCTTCTGCCGGTACCAAGCGCTGAATCAGTTCATTAAGGTAAAAGCCGCTATAGACTTTCTCACCGTGTAGCTGCAATCTTTCGGTGGTCTGCTGCGGCTCGAGTAAGGTTAAGGTTTTTAACTCGCTGCGCCCCTGAAATTCGGCCAGCAGAGGCATAAAGGGCTGAGTCAAACCACGCCATGGGCTTTTCGGACGTTTTGCACCTTTAGCAACAACCCGGATTCGTCCGTTTTCTTCGGTGAACAAGTCCAGTATCAGACTGGTTTCCTGATAATCCCAACGATGCAACACCAGTGCCCGCTGCGCCACTCTTTAGTCCTCGCGGTAACCCAGACTCTTCAATGCACGCTCGTCGTCTGACCAGCCCGATTTTACTTTGACCCAAAGCTTCATCATTACCTTATTGTCTAACAGTTTTTCAAGGTCACGACGAGCTTCAGTGCCTATAGTTTTTAATTTACTGCCACCCTGCCCAATAATCATGCGCTTCTGTGCGTCACGCTCTACCAGTATTAACGCGTGAATGTGGGTAGTACCCTTTTCGGAGTGACCGAACTGCTCAATTTCTACTGTGGTCTCGTATGGCAGCTCTTCGCCTGTAAAGCGCATCAGTTTCTCACGAATAATTTCCGCAGCCATAAAGCGTACTGAACGATCGGTAACGTAGTCTTCCGGATAATAGTGGTAACCCGGTTGTAAATGACTGCGGACAATCTTACGCAACTCGTCGATATTATCTCCGTGAGTTGCCGATATTGGCAAAATAGCAGCAAATGAATGCTGTTCATTCAGCCACTGCAAGTGCGGTAATAAACGTTCTTTGTCTTTAAGCTGGTCAACCTTATTGACCAATAGTACAACGGGTGTTTTGCTGCGCTGAATTTTCTCCAGTACCATCTTGTCGTCTTCCAGCCACTTCAAGTTTTCAACCACAAAGAGTACTAAGTCGACGTCTTTTAGAGCGGAAGAGGCGGTTTGGTTCATCACACGGTTAATCGCGCGAGGCTCTTCTTTATGCATACCCGGCGTATCCACATAGATAGCCTGGCAGTCACCATCGGTATCAACACCCAAAATACGGTGTCGGGTCGTTTGAGGTTTATTTGAAGTAATACTGATTTTTTGTCCAAGTAAACGGTTAATCAGTGTCGACTTACCTACATTAGGACGACCAACGATGGCAACAAAGCCACTGTGTTTATTCTCATCCAGTTCAATATCCAGCGTCATGCGCTCTCCTGCAAATGTTCTAAAGCGGCCGTAGCTGCTGCCTGTTCGGCTTTGCGGCGGCTGGTACCTGTACCTTTAAAAGGGTCATCTATACCTTCTACAGAACAGTTTACGGTAAATTGTTGGTTGTGAGCCTGACCCTGCGTAGCGACAACGTCGTACTCGGGTAAAGGTTGTTGGCGCGACTGCAGTAATTCTTGCAATCGGGTTTTAGGATCTTTCTGGCTGACACCTGGCTTAATTTGCTCCAGTTGTGGTTGAAACCAGTTCAATATCACTTGGCGGACAGTGTCTATTTCACTATCCAGATAGATGGCGCCAATAATAGCTTCTACTGCGTCAGCCAAGATAGATTCTCGACGATATCCTCCGCTTTTCAGCTCGCCTTGCCCCAGTGACAAAAAGTCACCCAGGCCCATCTTCTTACCAAGCTTAGCCAACGAGCGCCCGCAGACTATGGCTGCGCGCATACGGCTTAAATCACCTTCGGCGACATTAGGAAACTGTTGGTATAAAGCTTCTGCTATGACCAACCCCAAAATGGAGTCACCTAAGAACTCTAAACGTTCGTTATGATTCGATGACGCACTACGGTGGGTCATTGCCTGACGCAGCAACTCCTGCTGTTCAAAACGATGACCAACAATTTTTTCCAGTTCCGTGAACGGTGGTCTGGGCAAACTCACTCAATACTCCCTAGCCTTTCAAATCGAACTCCGGTAGGAACCCATGACGGTAACCAACTATCGCGACTGCGATCCATTTCAAAACTCATCCAGATAAACACTGCCCGACCTACAAGAAGCTCCTCATCAACGAACCCCCAGTAACGACTGTCACGAGAGTTATCTCGGTTATCACCCATTGCAAAATATTGACCTTCCGGTATCACCCATTCATCTCTTTGGGTGCCCGGCTGATTAAAGTACATTGCCATACGCGACGCAACACGCGGGTCTACGAGAATGTCGTGAGTTACGTTACCTAAGTCTTCGCTGTATGTTCGTAGCGGTGACGAACCGGAAAAGTAGGTTCCGTCTTCTTTTAATGACGATTTAACGACTTTCATTTCTTCACAGTCGCGCTGACCTTCAGCACACGCGGGTTGAATATAAAGCGTTTTATTACGGTATATAATGCGATCACCGGGTAAACCCACGATGCGTTTTATATAATCAATATTTGGGTTTTCCGGATACTTAAATACAGCGATGTCGCCGCGCTCAGGCTCAGTTGTTTCAACTAAGGTTTCCTGAAAAACAGGGTCTTTAATGCCGTAAGAGAACTTCTCTACCAGAATAAAGTCACCTTTCAACAAGGTTGGCATCATTGAACCGGAAGGTATCTGGAATGGTTCATACAGCACAGTACGAACCACTAATACCAAAGCAATAACAGGGAAAATGGACTCGCTCAGCTCCATTAGTTTCGGCTGAGGCGCCAGGCTTTCTCTTTGTTCGTTGGTTAAAGCACTGGTTGTTTTGCTCTCAACCTCAGCAATAATAGCTTTGCGCCTTGGCTTTAGTACTCGAGCATCGTAGAGCCAGAACAGTCCGGAGATAACAGTAATAAAGGTTAAAATAATTGAAAAATAATTGGCCATTTCCTATTTGCCCACTTTTAAAACCGCAAGGAAGGCTTCCTGAGGCACTTCGACGTTACCCAGGTTCTTCATGCGCTTTTTACCTTCTTTTTGTTTTTGTAAAAGCTTCTTCTTACGACTAATGTCACCGCCATAACATTTAGCTGTTACGTTTTTACGTAGCTGCTTGACCGTTGAACGTGCAATAACATGGTTTCCAATGGTCGCCTGAATCGCGATATCAAACATTTGCCGTGGAATTAACTCACGCATTTTATCAACCAGCAATCGGCCTCGCCCTTCTGCATGATCCCGGTGAGTGATCATTGCTAAAGCATCAACGCGGTCGCCATTAATCAATATATCGACACGAACCATGTCCGCAGGTTCAAATTTCTTGAACTGATAATCTAACGATGCGTAGCCACGGCTTGTCGACTTTAATCGGTCAAAGAAGTCCATAACCACTTCAGCCATAGGCAACTCGTAAGTTACCGAGACTTGTTTACCATGATAAGCCATGGCGGTTTGCACACCACGCTTATCAACACAAAGTGTGATGACATTCCCCAAAAATTCCTGAGGAACCAAAATATTGGCTTCTACAATCGGTTCATAAATGGTTTCGATATCGTTAACCGGCGGTAAATTAACCGGGTTATCAACTTTCACCATACTACCGTCAGTTTTTTCAACCTCGTAAACCACGGTCGGTGCAGTTGTGATTAAGTCGATATCGTACTCACGCTCAAGTCGCTCCTGGATTATTTCCATGTGCAACATGCCAAGGAAGCCACAACGAAAACCAAAGCCAAGCGCGGCTGAGTTTTCTGTTTCATAGAAAAGCGAAGCATCATTTAACGACAGTTTGCCTAAGGCATCACGAAACGACTCGTAGTCGTCCGAGCTTATCGGGAACATACCCGCATAAACCTGAGGTTTTACTTTTTTAAAACCCGGAACCGGCTCTTTCGCCGGGTTACGCGTGTTGGTCAGCGTATCCCCGACCGGTGCGCCTAAAATGTCCTTAATACCGGAAATGACATAGCCCACCTCACCGGTATGCAAAATACCCGTTTCATGGGGTTTAGGGTCGAAATAACCGACTTTATCAATTTGATGAGACTGCCCGGTAGACATAACCGTCATCTTCTCACCAGCCCGTAAGGTACCGTTACGCACCCGGACTAAAGAGACCACCCCCTGATAATTATCAAACCAAGAGTCTATAATAAGGGCTTGCAACGGTTCTTCCGGCTCGCCCTTAGGCGGTGGTATCTGACGAACAATGCGTTCTAGTACATCGTCAATACCAAGGCCTGTTTTGGCGGAACACTGAACCGCATCAACCGCTTCAATGCCTACAATGTCTTCAATTTCCTGAGCAACACCCATGGCATCTGCCTGTGGCAGGTCAATCTTATTCAGTACCGGTACCACTTCTAAATCCATTTCAATCGCGGTGTAGCAGTTTGCTAAAGTCTGAGCTTCGACACCCTGTGCAGCGTCAACAACCAGCAGAGCACCTTCACAACCAGCTAATGAACGCGACACTTCATAAGAAAAGTCAACGTGCCCGGGCGTGTCGATGAAGTTTAGCTGATAGGTCTCACCGTCTTTGGCCGTGTAATAGAGCGTTACACTTTGCGCTTTTATCGTAATACCGCGTTCGCGCTCCAAATCCATGGAGTCCAACACTTGCTCGGCCATTTCGCGGTCTGTTAGTCCTCCACAATGCTGGATCAAGCGATCCGACAAGGTCGATTTACCGTGGTCAATGTGAGCGATGATCGAGAAGTTACGAATATTACTTTGCTTGAACGCCCTATTCGGCATTGATGATACCTCTGTAAAACTAAATTCTGGAACTTAAAAAATTAGCCCCGATCATACTCATGTTAGCGGCAAGAACAAAGGACTTTATGCCGGTTCAGGGGTTTGAGTGCTGAACCTCAGCTGAAGTTTCCAGTTTAACCATTGCGTTGACTTGGATATCACGTTTACGAAACCAACGTTTTAACCCCCAAAAGGTTAAAGCGAAGCCAGCGAAAGACAGCAAAATAACAAAGCCTTCAGTTAAAGTACCTGTATTATCAAGTAATACGGCTATTAGAAGCAGCATCAGTATAGGTAAGCCATAAAGTAATAAAGCAAAACGCGTTACAGCAGTGTCAGGTACTTCAAGTTGGACTCGTTCGCCAGGACGAAAAGCTTGTTCCGTTACCACGGTGAACTGTGCATTTCTGTCAGCAAAAACCTTGCTTAGAATACCGGCACCACAATTAGAAACCTGCGCACACCCAGAGCAGGCTGTTTTAAGTTGAGTTGTTACTGTCACCCGGTTGCCTTCAACCGCAGTAACTTCGGCGATCTCTTTCATTATTTAACGTCTGTCGCTATGCGTTGAGCCATGGCCAAAGGCACCTGACCAACAACGGTCACAAGAAAGTTATTGTACCGCTTTGAGAATAAAGTTTGTGAGGAAGATAACGCAAGATCGGTTTCCATGCCCTCGGTAAGTTCTGCAACATAAACTGAATACTCTGCCAGGCCATCTGAAAATAAGTAGTGGTCGACTGGCGTTGAATCCACCACCAGGGTATGACTTTGCTGACTTAATAATCTAAAACCTTGTGGTGCCCAGCGAGGATACGCATCATACTGTGTTGGCCTTGTTACTCGCAGCTCCTCAAGCATGGGCGGCATTTCAATGTTTTTAATTTCAGTCATTATTTCAGGCGCAGTTTCACGAACTGATAAGCTGGTCAGTTGTACCTGCTCTACCACATCGCCGGACTGATTTAGCATGATAACCTTGAGCGGCATGCCATGCTTACGATCAATCCATAGCGAATAGCTATAGCGCTGGCTATCTCTGCTTAAGATGCGAATATGTTGCACGTTACGCCCCAAAACCCGCGCGCCTCCGCCAACCGTTACCTGATAGCTATGGCTTAAACGTTCAAAAGGCTCAGAAAAAGCGGCAGGAAGAATTGCTGTTATGCTATCGGATTTTAATGAGTAGTTACTGGCAGAGGTATTAAAGTGAGCTACCCGGTCACCCACTCTTAAAATTCGAAAATCGGGGCCATTCATTTGAATTAAGAGTTCGGCACTGCCTGCGTCAGGATCGTTCCCCTGTAGCCACTGATAGGGTTCAATTTGATCGCCATGCGCGTGAACTAACGACGCTTCAAAATTCAGTTCGGTTAAGGCGACCGCCATACGGTTGAACCAGTCAGCACCATTCTCTGTTTGTTCGCTACTTTCCTGGGCGCTGACCGCTGAACTTCCTGCTAATAAAAAAGCCCCGCATAAAATGGACCGGTACAACCGAGATATCATGATTTTAATTACCTTTGTTGAGCTCCTGCTCAGATTGTTTCTCTTCGCTTTCTGCTTTTTGCTGCAACATAAGCTGTTGCTGGTGATCAATCATGTAG